>Ga0209749_1002388_pt1 | contig 12564 bp, 9 predicted proteins | sample EPASupsiteSAE347_FD_187267 | JGI IMG/M metagenome (GOLD analysis project Ga0209749, IMG submission 187267) | Bioremediated contaminated groundwater from EPA Superfund site, New Mexico - Sample SAE3-47 (SPAdes) (version 2) | ecosystem: Environmental > Aquatic > Deep subsurface > Groundwater >... | reverse complement strand
ACTAGTATGTAATACACAATCTGCACCCGTATATCCAAACACATACAAAACAATATCTTGCTTGAGTGGATACACGCTTACTGGATGTGCCGTCGTGGGAAGCGACACAACGTGCTGGGTCTCTGGAAATGGTTGCCGATGCTACGGATATAATCAATACTGGGCTCCTTCGGGACAGGCCACATGTTGCAAAGTTCAATAATTCAAACAAATGGTATTTACCCATACTACTCACCGCATTCAAATAAAAACAGCTTCGAATACTCGAAGCTGTTTTTATTTGAGCGGGTAAGGGGAATCGAACCCCTATCTTCGGCTTGGAAGGCCAACATAATAGCCTTTATACTATACCCGCCTCCGTTCGCTTCTGCGAACTACGGCGTGGCAAGGCCCGCCGATTGATTTACTGTCTACAAAGCTACATAATCACATTATAAAACAATGACTGTCGGGCTTCGCCACGACGTAGCTTTTGCGTAGTCGGGGTGCTGGGAGTCGAACCCAGCCCACATGGTCCCAAACCATGCGTACGAGCCGATATACTACACCCCGTTACAAAAATTGACATTAAAATATCCTACGACCACATAGAGCTAAAACTATTTAAAATCAGCATGAGAGTATTTTACGGAGATTTTTGTAACGGGGTACACCCCTCCGCTTAAAAGAAATTAATACTGTATGCTGATTTAAATTTATGTTAGTTCAAAGTGGTTATGATATTACCACAATTTTTTGTTAAATAACTCCTCATCCGATTCACTAAATATTTCTTCCCCATTCCCGTTTTTAAATATTTCTCACGGACCCTAGCATCTTTCTCGTCTAAACATGCCTCATAATACAGCAAAATAAATGGTCGTCGATGTCTTGTTGATTCATTCAAACCGTCATTATGCTCTTTAAATCGTCTTTGCAAATCATTTGTCGAACCAGTGTACAACAAATTATCTTTAAGACTTTTTAAAACGTATGTATAAAACATATTGTTGCGGGAGTTGGATTTGAACCAACGACCTCCAGGTTATGGGCCTGGCGAGCTGCCAACTGCTCTATCCCGCTATATATTTAATTCGAGTGCCGGGGGAGAGGATTGAACTCTCGACACAAGGATTTTCAATCCTTTGCTCTACCACTGAGCTACCCCGGCGACAAATTATTATCCTTCGGCAAGCTCAGGACAAACTTCGAAATTAATTGATGTATACCTGTGCCTGCACTGAGCAAGTTTGATATTTTCGCGTCAGCTAAATATCAAACGTGTCGAAGTGTGGGCGATGATGGATTCGAACCATCGACCTCTTCCTTATCAGAGAAGCGCTCTAACCAACTGAGCTAATCGCCCGAAATAAAAAACTTATTGAAATAATAAATTACTAGGGCTATGAATACTAAGCGCTGCGCTCCCCGCCCGAGGCGGGTCAGCCTTGGGCTGATAACCAACTGAGCTAATCGCCCTCGTACCTAAATTTTGAATTTTTAATTTTGAATTTTTAATTTATGAAGATATTAATAATTCAAAATTATTTCATTCAAAATTGATTCAAAATTCAAAATTCGTCATTCAAAATTTTCGTCATTTTCATTATAACAAAAAAGATTGATTCCAACAACAAGTCAGAGCCAATCTTTTTTGATAAAAATTGAAAGAACGGACCCATAAAAACCGTTTTGTCTTACAACGAAACAGTTTCGAATCTAACAGGCGCCAATTAACACCTTATAACTTTCGTTATAAGGATTTTTTTATATCCTGATCCAGAATAAATTCTGAAATCAAGCACTTCGTCTTTTATAAATTTCCATCTATAAAAGCTGGTAGAAGTGTCGACATCTGATTGTGTACTCTATAAGTTATCAGAAATCTCCCTAGAAAGGAGGTGATCCATCCACAGCTTCCGCTACGGATGCCTTGTTACGACTTCATCCCTATTATCAGCCCTACCTTCTATCGGCTTACACCGATATTCGGATATTGCCAACTCTCTTGATGTGACGGGCGGTGAGTACAAGACCCGAGAACGTATTCAACGCGCCATGGCTGATGCGCGTTTACTAGCGATTCCAGCTTCATGGAGTCGAGTTGCAGACTCCAATCCGAACTTGGGGAAGTTTTTTGGGATTTGCTCCACCTCGCGGTTTGGCGTCCCTTTGTGCTTCCCATTGTAGTACGTGTGTCGCCCCAGATGTAAGGACCATGCTGATCTGACGTCATCCCCGCCTTCCTCCCACTTAAAGCGGGCAGTTTCCTATGACACATGAAACATAGGATAGGGGTTGCGCTCGTTTTCCGACTTAACGGTACATCTCACGACACGAGCTGACGACGACCATGCAGCGCCTGTCTAGCACCCTCGAAGGCTCCCCTGTTTCCAGGGGTCTGCAGCTAGATGTCAAATCTGGGTGAGGTTCCTCGCTTATTATCGAATTAAACCACATACTCCACCGCTTGTGCGGGTCCCCGTCTATTCCTTTGAGTTTTAGCCTTGCGGCCGTACTCCCCAGGCGGGATGCTTAAGGCGTTAGCTTAAGTAGACAACACTGGCAGGGTCGATACTGCCAATGTTTAGCATCCAGTGTTTACGGCGTGGACTACTGGGGTATCTAATCCCATTCGCTCCCCACGCTTTCGTCCCTCAGTGTCAGAATCGTTCTAGTAAGCTGCCTACGCATTTGGTGTTCCTGCTGATATTAACGGATTTAACCCCTACACCAGCAATTCCGCTTACCTCTCCCGACCTCTAGTTTATCCATCTCTTCCACGGTTCCAAGGTTGAGCCTTGGGATTTAACAGAAGATGCGACAAACCACCTACGGACCCTTTACGCCCAATAAATCCGGATAACGCTTGGGGCCCTCGTATTACCGCTGCTGCTGGCACGAGGTTAGCAGCCCCTTATTCATTAGGTACCGTCATTGTTTCGTCCCTAATAAAAGATTTTTACACCCCGAAGGGCTTCATCAACCACGCGGTATTGCTCCTTCAGCCTTTCGGCCATTGAGGAAGATTCGTGACTGCAGCCTCCCGTAGGAGTCTGGGCAGTTCTCAGTCCCAGTGAGACGGGCCATGCTCTCACACCCGCTACCTGTCATAGCCTTGGTGAGCTTTTACCTCACCAACAAGCTGATAGGACATAGACTCCTCCTGAAGCGTTGGAACTTTAGTACGATAGAATTAATCAGTCGTACACTATCGAGTATTATTCCCAATTTCTCGGGGTTATCCTCGTCTTCAGGGTAGATTATCAATGTGTTACTCTCCCGTTTGCCAAGGTCTACCGAAGTAAACCTTTAGACTTGCATGCCTTAGCCATACCGCCAGCGTTCATCCTGAGCCAGGATCAAACTCTCAAAAAGTTTTTTACTTGGTTTGCTATCCAAGTGCAATATATCTTGGCGACATATTACAGATTTGACGTATATTTGAAGATAATAAAATCTTTATTTTGGTCGTTAATTGACGCCTGTTAGCGTCAAAACTTATTATTCAATTGTTAAAGTTCAGATTAAACGAATAAAAAACAGACCTATCAGTTCAGTTAAATGAGTCTGTATTGAAACTCTATTTAAGTTTTAAGCATTCAAGATGCATGTTTTTTAAAACGTATTCATAATATATATTATTTGGTGTTTCCTGTCAAGAAGCTGTTATCACCATTTTTTCAACACCTCCCCACTCCGTTTTTTTGGCTTTTATTAAAGCAAAAGATAACAATTGGCTAATCCATCAGCACGTCCCAAAATTAGCGCTTTTTTTGGAAAAATATTTTCTGGGGAAAAAATTAATTTTAAATTTTGAATTTTTAATTTTGAATCAATTTCGAATGCATTAATTTTAAATGAAAAGAAATATTTATTAATAGGTTGTTTTAAAATTTAAAATTAAATCATTCATTCAAAATTAAAAATTCAAAATTCAAAATTAGCGTCCTCTTGACTTTTTTTGCAAAAAGTTCTATTATCTTATTATTATTAATAAAAAAATAAAAGATAAAACAGGTGACAACACACCGTCACATGCTCAAAACTGTTTTATTTTTTTACTAAAGTATGCTGACTATCAAGCTATCAAGAATTGGAAAGAAGAAAAAGCCAATGTATCGTTTAATTATTTCTGAAAAATCGAAGGATCCCTATGGTGATTCTTTGGAAATTTTGGGATCATATAATCCATACACCAAAGAAGTTGAAGCCAAAGCTGACCGTATCAATTACTGGATTAGTAAGGGTGCGCAGATGACTGCGACTGTTAACAATCTTTTGGTTGGTAAGAAAATTGTCGAAGGTAAAAAGGTAACTGCCTCCAAGCCAGGCAAAAAAGCCGGCGAAGAAGCTAAAAAGTAGAAATTGACAAATTTTTATTTTGTGTTATAATTAATTTATCCTATTTATAGGTAATTTATAATTAAAAGCTCTTTCAAAAATGATTAATAAGTATTACACATTATCATTTTAGAGAGAAAAAAAGTATGAGTGAATCTCAAGACAAAGATTTTTTGGAATTTGTAGTGAAGTCAATTGTTGCAAATCCTGACAAGGTAGCTGTTGAAAGAACAGTAGATGAAAGAGGAGTCCTTTTGACTTTGAACATCGATCCAGCTGACATGGGATATGTTATCGGACGAAGAGGTCAAACTGCACAAGCAATCAGAACTTTGTTAAAGATTGTAGGCGCTAAGAACAATTCAAGAGTTAATTTGAAAATTAATGAACCAGAAGGCTCAACAAGAGGTCCAAGATTTGAAAGAGAATCTAACGATGCCCCAAGAAGACATTCAGAGGACATTGATACTTCAAGCGTTGACGATTTCAAGATTTAATTATCAACAAAATCACATATTCAAAAAGCCACAACTTACAAGTCGTGGCTTTTTGTTTATCAGTTTAATTAAAAATGATCTTTCTTGTCATCCTGGAGCGAAGCAGCCTGTCCGCCTTGGGAGGAATAGGATCTTCGACTACGTAAAAAACGTACAAAGCGGAAGATTCTATCTCTCCATTTCGTTTCGTTCCAGAATGACAACAAAATAATTCATTATAAAAAACATATGAACTACAACATTATCACAATTTTCCCAAGCATGTTCGATTCCTATTTCAATGAATCGATTATTAAACGGGCACAAGATAAAGGTATCATCAAAATCAAAACACATGCCCTGCGCGATTTTACTACTGACAAACACAAGACCGTTGATGACACGCCATATAGTGGTGGCGCGGGCATGGTCATGATGATTGAACCGCTATATAAAGCACTTCAGGCTGTAAATCTTCAATCTTCAATTACGAATTACGAATCAAAGAATAAATCTAAAATTGTCCTCCTCTCCGCCAAAGGCCGTCGCTGGACGCAACAAGTCGCCCAAGAATTCGCCAAATTGGAAAACATCACAATGATTTGCGGTCGTTATGAAGGCGTTGATCAGCGCATCACGGAATTTATCGACGAAGAAATCTCAATCGGTGATTTCGTATTGACTGGCGGCGAAATCGGCGCCATGACTATTGTCGATTCTGTCACCCGCCTCTTACCAGGCGTTCTTGGCAATGAATTTAGTGCCATCGACGAGTCCCATTCCGTCCCAGGCGTTCTTGAATACCCGCAATATACCAAACCAGAAGTGTTTAAAGTCGGCGATAAGGAATATGCTGTTCCTGAAATACTATTATCCGGAAATCACAAAAAAATCCAAGAATGGCGCGAAAATGCTAAAATTAAGAAGCCGTCCAATGGCTAATTTTAGCCAATAACTCCCATTTGCCCCTTGACAACATTTTGATTATCTGCTACAATGCTATGTTAATCTTTATTTTTAATAAATAGAGATTTTTATTAAGTCAGAACAAAAACTCCTCGCTATATGCGGTCTAGTCTTTGCTCTTGCACAAACATTGCATTTAATGAAATCAGAATTTCCTAATTTACGAAAAAGATCATTAATCCCCTCTTTTTTAGCAGATAAGATCATCATCTCTCTTATCTTCATCACTTTCTTCGACTTTGCCTTATTTCCAGTGCCAATTCTGGCGGCTGAAATAAATCCAGAAACACAAGAAACTGGCCTAACTGAAGAAATCAATAATTCAATTGAATTAGTTATGGATGTTTTAGCTGATGATACCGAGGAATTTACAGGAAAATTGCCAAAAAACCAGGATATTGAAAAGGTGCGGTCAGAATTTCACGAAATGACGGCTTATACCTCTGAAGTAGCGCAATGTGACGCTTCACCCTGTATTACTGCTAATGGCTTCAATGTCTGCAAACATAATATTGAGGACACCATAGCTGCAAACTTTCTTAAGTTCGGCACCAAAGTAAAAATTCCAGAATTATATGGCGACCGTATTTTTATTGTTCGTGACCGTATGAATAGAAGATATCCCGATCGTGTTGATATTTGGATGAAAGATAAAAATCAGGCTATTAAGTTTGGTTTTAAGGTCGCTAAAATTGAAATTTTGAAGTAAAAACTTAATATTGACTTATTTCTTGAAATATATTAATATCAAATTATAACAGTTGGAAAACGATTGTTATTTTTTGTTATAAAATGTTTTTGTAAATAATATTGTACTATTGGCGGAGCGGTAGCTCAGTTGGTTAGAGCGCTGCCCTGTCACGGCAGAGGTCGCGGGTTCGAGTCCCGTCCGCTCCGCTAATAGCATTATACAAAAAAAGAAGCCTTAATGCTTCTTTTTTTTATTTTACATAATTTTAAAAATTACATCGGCAATACTTCTTTGTCATAAACCTCATTAAGAATTTCCGCGGAGGCTAAATAGATCGCTGAGAACCCACAAAGAATGCCTTCGTAGCCGGCGATTCTGGTAATCAAGGTAATTCCCGTAATATCACCTAAGGCTAACAACATGAATAAAATCGTCAAAAGCGCAAAAACGATTTGCAAACCCTTGCCCAACTTCAATGTAGCGACATACATCACTGCCGTGAAAAGACCCCACATAAATAGATAAGCTGCCATCGCGCTTGGTTCTGGCTTGGAAGCGAGACCAGCGGCTGGCAAAACGATAATGCCCACCAAGGATAACCAAAATAGTCCGTAGGAAGTAAAGGCAGTCATGCCAAAAGTGTTTTGCTTGCGCCACTCCAAGATGCCAGCGATGATTTGCGCGATGCCGCCGTAGAAGACGCCCATGGCTAGGATCATGCCATCCATTGAGAAGAAGGCAGCGTTGTGCATATTTAATAAAACTGTTGTCATACCGAAACCGAGCAATCCTAATGGCGCTGGGTTAGCGGCGTTGATTAAACCTTTTGGAAGAGTCATAAAAAAATTTAAATTAATTAATATATTTTAATTTTATCACATTTTCCAAATTCTTAAAAGAGAAACTTACGAATTCGCCAAAGCCTCGCCAACCACATAGCCGGTGCTCCAACAAATTTGCAAATTATAACCGCCAGTCGGACCATCAAGGTCGAGAATCTCGCCGGCGAAATAAAGATTACTGATTATTTTTGATTGCATCGTCTTGGGGTCGACTTCGCGCGTATCCACGCCACCGGCAGTAATCATTGCCTTGTCGAAACCTTTGACGTCCTTTATTTCCAAGACAAAATTCTTTAATAGACGAACGATGCCCTTGCGCTCATCCTTGGTCATTATGCTTAATGGTTTTTCCGGATCAATATTCAAAAGCCACAAAAGCAGCACTCCCAGGCGCGAAGGGGCTAAGGGCGTCAAACTATTCTTAATCATCTTGTTGCCATCACGTTGAAATTCTTTTTGGAATTGCACATCTAAATCTGCTTCACTGGTCTGTGGTAATAAATCTAGACTCAAAGAGAATTTACTTGGCACGGTTAAATCGATTTCTCGACTCATATCAATAATCGCTGGACCACTCACACCGTCGGCCGTAAAAATAAGTGAGCCATTTTTGGATAAAATTTTCTTATTATCATTTTTAAGCACAATGCCAACATTCTGCAAGCTCACACCTTCGACTGCCTTAATAAAATTATCGGTCAAAATTAAGGATGTTAGAGCCGGTCTCGGCTTGATAACTGTGTGTCCTAATTCGGTAAGCCATACATAAGCATCGCCTGTGGAACCGGTGCCTGGATATGATTGACCCCCAACACTTATCACAAACTTATCAGCCATTAATTCTTCACCGTTTTCTAAAATAATTTTTTCAATCTTGTCATCTTTTTTAATTACATTCTGCACTGTCGAATTATATTTTATCTCAACATTGTTTTCAATTAAATAATCAACGAGCACTTGCAAAACATCGCGCGCTTTATCACTCTTTGGAAAAACCCGACCGTTGTCCTCCACCTTCGTCACTACTCCACGCTCTTTAAAAAAGTCCAAAGTCTCCTCAACGCCAAAGCGATGAAAAGCTGACATTAGAAATTTACTATTTTTCCCATAGCAACTTATAGTTTCTTTTTTGTCTGCGGACATATTTGTTAAGTTGCAACGTCCATGTCCAGTAGCCAACAACTTGATGCCTAAGCTCTTATTTTTCTCCAATAATAAAACACGAGCGCCAAGCACGCCCGCCCGTCCAGCCGCCATCATTCCAGCAGGCCCACCGCCTATTATTATTACATCGTATTTCATAGTTGTTATCTTAGTTAAGTATTATTTTTTTATTCTAAGCGTGGCAATAAAGATCAACGCTTCCTTCGCTCATTTTAACATATTATCAAAAAACAACAAAACAATTATCATTGCTTTGCCCTTGCCTTATCCCATTTTATTATGTATAATAATTTTGTTCTAAAAAATTTTATTCAATTATTATAAAATATGGCTAAAAAAACTATAAAAGCGGTCGAAGCAACTTCATTAAATAACATGCCTGGGAATTTTATTCGAATTAAAGGTGCACGTGTTCATAATCTCAAGAATATTGACATCAATATTCCTCGCGACAAATTTGTGGTTATTACTGGTTTGTCTGGATCAGGCAAATCTTCTTTAGCTTTTGACACTATCTACGCCGAGGGACAAAGACGTTATGTTGAATCTTTATCTGCTTATGCCCGCCAATTTGTCGGATTAATGGACAAGCCAGATGCGGACTCAATTGAGGGTCTTTCACCGGCGATTTCCATTGATCAAAAAACCGCGCCACACAATCCACGCTCGACTGTCGGCACGATTACTGAAATTTACGACTATCTTCGTTTGTTATATGCTCGTATAGGCATCCCGCATTGCCCGGAGTGTGGCAAAAAGATTGAGCAATTCACTATCGATGAAATTAATGAATTAATAACTAAAAATTATTTAGGTAAAAACATCCTTATTTTAGCACCGATTATCAAAGACAAAAAAGGTGAGCATAAAAATTTGCTAACCAGCATCGAAAAGGCTGGCTACTCTAAGGTGCGCTTTGATAATGCCATTTATACAATTGAGGAATTTGCCGATAAGACAGTTGATAAGAATAAGAAACATACATTGGAAATTGTCATTGACCGCCCAACTGTATCAAAAGATAAGGAAGATAAGGCGCGTTTGGCGGAGGCTATCGAACATGCCACGAAATTTGGCGAAGGCTTAGTTAATGTTTTAGACGTTGACGCCGACAAAACTCGCACCTACTCTCAATTATACGCCTGCCCGACTTGCGATATCAGCTTACCAGAATTAGAACCCCGCAACTTCTCGTTCAACTCTCCACACGGCGCTTGCCCGGAGTGCGGTGGCCTTGGCACCAAACTTGAAATCGAACAAAAATTAATTTTCAATCCCAATCTCACTATCGCGCAAGGCGGTATCAAGCCCTGGTCTCACAATAGCGCCAGCAATCAAACTTGGCTGATGCGTATTCTTGGCACCGTCGCGCAAAAGAACGGCTTTGACCTTAATACTCCAATCAAAGACCTGACTAAAAAGCAATTAGAAATTGTGATGTATGGCACCGGGGACAAAAATTATGATATCGAATACGAAAGCAACCGTTTCTCCGGCGAACTTGCCACCAGCTTCGAAGGTGTTATTCCAAATCTCGAACGACGCTACAAGCAAACAGAATCAGATTACACTCGCAAAGAAATCGAGCAATACATGCGTGTTTTGAAATGTCCTGAGTGCGAGGGTAAACGTTTGAAGAGAGAAATCCTTGGTGTCAAAATCGCTGATTTATCTATCTCTGATGTCAGCGGCATGCCCTTGGGCGAGGCTAAAACTTTTTTTGAGACACTAGCTGAATCAACTATATTATCTGCACGTGATAAAAAAATCTCAGTACAAATTTTTAAAGAAATTATTTCTCGTTTAGAATTTTTACTTAATGTGGGCTTGAGCTATCTAACTCTCGACCGTTCAGCCAATACTTTATCCGGTGGTGAAGCGCAACGAATCAGATTGGCCAATCAAATCGGCACGAAACTGGTCGGCGTTTTGTATATCCTCGACGAACCATCAATCGGCTTGCACCAACGTGATAACCAAAAATTAATCCAAACTATTAAAGACTTGCGCGATATTGGTAACACAATTATCGTCGTCGAGCACGATGAGGACACCATGGAAGCCTCCGACTGGCTTATCGACATCGGTCCTGGCGCTGGCGTTCATGGCGGCGAAGTCATGGCTCAAGGCACACCAGCGGAAGTAATGGCTAATCCTAATTCTATTACAGGTCAATATTTATCTGGCAAAAAATCAATTCCTGGACCAAAGACATATCGCCAAGGCAATAAAATGGCCATCAAGATTACCGGCGCGCGCGAACACAATCTAAAAAACATCGACGTGTCTTTCCCGCTCGGCAAATTTATCGCCATCACTGGCGTTTCCGGTTCCGGTAAATCGACTTTGATGACTGATATTCTCGCAACGGCCTTGAACAAAAAGTTTTATCGTGCCAAAGCTGAGCCAGGGGCACATACTAGTATTGAAGGCTTGCAATATATTGATAAAGTGATTAATATCGACCAATCAGCCATCGGTCGCACTCCCCGCTCTAATCCAGCCACTTACACCGGTGCTTTCACTCCGATTCGAGATCTCTTCGCTTCGCTACCGGAAGCCAAAATCAAGGGCTACAAAGCTGGAAGATTCTCCTTCAACGTTACCGGCGGACGCTGCGAGGCCTGTGCCGGCGATGGTATGGTCAAAATCGAAATGCAATTCCTGCCTGATGTCTATGTCGAGTGTGAAGTTTGTCATGGCAAGAGATATAATAAAGAGGCACTGAGCATTGAATACAAAGGCAAAAATATTTCCGACGTCCTAGATATGACCATCGAAGAAGGCATGCGCTTCTTCAAGAATATTCCGGCTATCCATCAAAAGTTAGCAACACTGAATGAAGTCGGACTTGGCTATATCAAACTAGGTCAATCTGCGACCACGCTATCGGGCGGTGAAGCGCAACGCGTTAAACTTTCCACCGAACTCGCTCGTCGTTCAACTGGAAAAACTCTATACATTCTCGACGAACCGACAACTGGCTTACACTTCGACGATATCAAGAGACTGCTAGAGGTATTAAATAAATTAGTTGACAAAGGCAATACGGTCTTGGTTATCGAACACAACCTCGACGTTATCAAATCTGTCGATTGGATCATTGATATGGGACCAGAGGGTGGCAACAAAGGCGGTTATATCGTCGCCCAAGGGACACCGGTTGATGTGACGAAAGTCAAGGAAAGTTATACGGGGCAGTATTTGAAAAAGGTAATGAAATAAAAAAATAATGACAATGTCAAAGTCCCCATTCGGGAGAATCTGACGGTACCAAAATTAACAAAATAAAAAGCGTGATTGCTCAGTCGCGCTTTTTTGTTATTAATTTTGGAAAATAAAAAAGGGGCAGGGAATTCTCGAAAGAGAATCCCTGCCCCAAGCTCAAGCGCGTTCCACTCACTTGATAACACCACTTTTCATTGTGCACTGTTGTTCGCACCTTACACTTCATCTCACCACCAACTGTGCGAACTTAGTTGGCGGGAATTTTGTACAGACTCGGGTGGCACAGCGGCGGCGAATTTATCAGCCCGCTCGTCGCTATTGGGGCCGGCTAATTCTGATCTCGATGCCGGCAAGCCCCAGAGTCACATGGCCGGTTGCGCTTTTGAGCGCGGGTTTGATGTGAGCGTCGCAATCGAAAAGATTGTCGGCCTCGAAACCGATGGCGTTTGGTCATGGCATACCTCGCTGGTTGCCGAATGGTTTTGTCCGTTTTTGGACATTGGGGCGGACACGTTGTCAACCACCAATAGGTTGTGCTTTCTTCCAGCCACCGTCTGACTACACTGTTCAGCTGGAGCACGTTGTTCTTGCCAAGGCCGAATCGTGTTCGGCCGGGCGGCAGGCCGGTCAGCCGGCGGCGCAGGTCAGGGCATGTCCCTCATGATTATAAGCGCACTCGGCGCGGTGGGTGAAAATTACGGGCTGTCCTTTGTTGTGCGGCATCGTTGAGCCTCCTTTACTACGTTTTTTTGGTTACCATGCCGAAATCGACATAGCTCCTTTGAAACATTTTTTACTACTACTTCTTGAAAGAATTAATAATAATAAAAACAATATATCACACATCCAAAATTTTGTCAAGACCATTAACTAT
>Ga0209749_1002384_pt1 | contig 12582 bp, 11 predicted proteins | sample EPASupsiteSAE347_FD_187267 | JGI IMG/M metagenome (GOLD analysis project Ga0209749, IMG submission 187267) | Bioremediated contaminated groundwater from EPA Superfund site, New Mexico - Sample SAE3-47 (SPAdes) (version 2) | ecosystem: Environmental > Aquatic > Deep subsurface > Groundwater >... | reverse complement strand
GCAGGAGCCTAATTTGTTTGTGGCATCCTCCGGAAGTTTTGCTTTAAGTTCTTTGGACAAGACTTCTTGCCAGCTTGGCCAGGTGGAAATGGAGACATTCTTGATATATGAACCGGCGTTCATTTCCGGATAGTGTCCATTGGCTATTTTGTATTGACCTAGGAGATATTTGATATCGCCTAAACTTTCTAATCTGATCGTATCCCTGACAACCTTGGCCTTTTCCTCCGGATCAGAAATATTGGCATTGAATTTCCAGCTGGCTACCATCTTGCCGAAAATATCCACTGTGGCGTTTTCAGCGGTTTGGTTGTATGAAATGAGATAGATATTGGTGTAGAGCTTGCCGTTGACGACATTGGCAGCGTTGACATAGACGGTACGGCCATCACGGATGCCGTTGTAGCCATCGACGACGATTGATTGTGGAGAGCCGGTGAAATGTTTTTCCTGATACCAGCGGAGAGCGGAATAGTGGTTGGGGTTCTGCATGACGCGGATAGCGATGGCGTCTGGGGAGGTTTGGGCGGAGACGATATTAAACAAGCGCAAAGATGCTAAAAATAAAAATATTGATATAATGATTAATTTATTCTTCATAGCAGAAATTGCAAATTTTAAATTGAAAATTGAAAAAATTAGGAAATATCCATACTTCGCAACGCCGCCACTCTTTCCGCTATCGGCGGATGCGTCATAAAGGCTTTTGCAAAAAAACCAATCTTTTTGTCAGTGTCGGATTTGAACGGTGAAGCAATATAGAGATGTGCCGTCGCTCGATTAGCAACTTCCAATGGCTCACTGTCAGCTGAAATTTTTTCCAAAGCGCTAGCTAGACCTTCCGGATATCTAGTCAACAAGGCACCATCGGCGTCAGCCAAAAATTCACGCTTGCGCGAAATGGCAAATTGCATCATATAGGCAAAAATCGGCGCTAAAATAGACAATACAATAGCCACCACAGTCATTATTAATTGCACTTGTCCGCTACCTTTCTCATCACTACCCTTTCTGCCACCGCCCCAAAAAGTCCAACGACGAAACCAGTCAGCCAACAAGACGACAACGCCGACTAAAACAGTCACGATCGTTGCCAATAAGATGTCTCGATTACCGACATGTGAAAGTTCATGGGCAATGACCCCCTCCAACTCGCTCCTTTCTAATTTCATCAGCAGACCGCTCGTCACTGCAATCACGGCATGTTCAGGGTCGCGACCGGTCGCAAAAGCATTCGGAGCCGTATCATCAATGACATAAATTTTCGGCAGAGGCAAACCGGCGGCGATGCATAAATTTTCAACAATATGATACAAATCACGATTGCTGTCGTGGTCGATCTCCTTGGCATCGCTCATCGCCAAAACAATCTTGTCGCTCCACCAATATGAACCAAAACTCATTGCCATCGACAAAAAAACCACAAAATATAGGATTCCTGAATCATTCATGGCCACACTAAACACGTAACCGACCAAGATGATGAAAACGAAAAATCCGCTCAACAAAAACCAGGTTTTTTTCTTATTCGAATCGCTATGCGTATATAATGTTGACATATTAGAGATTAAAAACTTACTTTAATATTCTCTCTTTCTGCGCCATTTTCAACCTCGAAATACTCACGCGCAGTAAAACCAAGCATATTGGAAATCATGTTAGTCGGAAAAACTTGCAACTTTGTATTGAAATCACGAACATTGCCATTGTAAAAACGACGACTAGCCTGAATCTTGTTCTCCGTATCAGACAATTCTTTTTGCAATTCCAAAAAATTCTGATTCGCCTTCAAATCTGGATAGTTTTCACTTAAGGCAAAGATTGATTTCAAGGTAGACGACAAAGCATTTTCTGCCTCGAGTTGCGCCTTGGCATCACCGCCGGCCTGCGCGCTCATTGCCGCTGTTCGAGCCATCGTAACCTTTTCCAGAGTAGCGCTTTCGTGACCTGCATAACCTTTCACCGTCTCAATCAAATTCGGAATCAAATCATAACGTCTTTTCAATTGCACATCGATATCGCTCAAAGCCTCCTCTACTCTATTTTTTAAAGTAATCAAAGAATTATACATACCGATGACGATAAAAATCAGCACCACGATAACTCCAAGAATGATTAATAAAGTTGTGTTCATAAATTTTGTAATTTTTTACAACCTCCGAATTGTAAAAAATATTAATAAATAAATTTGCAATTTAAAATTTAAAAAAGTTATTCCGCCAATCTCATCGCCTCTTCCAGACTGATGGTTCCCTCTTCTGCTCTTTGCAAGACGATATCTTTCATCAATGCCATTCCTTCACTTTTGGCTATTTCTACGATTTTACTTTCGGAATAGTTTTCGTAAATTGCCTCCTTTATCCTGTCGGAAACTCGCAAAACTTCATGAATACCAAATCTTCCCACAACGCCTTTTCCGCCACACTTATCACATCCATTTGAATTAAAAAATTTAGTTCCCTGTGACACTCCCATTTTATGCAATACGCTCAATGGTGGCACTGTTTCTCTTCGACAATGCGGACAATTTATCCTCGCTAAACGTTGAGAGGTTACCAGTTTCAAAGCAGACACAATCAAATATGGCTCAATACCCATGCCCAACAAACGAACTATCACGCCTGCCGCGCTGTTAGCATGAATCGTTGCCAACACCAATTGTCCGGTCATAGCTGCTTGAATTGCAATATTGGCTGTTTCGGGATCACGAATTTCACCCACCATAATTACGTTGACATCTTGTCTAAGTTGAAAATGAAGACCGGATGCGAACGTCAGGCCAACCTCCGGGTTTATTTGAGTTTGCCGAACATGATCCATCTTTCTCTCAACCGGATCTTCCAAGGTAACCAAACTCTTTGTAGGTTCATTTAATTTATTTAAAATTGAAAAAAGCGTAGTCGATTTACCACCTCCAACCGGACCCGTTACCAAAATCAATCCAAATGGCTTATGAATGACACCCTCCAGCATTTCCGCTTGTTCAACAGAGAAACCCAGGTCTTCAAAATTTTCATATTTATTAATACTTTCCAAAATTCTCATCACCACGCACTCTCCATATATAATCGGAAAAATAGAAATACGAAGATCGATATCACGATCTGCGATTTGAACCTTAATGCTTCCTTCTTGTGGTCGTGGAGCACCCGTGGTGTCAAGTTCGGTCATCACCTTGATACGCGAAATCAACGACTTGGTAAGATCTTTGGGGATCTCGAATAAAACTTTCAAAATACCATTAACTCTAATTCTGACAATCAGCTTGTCTTTGCCAGGTTCAATGTGAATATCGCTGGCGCCTTCCTTGATAGCGTTATTAATTATTCTATTAACAAGATTTATAACATCCGTATCGGGGTTTATGTATGTTTGAGTAGAAGAAAGATCTTTGATTGGCATAAGTTTATAACTTAAGTATTTTAATATTATTTAATGCGGACTTTAACAGTCTTCCCTCTTAGCTTGGTTGCGTAATAAGCCGTAAGAGTAGCGACCGTTCGGAGAATTTCTGCCTCGTTTTTTGTTTCCAAAAAATCTTCCTTGGCAAAATTTAGCGCATTAGGAACATCAACACTCAATATTTGTTCCTCCTTGTTAAATTTATCCAATCCTCTGATTAAAGTAGTCGGACCGATCTCGTCAACTAATTCAACCAAAACATCATCCTCCTTTTTTAATTTTAGCATATTTTCATTGTCCTGCATATCCCTGCCAACTAAAGCCAAAATTCGATTATTTTCGCCATTAAACCAATAAATCCGCCCTGTTTTTAATATAGCCGCATCATTAATGTCACATGTCGGCCAATTAGTGAATAAAGCCTTCAATCTCTGCCCGAAACCGACATCTGTTAATAAACAACCGCCGCCAGGAAAGGGATATTCGGTGATATTATATTTTTTTGCCAACTCAAACTGCTTGTCACGGCTTCGGCCTTCCACGTTTTGCAATTTATCTCTGTCAATTTTACCGATACGTTCTAATTCGGTCTCATCCAACAGCTTCGCCGACAAAGGTCGCAATAGACGATCGCCTAGTTCTGATATTTTCGCCACTCGCTGCAAGGCGGTTCGATTCTGCGACATCGGTCGCTGTCCCAACACCTCGCCTGTCGCCACAAAATCAAAACCCTCGTCTTCCATGATTTTTTTGGCATATTGCAACATCATACCATGGCAATCAATACAAGGGTTCATGTTCTTGCCGTAACCATTCGGAGGATTCTTGGTCATCTTTAAGTGATCGGCACTAAAATCAACTTCTTTAAGCTCAATTCCCAGCTGTCCAATTGACTCGCGCGCTTTGAGGGTATCAAAAAAACAGCTCTTAAAACTAAGTCCAACAACTTCTATCCCCTGTTCCTGCAAAACCTTGACTGCCAGCATCGAATCGAGACCACCCGACAACAATACTAAAGCTCTCGTTTTATTAATCATATTTTGTCGCATCACTGCCAATTATCAAAAAGTGCGATTAGAAAAAATCAATCACCCTGCCACTTTTCATACTACTCCTTATTTTAAAGATAAAAAGCGTTCCAATGAACGAGAGTATCGATATTATAATAAACAACAAATCAAAGCCGAACCGATAAGCGATAAACCCTCCGACTGCTGCTGACACGGCTGTCGACAAGTCTTTTAAGGTTTCATAAATGCTCCACTCGACGCCTTCATGATTTTTGTCCAAATGTCTGGCAAATATCGCCAGCCAGGTAGGCAGGGCGATAGCAGATCCAACACCATAGAATAATTGTGTCAAATACAAATGCATCGGCGTTTCCATTACTAAATACAACAAAGGCGTAGCGCTAATTAGCGCCGAACCGATAAGCAGCGACCAAAAATCATCACTCTCACCTTTGGTGTTATCAACTATTCTGCCGACGGGAATCTGCGCCAAGCTTCTCGCTAGAAAAAAAATAGTTTCAGCGATGCCAATAACCTCCAAAGTAGCCCCTGGAATATTATCGTTAATATAAACGGCAAATATGGGTGCAATAAGTCCAAAGCTACCGATAATAAATATATCAGACAAAATCAGATACTTTACAACGGAATTAATTTTTTTTAAGAATTTTGTTTTATGGAACATAATTTTAAATTTAATTATCTTGTAATACCCACTTCAACCGCCAAAAAACTAAAAAGAATTTAGAAATACATTCCGATCTGCTCTTTCAAAATCTCTAACTCGCACTCGCCATCACGATAACATTCAAAGATACCGCTGCGAAGATTAGAAATATTTTTTTCATTGTCAGCCAAGAAATTAGCCACAACGCCACTGCGCGCGCCTGATCGGCAAAGAAAAACCACTTCCTTGCTCCAATCGATTTCATCAGCTCTCTCCTGGATCTGACTCATCGGAATCAATTTTGATCCCTTGATGTGGATAATATCGTATTCGTCTTGTTCACGAACATCAATGATTTCCACATTTTCCCTGTTTGCTAAAAGCTCTTTCATTTCACGAGCTCCAATATTTTTTACTGACATACCTCGATTAATTAAAAATTATCAATTACGAATTACGAATCAATGGAATTTTTAATTTATATAATTTTTTAATAAAATAATTTAAACCTTTTTCACCCCCAATTTAATCATTTCCCCTTCGATTTTGAACTCTTTCGACTGTTCAACATGTTCGACGCCGAATTTAATTGCCTTGCCCAAAGTGTCATTCATGATGTCAGCTGCATATTTTTCCAAAACAATTTTTAAATTTTCACTCTCGGTCTCGTAATAAATCTCGGCGCTGTCACCAATTGATAAGTCTGCGTCTTTGCGCAAGGAATTGATGTTACGGATCAATTCGCGCTTGATGCCTTTCTGTTTTAGGTCTGCTGTAATTGCTAAATCTAACTCAATAACTAAATTTCCCGTTCCTGCTTCGGCAATTACATTCTCAACATTCAATTCATCTTTTAATAAATTTTCATAGTCAATTCGTAATTCGTAATTTTTAATTGATAATTTATTCAATGGTTGTCGAATTTTAATACCAGCCTTATCTCTCTCTGCCAGGCCCATCTCCACAATCTTTCTGACTATTTTCATCTCATCCAAAATTCGTAATTCGTAATTCGTAATTGATAATTCTTTTGGCCACGCTTCAAGATGCACCGATCGATTCACGTCACCAAAATCATGTCCGCTCACCTTCTGCCAGACTTGCTCAGCAATAAACGGTGTAAACGGCGCCATTAACTTCGATAATTCAATCAGGACATGCTTTGTCGTCGCCAAAGCGTTCTTGGCATCGGCTGCATCATCACCCTTGAAGCGATCACGGGAACGGCGGATATACCAAGTTGATAAATCATCAATAAAATCAATAATCGGGCGCGTTGCCTTTGGAAGATTATATTCGTGCATTCCTTTTGTCACCTCAGCGATTAATTGATTCAAACGTGCCAAGATCCATTTGTCCAAAACATTCGTTAATTCGTAATTCGTAATTGATAATTGATAATTTTTGTCACCATCAGCACTAAACAATTCGTAAAATTTATAAACATTCCACAGAATCATATTCACTTTGCGCACTGACTCCAATACTCCCTTCTCCGAAAAATTCAAATTCTCGGCCAACATCACCGGCGAGGTCAAAAGATAATAACGTAAAGCATCGGAGCCGTATTTATCAAGCAATAAGGATGGATCTGGATAATTCTTCAGCTTCTTCGACATCTTCTTGCCGTCTTCGGCTAAGACGATACCATTCACAATCACATTCTTGAAGGCCGGCTTGTGCTTGAGTCCGGTCGCTAAGACGTGCTGGTAATAAAACCAAGCGCGCGTTTGGTCTTGTCCCTCTGCAATGAATTCCGCCGGGAAATTCTTCTCGAACTTTTCTTTATTCTCAAAAGGATAATGCATCTGCGCGTACGGCATCGAACCGGAATCAAACCAAGTATCCAGCACATCCGGAATACGTCTCATTGTGCCACTACATTTTGCGCACCTGAAAGTCACTCCATCAACTACGTGCTTATGCAAATCAGTCACGCGCACGCTGCTCAAATCTTCCAGCTCCTGCACTGAACCGACAACCACCTGATGATCGCAACCTTTGCCATCGCAACGCCATACCGGCATTACGCTTGCCCAGAATCGTTGTCGTGAAATCGACCAGTCGCGAGCACCTTCGAGCCAAGAACCGAAACGACCTTCCTTGATATGTTGCGGCGACCAATTGATGTCTTGTGCCAGCTCTAGCATCGGTAATTTTACTTTTGAAACATTCACAAACCAAGATGACGTCGCATAATTAATCAAAGGCGTATCACAGCGCCAACAGTGCGGATAACTATGCTCATATTTTTCTTTTGAAAACAAACCACCGTGATGTGCCAAGTATTTGATAATCTCAATATCGGTGCTCATATGATCACCAATCGGCTTCACATTCAAACCAGGAAAATCAACCACCTCTTCTTTAAAATTGCCATTCATTGCCACATGCTGAACAAAAGGCAAATTATTCGCCTTGCCAAGATTCATATCATCCTCACCGAAAGCCGGCGCGATATGCACAACGCCGGTGCCATCTTCAGTCGTCACAAAATCAGCGCTATAAATCTGCCAACCATTTTCGCGATTATCTATTTTTTTATCTTTGACATAATAATCAAACAAAGGCCTGTAGTTTAGGCCTAGCAAATCCTTGCCCTCGATTTCTTTGACAAGTTCAACCTCATCATCCTTGAAAACGTCTTTAATTCTTGCCTTAGCCACGACAAATGTTTCTTCGGGCGCACTTTTTTTCTTTACATAGGCATAAGTAATATTTTTGCCGACCGCTAATGCCACATTGCCGATCAATGTCCATGGTGTTGTCGTCCATGCCAAGACAAAGGTCTTAGGCTCATCCATCAATTCAAACTTCGCGATTGCTGACAAATCCTTGATATCAGCATAACCCTCAGCTACTTCTGACTGCGATAATGTCGTCTCGCAACGCGGACAGACGTGCATCGAACGATAGCCTTCGTAGATTAGCCCCTTATCAAACAACTCTTTAAACACCCACCAAATCGATTCCATATAATCCAAATCCATCGTCCGATAGCTATTCTTCATATCCGCCCAACGACCCAGACGCCGAATCACACGTTCCCAGTCACTGACGTAACTCAAAACATTAGCTCGACATAATTCATTAAACTTCGCCACGCCCACATGCTCCTCGATATAGCTTTTATTCTTTGAGCCCAATTCTTTCTCAACGATATTCTCAATCGGCAAGCCATGGCAATCCCAGCCCCACTTACGCTCCACGCGATAACCATTCATCGTCCAAAAGCGCGGCACAACGTCTTTCATAACGCTAGCCACAATATGTCCATAATGAGGCAAGCCTGTTGCAAACGGCGGTCCATCATAAAAATTATACTCGCCATTTGGCGCCTCTCTTTTGACGGATTTATCGAATATATCACCCTTGTCCCAAAATTCCAAAACATCCTCCTCCATCTTGGCAAAATTACTCTTATTTTCGTTATTTTCCATAGAAAAAAAATACGAATTTGCGATTTTTCCCGCAAATTCTCCAAATATTATTAATATTCCTTTATATTGTATATATTATAAATTAAAGTAATGTTAAAGTCAAAAAAAATAAGGGGAACTTTCGCTCCCCTTTTACATATTTAACTTTATACGAATTTCACACCAAAAAATGTATGAAACCCACAACCACAGTCAGTTCCGTGCCACTCCCCGACATGGGTCACCGTAAAGACGTCATCAGCAAGGTCAAATTCACCGATGAAATTTTTATTCGTGTCATGTAAGGCGACCCTGGCATTAAAACCACCAAAATACACCTCGCCATCTGCGTCATGACGATGAAGCGGAATGTAGTCCACGGTTTTGATTGCAAAAAATGACGTTATCGTTTTCGCTCCGCCCGTAAGGCCCTCAATTATATTAACGATATTACGAGGGATTTTTGAAACATTGATCTGTCTTAAGTCCACCCACTTAAAAGACTTCGAGTTTTCAAATCTCCCCAAAAGCTCCTGATCTAATGCAGCTTTTTCTTCAGGAGCAATGACAAATCTTCCACTATAACCCCTTTCAATCATGCCAACACACCTCCTCTTTTTTTAAATAGGATTTTTTATAGAGCTCCCAGCAGAATTTTCACCTCACGCCAATCAAGTGACTCTCTGGTTAATTCTTCACGCCTGCGCCAGCCTTTCGCCACCACTACTGAACTTTCCTCGTGACCGAGTGCATTAGCAAGGTTTTCATTGTTAACCACGCCGAGACCAAGAATGTACGAGCCATCAAAATGCTCGATAGCGCCACGCACTAGATCACCTTGCTCCGGAGTGAAACCGCTTTTGCCGGCTCGCGATTTGACACTGGCAGTCTTCAGGCTTAAGACCCGGACACCCGTATCAATATCAGGCGCCCGTTTGACACACTGAAGGGCGTCATAAGCCCCCATTTCTTTTTTCAGAAGCGCAATAGCCTCATCAATCGTCCCAGCTCCTCTTGCAACTAATAGAGCCTTAATGGCACACATCGACAAGACCTTTTCAGCCAACATATTTTTCACGTTTCTTCTCCTTTTATTTTTATGTATAGGTTATTTTTTTCTTAAAAAATAATCATTTTTTAACGTACGAAGCTTAATGATAGCACTTTTTTACGTTTTTGTCAATGTAAATTTAGGAAAAACAAAAAATCGCTATAATTAGCGACTTTTTATCTAAAATAACTCTTTATTTCAAAATATCCTCAACATCTTTAACTTCTTTCAAAATCTTCTTCTCAACCGCCCCAACCCGCGCCCGCAAACCGTCTTTCATTTTTTTCTTTTCTTGAGCGTAATTAACCTTACCTTCGAACTTCTTCAATTTTATAAATTCTTGATCAATAAACGCTTCTAGCTCATCGAGATTTGTGCGTGAGACATTTTCCACCTCAACTGTTTCTTTTTTTAACTTACCACGAACCTTGCCAACCAAAAATATGATTAAAACAATCAAGAATAACAAGCTAGTGAAAACTGTGAAATAATTAATGACAAAATTACCAATCGTGACAAAAATTGGCGGCGAGACAATGAATGTTACTTTCTCGCTCGGATTGCTTTTAATGCCGTTCGCATTGACTGCCTCCACCCAAGCGACGTATCGGCCGTTGGTTAATTTCTTATCACCCACAAAGAACCAAGCGCCGTTAGCGTCGCTCTGCACTGTGCTACTAGCCACTAATTCATTGTCTTTTTGTAAATAAATAATTACGCCTACATTTGGCAAGGCTGTACCACTCAAATAGAAATCATTAGCTGACTCCATTTCTTTGTGATAACTAACTATGACCGGTGATTCAATTGGTTCAATAACAAATTTCAAAGTTGAAACAATTTCATTACCAGCCATATCAGTGGCCTTGACCATGGCCGTGTGATCACCGGGACTCAAAGCGGAAATTTTCAACATCGTTTCCTGGCTAGATAAGCGATGAGATTGATGTTCAAGGCTGCCGATAAAAATTTCATAATCACCCAATCCTGATCCATTATCACTAGCTGAGAACTGCAATTCCGGCCATTCGCCAACACCAATCTGATTCAGCTTAACATCAAGAGGATTTGGTGGCCGCGTATCAATCATAATGCGATAAGTCGCAATTGTGCCCCATTTTCTCGCATCCTTGAATCGTAGATGAAAATACCAAATACCATCCTCAACGCCGACAAACTCTTTTTCCGATAAAGCCCCCTCTGACTTTGTCGCTAGATTCCAAACCGGCTCTTTATTCAAAACGAAGGCTACGTCCCTCGTTCCCGCTGGCAAAACCCAATTAAATTTTACATTTGCGTTTTTTGACCAAGCATTTTGATCGGGATTGGTTATAGATTCAATTTTCGGTTGATTGTATTCTTCTCCAGTCGGCACAACTAATTCCTCGACGGGACGAACTGTCACATCATCAACCTTATCACCTGCGATTGGCAGTTCTGATTTTGGCGCCTCAATCTTTGGTGAAATAGTATAACTACCGACGCCCATACTAGCTAAGATATTTGTACCCTTGCCATCATTAGCCAATACTGCACCAGAGGTGAAGTTCACTTGCGCCACACCCGGTGCTTTAGCTTTGAATTTTACGCTCAGGACATGACCGCTTGTTCCATTATAGCCGGGCATCGGAACGCCACCACCAAATCTGATATTGCCACCCGACGCAACCGGCTCAGTTGTCCATAGACTAAAAACAGCCCCATTGCGATTAATGCCAACCGCCTCCAAGAGAGAAGCATCATAACTCAATGAACCTTCAGCGGCATTAACGACCTGTCCACCGGTATTTAACTTTACCGAAATCGTGAATTCGCCATCAATCACATAAGTCCCTGTTGACGGCGTCAAATATAACGATGCCCCGGCGGCGTTCGCTGAATTCGCAAAAACAATAATTGCTCCAAAAACAAAGAATGCACTTATTATCTTATTAAAAATTGTTTGTATGGTTCCCCTCCTCATATTTAGTTTTTCTTCTTATTTTAAAATATAAATAACCAGATAATAGCACTAAAAAAATCGACGCCGGAATAATCACCTGCCAATTAAAGAAGGTCAACTTTTTTACTGCAGATTCCGGTGGCGTATACTCCACAACTTGCTCGTTGCCAGCCTTGTCGACAGCGCGAACCTTGATTGTGCTACGCATATCTTGGTCTTCAAGCAAATATGGAGTTTGTGCCTTTTTCCAACCAACGATTTTTTCACCGATACCGAAATAATCCAAAGGATTTCTTTTTTGTTTTTCCCCGATCACCTCGTTCGGCCTAATTTCCAAAACCTCATAATAATCTACGCCACTCTGCTTGTCTGTCGCATAAAAGACTAAACCATACTTGCCATCAAACATGCTTGGACTTTGATGCAACTCAATCACGAAAGGCTCAGGCGGTATCTTGTCAGCGTTCAGTTCATTTTGCCAAGCCTTGTCATTGGGCATAACACTCTTGGAAATCGTCACCTTGCCATCATTTTTTTTCAAATCAGCGTCTTCCGTGCCTAGTCCATCATTCATCAAGACTCTAGTGCCGTCCAAGATCTTGATATCACCAGCAATCCGATCATCAATCACTTGGTCAATGTTCTTACTTGCAAAAACCAAACGCGCCACGACATTGCTAAGTCCTGGATCACCGGGAATCTTGCCGCAATAACCGCCAGGAACGCCTCCGGAAAAATGAAGACGACCCTCGTTGTTAATTTTCTCAAAATCAGTTTCTTGCGGTTGCTCTACCCAAAGATTGATAATTGACACTCCGGTCATAAAGTCCAAGAACTTGAAATGCTCCTTATCAAAACCGATATACCCCTCCACCACATTCACACAATCCTCAACATCAATCTTTAAATCCATAGTAAAATTACTATCATTGCCCACCTCGACGTCTTTTGGTTCGAAATAAAGTGTGGAGGCGAAAACTAATGATGGTGATAATAGTAGAGCGATTATTAATATTGATAAGTATTTTTTCATAGAAACTATTTTTAATTTTTAATTTTGAATTTTTAATTTTGAATCAATTTTTAATGAC
>Ga0209749_1002383_pt1 | contig 12583 bp, 10 predicted proteins | sample EPASupsiteSAE347_FD_187267 | JGI IMG/M metagenome (GOLD analysis project Ga0209749, IMG submission 187267) | Bioremediated contaminated groundwater from EPA Superfund site, New Mexico - Sample SAE3-47 (SPAdes) (version 2) | ecosystem: Environmental > Aquatic > Deep subsurface > Groundwater >... | reverse complement strand
GTTGGCACAAGAAGAGGTTGCTTAAAATCTATTTTGCCTGAACGGCAAAACAGATTTTAAGCAAGACTTTTTCGCTGGAGCAGGAAGGAAGGTTTTTGTCCGTCTCCCCGTATTCCTCCAACTTAAACCGTTTTTTTCATCCCGATTTCCATCGGGATGAAAAAAATCTCCTCTTGGGTTATCTCCGTGTCTTTGTGACCTCCGTGGTAAATATTTCTGTTTCTTGTTTTTCTTGGCAGTGTCCCACCATTGAGGTGCTATCTACCTGTTTTAGTAGCACATGATAATCGCGATCACTTCCAGCGGCTCGTTGCCGCCGTTAATCAAGGCATGTTCCTCGCCATTGCCGGTAAGGATGGCGTCGCCGGCCCTGACTTCCGTTTTATTCCGGCCGTCGTCTATGATTCCGGTTCCGCGTTCGATGACAAAGAGTTCGTCCTCCGCCTCGTGTTTGTGCATGCCGATGCTGGCGCCCGGCGGAAGAACCAGATGCGAGCAGAGCCGGCACTTGGCCTTGATCTCATCTTTCTTGAAATAATGATGGATTGTCACAGCGCCCTTGCCGCCGCGCATATCATTTCTTACCTCTTTCTGAAGCTCATTTGCCCTGCGAATCATGTCTTTTCCTCCCGTAGTTTTTGACCAAAAAGTGTATTCTTTCCTTTTTCGCCATCAAGCAGAAAAACCGGCCAATAAAAAAATTGCATTCATAGCCGGATTTTGCATTATATACTACCGATAACACACGTTAGCCGGCGATTTGAAAAAGAATTAACTGGAAAGGACAAACATGAAACCAGCAGGCTTATTCGGCAGTCTTTTCATTATTTGTTTAATGCTGTTTGCGCATCAAATATGGGCACAAACGCCGCTTCGCTTCGGTTGGTCGACCGTCACGCCGCATACTGCCGATTATGACGGCGACAGGCGCGGCGAGCAGGGATTATACGATTCCTTAAAGGGCACAGTCTCCGCGCGCAAAATCAACGGCGATGAACTGGCCTTTGATCTGACCATTGGCCTGCCCGGATTTATCGCGGCTTGCGCGGATTTTGACGGCGACGACAAGGCCGACCCTTCTTCCTATGACCTCGCCAACGGCGTCGTCTACGCTTTTCTCTCCGCTTCAGGCTATCAGTTGAACGCCTTGCCCTGCGCAGTGGGAGCTTCAACCACCAGAGCCAAGCCGGCTGACTATGACGGCGATCATAAAGCGGATCCGGCGCTTTACGACTCCGCTTCCGGCGCCTGGATAATTTATCCTTCCGTGTCAGGCTATCAGCCTGTCTCTTTCATCTTGGGCGGCAATGGCGCCGCTGCCGTTCCCATGGATTACGACGCGGACGGCAAAGCCGATCCGTGCGTATACGACCAGAACACTGGTTTATGGATAACGCTTTGTTCTGCAAGCCAATATGCGCTCACCTGGGTTGTCTATGGCGGACCGGGATGCGTGCCTGCGCCGGCAGATTTTGACGGCGACAACAAGGCCGATCCCGCCGTGTATTCCGCCGCGCTGGGAGTATGGGGGACATTAAACTCGGCCAGCAACTATGCGCCGAACATCATTATTCAAGGCGGACCGGATTGCACGCCGATCCCGGGTAACTATTATTTCACCAACCAAGCCGATTACGCTCTTTATAACACCACCAACGGATGCTGGAATATTGCCTACAACAACCTCGGCGGAATCTATACCATGCTTGGGTCGGAATTCCTCAAGGGGCTGGTCGCCGGCGCTGGCCGGGAAACCGGCGAGGATATTGCCGGTTGGTCAATGAATAAAATTTTTCATCACAATAATAATCCGACCGACCCGAACTGGGGTGAAGAAAGCCAAATCCTCAACGCCATGAACGAAAAACTGGACACACTCCTGCAAGGTCAGGTCGCGATCCAGGGCCAGATTTCCAATCTGGCGGCCCAGCTTCAATACGATATGAGCCAGGTAACCCTGCTGATCGAAGGCGGCGCCGCCAACGCCGCCTGCAGCACCATACTCACCCATTATGACCAGAATAATCTGGACAGCTACCGAGCATTTTATCAGTGCGATACCAATAATCTGCCGCCGAACAGCTCCGTTCTGACGTTTGCCAACAATGTCAAGGGGCAATGGGATATCGAGGACAAGGTTACAACTATTTACTCGACCATCATGCCATCCGCAACGAGCAGGGGAGTTTTATGGGATTGGGCCGCGCTGGCCACGAATAATCTTACGCCGGATAATCTGACGGATAATTTCGCGGCCCTGGTTAACTATTATGGAAATTTGTACATGTATCAGATGAAAGCCGTAAGCATGTACGTGGATGCCTGCCGGGTGGTGGATACCAGCGCCTGGGCGCGCGCCCAGACCGCGCTGTACATCACCAACGACGTGGTCAACATGATCAGACAGGAAGTGGATCTGTTCCGCACCATAACTTATACGTATGTGATGTGCGCCGTAAACGCCGCCTATAATCCAGCCAGCACTAATAACCAGCTGATCGTAACGAACGTCGCAGAGGTACTGGCAGATCTGGAGTTCTTTTCGCGCGAGTGGCTGGGCCAGACCGAAAGCCTCTGCACAACCTTCCTGACGTATGACCGTCCGGACAGTCTAGGCTGGTACACTGGTATAATCGCTTCCGCTAACAGCTCGAATTATGAAGCCCAAGCGGTGATTACCAATCGCGGCCTGAGCGGACACGCCTACGGCTACTGGGATAATACAAATCAAACCAGTATCACCGTGACTGACAGTTATGCTTTTATCCGATACGATTTCGGCCAGCAGCCTTGCGGCACATATACTATAGCCAAAGGCCGGCAAACTATCGGATCAGCGGCGGTCGTCAATTACGACCAAAACATGCAGCCGACCAGCGATCCCACTATCACCAACTGGTTCGGGCACCTGTATGCCGCGCCCGTTAGTCTTGCGTCGCTAACCCTGCCGCTCGACTCGCCGGCCTGGTGGAATTACCGTCAAGATTCCGTTACATACCTGGGGGCACAGCCTGGCAATAATTTAAAAATATATTATAATTATATCAACCCTTCCAATATCACCAATCTGACCATGCAGATCCAGGAAGAATATTGCCTGCAGAAACAGAGAAGTTTGCCGAAAGCCTTTGGGGTATGGCCATGGGTCTACGTATTCGGTTATCCATTTTCCATCAATAATGCCGTGGCGCGGCCTTTCAGCGTCCGGGCTTACGTTACGATCGAAAACACGAGCACCAAAGTCGAGAGATATGAGGATGGCGGTTTTGCGTTCCCCAACCAGCAATGGTCATGGAATTGCTGCGGGGTGGCGCAGTTTCAATCATCGCCCAACATGGCTCAATGGACAGCGCAGTCCGGCACCGCGACGCATCCCACCTGCAGCCACGAGGTTCATAGCGTGTCAACCAATTATTACAATGGGATGACGTATGCCACCGTACAGGGCATAGCCACGTCCGTCGTGTTGTATGTGGGCGGACAGATTTATCTGCAACAGGATTGCGAACGGGGCGAGATGAGCGAGGAAGATAGTTTTGCGATCGGCAACGTCTCATTCAAGGCCAAGCAAATAATCGTGTCGTTTTATTAAAAAATATGAACGACAAAATAATAGAACGCGAAGCGCACGTGCACGGCAGTCAATGGGGGTCGTTGTATGACGGTTATTTCGGCGATAAGCAGATTGCCAGAAACTACGTGGCAGCGATCATGCGCGCTGCCGGCAAATGCAAGCCTTCGGCAATAGTTGATCTGGGCGGCGGCACAGGTTTTATTCTGGAACAACTGGTTGAGGCCGGAATTGCGGATGACATCCGCCTGGTCAATCTGGACGAATCCGATGCCCAGCTGGCGGTTTGTAAGAAAAAACGCATAACCTCCAGGAAAGGCGGGCTTCAATCGCTATGCCGCTCGGATATTGTGAACGAAGCCGGGAGTCTGATGCTGATCTGCCGCTCGGTCCTGCAATACGGCGGAATCTTGGGGCAAAAACCATGGCTCAACCACCTGCGCCGTCAGTTAAAAAAAGGCGAATGGTTTGTGCATCAATCCGGCTGTTCGGATGATCTTGAGGCGGCCCTGGCGCTGGACGTTTTGTTTGAAATGGCCGGCGTGGACAAATGGGTGCCGCACAAGGAAGCGTTTGTCCGCCTACTGAAAAAGGCAAAATTTGAAATAACCGAGGATTTTCCAGTTCAACCGCTCGGCATGCCTTCGGATGGAATAGCGGTCCGATATGGCGTTTCGCCGCAACGCATGGCGGAAATCAAGGCCGATTTGCAGAGGACCTGCGCCAACCGGCCGGACCTGTTCAAGTCTACGCCATCAGGATTCGTCTTCAATTTCCCCTACCGCGTTTTCGTGTGCAAAGCGATATGACATCCAAAATCCGTAGAATAATTTCTGGCTTCCAGGCAGTGTTCTGTTAGAATATTCCTTAATTAATGCAGACATTGGTAAAATTTATTACCGGCCTAATGGCAAGGCTGCCGCTGGCAGTCGCGCTGAGGTTGGGAAATGCTCTGGGCTGGATTTTCGGCTCCGTGATCCGTCATCGCCGGCGCGACGCTTTTGACGCGCTCCGGCGCAGTTTTCCGGAAAAGACCGCTCCGGAGATCCGCGCCATAGTCAACGGGATGTATCGGAATTTCGGGGTAAACCTGATCGAGATTCTCCGGCTGGCCGGCGGCTCGCTTGACGAGTTCAAGGACCGCATCGCAATCGAGGGCAGGGAAACCGTGGATATGGCCCTGCAACGCGGCAAGGGCGTATTCATTTTGACCGCGCACTTCGGGAACTGGGACCTGCTGGGCATGTTCACGGTCAAACACGGCTACAAACTGACCATCATTTCCAAAGACCTGAAAAACAAGACCGTGAACGCCATGTGGATGATGCTGCGCGACAAATTCGGCGTCGGCATTATCCCCGCCCACAACTCGGCGCGCGCTTCACTGAAGGTTTTGAAACGCAACGAACTGATTGGTTTTATCCTGGACCAGAACCGGCCGCTCGACCAGGGCATCTTTGTGGATTTCTTCGGCCGGCCCGCCTGCACCTCGCCAGGCCTGGCGATCCTGTCGGCCCAAACCCAGGCGCCGATCGTGCCCGTATTCATACATCGCACACCAGACGGAAATCATCTTCTGCAAATCCTGCCGATCATCGAGCCGCCGGCCGACCGCGAGCCGGAAACGGTCCGGGCGGAAACCCAGAAATACACGAAAATCATCGAGGACCAGATCCGCCGCCACCCGGAGCAATGGATCTGGCTGCACCGCCGCTGGAAAACCCGGCCGCTGCCCGATTGCCCGAACCAGTCCAGATAGTTTTCCGGATCGATATTCGGCCAATAAACGTGAAACCTGCTGTTGAATGAACCAGTTTCAAAACTCGCTTCAGACCCACCCCGGCTTACGCCACCCCTCCGGTGGAGGGGATCATAACCTGTTGCTGCCGAAGCAGCAAGGTCCCCTCCTTTGGAGGGGTGCCCAACTTGTCCGCCATAGCTCGGAGAGCGCCGGCGGACGGGCGGGGTGGGCTTCAGAGCGAGTTTTGAAATCACCTCTAATTTATGGCAATTTCCCGGCCTTTTTCGGCCGAGGCGTAAACAGCGTCGATCAGTTTCATGACGGTCAAGCCCTCCTCGGCCGTGGCGGCCGGGGGACATTTGCCGAGACACGCTTTCACAAAAACAGCCGCCTGATCGTGAAACATGTTGTTGCTTTTTATCAGCGGCGAGATGTTTGCGACCTGCCCGTTGTGTTCCGTGTAAATGTTGAGCGGTTGTCCGCTGAAAAGGCGGGCCCCGCCCCTGTCGCCGAGAATATCGATGAACGCGGCGTCTTCCGTGTTCGCCGCCCAGGCTATCTCAAAAACCAGGGAAGCTTTTTTGCCGAACCTCACCAGCCCCGCGGAATAATCCTCGACATCGCAGATTCCGTCGTATTTCGGCGGGCCGGCCCACATGCTGACATAGCGGTAATTGCGCATGTCCCTGCCGAACGCGGCATAATTCATGGCGCTCACGCCGGTCGGTTTCCAGAGTCCGCTCAAATGCATGGCCGCGTCAAACCAGTGCACCCCGAGATCAATCAGAGGCCCGCCGCCCGAAGCTGCCCTGGTGGTGAACCAGCCGCCGAGACCGGGAATGCCGCGCCTGCGGATCAATACGGCGCGCATGTGATAAATCTCTCCGAACATTCCCCTGGCAACATAATCCCTGACAGTTTTTGCCTCCTGCATCTGGCGCCGGACCATTCCGATTTGAATGATTTTTTTCGCCCGTTTGCCGGCCTTGACAATCTCGGCCGCCTCGGCCGCATTCATGGCCATGGGTTTTTCCAGGAGAATGTGTTTCCCGGCTTTAAGCGCGGCAACCGCCACCTCGCGGTGCAACACGTTGCCCACACAAATGCTGACCGCCTCAACATCGCTCTTGAGCAGATCGCGGTAATCCTTGAACCGCTGCCTGATTTGGTACTTGTTGCCGATTTCCGCCAGCCTGGCCTCGGAGACGTCGCAGATGGCCGCGATTTCCGCCTCCGAGGAGGCGGCGTAGGCATCCGCATGCACTGCGCCGATTGCGCCAGCCCCGATGATCCCGACTTTTACCTTGTTTTTGCTCATGGTTATTTTCCTTCTCTGACGGTTGTATTCAGAAATATCTCCTAAATGCCCTCCAAAATACCACGATTTTTACGCCAGTCAAAATACTTTGGGTTTGAATTTGCGAGCCGGACATGAAAAAATGTGAAAAAGAGTCGAAGGATTTTGTCCGGTGGCGCGAATACCAATTAAAGGCAATATGTTTTTACGGCTGTTTCCAACGCAGGAGGAAAGGTGGATTCAGCAGGCCCGCGAGGGTGACACTAATGCGTTGGGTCGGCTGTATGATAAATATTTCGGGCCGTTGTATAACTTTGTTTTTTACCGGGTGGATGGAAACCATGCTATGGCCGAGGATATAACTCAATACGTATTTCTTACCATGGTAAAAAATCTCAATACGTTCAATGAATGCCGTGGAAATTTTTATTGCTGGCTTTGCGGCATAGCAAAACACCGCATCACAGATGCTCTGCGCTTCCAGCAGAAACACGAATCCCTGGACGCGAATCCATCTGAAATCGAGTCGGGCGGTGACGAAATCCTCTCGCGGATGGAGCAACAACTGCTCCCGGACGAAGTTTTGTTAAGCAAGGAACTGCAGGCTTGCGTGGCCGGCATATTGACCGGACTGCCCGATCACTACCGGCAGGCTCTTTCAGCCAAATATATTGAAGATTTGGACGTGCAGGCCATTGCCCGGAAAATGGGAATTTCCGAAAAAGCGACGGAGTCGCTGCTCATGCGCGCCAAAGACGCTTTTCGCAAGGAATTTCAAAAAGGTAGGGACGGACAGTTTGTCCGTCCGTAGTCACTGAAAACGGCGCAACAGGCTGTTGCACCCTACCACGGAAGAAAGTCGCCTTTGGCGACCCAAAGAGGGTGTAAAATGCAAAAAGATTATTTTGAGACCAATCTAAAAAGGCTCCTGAAAAAATCCAGACCGGTTGCTTATCGTCCTGAATTCAAGGAGACATTGTTCAGCCGGATGGCACAAGAATTGTGCCAAGGCAGGACAAGGGCGTCTCGCCCTGCCGTGGCGCGGCCGGGCAGTCGGACCGAGGCCGTCCCAAGAATACTCAACGCCTTGGCACGGAGCATGTTCCAGCCCGCACGGATGCGTCTGATCCTGGAAGCGGCCGCGCTTCCGGCGATTCTGGTTTTTGTCGGAATATCGTATTTGACGGATCCAAGCGTGAATCTACAGGTTGCGGACAAAACAGTCATCATTTACCGGGCAGCCAGCAATCAGGATTATAGCATGGTCAACGGACAAAATGTCGTTAACCGTATTACCCATGCCTCTTCTTCGCTCGGGAACTGTCCGACCCGGACCGGCGTTCAATCCGGAAGTTTACCGCAAAACCTGCTACAATTAGCGGCTACAAACAACGGCTAAAAAAAAGGAGCAAAAAATCATGACATATAGCAATCAGTTAGCGATTGGATTAACGACAGTTATCTTTATCGGGGCCGCGCTATCACCCGTCCTCAAGGCCGAGAACGGCGGCGAGGAAACGGGGCAGATGCCTTTCGTTACGCCGGCACAAGATTCACGCGCAGAAGTGGAAACAATAATGCTGCGTTTTGCCGAATATAAAATAAAACAGATGGACGAGTTGGCGGCCAGGTTGAATATACAAATACCGGATGAATTCAAACGTATCGGCCAGTCCATCCTGGAGAACACCTCGTGGGATAATGTGGCCGATCAATACGGAAAGCTCAGGTTTCGAAGCGGACAATATACGGACGGAAAATGTGATCCAACGATCAGCACAGCGTTGTGGTCAGGACCAATCCTTGAATTATACGGCGCCTATGAGCAGGCAAAAAATTGGGAGCCAGACATATTGAAACTCTATGCCGACCTGATACTGAAGGACCTGCCGGCCGGTAGCATTTTTATGGGGGGTACGGATGCCGGTCGCTTTGTGCCGACCATGTTTCGATACGGATATGGTTCGCCAGACGTCTATATCATTACCCAAAATGCATTGGCTGATAATAATTATGAGGAATACATTCGGACCATTTATGGTCAGACCATCAAGTTGCCCACGCCACAGGATATCAACCGAGTTTTTCAATCTTATGTTGAGGACATACGCGCCGGACGGATCCCGAAAAATGCCAATGTGACCGTTGATAAAGAAGGCAAGGCGAGCGTACAGGGTGTGCAGGGCGTCATGGAAATAAACGGCATCATCAGTAAGGCCATCTTCGACATGAACAAGGCCAAGCACGCCTTCTACGTCGAGGAAAGTTACGTCATCGCCTGGATGTACCCCTACCTGGTTCAACACGGCATTATCATGCAGTTGATGCCTGATAAGGTCACGTTAACCGACGAGATAATCTCCAATGATACGCGTTACTGGGAAGCGCTGTGCCAAGAATTGGTCAGTCGTGCCGATTTCGGAAAAGATGTCATGGCAAAAAAGGCTTTCTCCAAGATGCGTTGCGCGCAGGCTGGGATTTACGCCTTTCATCGCCGGTATGATTTGGCGGAAGCTGCATTCAAGCAGGCTTTGGATTTATGTAGCGTATCGCCGGAAGCAAACTTTCGATTAGCTGATTGTTATCTTAAACAAGGCAAGAAAAAAGAGGCGCGCGAAGTTATGGCGCACTATCTTTCATTGGAACCAGGCAATGCCAAGGCCGAAGAATTCTTAAAACAGACAAATTAGGCAAGGGACAGAATGTCAGTCCCGATTTTCAGAAACATGAAATTCTAATCAAATTTAATTCCATGGTTATTGCCCTGAAAAACATCGAATACACCATTGCCGCAGCCGGATTTGACGCCAACGATACCAGGGCGGATGCTGGCGCCGCCGCCGGTCTGCCGCCGGAATGCCGATAAAATCGACGGAAAAATTAAAAGTTGCATTGCGGATTGGCCTGAATTATAGTCTTTGACCTTGTTTATGAGCAAACCGGAAAAACAGGATAAGACCGGCGCCGAGCAAAGCGCCGGCAGAAAAACAGCTGCGGCAATAATCGAGCCGGTGTTCCGCATCAATGACTGGCTGGCGTTCGCCGTGGCGTTCGTCCTTGCTTTTGCCGTTTTCGGCTACACTTGCGCGCCCTCGGTGACTCTGGAGGATTCCGGCGAACTCGTGGTGGCAGCCGATTACCTGGGCGTGCCGCATCCGCCCGGTTACCCGCTCTGGACCATCCTGGCCTGGATTTTCAAGTCCATTTTCAGTTGGGTGCGCTATCACGGCCATCCCAACCCGGCCTGGGCGGTCGCTTTCATGTCCGCTTTTTTCGGAGCCTTGCTCTCCGGCAACATAGCGCTCCTGGTCAGCCGCTCGGGTTTGGACATGCTTCGGTTCCGGCGGCATGAGGAAGGCGAAGGTTCCACCCATACCGAAAAAATAATGAGCTGGGCCAGCGGCGTTTCCGCGGGCCTGCTGCTGGGGTTTTGTCCTTTCATCTGGTCCCAGGCGGTCATCGCGGAGGTGTACACGCTCAACGCCTTCACGCACGTGCTCATCATGACGCTGCTTTACGCATGGATGAAACGGCCGCAGAACAGCAAGATGCTTTACTGGATGGCGTTTGTTTTCGGGATTACGTTCACCAACTGCCAGCCGGTGGTCCTCCTTGTTCCGGCAATCATTCTTGTGCTTTTTGCCACCGACCGCAAGCTGTGCCGCGACTGCGTTGCGGCCGGACTGATTTTCACAGCCGGTTTCATAATTTTTTCGATCCGCTGTCCCGATTACGCCATCCGTCCCTTTGAACCGCACGATCAGTGGTACATTATTTCCGGCGTCATGCTGGCGGCGCCGGTGGTGATGTGGATTGTGGCGCGCGAGCTTTTCACGGAATGGCGGCGCCTTTTGCCCATGATGCTCTTCGCGTTTCTCGGCCTGGCCCTGTTTATCTATCTGCCAATTTCCTCCGATTTCAACCCGCCCATGAACTGGGGCTATCCGCGCACCTGGGAGGGATTCAAGCACGCCGTCACCCGGGGACAATATCAGGCCCTTGCGCCCGCCCTTGCGCCCAGGGATTTCATTCTCCAGTGCTGGGAATTCTGCAGCGAGCTTGAAGATCAGTTCCCCTTCCCGATCGCCTTCCTGGCGCTCGTGCCGATTTTTTATTTCCGTTACATCTGGAAGAAAAACTGGGCCTGGCTCACCGGAACGATCATCGGTTTCGCCTTTATGGGACCGGGCATGATGGTCATCCTGAACCCGCCCCACGACGTGCAGTCGCTTTTTATCGCCGAAGTGCAGTTTGTCCAGTCCACCTCGGTGTACGCCATCTGGCTGGGCTACGGTCTGTTGTTCGGCCTGGCGTTTATCGAAAATTTCCTGCGCAAAAGATTCTGGCTCTGGTTGGCCGTGGCCGTAACCCTGCTTCTGCCGCTCTCCCTCATTTATCAAAACGCCTATGACGAAAAAATCATCAACAGCACCGGCGGCAACGAACAGACCGGCCATGACTTCGGCTGGCAGTTCGGCAACTATCAATTGCGCGGCGTGGATGCCATCAAGGAGGAGTTGAAGCCTGGAGAATTGCCTCCGCCCAATCCAAAATTTCCGCCGGAAATGGAGACCAACGCAATTTTCTTCGGCGGCACCGATCCGGGACGCTTTGTGCCCACCTACATGATTTATTCCGCCCTGGTGCGTCCTGACGTCTACCTGATCACACAAAACGCCCTGGCCGACAACACCTACATGAACGTGATGCGCGACCTCTACGGCGACCGGATCTGGATCCCGACGCCGCAGGACACGAACCGCGCCTTCCAGTCCTACGTGGAAGACGTGCGCGCCGGCCGCATCCCGGCCAATGCCGCGGTGTCCGTGGGACCGGACGGCAAGGTGAGCGTACAGGGTGTGCAGGGCGTCATGGAAATCAACGGCATCATCAGCAGGGCCATCTTCGACATGAACAAGGCCAAGCACGCCTTCTACGTCGAGGAAAGCTACGTCATCGCCTGGATGTACCCCTACCTTTCTCCGCACGGCCTGATCATGAAAATCAACAAGGAGCCGCTGAGCGCCCTTACCCCGGAAATGATCAAGAACGATATGGATTTCTGGAACTGGTACACGAACCGCCTCTTGAACAACCGCAAATTCCTGAGGGACTCCGTGGCCAGAAAATCGTTTTCAAAATTGCGCTGCGCCATCGCAGGCCTGTACTCCTACCGCAGATTGTTCAACGAAGCCGAGGCGTCCTTCCGCCAGGCCATCGCCCTTTATCCGGGCAGTCCGGAAGCCAATTTCCGCCTGGCGGATCTCTATTTACAAAACGGCCGTTTTGCCGACGCCCTGGAGGTAATGGAGAAAAACCTGCGGCAGGATCCGAGAAACGACAAGATCGTGGGCTTTATCAACCAGATCAGGGACATGGAGCGCATGCAGGCACGCATCGCCGAACTGCAGGGACAACTTTCCTCCGGAAAAGGCACGCTCGACTCGGTCTTCGAGCTCTCGTCGCTTTATCTGCGCAGCGGCAAGGACCAGCCCTTTACGGAATTGTCCATGCAAGTGTTGAACAATACCAATCTGCCGCCGCAGGCCTATTTGAAAGTGGCGGAAATCGCCGCCTCGGGCCAGCCTCCGCGGCTGAACATGATCGCCGAAGCCTACCAGCGTTATCTGCGGCGTGAGCGTTCCGATCCGCGCATCTGGCACGAGCTCGGCTGCGTGCAGGCCGCTCTCAATCAGCCCAGCAATGCCCTGCATTCATTGCAGCAGGCCATTGCCATCGGCGGCGAGCCGGTCAAGGACGTCATCCGCAAGGACCCGCGCCTGGAGCCCCTGCGCGGCCTGGAGGCATTCCAGAAACTTGCCGCCCCTTCCCAACAGGGGCTGTTGCAGTTCCCGGGCCTGGTGGCGCCGTAGAAGAAACGCAGAAGGCAGAATGTAGAATGAAGAAATAAACTCGTATGCATTCCGCCATTTGCGGAAACCTATTCAAACGAGTGGCGTAAGAGTCAGAATCG
>Ga0209749_1002381_pt1 | contig 12593 bp, 9 predicted proteins | sample EPASupsiteSAE347_FD_187267 | JGI IMG/M metagenome (GOLD analysis project Ga0209749, IMG submission 187267) | Bioremediated contaminated groundwater from EPA Superfund site, New Mexico - Sample SAE3-47 (SPAdes) (version 2) | ecosystem: Environmental > Aquatic > Deep subsurface > Groundwater >... | reverse complement strand
TGAGACGAATGCGGATAAACTGCTAAGTCAAGGCCTTGAGATTATCGGCAGGACGGCGACGCTCCTTATCCAACAAGACCCTCTGAACACGCTTTCCTTCCGGCTGAACCGTATTGCCGCTTGGACGGCGGTAACCACCCTGCCCCCGGCGACCGCCGGGAAAACCCTCATTCCGGCACCGGATGGGCAGATCATCAGCGCCTTGGAGAATCTTTACCAGTCCCGCAGTTGGCGGGACCTCCTCGATGCGGCCGAATCGAGAGTACGCCAGTTCCTGTTCTGGCTTGACCTGAGCAGGTACGTCACCGAAGCCCTCGAACAATTGGGACGTCAGGATAGCAGTGAGGCGGTGGCAGCAGAAACCTGTCAGTACGTCAAGAGGTTGACGGGCATGGAAAAACTGGCCTTCGATAACGGCACGCCCTTTGCCAATGAAGAAACACGGGTTTGGATCAATGGCCTCAATAGGCAGCAATCCTCAGGGGGGGGCGCCGCTCCGGGCAGCGAAACGGATATTCTCCAGGTGGTGGAAAAGCAGGTTGAAGAAGCCGCAAAAGCAAGCCGGGACAACAAGCTGCCCGCCGCGCTGGGGGCCTTCACGGATAAACTCAACCACGCTCCCTCGGCAAGAGTACGTTTCATCTGGCAATTCGGGCTTTGCCGCCTCCTCCTGCAGGTCAAGCAACCCCGCCTGGCGGTGCCGCATCTGAAGGATCTCCTCCAAACCCTGGAGATGTATCGACTGGAGCAGTGGGAACCCGATCTGGCAGTGGAAGTTCTGTCCACCGTACTTACGGGATTGCGTTTGCAAACGGGACAAAGCGACGAGTCCCTGCAGGAAACGGTATTGAACCGGATTACGACCATAGATCCCGTAAAAGCCATGGAATTTGTCTGAAGATTCTTAAGGGGGTGATGAGAGAAGGGATATTGCAGGTGGTATATCTTTTGCTATGCTCTCAGAGGAAAAAAAATCAAGAACTGCAAGACAAAAGATGATATAGTTCATTAAGATAACTTTAATAAGGTCATGGAGGTAAGAAAAATGGCAAAGGAAGCTTCTGTTGCTCCAAAAGAACGGGTCAATATCGTCTACAGGCCCGCCACCGGTGACGCAAAGGAAGAGATCGAACTACCCCTGAAGTTTCTCGTTATGGGAGACTTCACCGGCGCCAAGGATGATCGCCCTGTGGAAGACCGGAAACCGGTCAACATCGACAAGGATAATTTCGACGACGTCCTGTCGGCATCAAACGTCAAGATGGAAGCGGTGATGCCCAACAAGCTGGCTGCGGATGCGGATGCCCAGATGACGGTGAACCTCGATTTTAAAGGGATGAAAGATTTCGACCCCGATGCGATTATCCAGAAGGTGCCGGAACTCAGACAGCTCATCGAACTGCGGGAGGCCCTCAAGGCCCTCAAGGGACCCCTCGGCAATGTTCCCGAATTCAGGAAGAAAATTCAGGATATGATCAAGGATGAAGGGGCTAGGGAGCGACTTTTAAAAGAGCTGAATATCGAATCGTAAGGACAGGAGGGCATAAACATGGCTGAAGAAGAAAAAAAGGTACAGGAGGCGCCGGCACAGGCGGTCGAAACGGGGGTATCGCTCCTCGATGAAATCGTACAGGCGACGCGCCTGAAACCATCGGACGAAGGTTATGCGGCTACAAAACAGGGGCTCCAGGCGTTCATCGATGAGCTCCTCAAACCGGGTAAAAAGGTGGAACGGGTTACCCAGGGAATTGTTGACGAGATGATCGCCAACCTGGACCAGAGACTCAGCACCCAGATGGATGTCATTCTCCACAACGAACAGTTCCAGAAGCTGGAAGCGGCTTGGCGGTCCATGAAGTTCCTCGTGGACAAGACGGATTTCCGGGAAAACATCAAAATAGAAATGATGAATGTGAGCAAGCAGGACCTCCTCGACGACTTTGAAGACGCCCCGGAGATCACCAAATCAGGTTTATACAAAATCGCTTACACAAGTGAATACGGCCAGTTCGGCGGCAAGCCCTACGGGTTGCTGGTCAGCAATTACGAATTTGGTCCCGGTGCACAAGACATCCGCCTCCTCCAGCACGTCGCCGCCGTGGCGACCATGTCTCATGCCCCGTTCATAGGAGCGGCGGGATCGGAATTTTTCGGTTTGACGGACTTTTCCGGCCTTCCCAACCTCAAGGACCTCAAGTCCATTTTTGAGATGCCCCAGTATATCAAGTGGCAGTCCTTCCGGGAAAGCGAGGATGCGCGGAATGTAGCCCTTACCATGCCCCATTTCCTGCTTCGTCTTCCCTACGGCCCCGATACGAAGCCGGTCAAGAACTTCAATTTCAAGGAGAATGTCTCCGGAGGCAACAACGACTTTCTCTGGGGGAACGCCTCCTTTGCCTTTGCCTCACGGATCAGTGACAGCTTTGCCCAATACAGATGGTGCGCCAATATAATCGGGCCCCAGGGGGGAGGGGCCGTCGAAGATCTGCCTATCTACCAGTATGAGGCCATGGGCGAACTTCAGACAAAAATACCGACCGAGATCCTCGTGTCGGAGCGCCGGGAATATGAATTGGCGGAAGAGGGCTTCATCGCCCTGACGATGAGGAAGGGAAGCGACAACGCCGCCTTTTTCTCGGCAAACTCCGTACAGAAGCCCAAGGTCTTCCCCAATACTCCGGAAGGCAAACAGGCAGAGACCAATTACAAGCTTGGCACCCAACTACCCTATACTTTTGTTATTGGCCGCCTCGCCCATTATCTCAAGGTCATTCAGAGGGAAAACATCGGGACATGGAAGGAAAGAGGAGATCTGGAGACGGAACTGAACAACTGGATCCGTCAGTATGTTGCTGATCAGGACAGCGTCTCGCCGGGCGTCCGGAGCCGCCGTCCCTTGAGAAAGGCTCAGGTAACCGTTTCGGATGTGGAAGGCGATCCCGGCTGGTACCGTGTGAATCTTACGGTACAGCCCCATTTCAAGTACATGGGAGCGTCGTTTACATTGTCCTTGTCTGGTAAACTGGATAAAAAATAACCCTTAACACAAAACTAAAAGAAGGAGGAAATGAACCATGGCAATGACGATTTACATGAAGGTAACGGGCAAGAATCAGGGCGAAATTAAGGGTGATTGCAACCAGCAGGGCCGGGAAGGACTGATTCTGTGCTATCAAATGGATCATGCAGTGGAAATCCCCAAGGACACCCATACGGGTCTGCCCACGGGCCAGCGCATCCATCTGCCCCTGAAGGTCATCACCCACATGGGCAAACAAACACCAGGGCTCTTCCAGGCTTGCTGCTCCGGTGAACATGCCGATGTGGAGATCACCTTCTTTAGGATCAGCGAAAAAGGGCAGGAGGAAAAATACTTCACAATTAAACTGAAGGAAGCGATCATTGTAAACTCCCGGGAATTCTTCCCCTACACCTTCCTGGAGGAGAACAAACCCTTCAAGCACATGCAGGAAGTAGCCTTCACCTACGAGGATATCATCTGGACGTACACGCCGGACGGCATCGAGGCGGAAGACAACTGGAAGGCGCCGAAAGCTTAATAAACAGCCCTAACTGATCCCAGGTTTTGAAAATATTCTCAAGACCTGGGACCAGGACAGTAATTAACAATCGATCATACTTATGTACGAAGAGACCTTATTAGAGCGAATCCGCCATTTGGAGATGAATCCTGGGGAACGGGGCCCCCGGGACATCTCCCTGGGCATCGAGTCCGTGCTGCGCCACTTGCAGAAGATGATGAATACCCGTCAGGGAAGCGCCCCGATCTCGGATGACTATGGGATGCCCGATATGACGAACTTTGCCGGGGAAAATCTCAACGCCTCGGCAAGTGAACTCGAACACATGATCAAGACCGTGATCCAGAAGTACGAACCCCGCCTGATCCGGGTCGACGTTCACTTTGACCCCAAGGCCGGTGAAACTTCAATGATGCGATTCAGACTCGAAGGGGCCATGATGGCGGATCGCGACAAGACAACCCCCGTGATCTTCGAAACGGTCGTAACCGCCGAAGGCATGGTGCGCATGGAGAAATGATTGTAATTTATATTCATGTTTAATAAATACTACGAACAGGAATTACAGAACCTGAGGCAGTTGGCCGTTGAATTTTCCAGGACCCACCCGGCGACGGCCCCCATGCTCAGTGGTCCCACGGCAGACCCGGACGCCGAAAGACTCCTCGAAGGAGTAGCGTTTCTTACCGGGCTTCTTCGTCAAAAGTTGCACGATGATTTCCCGGAAATTATCCATAGCCTCACGGAGGTCACATTTCCCCATTATATCAGGCCAATTCCCTCGACATCGGTGGTAGTCTTCTCCCCAAAGCCGAATCTCCCGGAAACGGTAACCGTAAAAAGAGGCACCTCCCTCGCTTCGGTGCCGGTTGATGGAACGCCATGTCTCTTCCAGACCTGTTTCGATATTGACGTCCATCCCCTGCGACTCGTATCGGCGGAGCTGCAGCAACCTACCGCGCGGGCATCCCAGATCCGTCTCGTTCTGGAGCTGACAGGTCCGGACTTGTCCCGCTGGCAGCCCCGACGCCTCGGTTTCTTCATGGGAGGAAGCAATACCCAGGCTACGGACATCTTCACCCTCCTTAGCCACTATCTTCAAAGGATTGTCATCAAACCCACCGGCGGAGGTGAGGACTGCATTCTTGCCCCCTCAGACCTGAAACCGATCGGCTTTGACATGGACAACGCCCTGCTGAATTTTCCTATTCGTTCCTTCTCCGGATACCGCCTCCTCCAGGAATACTTCATCCTGCCGCGAAAATTCTCTTTCTTCGAACTCCGGGGTTGGGAAAAGTGGCGTGACCGCGGGAAAGGCAAGCAATTCGAGATCTTATTTGAATTGAAGCCTTCCCCCCTGGCCCCTTCCAAGGTAACAACGGATCTCTTCATTCTGAATGGGACGCCGGTGATCAATCTGTTCAAACACGACGCCGACCCATTCCTGCGTGATCACCGCCTGGAAAGGATCCGTGTCCGGCCGGCCGCACAAAATCCGAATCATTATCAAGTTTTCAGCGTGGACAAGGTCATCGGTTACGAACAGGGAAGCGTGGCAAAAAAGGAATATCGCCCCCTGGAACTTTTTCAATCAACGGATCAGCAGCAATCCGTTTATCAGGTCAACCATGCCCGTTCTCCCATCAACGACGCCCCGGAAATCTTCCTGTCTTTCTCATATCCCCGGGATGGCGTTGAACGTGCGGGAGAGACTCTGTCCATAAGTTTGACCTGCACAAACGGCACCCTTCCCGAGCGCCTTCAAATCGGCGACATTTCCGTGCAGACATCCGATTCACCGGAACTGCTGACGTTCCGGAATGTCCTGCCGCCGACGCCGCCCATTGATCCGCCTCTGGGAGAAAACGCGACCTGGCGCTTTTTATCTCATTTGTCGTTGAATTATCTATCCCTGGCCAATCTTGACAATCTCAAAGAGCTCCTCAGGCTCTACGTGTTTCCCGAATCCCGGGATAAAGCCAAGATTAGCGCCAACATGAAAAGGATCGACGGTATTCTGGAATTCAGCGTCACCCCGGCGGACCGGCTGATCCGCGGGATGGTTATTCGGGGACAGCAAATAGAGATGACCGCCCGACAGGATTATTTTGCCGGACTCGGCGATTTATACCTCTTCGGATGTATCCTGAATCTCTTCTTTGGCGTCTACAGCAGCATGAACACCTTTCTCTCTTTCAAGCTGAAAGAGAGCCAAACCGGGGAAACCTTTGTATGGCCGACGAGAATGGGAGACCGACTGCTAAGCTGACAGAGAGACTTCTTGCGGAGGGGCGGCGATTTTCATTCATCCAGGCCTTCCGCTTTCTGCTGCTTCATCTGCGCCGAAACTCAAGCCCGGACATTGATCTCAACGAGCTTGCCAAAAAAATACGTGTCCGTCCGGAACTTTCCCTCGCCTTTCCGGAATCGGACATTACGAAAATAGAAGAATCCTCCCCGCCGGGCAGCTTCATGGTCACGGCGGCGTTCCTTGGCCTCTATGGGTCCTCCTCACCTCTGCCGACCTTCTATACGGAAGACCTGCTCCAAGAGCTCTCACAGGACCGGTCCATCAGCCGCGATTTTTATGATATTTTCAACTCCCGGCTCTATTCCCTGTATTTCGGTATTTGGAAACACTATCACCTTTTCTTTAATATCGCCGAAGATCCCGACAAAGATGTCCTGCAGAGGCTTTACTGCCTCGCCGGTCTGGGAGGAGAGGCGTTAAGGGAAAGTGCGGAAAATCCTTACGGAATGCTCAGATACATCGGCCTGGCGACCCAGTTTCCCAGATCGGCGGAAGGATTGCGGGCTCTCCTGGCCGACGGACTCTCCGAACCGGCAGTTCATATTACCCAATGCCGGGAGCGCATCGCGACAATCCCGGAAGATCAACGCCTGTTTCTCGGAGTGTCCGGAAATATTCTCGGAGAGGACGCCTATCTCGGAGCAGGGATTGCCGATCGGGCGGGAAACTTCCGCGTTCACATCGGACCGGTGAATAAGGAAACATTCAATCGTTACCTTCCCGACCAGCCGGACTTTCAGAAGTTAGGACAGTTGATTCGCTTCTACCTTGACCAGCCCCTTACCTGGGACGTGGAAGTGACTTTGAAACCACAGGATTTAACTACAACCGTCGTCAGTTCCCAGGCCATGCTGGGATGCAACACCTGGATCTTTTCGGAAGGGGCCATTCCCATGGACTGTTGCGCCCTTTTTCCGGGTAGTAATGGGGTCAGACTTACTTATTGACATTTGACGTCAAATGTCAATAAGTAAGTCTGACCCCCAAAACTAATTTTGGGAGGATGAACCATGGTTGCCGTCGATATCAAGTCTTTGTTGCTCCACATGAATGCCTTTTGTACGAACGCCTTGCAGAACGCCGCAGGGTTGTGCGTCTCGAGAACCCATTATGAAATTACGGTTGAACATTTCATCACGAAATTCCTGGAGGAACCCCGGTCCGACTGGCCGCTGATCCTCCCGAAATTCGGCCTGGAAATAGGAAGACTCCAGAAGGCGCTTGAACAATCTCTTGAGGATTACAAGACGGGCAATGCGGCCAAACCGGTCTTCTCCCCTCACCTTCTCGACCTGATTCAGGACGCCTGGCTGATCTCCTCTATCGACCTGGGGGACAGGAAGATCCGTTCGGGGTCCATACTGCTGGCATTTCTGGCCAAGCCCACTCTGTATGCAACGGGAAGGTACGCGGACCTGATCAAGGATATCGGCAGGGAAGCCCTGATTAAGGAATTCTGGAGCTTGACCGGCTCCTCCACGGAAACGGAAAAGGGAGCAAAGGAAACGGTCCCGGGGGATGCAGCCGCGGTCAGAGGGGACGGGTCATTCACCAGCCGTTTCTGCATGGACTTCACCCAGCGGGCCGCCGAGGGAGATATCGATCCGGTCTTCGGCCGGGACAACGAAATCCGCCAGATGATCGACATCCTGGCTCGGCGGCGCAAGAACAACCCCATCTGCGTCGGGGAGCCGGGCGTTGGTAAAACAGCCGTCGTCGAAGGCATGGCCCTGCGGATCGTGGAAGGCGACGTCCCGGACATGCTCAAGGGCGTTACCCTTTTAGGTCTGGACATGGGGGCCCTCGAAGCCGGCGCCGGCATGAAGGGGGAATTCGAAAACCGCCTCAAAGGGGTCATCAATGAGATCAAGGCCTCGGAAAAACCCATTATCCTCTTTATCGACGAGGCCCATACCCTCATCGGGGCCGGCGCCGCCGCGGGAGGCGGCGACGCCGCAAACCTGCTGAAGCCGGCCCTGGCCCGGGGGGAATTGCGGACGGTTGCCGCCACCACCTGGAGCGAATATAAAAAATACTTCGAAAAAGATCCCGCCTTAGCGCGGCGGTTCCAGCTCGTCAAACTTGACGAACCCGACGTGGAAACAACGATTCTCATGCTCCGGGGACTCAAGGCCAGTTATGAAAAGGCCCATAAGGTAATCGTCCGGGACGACGCCGTCGTGGCCGCCGCCGAATTTTCCAATCGCTATATAACCGGGCGCTTCCTCCCCGACAAGGCCATCGACCTGATGGATACGAGCTGCGCCCGGGTCAAGGTCAACCTGACCGGCAAACCCGCCGTCCTGGAGGCCAAAGAGAGGGCCGTTCAGGCCTTTGATCGGGAAATCAAGGCGATGGACCGGGACCGGGCCAACGGCGCCAAAATCGACGAGGAAAAGTACCAGGGCGTCGTGGACAAGCGCCAGGCCGTCCATGATGAGGCTGATCAGCTTCAGGAACGGTGGCTGAAGGAGAAGGAAGCGGCTCATCAGGTTGTCACCCTCCGGGAACAGCTCAACGCCCTTGCGGCGGAAGAACAGGAGAAAAAGGAAGAGTTGAAAACACAACTGGAAGCGGCCGGTCAAGCCCTGAAGGATCTCCAGGCCGACGAGCCGCTGATCCAGATTGAGGTGGACCCCGACGCCGTCGCCCAGGTCGTTTCCGACTGGACGGGCATCCCCCTGGGGAAGATGCTCAAGGACGAAGCGGAAACCATTATCCACCTGGAAGATCGCCTCAAAGAGCGGATCAAGGGTCAGGACGCCGCCATGGGAGCCTTGGCGGAAGTCATTCGGGCAGCCAAGTCGGGCATCAAAAGTCCGACTCAGCCCATCGGCGTGTTCCTCTTTGCCGGTCCCAGCGGAACGGGAAAGACGGAAACCGGCCTTGCCCTGGCGGACATGCTCTTCGGCAGCGAAAAGAACGTCGTGACGATCAACATGAGCGAGTTTCAGGAAAGCCATACGGTGAGCCGCCTTATCGGCTCCCCCCCCGGCTACGTCGGTTACGGCGAGGGCGGCATGCTGACGGAAGCCGTCCGGCAGCGGCCCTACTCCGTCGTCCTGCTGGACGAATCGGAAAAGGCCCATATCGATGTCATGAACCTGTTCTATCAAATATTCGATAAGGGAATCGCCAACGACGGCGAAGGCAAAGAGATTAACTTCCGCAACACGATCATGATCCTGACGAGCAATCTCGCTTCGGACGTGATCCAGGAGATGACCGCCGGACCCGAAGCGCCGGCAGCGGACGTTGTCGCCGGGGCCGTCCGGCCCATTCTTTCGTCTCATTTCAAACCGGCCCTCCTGGCCCGTATGAACGTCATCCCCTTCTACAGCCTCAACGCCGAGGCCATGCACCTCATCGTTGAGCTGAAACTGAAGAAGGTCCAGAAAAGCCTCATGGAAAACAATAAGATGGCCATGACCTACGCCCCGGCGGTGGCAGATGCCATCACCGCCCGCTGTACGGAAGTGGAGACGGGAGCCCGAAATATCGAGTACATCCTGAACGGCAACGTCCTGCCCCGTCTGTCCCAGACGATCCTCACCCACATGAGCGAAGGCGGCATGCCCTCCCGGGTGCACCTGGACATGGACGCCGAGGGAACGTTTACCTTTGATTTCGGCGACAACGCCGGGACAGACTAAATATTGAATTAAATAGTTAAGGTACTTCAGATCTCTGAAGTACCTTAACGGCACCCCCACAATATGAGGTAAAAAAATATTCCTTGATCTTATATCCCTGAATGAGCTAAGATGTAGCTACAAATACTCAGGAGATGCAGAAAATGACAGACACGGTAATTCGTTCAAGGATAGACGCAACAATCAAATTGGAGGCTCAAACGCTCTTACATAGATTGGGTCTTTCCATGAGCGACGCAATCAGGCTTTTCATCCACCAAGTTGTTGCAGAAAAGGGATTGCCTTTCCAGATCAAGCTGCCCGAACAGGCCGCAAAAGAGCATGATGCATGGTTCCGGCAGCAAGTTCATGCAGCCATAGAAGATGCTGATAATCCTGCGACCATCTTTATTCCTCATGAACAGGTACAAAAAGAGTGGGCTGCGAAACGCAAGACGCTTGTGACGCGATCCAAGAAAAGGAATCAATCTTGATTCTGGAATGGTTGCCGACTGCTAAGCAAGACTTTGAGGATGTCGTCGAATATATAGCCGCTGATAATCCAATCGCGGCTATTGAGCAAGGTGATGAGATTGAAGAGCAGATATTCTTGCTCACATCGTATCCAAAGATAGGTCGTCCAGGGCGTGTAAAAGGAACACGGGAACTGGTTATTGTAAGGACTCCTTACATAGCTGCCTATCGAATCAAGGGGAAAACCATTCAAATTTTGCGGGTGCTTCATGGCGCACAGCAGTGGCCAACGCGATTAGTAGATTAATATCAGCTCATAACCACGGATAAATAAGCTCATAGCTTCCTCTCAATAAAAACGATATTTCCTCCGATATGCCGTCTCATTCTGGAAACCATTGCCGCGACAAATGGCAACCGGTCCGCAGCGGCAAGGCGTATGGGGAGGAGCCGGGAAGGTCTACGTAAGAAAATGAAACGATACGGCATTACCACCTAATGAATTTGCTGTTTCCGGCTTGTACTACCTACATTGTTGGCGCAACCGCCCACATAGTTTGCAGGTCTGGGCGCAACCAAAGCAGGCGTTTTTGCAACTACCTTAAATGTTTGCATATCGCCTCATGGCACGGGATATGCTGCTATAGGAATTAAAACAGACACAATAACGAAAGAAGGAGGAAATGAACCATGGCAATGACAATTTACATGAAGGTAACGGGCAAGAATCAGGGAGAAATTCAGGGAGACTGCACCCAGCAGGGCCGGGAAAATCTGATTATCTGCTATTCTATGGATCACGCAGTGGAAATCCCCAAGGATACCCATACGGGTCTGCCCACGGGCCAGCGCATCCATCTGCCCCTGAAGCTTGTCACTAACATGGGCAAGCACACCCCCAAGCTCTTCCAGGCCTGCTGCTCCGGTGAACATCTCGATACGGAGATCACCTTCTTCCGGATCAGTGAAAAAGGGCAGGAGGAAAAATACTTCACGATCAAGCTGAAGGAAGCGATCATTGTAAACTCCCGGGAATTTTTCCCCTACACCTTCCTGGAGGAGAATAAGCCCTTCAAGCACATGCAGGAAATCGCTTTCACCTATGAGGATGTCGTCTGGACGTACACGCCGGACGGAATTGAGGCGGAAGACAACTGGAAGGCGCCGAAAGCTTAATAAACGACTCTCCCTGGAGTCAGGTCTTTAATTTTATTTTAGACCTGACTCCAGGCTGCCAACTCAGGCTGAGGGCTATCGGATGTTCCCCATACCGCATCGCATACCCTTGTTTTTCGACGCAAAATATCCTTGACGAACGAGAACAACCCCCCTATACTTCGACCCGTCAAAAGCAATATCAATTAAATATCGGGCTCAATTGCGCTCCCAGCCAGAGACGGATGAAGATTATGCAACGACTCATTCTATCGTTTTGTGTCCTTATAATCATGATTTTCAATATGATGGGAAGCGTCGCCATGGGGGATGAGGGGGAAAATAATCAAGCAGATAGAGGGAAGGGAAAGGGGAAGACCCTTCCCGTGACCAGGGGGGATGTTTTTACCGAAACCAACACAGAGATGGAATTCATCTTCGTTAAGGGCGGCTGCTATCGGATGGGGAATACCTTTAAGAGCAGAGAGGACAAATCGCTTTCCGACCATCAGATTTACTTGGAAGATTTTGCTCCGGCGATATACGAGGAACCGGTTCACGAAGTGTGCGTGAGCGATTTCTATTTGGGAAAGTATGAGGTCACCAACCGGGAATACCGGCAATTCACCCTCGAGACGGGGAGTCACCTGCCGGAATGGGAGGAAAATGAAGGCAACGAAAGTGCCTATACGGGTATCAGCAAGCATTATGCCCCCCTGGGAGATGCCTTGACGGCGGACGATCATCCGGTTGTCGGCATATCCTGGCATGACGCGGCAGCGTTCACGGAGTGGTTGTCACAAAAAACAGGACGGACTTTCCGACTGCCCACGGAAGCGCAATGGGAGTTTGCCGCCCGGAGCGGCGGGAAAAATGAGAAATGGGCAGGGACGAACGATCTTTCGTCCCTGCCCAAGTATGCCTGGCTGGGCGATAATGCCAAAGATAAAACCCAGGCCGTCGGTAAAAAGCTGCCTAACGGTCTGGGTTTCTACGATATGAGCGGAAACGTCTGGGAGTGGTGCCAAGACTGGTATGAGGATCACTATTACGGCAGCAGTCCTCGCAACAACCCTCAGGGGCCGCCTGTCGGCACAACGCGTGTCCTGCGCGGCGGTTCCTGGATAAGCATCCCGGCGACGGTCCGGGCAGCGAACCGAGACTGGGGCTACCCATCCAGCAGGACCTCAATTTATGGTTTCCGCGTTGCCATGCCCGCGAGATAACAGGTGTAATGGACTGAGCGTCACCCGAGGGTCAGCACCGTGACCTGACTGGGACAGGCGCACATGCCCGGGCAGTTGGGGAGCATGGCCAGGTTGTTCTGGCCGGTAACACTCGTCAAGCGCTGCGCCGGCGCGCCGTCCACAAATATGGTCACGCACCCCATCAGATATTCCGTTTGCCCGTCCATCAGATGGGAAACGACACCGCCCATGACGCCGGTACAATCGCCGAAGCTTACCAGCCCCATGGAAA
>Ga0209749_1002380_pt1 | contig 12598 bp, 9 predicted proteins | sample EPASupsiteSAE347_FD_187267 | JGI IMG/M metagenome (GOLD analysis project Ga0209749, IMG submission 187267) | Bioremediated contaminated groundwater from EPA Superfund site, New Mexico - Sample SAE3-47 (SPAdes) (version 2) | ecosystem: Environmental > Aquatic > Deep subsurface > Groundwater >... | reverse complement strand
GCTGTGGATCAACGATTCCTTTATGACCCTGCAGGGAGACAATAAGGCGGCATATAAGACCCGCTACGAGATTGTCCCCATGGAACGGGGCCGGGAGCTGACGTCCTGGAACTCCGAGAACCCGGCCCTCGGAAAAATGATGGGGAAATTCATCATCATCGATGATTCCATCATCTCCATATTTTCTTCTGAAGACGGGACCCTCCATGGTACGGAATATTTGCGCCTCATTGACGAGGACCTCTATTCCAGCCGGGGATGCATTTTACGGGGAGAACATAAAATTTCTTCCTGGGCGGTGGAACTCCGGAAAAAATAGATTCACTACTCGTCTGGTCAGATTTATCATGGGGAAACGAATCATCCATTTTTTTAACGACGGATCATGACCTTGGTCTGACTGGGGGAAATCACGGAACCTACAGCGTCTTGTCCTGCTCTTTTCTATCCGCTTCCATTTCCCATGATATACTGGTGATTATTCTATCCTCACCAAATCCCATGTGCCTTCATATTCTCGACAACCTCCTGAACCTTCTCATTTATATTTGACAGGAAATTTAATCCGGTTTTTCTTTCAACGTCCCTTATTGTCACAATATACTTGGGTATATCCGCCATAGTTAGCTTTTCATTGGGCAATATGAAGGCTATGGCCTCAACCTTGTAAGGATCATATATGATCTTAAAGAGATGCGTCGGCACTGCCACCTTGTTACTGCCGATTGTCTTCATTACACCGTCTTCATATATCGGACCTGTGAAGATATAAAGCGCCCCCCTGCTAATCGCCAAATTTCGGATACGTTCTTCAATCCCATGATTCGTCCCTTTGCCTTTCCGGGGGATCATATTTGACAAATAAAAGCACTCCACCATCGCCTGCTGGTCCCACTTCATATTGGCGGCAGGTGCCATGTGTTCTTTAGCATAACCCCTGATTTTATAATCGTCGAGTTCTGCCCGCTCACCTTCTTTCAAATCTGGGTCTGGCTGGAATTTATTGTATCTGGGAAGGTTTCCTTTAGCCTTCTCTGTTGTCAGATGTTCAATAACCCAAAGCGGGGTCTTATACTTGGAACTATAAGCCAAGAGAAACCCCTTCCGACATAGTAGCTTCCCCTGATTGCTGGGTAGGCCCAGACGGGCGTATTCTTTACAGTCCTCTATTGGCCCGGCAAAGGCGATGGTCGTGATGAATACGAAGGCAATGGCTACGATAAGGGTTATTCGGGGTTTATTTGACATGGGAAGATTCCTTGACAATACCTTTGCGCCCTCCTGTTGACGATCAATGACGATTTGATAGATTCCTATTCCCCACGATTCGTGTGTCCATTTTATCCTATGTATCGGAACTAATCAATGGGGCAGTTCGATTTTGTTCGATTTAAAATCGGAGATTGCACAACAGACAATATAAGAAAAATAGCCGACTTACAGGTTATGCCGAAACAAACTCGATTTTAACCCTCATCCCGGTTGATTCGGCGATCTTTTCCAAGGTTTTGAGCGTGAATCCCTCGTACTCGCCACTCTCGATCCTCGAAATCGCCTGCTGGCTTGTTCCCATAAGTTTTGCCAGTTGCTGTTGCGATAAGCCCTTCTTCTCACGCAGTTCCACAATCTTGATTGCCGGCATTAGCACCTGCTTCTCTTCTTCATAATGCGTCTTACAGCCAAGATAGTCTCCTCCAAAGGCGTTTTGCAACTGTATTGTTCAGCGTCCGGACAGGGCGGACGGTCCCTGCTAATCCACAAACAGCTCCACGAAGTCGAAGATATTGACATCCACGAGCCCCCTGTCCGTCATCTTGAGTTCGGGAATCACCGGCAGGGCCAGGAAGGATAGATGCATGAAAGGTTCCCGTAATTGACAGCCCAACTGCTGAGCTTCATACCTGATATGCTCCCAGCCCCGACCAATCTCCTCAAGGGGACGGTCGGACATCAGACCGGCGATGGGCAGGGCCAGGCGGGCCGTTATGACACCGTCACAGGCAATGGCCAGGCCTCCTTTCATCGTTTCCACCTCCTTGGCCGCTGCATACATGTCTCCATCCGAACATCCCACGCAAATGATGTTGTGGGAATCATGAGCGACCGAGGTTGCGAGGGCCCCTTTTTTTAGTTGGAATCCCCTTACGAGGCCGAGGGCGATATTGCCTGACCCCCGATGGCGCTCGATCACGGCAATTTTTAAGACATCCCGCCGAGGGTCCTGAATAACCCGGCCATCCCGGATGGACGCATCGAGAATGGCAGACCCCGTCAGGATCTGGTCCGGGATAAGATCGATGACCCGCACCCGCCTTCCCGATGCGGGGATCACGAAGGCATTCACGTCATAAGGCTTGACATGCATGGAGGTGACATCGACAGGCAGGACGCTCGCAGGTATATCGACGTTAAGCCTGCCATGATCGACGACCTGCCGGCCGCCTTTAAAAACAGCCTCCACCCGCACCGGATCGAGAGAAGAAAGGAGGACCAGATCGGCGCGATAGCCGGGGGCCACGGCGCCGTAATCCCGGAGACCGAAATACCGGGCCGTATTGGTGGTGACCATGGCAATTGCCCATAGCGGGTCCATCCCCTGAGCAATGGCCAGACTCATGACCGCATCCAGATGGCCATGGCGCATGATGTCGTGGGGATGGAGATCATCCGTCACCAGGCTGCATTGCCTGAGCGTCATGGCATTGACCAGGGGAAGGAGGGCGGAAAGGTTCTTGGCCTGCGTCCCTTCGCGGATCATGATCTGCATGCCTTTATGAAGTTTTTCTCTTGCCTCTTCCAGCCGGGTGCATTCGTGGTCGGAACGGATACCGGCGCTGATATAGGCGTTGAGATCTTTCCCCGTAAGCAGGGGGGCGTGGCCGTCCTTGATGAGATCACAGTAAGCGGTGATCTTGGCCAGAACCCCGGGATCACAAAAGGTTACCCCGGGAAAGTTCATCATTTCCGCCAGACCCAGGACACGATTCTCCTGTTTGAAACCCTCCAGGTCTTCCCTCTCCAGACATGCCCCTGACGTTTCCAGATGGGTGGCGGGGACACAGGAAGGGGCCATCAGATAGAAATCAAGGGGCAGCCCCTCGGTCTCCTCAAGAATATACCGAAGCCCCCGCGCCCCCAGGACATTGGTTATTTCATGGGGATCGGCGACAATTGCCGTTGTCCCGTGGGGAAGAACCGTCCTAGCTAATTCCCGCGGCGAAAGCATGGAGCTTTCGATATGAAAATGGCCGTCCATGAATCCGGGAACGACATGATATTTTGAAGCATCCAGGATGTTAGGGCCGTCGTATTCCCCCAAACCGACGATTACCCCGTCGAAGACGGCCACATCCGTCCGCACGCTCTCGCCGGAGAAGAGATCGGCAACCAAGCCGTCCTTCAGGATCAGATCGGGAGATATTTCCCCTTGCGCCGCCTTAATCCGAGCCGTCAGCCTCTTTACCGGATCGGGCAAGATCATCGAAGCGCCTCCTTAGGGATTTTCACACGCTAACCGGTACATACTTTGCTGAACCGCATGACATTGTCGTCCTCCCCAAGGGCGATAAGGATATCGCTCTTTTCTATGACATAAGAGGCGGCGGGATTAAAGACCATTTTCCCGGAATCCTTCTTCACGGCGACGATGATCAGACCGTATTTTTGCCGGATTTCCGATTCTTCCAGGGTTTTACCGACGACGACCGAACCGTCGCCGACAGGCACTTCCGTCATTCTCAGCTCCAGGCTCTGCCGTCTCGCCGTAATTTCAATGAAGTCAAGCATCGCCGGTCTCAGGATGGCCATGGCCATCCTCGTGCCTCCGAGTTTATAGGGCGATATGACTCGATTTGCGCCCGCTCTCAGCAGACGGTGTTCCGACTGCTCCTCCTCGGAGCGGGAGAGGACGAACAAATCGGGATTCAATTCCTTGGCCGTCAAAATCACATAGAGGTTCTCCGCATCCGTGGGCAGGACGCAGACAATCCCCTTGGCCTGTTTGATGCCGGCTTCGATGAGGGATTTGTCGCTTGTGGAATCGCCGTGATAACAAACAAATCCTTCATCCTCGATTTTTTGGATTACCTCGGGATTTTTTTCAATGACCACAAAAGGGACCTTTTCCGCCGCCAGCTCCCGACAAATCAGGAACCCGATTCTTCCGCAACCGCAGATGATGTAATGATTTTTCATTCTCCTGATAATCCTTTTCAGCTTTCCTTTCCCCATGATGGCCCGTAGGCGCCCTTCGACAATGGTTTCCGCAACGAGACTGACGGTATAAAACATCGTTCCCACACCGGCAATGATCAAGAAGATGGTAAACACCATGCCGCCGGTGCTACGGGCATAGTAATCACCGTAACCCACGGTGGAGATGGTCACGACGGTAAGATAGAGGGACTCGAAAATACTAAACCCTTCCAGAAAATGATAGCCCGCAGCGCCGATCATAAGCGTCAGGAACAGTATGGCGAAGGCAATGCCCAATCTCTTGTTCATTGTGATCCTATGGCGTCCTGCAATATCGGCAGCGTCAATGCTACTGCTTTACGTCCTTCTTCGATTGCCTCCTCGGCACGGTTGAACTCAAGAAGGCCGATATGGGCAAGACGGGGCAGGATCAGAACGTCCGGGGGATCCGTGGCCAAACGGTGCTTTGTGATCTGATCCTGCATTATATATACGGATGTGGCAATGACCTCAAAGAGCGTCGGTCCCTTGCTGGGTTGGTTCTGGGCAAAACGTTTGAAGATCGACAATTGCCCCGACTTGAGCTTGCCGTTGAAAAACGAGGCGAGCCGACTGGGAAGATATTGGCCATTCCCTTCCCGTCGCGGCTCTTCCTCACGGTTCTCGGAACGATTGAAACTTCGGCCCATAATATCGTTATTAAGATCGACCGCGAGGACGATATCAGCGCCCATGCTCCGGCAGAGGGACACGGGCACGGGGTTGATGAGCCCGCCATCGACAAACCATCCTCCCTTACGATTAAAGGGGGTCAAGATCCCGGGCATGGACATGCTCGCCCGAATGGCGTCCATCAGGGAACCTTCCCTGATCCAGGCCTCCCGACCGGATTTGAGATTCGTCGTCACCGCGGCAAAGGGCATGGGGAGATCCTCGATGTTTGAATCGGAAATCTTTTCCCGAAAATACCGGGTCAGTTTGTCTCCTTCAATGAGACCTGAGCGTGGAAGCCTGACATCCATGAATCCGAGAATGTCGGCCCAGGTCAAACCACGAACCCATTCATCCATCACATCAATAAAGCCTGCGGCAAAGGCCCCGGCGACCATGGCCCCCATGGACGTCCCACAGACCAGATCGATGTGGATCCCCGCCTCCTGCAGTCCCCGGATGACCCCTATATGCGACCATCCCCGGGCGGAACCGCTGCCCAAGGCGAGACCGATTTTTTTGGGAGCAGGAGTGCCGGTTAAAGGCCCTTTTTTCAGACTCCCTGTTTTTCTCATTTATGATATTCTCCTTTGAGGGCGGAACCTAACATAATAAAAAGGATATGAAAAGGTGAGTTTTTATATCCGTTGACAGAGACAATAACAGTAAGATATATGTCAACAATATCTTTAAAAAGATTTTTAAGGAGGGCGATCATGAGATCATGGAGGGCGAAAAATAAATATTGTTTTTGTAGCGCGATTTTAACTATCATATGCCTCTCCCTGGCGGCGCCGGGAGCTGGCTCGGCCGCTGCCCGCACCCCCGGCAAGGATAGTGGAAAGCCATTTTCCTTCGCCGATTTAGTGGAGAAATGGCGACCCACCGTCGTAAACATAAGCACTACCCAGACCATCAAATCAGGTCGCGGCTTCTCCGGAAACATACCTCGCGGCAACCTTGACAACGACGACTTCTTCCGCCGCTTCTTCGGCGATGTTCCGGAAAGAGAATTAAAGCAAAGAAGCCTTGGTTCAGGTTTAATCATATCGAAAGACGGATACATCTTCACTAACAACCATGTGGTGGCAAAAGCCGACAAGATCAAGGTCAAGCTGTCCAGCGGCAAAGAATACGATGCCGAAGTCAAGGGTAAAGATCCCAATACCGACCTTGCCCTCATCAAGATAAAAGCGGACGGGGACCTTCCCTTTGTTAAGTTTGGCGATTCTGATAAACTGCGCGTCGGCGATTGGGTTTTTGCCATCGGCAACCCTTTCGGCCTCGATCATACGGTTACCGCCGGGATCGTCAGCGCCAAAGGCCGGGTTATCGGCGCCGGTCCCTATGACAACTTCATTCAGACCGACGCCTCGATAAATCCGGGCAACAGCGGCGGCCCCCTCTTCAACCTCGACGGCGAGGTGGTCGGCATAAACACGGCCATCGTCGCTCAGGGCCAGGGAATCGGCTTTGCCGTCCCCATCAACCTCGCTAAAGACGTGCTCAAGGATCTGAAAGATAAGGGCTACGTAACCCGAGGCTGGCTGGGTCTTTCCATACAGGACATCACGCCGGACATGGCGGAAAACATGAAATTGCAGGATCGTCGGGGCGCCCTCGTCGGTCAGGTCTTCCCCGGCGATCCTGCGGAAAAGGGCGGAATCAAGACGGGCGACATTATTATCGCCGTCGCCGGCCGGCTGGTTCAGGATAGCCACGAGCTGCTCAGGATCGTCGCCGCCCTCCCCGTGGGTAAAACAGTTGTTGTCCGGATCGTCCGCGACGGACGGGAAAAAAATCTTGAAATTGTTCCCGGCGAAAGAAAAGACCTGCGGGAAATAGCCGCGGGCGGCAAACTCGTCGATCAAATGGGAATGACCCTGCAGGAAATCACGCCGGAAATGGCGCGAAACATGGGGCTCGCGGAAAAGGGCGGCATCGTCGTCACTAAGGTCAATCCGAATTCCCCCGCCGACGAAGCGGGACTGAAAGGCGGCGATATCATCCTTAATGTCAACCGCACCAAAATACAGGCAATGAAGGATTTCACCGATGAACTTGCCCGCAGCGCGAAGGCGGAAACAATAATGCTCCTGATCAAACGTGATGACCACACCATGTTCGTGACCATCCGTAAGGGAAATGACAAATAAAACAATGGAAACGATTATCAATCACAACATCGAAGACGAGATTATCAGCCTCGGTTTTGCCGCTCGCTTAATCATGTCCAACCTTGATCGGGAACTGATCATTGAACGGGCATCCGAGAGCCTGGGTGATTTCGGTAAAAGCGACAACATCGGGCTTTTTCTTCTGGACAAGGAAGGGCAACTGCTTTGTGCGGGAGGGCTTATCGGTAAGGAAAGCGTAACCCGTTTCTTTACGGTGGAATTGGAAAATACATCATTCGAAAAGGTCCTGGCCGACAAATATCCCGCCTATTTCCCCCTTGATTATATCGAAGGCATTCCCGCACCCGGCGCCGGGGAAGGGGTCGCAAACCGCAGATGCCTGTGCGCTCCGCTGATTGCCACGAACAACCAGGCTATCGGCATAGTAACCTTCGATTACGCAGACGGTTTTTCCCTTTCGCCCCTGATGACGCAATCCCTGCACCTCCTTCTTACCATTGTGGCCGTGGCGCTGGAAACGACCCGTCTATTTCAGTTAGCCGTTTATGACGGCCTTACGGGACTCTATATTCGCCGCTATTTTGACCTGCGCCTGGCGGAAGAGGAAAACCGAATAAAACGATACGGCGGCAAATTAGCCATCATCATGATGGATATCGATCATTTTAAGGATGTAAACGACCGATACGGGCATCAACAGGGCGACGAAGTCCTCCGTGACGTTGCGGAGATCATCAAATTATCGATAAGACAGGCCCTCGACTCTCCTTGCCGATATGGAGGGGAGGAGTTTGTCGTGATTGTGCCCGATACGGATCTGGCCGGCGCCCTGACCCTGGCCGAACGCATCCGGGAAAGCGTTCAGAATCATACCATGGAAGGGCCGGAAGGCGAGTTCAACGTAACCCTGAGCGGCGGCATTGCCTTTATGGATCAGCAGGGCCTTATTCCGAGAATGGAATTGCTTAAAAAGGCCGACATCTCCCTCTATCGGGCCAAAGAAAATGGGCGCAACCAGATACAGGTCTGGAAAGAGGACAGATGAACTTGATCGGTAAGGAGCGGAAAACGCATGGCCACTGACCAAGCATCCCTTCCTGCGGGGAATTCCTCGCATCGCTGGACCTTCTTCAGGGCCGGCGGCTTCGATCAGGTCAAGCTGGCTACGGGCGCCGACCTGATGGCTCTGGATCAACTGGACCAGAAACTCTGGGTCGCCCTAAGCTGTCCGACACAGGGTCTGGAATTCGACGACAAAACCCTGGCGTTGCTCGATGATAACCAAGACGGGCGCATCCGCGCTCCGGAGATTATCGAGGCGGTCAAATGGTCGGGGGCGATGCTGAAAGATCCCGATGACCTGACCAAAGGGGCCGCCGTTCTTCCCCTCGCCGCGATAAACGATCAGTCTCCCGAAGGGAAGCAGCTCCTCGCTTCGGCCCGCCAGATTCTGAAAAATCTGGGCAAGGCGGAGGCGACGGCGATCACCCTTGAAGACACCGCCGACACGGCCAGGATCATCTCCGAGACGCGGTTCAACGGCGACGGTGTCATTCCGGCGGACGCCGCTGATGAGGACGTGATCCGGCAAGTCATCAACGACATCATCGACTGCCTCGGAGCCGACGAAGACCGCAGCGGCAAGCCGGGAGTTTCGCAGGAAAAGCTGGACCGGTTCTTTGCCGAGGCCCAGTCTTATGCGGACTGGTGGCAGGAAGGGGAAAAGAATGCCGCTGTCATCCGCCCCCTGGGCGACGCTATGGATACTGCCGCCGCAACTTTCCTGGCGGTCCGGGAAAAGGTGGATGACTATTTTACCCGTTGCCGGTTGGCCGCTTTCGATATCCGGGCCCTTGGCGCCCTCAACCGGCAGGAGGAAGAATATATCGCCTTTGCAAACAAAAACCTTTCACCCACCCTTGCAGAGACGTCCGGCTTTCCCCTCGCGCAGGTCGATATCGGCAAGCCCCTGCCTTTGCAGGCAGGGATCAATCCCGCCTGGATCACGGACATGGCCGCTTTCGCTGCCGCAGTGGTCCGTCCGCTCCTGGGAGAGAAGGAGGCGATTACGGAAACGGAATGGGGGTCTATCAACGCCGCATTCACCGCATATGGAAAGTGGTACACGGACAAGCCGGGGACCGATATGGACAAGCTCGGCGTCGAACGGGTGCGGGAAATCCTGGCCGGTCCCGCCCGGAAGATCATTACGGAGCTGATCGCCCGGGACAAGGAACTGGAGCCGGAGTTCAGCAACATCGCCGCCGTGGACAAGCTCGTGCATTACTATCGGGATCTGTACCCCCTGCTGAACAATTTCGTCTCTTTCAGTGATTTCTACACCCGTAAGGACAAGGCCGTCTTTCAGGCCGGTACGCTATATTTAGACGGCCGCAGTTGCGATCTGTGCCTGCGCGTCAACGACATGGACAAGCATGCAACCCTGGCTGCGCTCAGTCGCATTTATCTTGCTTACTGCGACTGCACGAGAAGGGGAGGAAACGAAAAAATGACCATCGCCGCCGCCTTTACCGGCGGCGATTCCGATTTTCTCATGATGGGGCGCAACGGCGTCTTTTACGACCGCTCGGGACAGGACTGGGATGCAACGATCGTCAAGATCATCGAGAATCCCATCAGTATCCGCCAGGCCTTCTGGAGTCCCTATAAGCGGATCGGTAAAATGATCGGCAACCAGATCCACAAATTCACCTCCGCCCGGGAAAAGGCGGTCATCGACAAGACTGACGCCGGGATTGTAAAAACGGCGCAGAAAGCGGAGGCGGTTAAACCCGCACCACCGGCGCCGCCTTTCGATGTCGGCAAATTTGCCGGTATTTTTGCCGCCATCGGCCTCGCCCTCGGCGCCATCGGTACGGCCCTTGCGGCAATATTTACCGGTTTCCTCAAGCTGTTGTGGTGGCAGATGCCCATCGTCATCGCCGGATTGATGCTCCTCGTTTCGGGCCCTTCCATGATCATCGCCTGGCTCAAACTGCGGCAGCGCAACCTCGCACCCATCCTGGATGCCGGTGGTTGGGCCGTCAATGCCAGGGTCCGGATCAATATGACCTTCGGCGGCTCATTGACGAAAGTGGCCGCCCTGCCGACGGGCTCCATCCGCAAACTACAAGATCCCTTCGCCGACAAAAAGAGCCCCTGGCCCAAGGTGATCGTCGTGATGCTGATACTTGCCGGTTTTCTTTATTTCCTGAGCCGGCAAGGCATCCTTTATAAATGGACATCGGGGATAATCGGGCATAAACCCGCTGTCGTCCATGTGGCGCCGGCGCCCGCTCCTCCGGTACCCGTCAAATAGCGTTTCCCCTTTTAGCTGACAATTTATCAAGAGGAGGGCCTGGCCATGATGAATTATCCACTGCTGCTGAGGACATTGCTGTTACGGGGGGCAAAGTATTTCCCCAAGAAGGAGATCGTCTCCGTCTTTCCGGGTGAAATATTTCGTTATACCTATGCTGATTACTACCGGCGGACCTGTCAATTAGCTCATGCCCTCGCCTCACTGGGGATCAAAAAGGGGGACCGGGTCGCCAGCCTCGCCTTGAACAACCATCGCCATCTGGAGCTGTATTTCGGCGTCCCCTGCACGGGAGCGACACTGCACACGGTCAACTTCCGCCTGCCCTCCCATCATCTCGCCTATGTCCTCAACCATGCGGCAGACCAGGTCCTGTTCATTGACGAGGATCTCCTTTTTTTCGTCGAACTGGTGAAGGATCAGCTCAAGACGATCAAACATTTTGTGATCATGAACCAGAGCGGCGTAATGCCCCAGACTTCCCTTGCCCCGGTCCTTCTCTATGACGAATGGATCGCCCGGTTCCCGGATCACTACGATTTCCCCGAGGATCTGAGTGAGTGGGACCCGGCTCTGCTCTGCTACACCTCGGCAACCACGGGGGATCCGAAAGGGGTCGTCTATTCCCACCGGGGCATTATGCTCCATACCTACGCGGCGGGACTTACCCTGCGGGGCACGGAGGAAGACTGCATGCTCCATGTCGTGCCCATGTTCCATGCCAACGCCTGGGGGATTCCCTTCCTGGCCGTGGGACTGGGATGCAAGCAGATCCTGCCGGGGCGGGAGGTCATCAATATGGAGGTCCTGTGCCGCATCATCGCGGAAGAGAAAGTCACCTTCACCTGCGGTGTTCCGACGATCTGGATGATGCTTTTCGATTACCTGGAAAAGGGTGGATGGCATGATTTTTCAACTCTCAAGGGAATCGCTTCCGGAGGTTCCGCCCTGCCCCGACATCTTCTGGAACAATTTAACGAGAAATACGGATTCCCCATCATCCAGGCATACGGAATGACGGAAACCTCACCCCTGGCACTGGCGGCCATTCCCAAGAGCTATATGAGCGAGTGGCCGGCAACGGAGAAATATCATGTGAAGGACAGTGCGGGGCTCCTCGTCATGGGGCTGGAAATGAAGATCGTCGATCATCTGGAAAGAGAAGTTATTCCCGATGGTAAGCACTGGGGAGAAATCCTCCTGCGAGGTCCCTGGATTGCGGGAGAATATGATCGCGATCCGGAACGCACGGCGGCGGCCTTTGCCGACGGCTGGCTTCATACCGGGGACGTGGGCGCCATCGATGAGGAGGGCTATGTACGCCTCGTGGACAGGACCAAGGATCTTATCAAAAGCGGGGGCGAATGGATTTCCTCCGTGGATCTGGAAAACGCCATCATGGCCCACCCCGGGGTTGCGGAAGCGGCGGTCATCGGCGTCGCCCATCCCAAGTGGCAGGAAAGACCCCTGGGGTGTGTAGTCCTCAAATCCGGAGCAACTGTGACTACGGAAGAGTTGAAGGGCTTTTTGAAAGACAGGGTCCGGGCCGCCTGGTGGATTCCTGACGAGTTCGTCCTTCTCGATCAGATTCCCAAGACCAGCGTGGGCAAGTTCAACAAGAAGGAACTGCGGGAAATGGTTGCCGATGGGCGCATTAAAATCCCTTGCCAACCATGAGATTAGTTGTTACTTTAACGAGCAAAATACACCCTGAATTAAGAAAGGAGTCATCCCATGGCCATTATTTTCCCCGAACTACCCTATGGCAAGGACGTTCTGGCGCCCCATATCAGCGCCGCAACCCTTGAATTTCATCACGGTAAGCATCACAAGACCTATGTTGACAATGCCAACAAGCTGCTGGCGGGAACGGAACTGGAAAATGCCGCCCCGGAAGACATCATCCGGAAAACAGCCGGCGACGCGGCCAAGATCGGCATTTTCAACAATGTCGCCCAGGCATGGAACCATTCCTTTTACTGGCAGGGCATCAAGCCCAACGGCGGAGGACTTCCGACCGGTGCGATCGCCGGAAAGATCAACGCCGCCTGGGGCGGGTATGACAAATTTGTGGAAGAGCTTAAAAACGCCGGCCTTACCCAATTCGGAAGCGGCTGGGCCTGGCTTGTTCTTGATCAGGGCGCCCTCAAGGTCATCAAGACGGCCAATGCCGACAATCCCCTGACCAAAAGCATGAAACCCCTTTTGACCATCGACGTCTGGGAGCACGCCTATT
>Ga0209749_1002377_pt1 | contig 12603 bp, 10 predicted proteins | sample EPASupsiteSAE347_FD_187267 | JGI IMG/M metagenome (GOLD analysis project Ga0209749, IMG submission 187267) | Bioremediated contaminated groundwater from EPA Superfund site, New Mexico - Sample SAE3-47 (SPAdes) (version 2) | ecosystem: Environmental > Aquatic > Deep subsurface > Groundwater >... | reverse complement strand
CGATCTAGTACCACTTGGCGAAGACGCTTAGCGCTGCCGCAAGCATGAAGAATGCCGAGAAGAACAGAAAAACGTTACCGCCGGTAATATTGTGATCTTTCAGTTCCATAACTGCCGTGGTGTACTGAACAAGACAACCGCCGATGAGCCAGGCGGCCAGCAGGGGAAAACCGGATATATCAACTTTACCAAGAAATACCGCTCCAAATCCAAAACATGCAACGGCCAGGGCCGCCAGTCCGGCAGGACCCGGTGATGCAAAACTATGCTCGTGTGCCATAAATAAAACCCTCCCTCTCTTTTAAATACGATTAGAAAATCATTAAAAATATGAAATAAACTACACAACCTCACTGCTTCACTTTTTTCGCCCCCTATCCCCCCTTTCCTTCAGGATAAATTTCCCGTTTCGTCACGATTGGCGGAAGAGGCAACACCTGCCGCAAGATAAGATGTTCCTGCTTCTCCCCTCTTTACACCTTCTAAAAGCATGCCAGGCACAAACTCATTTAATACCAACTAATTAGCAATCACGGGATTAGAAAATAACGATATTTAGCAAAACTGATTGCGAAATGTCGTGATTAGCGTTATATATCGCCCGCCCATAAGGGATGCGGATATGAAAAAAAAAGGGGATGAGTTCATAAAGGGGGGGGGAAATGAATTTTTCCGGCAAGCGACATTGCGGCTTTGCAGCAGTCTCGAAATCGAAAAAGCGATGTTCAATTGCCTTTCTTATCTTCGAGACTTTTTACCTGCCTCGGAGATGCTCCTGACCATTTTCGATCCAAACCTCGGATTGATCCATAATCTCGCGGCCGTTGACTTGGCAGGGATCAGAAAGCCAATTCCCTCGAAGCCCCTGTCGGAAGAGGCAATCGATAAGATCAATATTGACGTCGGCGCCTGGAAAGAGGTCAAGATTCTTGACCGCCTGGATCTTCATCCGGCAGGCTGGATACTATCCGACCACGTAAATCTGTCCACAACCTCCATGATGTACATCAGTCTGGTAATCGAGGGTAAACATTTAGGTTCCCTTATCTTTTTGGCGGACGGGAAAGGGATGTTCAAAAAGTCCCACGCCGGTCTCGTTTCCCAGTTGCGCGAACCCTTTAACATCGCCGTATCCAATGCCCTGCGCTACCGCGAGGTTGTCAAGCTGAAGGAAATAGTGGACGATGAGAATCTCGAACTCACCCGGGAACTGCGATATATTAAGGAAGACGAAATCGTCGGAGCGGATTGCGGTCTCAAGGAAGTGATGGAAATGGTGAGGCAGGTAGCGTCTCTTAAAAGTCCGGTCCTGCTTTTGGGAGAAACCGGGGTTGGTAAAGAGGTCATTGCCAACGCCATTCATTACGCCTCCCCCCGGAAAGATAAGCCTTTGGTTACGGTAAACTGCGGCGCCATCCCGGAGAGTCTTATGGACAGCGAGCTTTTCGGACATGAGCGGGGCGCCTTCACCGGCGCCATTGCTCAAAAGAAGGGACGTTTCGAGAGGGCCGACCAGGGAAGCATCTTCCTCGACGAGGTTGCCGAGCTGCCGCCATCCATTCAGGTAAGACTGCTGAGGGTATTGCATAACAGGGAAATCGAGCGGGTAGGCGGCGCGGAGACAATCCCCGTCGATATCCGCATCATCGCCGCTACGCACAGAAATCTGGAAGAGATGGTCCGCGCCGGCAAGTTCCGGGAGGACCTTTGGTTCCGACTCAATATTTTTCCCGTCATGATTCCGCCCTTAAGGCTCCGGCAAGAGGATATCCCGGCCCTGATCAATCATTTTATCGAAAAGAAAGCCAAGGAGTTGAAAATTCACACCCCCCCGCCCTTGTCCTCCATAGTGTTGGAACGACTCAAGGAATATCACTGGCCGGGCAATGTCCGGGAGCTTGAAAATCTCGTGGAACGGGAGCTGATAAAAAGCAGGGGGCCGAACGGGAATCGTGTCCTGGCCTTTGAACAATTCCGGTGGCCGCGAAGTTCGGGATGGGAATGGCGGTTGCCGGAGGGAAATAGCCCTCTCCTCTCCCTTAACGAAGCGATGTCCCAGCATATCCTCCTGGCGTTGGAACAAACAAGGGGGAAAATTTACGGCCCCGACGGCGCCGCCGTTTTACTGGGGATCAATCCCAATACCCTGAGAAGTAGAATTAAGAAACTGGGCATAAGCCTGACGGACTCGCCAAAAGCCCCCCATTCCCTTATCTCGGGGTGGAGTTATAGCAGTCCGTAGGGGAATATTTCCCCGTTTTCATTACTCCCTAATCATTGACAGGAGTCGCCGACGATGTGACTATCCCCCAGTATTTGAAGAACTGGGTATCATTTTCATACATTGCTGTAAAGCAATGCGGAAAAAAAGTTGGTCACGAAGATGATAAGGACGCCGAAGAACTGTTTCGGTCAGATTTTGTATAGCCTTACCATCGTGTCGTAAAAGGAGGCACTGCCGCCCAGGGGGTCCATGACGCAGGTGTTGCGCAGATCCGGATCAACCCACATGGCGGCGTTGGCGTTGAACCCCGCTCCCCGCCGCGGATCTCCCTTGACAACCTTGCCGTCAATGACTGTATCCGTCGCCCCCGTGGCCCAGTGGCCGTAACCGTGGGCAAAGGTAACCACGCCGGGCTGAATAGAGGGTGTCACCTGGACATCGGCAATTATAGGCTTCTTTTCGCCGGTCCCGACGATCCAGACGCCGTCCGGGTTGGTGGCCGAGGCGATCCGCACCTTGTCACCCGTCTTGATCTTAAGCCGGGCGGCGTCCCGCTGGTTCACAAGGATGCTGTTTTCCGGGTAGATAGCGTCCAGCCAGTAATCCACGATGGTCCGCGACTTGGTCTGCGTCACATCCTTCTGCGTAATCATCCGCAGGCCATAACCCTTTGTTAAACCGGCCTTTTCCGGTGTCTTCCCCAGGTTGGTAACGATGGGAACGTAAAGAGGGTAGCCGGGATTCGGCGCGCCGGTGAAGGCATTTTTCGTCTGGGCCGTCTTTTCCTGATAGATATTGATCAACTTGCCATACTTGTTCGCCGCCTGTTCCCCCTTATACTGATCCTTATAGTCCTGAAAGCGGCCGCCCCGGTTCAGGAGGTAAACTACTTTCCGCCAGTTCGCCCCGCAGATTTTCTCCCACCGGACCGGATCGAAGACCGTTTTGGGCAGATGAGCCCGGGAATCCAGGAATAGTTTGAGTTCCTGATCATCCGCATCGGGAACCACCGCGCCGGCATCGGTGGCAATATTGGCCACCATCCGGATGTAAAGGTCATCCCAGCGGGTGAAATCCTGTCCTGGTCCGAAACCGTCCTTGCCGTACCCCTTCATCCCCAGCCGCTCCGCCAGGGCCATGAGAAGCGCCTCGACACAGCAGGGCATCTCCTCGCCAAACACCTTGACCGTCTCTGTCAGGGGGGCGATGACGGGTTGCCGGATGGGTTGAACCTTCGTCGGCATGTTGGGATGGCTTCCCTGAAACTCCCATTTTTCCAGGTAGTTCAGTTCGGGAAAGATGTAATCGGCATACAGGGAGGTGACACCTACGAGGACGTCGGTGCAGAAATAGAGGGGGACCTTCCGGAGGTCCATCAATACCTCTGTGTTCGTCTGGCCCGCGGGCAGGGAAAAATTGGGGGCGCCGTGGTAAAGAAAAAGTGCCTTGGCGGCATAGGGATACTGGTCCCCCATGGAGGGAATGATCTCCTGATAGATGTCGCTGGCCAGGGGCCACCAGTTCCGCTTCGCCGGATAGCCCGCAAAGAAGGTGGTATCCTCGTATTTGATATCGTGGCGGATGATGCTGATCCCGAAATTCCCCACCCGGCCGGGGTTCATCTTGCTCAAATCAAAAGGCTGTCCCGCCTTGTTCCCCGCCTGGCTGAAGGTGGAGGCGGCGATCATCCCCCCTTTCCATTCGTAGTTGCCTAGAAGCAGATTGATAGTCCAGGCGAGAAAGACGTTATAGAAACCATTCGTATGCTGGGAAACGCCCCGGTGGATATCGAGGCAGGCTTTTTTCCCGTGGGCAGTCAATTCCCGGACCACGGATCGGATGTCATTTTTCGGGATACCGCAGATCTTGGCCCAGGCGTCGAGAGATTTCCTGTTGACCTCCTCGGAGATGATCTGGAGGGGCGTCTTGACCTTCATGCCATTGATTTTTGTATTGACGAACAGATCACCGACCACGGGATTCTTTTCATCATTGGGGTCCACGGTAACGGGCTTTCCGTCAGCCATGGCCACCAGATATTCGAAGGAATGCTCCTTCCCGGCCTTATCTTTCCGCTTTTCCACTGCCGCAAGACCGATCTCGTGGGCCCGGAGAAAATTGCCCGGCTTGCCGTCGGGATCGATCTTCACGAGCCAGACCGCATTGGTCATCGTCGGCTCGCCGGCCTTTCTGGCCGCCGCCCGGTTGGCGTTGGCCAGATATCCGGCATCGTAGCGCTTTTCCTTAAGCATCACCTGGAGGATGGCTGCAAAGAAGGCACCGTCCGTTCCCGGCTTGACGGGAAGGTAGCGATGGGCCTTGGAGGCCAGTTTGCTGAACCGGGGATCGGCCACGGCCAGTTTGATCTTCCCGGAGGTAATGTTCGGCATGAGCCGGGCGCCCCGGTTGGGGGGACCGTAATTGGCGTCCAGGAGGTTGCTGCCCACAAAGAGGGCGTAGGCGGAGTTTTCGATATCCCCCTGCCAGTAGAACTTCTGACCGCCGGTGAATTTATTGTATTCATACTGGTCACTGCAGGCCTTGCTGCCGAAGTAAAGGGACCCTTGGCAGACCGTGGTGTGGCCGTGGAAATTGGCGGTCCCGAAGTAGTCGCGGAAAAACCGCAGGGCAAACTCGGACCGTCCTGCTTTTTTCCGTCCCCAGGCGTAGATCATCTGGTTGTTCTTCGGTCCCGCATCAGGGTGTTCCGGATCGATGAGATATTGGAGGTTGGCGGCGTGTTTCTTCCGGAAGGCCTCCACCGCCGTCGGCTTGTTCTTGCTTACGGCGATGGCTTTCGCATCGTCCCCCAAGGTCTTCATGATCTTAGGGTCACGGAGGGCGTAGATATCCTTTAGCCCCATGACCTGCCGCTTCTCTTCGCCGGAAACGTGGCCGAAGAGAAAGCCGCCATTGACAATCTCATCGACGGCCTGATCAAAGGATACCGTGAGCCACTTGTTTTCCCCTCGTTTTCCCGCCCGCTTCAGGACCTTGACCACCCGGTAGGGGTCATAGGTCGTCTGGAGCCCCGCGTGGCCTTTGGGACAGACCGGCATATCAATGGCAGCCGCCTCGGTCATGGGCGTCCGGAAGGGAAGATGGGGAACGGCGACAAAGGGGTTGTAGGGATTACCGTCTATCTTCAGGGCGTAGGCTTTCCCGTTCTTCCGGAACAGCTTGACCTTGATGCCGCAACCGGTGTTGCACTGGAGACAGGAGCTATAAAGGATGTTTTCGGCCCTCATCAGTTCATAGGTTTCCTCCGGGGTCAGTTGCCCCGCCTCGGCCCGCCGGATCAGGTCCTGAGCCCATTCCATTTCCGTTGCAAGGAGGGCGCCGCCCAAGACGGCCGTGCATTTCATGAAATCCCTGCGGGATATTCCTTGTTTGCCGTGACTTTTCATTGTTTTCTCCCCCCTTACACAATATAAAAAACTCTTGGTTTCGTGCTGGAGTTGCCAAAAACAGGCTTGACGCCTGGGTAGACACGTACGGCCTGATCTATTAATAATTTCCATTCGGCGCTTTTGAGCCGAAAACCTCCGGCGGCAATCGGGGCGGCAATTTCCCCTGCTTCACTGACTTCCTTGAGGGTGGTTGCTTTGCCGGTCTTCATAACCTTGCCGAGGAGGCTCTCCGGGTCGTCCACATCACCGAAATAGGTGGCCCGCCCGATGCAGGTTGCCACGCAGACGGGAAGAGCGCCGTCTTTCAGACGATGGGAACAGAACTGGCATTTTCGCGCCTTACCTATGGGCAGTTTCTTGCCTTCCCGAAACCACTTTTTGTCATATTCCCAGACCGGGCCTCTTTCCATCTCGGGTATCTCCGGCGTCCCGCTGGTGTAAAAGGAGCCGCCGTCCAGGTTCCGGGCGCTGTAGGGGCAGGCGGCGACACAGCGGCCACAGCCGATGCACTGCGCGTAATTGATCATGACGATGCCGTCCTTGCCTTTCCAGGTGGCCTTGCCGATGCCCTGGTTGGGACAGGCATGGACGCAGGGCGGATCATCGCACTGCTGACAGGGCCGGGCGACAAAAAGACGTTGCACCCGCGGATATTTACCCGTCTCCACTTCGTACATGGGCCGGTAGCGGATTCCCGGGGGAGACTTGTATTCCACCATACAGCCCAGGGTGCAGGCATGGCAGAGCATACAACGCCTGGTATCGATCAGCATGGTCCAGCGCGGGTTGTCTTTCTTCAGCGCCCGCCGGAGATCATCCTGCATGACCATCAATTCATCTTTCCCCTCGAACATGGTGTCTTTCCTCCTATTTCTCCGCTTTTATACTCAGGAAACGGTGAATGTAAAGAAGGCGGCGACCGAAACCTATCGGCTGCCGCCTTCGTCTGAGTCAGAATTGGCCGCGTTCCACCAACTCCGTCATTGTTTGTATTTTGCGTCCCCATGCCATTGAAGAACCGGTAAGTCGGCTTCGTACTGTAGGTACTGTCGAAAGGATCAGCCTTGGGCATGAACATACCGGTCTTGGGACCTTCATAGCTGCTGATTGGTTGCTCGGGGGAGATCGTCTTTGCCGTCGCTCCATAACCGGGAAACAGGGCAACGGCCGCCACGATGATCAAGCTGATGAATATCACCCTTCTCATAACATGCCTGCTCTGCTGTCCTTCAATAAAAACCCGAACGGCCGCGATTACCGGATCATATCAGATCAAGAGAATATTCTTGTAGATCGTTCTTTAGAAAAGTAACAAAAAATCAACCGAACTTCAAGAGAATGTTTTTAAAAAGGCCACAGGGGTTTTCACCGTCTTTATTTTCGTTCATGAATAAACAAAAGTTATGGAGAATCTCACCCATCCTGCATCCGGGCGCAAAGGGGTTAAAAATAATATCCCGCCCGGAATTCGATCCGGTAATCGTTCTGTTTTTCGCCGTATTCCGTGTTTCTCCCACCCACGATAATTCCCATCCGGAGGCGCAGTTCCAGGTTCGTGATTCCTGTATAGAGCAATTCCGGCGTCAGGCTATAGCTCTGATCGTCGGTGTTCATCATCCACGTAACGGCCGGTGTGAAGTAAAGAATGTCAAAGGGTTCCTTCTGGCTGAGGCGCAGGTAAAGATAGTTCTCCTGGGGGCTGAAGCGGCCGTAGTTGCCTTCCGCCATCTGCTGGGCGGCGGTCATGGGAGCGGTGTTTCCTGTACTTTGATAGACATTATATCCCCGGTTGATAAAGGCGTAGTAGTTCTTCATGTCGTCGCCGCTGAAGCCCGTGCCGTTGTGGTAATACTCCAGAATCGTCGTCAGATCGAAGGTCGTCAGGTGGCGGAGACCGATGAGATAGCTTTGGGCGTCGCCCTCTACCGTAAAGGGGTTCCCCTGGGCATCTATGACGTTTTTCTGATAGTTCCGGATATAGGCGAACTCGCCGTGGATCTCGAAATTAGTGGTGATATTCCGGGAAAAGTCCACACCGTAACGGTCTGTCCGGCTGCCCCCGGTCATGAAGATCAGGTCGATATCCGTATCATAGAGGAGAAAATAGAATCGGCCCGCGACGTTAAGCTTGTAATCGTTTCCGAAGGCCTCGTTGACATGGTTGTAAACGGGAAACAGGACAGGGGTGAAGGAAAACGTCTTTAAGGGTCCGTCGAAGCTCTTGATATAGTCCGCCGTGGCAACAATATAGCCCTCCAGGGCTAACTCCGGGTCGTCCGGGTCCTTCGGGCGGTCCGCAAAGGCCACGGGGTTCCAGGCGTAGCCCTTCCCCCATTTGAGGGTCTTTTTCCCGGCATCAACCTTCAGGGAATCCGCGGGTTTTAATGATCCGTAGGCCTCATAAAAAACGGACCGTTCGGACCCGCCGGCATAACCGTATTTGAGATCCGTATTGGTCTTGGCATAAAGCCGAAACAGCTCTTTTTCGTAGCTTCCCTCCAATTGCACCCGGCCGTTCCACTCCGGCAAAGTTTGGCCCTGGGGATCATTGTAAAAACGCAGTTTATAAAATGCGGCGTCATGATCCAGCCCGAAGAGGACAGGCTTGAATTCAACATAACCGCCGAAATGATAGGGCTTCTTCTCGGTCTCCGCGGCATCGAAGGTGTAGGATTCCTCGGCAAGGACCGCGGCAGGAATGAACAGCAGGAGGATCAAAAACAGGATTGCGATTCGTTTCATATGTGCCCTGCCGAAGAAGATTATCGGGATGCCGCTAATTTTCCATGTTCAGACCATCAACGCAAGGAATCCAGGTTGGGCATGAAGGTCAGGGTGAAGACCTCATCCTTGAATGCCCTTTTTTTGATCTTGGCGAAGATCATAACGGATTTATATCCTTTGTAGAGTGGGCTGTCCGTCTCGATGACCGCCGGCCGCACGATCCCGCCGCCGAAATCCTTGTGATCCTTGAAGTACAGGGTTTTGATGAGCATGTTGGCCTCCGTGAGGCACTCGATCTTCATCGGCAGCTTCTTCCCTTTGTCCACCCACATCTTCAACCGGTCATAGGCGACGGTTTTAGTCTTGGCCTTCAGCAGGAGAAGGTAATTTCCGGCGGCTTCCGAAACACTTTCAACGTCATACTCCGCGGAATAATCCAGGTTCATGATATCGGCGTTGTTGAAGACGCCTCCTACCACGGACTGAAGGCTGGTGATCCGGATCGGTTTGCCGATGTTGGGGATATTGAGCCACATGTTGTCGCCGAGCCTGAGGGTGCTTCTCCCCTTGTCGCTGGCCGGGGCGAGAAAGAGGACGGCGATCTTGTCCTGCCCTTTCTTGGCGGAATACATGGTAAATTCTTTTCTCTTGCCGTCTGGTTCGATATTGATCAGCTTGCGATACGCTTCATAGGATTCCGGGTTGAGGTTCCGGTCCACCTGTTTCAACAGCGCCGTGCCGTCGATCGCATAAGCAGGCAGGGTCATCAGCAGGGTTATTAAAACCATCGCCATTTTAAGCATTTCAGTTTCTCCTTTAAAATTCATCAAACGTGCCGCAGCGCCGCGATGGGTTCCATCCGGGACGCCTTGAAGGCCGGTTGCAGGCTGGCCAGCACGGCGACGATAATGACGATTGTCGAGATAACCAGCAGATCCATGGGATCAAGAGTTGCCGTCAGGAGGAGTCCCTTCTGCTGGGCAAAGTCGAAACGGATGCCGATCACATTGATAATCAGAACAATGGCGCTCCCGATGATATCGCCGATAATCGCCCCCAAAACGCCAAGGCAGAACCCCTCGATGACGAACATGGATAGGATTTTGCCAGGCAGAGTTCCGATGGCGGCAATGGTACCGATCTCCCTGATCCGCTCATAAACGGCCATGATCATGACATTCATGATGCTGATGAGGACGATGGCAATGAGCATGATCTTGATAAAAAAGGTCATCACATCAATCATCTGGGCGATGTTGAAGAAGGGCGAGAGCTGTTCCCAGGCATGGACCTCGAAGATGGGCCGTCCTTCCTTGTTGACCTCTCCGGCAAGCCGTCCTCCCAAATGACGGACGACGTCAGGGAGACGGCTGAAATCCTTCAGCCGGACGGCCACTTCACTGATCTCAGCCGCGGGCATGCGCAGGACCTCGGCGGCGTCCTCGATATGGAGATAACCGTCCCGGCCTCCGGGGCCGGTGGCGCTCTCCAGGATGCCGGATACGACAAACTGCTTACCGTTGACGGAGCCATCGACGTTGGTCGCCACGACGACAACGGCGTCGCCCACCTTGACCTTTAATCCCTTTGCCAACAGGGTGGGAATCATGATCTCACCCCGGCTCAGGGTTTTCTTACCCGCGGAGATGCGCGAGGTCAGAAGGGGAACGGTCTGGAATTCCCGGTCGGGATAGACGCCGTTCAGGCGAATGTTCGTCGTCTCCGTAAAGTTGCTGAACATACCGCCGAATTTGAGACGGGGCGAAAAGGCCGCGATCTCCGGCGCCGCCTTGAGCGCCTCCGTGAGCTTCTGATAGGCCTGCGGTTTGATATTCAGATTAAGCGGCAAATTGTCGATGGAGGCGACGTACCCCTTCCGATGGACCTGAAGGTGCCCCAGCATGGAATCGGTAATCTGGCCGATCATCATAGCCTTGAAGGAGCCGGTAACGGAGGTGAAAACCAGGACGAAGACGACACCGATGGTGATCAGTGAGGCAGTCAGCAGGGTCCTTCGTTTGTACCGGAGCAGATTGCGCACGGCGATTTTGAAGAGATTATTCATGACTCGCCCCTCCTTTCATTTCTTTGGCAACAATAGACCCGTCCTCCAGCCGAAAGATTACCTCCGCTTCCCCGACGATTTTCTGATCGTGGGTCGAAAAGATAAAAGTGGTCGCCAGTTCGTCCCGCATCCGCTTCATGAGGTTGATGACGGCGTAGGCCGTCTGGGAATCGAGGTTGGCTGTCGGTTCGTCGGCCAGGACCAGCTCCGGGTGCGTCACCAGCGCCCTCGCAATAGCAACCCGCTGCTTCTGACCGCCGGAGATCTGATCGGGATATTTGTCCTGCTGATCCGCCATGCCCACCGCCGTGAGGAGTTTTCCGATCCGTTCTTTCCGTTCCGCCGGGGGGACGTTCTGGACCATCAGGAGGGGGTATTCGATGTTCTCATAGACCGTCAGGACGGGTAGCAGGTTGAAGTCCTGAAAGATGAAGCCGAGATGGCTTCCCCGGAAAGCGGCGCTCTCCTTCCGATCCAGCCGGGCGATGTCCGTAGCGGCCACCGTCAGGGTTCCCGCCGTGGGTTTGTCGAGGCAGCCGATCAGGTTTAAGAGGGTCGTCTTGCCGCTCCCCGATGGCCCTACGAAAGAGACGAAGGAGGCCGGTTCGATTTCGAAACCCACGCCCTGCAAGGCGTGGACGACGACATCCCCCACCTGGTAATCCTTGTGAATGTTATCTGCGATAATCAATGGCATTTTTGTGTATCTCCCTTCCTTAACTCTTCCCATCATAACCAGAGCAGGGGATGCAGACCGGCTGGTCGTCCTTGATCCGGACATAGCGCTCGAAAACATATTCCTGGCAGAGGCTGCATTTTGCCTTGTTGAAGGAACCTTTGACCGGCGTGAACTTGAAGTCGGGCTTGGCCTCTACCTTAAAAAGGAAATCGTCCGGCTGGTCATAGACCCACTGGATAACTTCATCTCTGACCGCTTCCGGGATCTGAGACGGTTCGACGCCCTTTTTCCGATAAGCGAAAAATTCAAACTTCCCCATGGCGTCGATAAAGTCCGGCTTGAGGGCGTAGCGCACGGCGCCCACTTTTGGATGGTAGAATGTTGCCGCCAGTTTGCCGTAAAAGGTCTTGGCCATCAGTAGCTTCCCATAAGTGGCGCCGGTCTGCCAGATGTGGAGATCGTTTACTTCCGCCACCGCAGGAATGGCCAGCAGATCGTTCCGGACTTCTCCGTAATCGATGTCCGGCGGGACGGCGTCCATAAGGGCATTGACCGTCTGCCGGACGATCTTGTAGATTTCCCGGGCGATGACGATGCAGATGGCCATCGAGATGAGGGGGTCAACGAGCCGCCAACCGAAGAACGTGATCAGCAGGGCGCCGACAATGACCCCGAGGGAAAACAGGGCGTCTTGAAGGGAATGGAGCCAGGCGCTTTTCATATTGAAGCTCCGCGCCGATATTTTCTGCAAGAGCAGCGTAGCCACGCCATTGCCGACAAAGGCGACGATGGCTACCCAGAGCATTTCCCGCCCGGGGATTTCCGGCGGCGCCGCCAGCCGCTGGAGGGATTCCCAGAAAACGAAAGCGATAACCACCGACAGGACGATGCTGTTGACAAAGGCGGCGATAAACTCGATTTTGCGGTAGCCATATGTTTTGACCTTATTTGCGGGACGGCGGGCGACCTGCTCCGCCCAGTAGCTGAAGCCCATGGCGGCGATATCGCTCAGATTATGAACGGCGTCGGAAATCAGGGCCATGCTCTGGATGAGGAGGCCGAAAATCATCTCGAAGACGACGATGCCGCCGTTGATCACCATGGCGAAAAACAGGTTCTTTAGCGATGCCGGCGGTTCATGTTGATGATTGTGGTTGTGTCCCAAAGTTATTTACCTTACTCTTATTATCTTCGCCAGCCGGACCAGACGGGAACGCCGGCTGCGTCTCTGAGGACAAGGGTCTTATCGCCCTTTTTCACTTCTGCAGCCAAAACAATCTGTTTCCCAGCCAGAGTTGAGCGAACCCCTTTGACTTCCACCTTATCGCCCTTGACAATTTTTGCATCGAGACGTTCCAGATACCAGGTTGGTCCAATATGGACGATGACCGTTTCCTTCTCAGTTTGCACCTCGAGGGCGATCCCCTGGTTCATCCCTTTCATGGGAACCGTCTGTTCCATACCGATCACTTCCCCGGAGAACGTTTCAGTATTGGCGGGG
>Ga0209749_1002376_pt1 | contig 12609 bp, 9 predicted proteins | sample EPASupsiteSAE347_FD_187267 | JGI IMG/M metagenome (GOLD analysis project Ga0209749, IMG submission 187267) | Bioremediated contaminated groundwater from EPA Superfund site, New Mexico - Sample SAE3-47 (SPAdes) (version 2) | ecosystem: Environmental > Aquatic > Deep subsurface > Groundwater >... | reverse complement strand
CCGTTGTCGCCCTCGAGTCCACTCTCATCGCACACGGGATGCCGGCTCCGGACAATCTCGGGACGGCCCTGGCGCTAGAACGAATCATCCGCGAAGAGGGATGCGTTCCCGCCACGATAGCTGTTCTCAGCGGGAAAATCCGGGTGGGGCTTTCCGGCGATGAGCTTGAGTTCCTGGCCTCATCGAAGGAGATCAAAAAAGCCGGTCGCCGGGATCTCCCTCTCCTCCTTGCCCGTGGTCTCCACGGAGCCACAACCGTCTCCGCGACCATGGCCGTTGCCTCCCTGGCCGGTATACGGGTTTTTGTCACCGGCGGAATCGGCGGGGTGCACCGTGGCGCCGGGACAACTTTCGACATTTCGGCCGATCTGACGGAGTTGGCCAGAAGTCCCGTCGCCGTCGTCTGCGCCGGGGCCAAGTCAGTTCTGGATCTTAAGCTCACGCTAGAAGTTCTCGAAACTCTGGCGGTTCCCATACTGGGCTACGGAACGGATGAATTTCCCTCCTTTTATTCGAGGCGGAGCGATCTTCCGGTGGACCTGCGGGTGGACTCCCCCGATGAGGCGGCCCGTGTTATGAAGGCCCGGTGGGCTCTGGACCGGGAGGGCGGCATCCTGATCGTCAATCCCATCCCGGAGGAAGCGGAGATTCCCAGGGAGGAAATAGAACCTTTCATCGGGCAGGCGCTTGAGGAAGCCGGGCGCGAGGGAATACGGGGTAAGGCACTGACTCCCTTCCTCCTCAAGACCCTTGGGACGCTGACCCGGGGCCGGAGCCTTTCAGCCAACATCGCCCTGGTCAGGCACAACGCCCGGTTCGGGAGCAAAGTGGCGGCCGCCTTCCAGCAGATGAAATGAGGGAAAGATCGTGAAAAACATCTTTAAGAATTCCGGGGCCGTCATCGGAATGATTCACGCGGGGGCTTTGCCCGGGACGCCCGCCTCCGGCGAAAGCATGGAGCGGATTCTGGCGCGGGCGAAGGAGGAGTCCCTTATTTACCGCGAGGCCGGAGTGGACATGCTCCTGGTGGAAAACATGCACGACGTGCCCTACCTCAAGGGAAGGGTCGGCCCCGAGATTACGGCCGCCATGGCGCTGATAGGGTACGAGGTAAAAAAGGCGGCGGGTCTTCCCTGCGGCATACAGATTCTGGCCGGGGCCAACATCGAGGCGCTTGGGGCGGCGAAAGCTGCGGGCCTTGATTTCGTGCGGGTGGAGGGGTTTGTCTTTGCCCACGTCTCTGACGAGGGCCTGATGGAGGGCTGCGCCGGGGAACTCCTCCGCTACCGCCGCCACATCGGCGCGGAGGACATCCTGATTTTGGCCGATATAAAGAAGAAACACGCCTCCCACGCCCTGACCGCCGACGTTGACATCGTCGAGACCGCCCGGGCCGCCCGCTTCTTTAAGGCCGACGGCGTGATTGTGACGGGCGCTTCCACCGGTTCTCCCGCCTCTTCTGATGAGGTGCGCCGGGTCAAAGAATCGCTCGATATCCCGGTTCTGGTCGGTTCCGGGGTGAACCTGGACAACGTCGGGGAGTTTCTTAACCTTGCCGATGCCCTCATCGTCGGCTCGTATTTCAAACAGGACGGCCTCTGGTCCAATCCGGTCGATCCCGGGCGAATCCGCCTCCTTATGCAGAAGGTGGCAGATGTCAAGGTCGGCTGAGGTATAGTCATGAATGAAAAAATTCTGATTGTTGATGATGAGAAATCCCTGGTTGAGTCCCTGGAATACGCTCTGAAAAAGGACGGATACCAGGTGTTGGTTGCCGGTAATGGTCTGGAGGCTCTCGAAAAGGCCCGGGAGGCCAAACCGGATCTCGTGGTGCTCGACGTCATGCTCCCCGGAATGGACGGTCTTGAAGTCTGCCGGCGGCTCAGGAATGAAAGGGCCGAACTCCCCATACTCCTGCTCACGGCCAGAGACGAAGAGATTGACAGGGTCGTAGGCCTGGAGCTAGGGGCGGATGACTACGTCACCAAACCTTTCAGCCTGCGGGAGCTTACTGCCCGGATAAAAGCACAACTGAGGCGTCTTCACCTGTTCTCCAATAATGAGCCGCCGCCGGAAACGATGCAGTTCGGTCCGCTCCGGATCGCCTCTTTTCGCCGGGAGGTTTTTCGAGGCGAAAGGAAGGTGGAGCTCACTCCAAAGGAGTTTGATCTTCTGCTCTACCTGGCCCGCCACCCGGATCACGCGATGAGCCGGGACCTGCTTATTGAGCGGGTCTGGGGTTATGATTTCTGCGGAGACGGCAAGATCGTCAACGTGACCGTCCAGCGCCTGCGCGAAAAACTGGAAGATGACCCACGAAATCCTTCCTTTATTGCCACTGTCCGGGGAGTCGGTTACCGGTTCGACGGAAAGCGCCCAAGTTGAGGAGCATCCGCTGGCAACTCGCTCTCTCTTATTTTTTCATCATCCTCTTCGGTATGGGGCTCGTCGGCTTTTACTTCTTTCAAACCATCCGGGTTCAGGCCCTTCGCAACATGGAGGAGAACCTTACCCACTATGGTTTTTTCATCGCCAACCTCATGGGAAAGCACATGGAACACGCCGCCCTGACGCCCCCGGAACGGCGGATCATCACCGGCGAAATGAATAGACTTTCAGAAGAAATCAAGGGCCGGATTTGTATCGTAAATTGGAAAGGCGAAATTCTCGAGGATTCGGCCCCATCGCCGGAACATGGGGTAGGGGAGAGGCCGGAGATCAAGTCGGCGCTCAGGGGAGAGGCGGGAACGGCGGTCCGATCCGAGGTTGGGGAGAAGGTTCCCTTCATGTATGTGGCCGTTCCCATGCGGGCCAAAGAGCAGCTCGTCGGCGCCATTTATCTTGCCAAGTCCACGGCCCGAATAAAGACCGAACTTCAGGTGCTCCTTAAGGTTTTGCTGCAGGCGACGTTCCTCTCCCTTCTTATTTCAGGGCTTCTCAGCTATCTTCTCGCCCGCTTCCTGACTTCCCCACTTCTTAGAATGACGGCAGCCGCGCGCCGCCTTTCCGAGGGTCATCTGGAGGAGCGGATCGAGGTTCATTCCGGAAATGAGATCGGAAAGCTTGCCGAAACCTTCAATCAGATGGCGCAAAGTCTGCAGGAACAAAACCGCCTCCTCCTTCAATTCGTCGCCGATGCTTCTCACGAACTAAAGACCCCTCTGGCTTCCATAAAGAGCCTCTCTGAAGTCCTTCAGGACGGCGCCCTGGACGATCCCGCCGCCGGCAAAAAGTTTCTCGGATACCTCGACAATGAAATTAATCGCATGGAGCATCTGGTGAAAGATCTCCTCAGTCTTTACAAGATGGAGGGCCGGGTCCTTAAAATGGATATCCGGCCTGTAGACGTACGCGATCTCGTTATCGGCCTCGTGGAACAGCTCAGGCCGAGCTTCCCTGGGCTCGAGCTGGAAGTCATTTTAAAAGATGAAAAACATCCCTTTGTCATGGCCGATCCTCAGCGCCTGAGGCAGGTTTACTCCAATCTCCTGGAAAATGCCGCCCGGGCCGTCGGTGCGAATCCGGAAGGGTGTATCAGGTTCGGGGTGGAGGAGCGGGAGAAGGATTGTCTGCTCAGTGTGATTGACAACGGCATAGGCATTACTTCCGAAGACTTGCCGCACATCTTCGAGCGGTTTTATCGGGTGGATCAGGGGCGATCCCGCCGCGAGGGAGGATCGGGCCTGGGCCTGGCCATCGTCCGGCAGATCGTCGAGGCCCACGGCGGGCGCATCTGGGCGGAAAGCCGTCCTGGCGAAGGCAGCACTTTTTCCTTCACCCTCCCCCTGGCCGGAAAGTAATCTTTTTCTTTCCCCACTTGTTACCAAACTGTTACCATTCCTTCTCCCTCCTGTAATCTTCCGATGTTATGATGGTTCGGAAGAGGAGGGATGAAAATGTTTTTAAGATGGATGGCTAAAAGTCTGTTGCTTTTCTGCTTCTTGGTTGTGTTTGTTCTTCAGGGTTTCGAAGTGCCTTCTGTTCTTGCGGTTCCAAGGGCAGGCAAAATTAAATCTGCGCCGCTTCCCGACAGAAAATTTTTCAAAGAACCTCAGAAAATTCTCTGGAAGGGCTATGTCGTCCTCAAGGTAACTTCTTTTGACCGGGCGCGTGAAAAGGCAATCGAAATCGCCCGTCAGTATGGTGGCGATTCATATAGCGAGGAAATCAAGATGGCCCATAATGGCCGGAAATACGGGAGCATCTTCTTCAGCGTGCCGATCAAAAACAGAAATGAATTTTTGCAGAATGTGTGTACCTTGGGAACCTTTAACTCGCAGAAAATTTCTGCTCCGGAATTGACGGAAGAGTTTATTGATCTTGGGAGGAGGCAGAGAAACCTCAAGGCCGAGGAGGCACAGCTTCTCCAAATTTTAAAGAAAGCCCGACATGTCCTGGAAATTCTTCAGGTGCAGTCTCACCTGTTTAATGTCCGGGTTGAAATAGAAAGGATCACTTCAAGACGGGGAGAAATTGCCCTAAAAAGCGAGAATGCCCTTTTCAATCTCACCTTTTTCGAGCCGGAATCCATTAAAATGCCGGTATATCCCGGGGGGGCAAAGGAATTTTTCCCCCGCTGGTGGATCTATACAGCGCTTCCATATATCAAATCACAGCTTAAGGAGAACTATTATCATCGCTCTGAAGGCTTCCTCCGATTTGTTCTCGGAGCAGATAAATTTGTTCCAAATCTGCTTCTTATACTAATCTTTCTCATCGTTCTTTGGGTGTTCATGAAAAAGGTATGGCCGCAGCAAAGAACGGCTCTTTCTGAAACTTTGCAGGGAATAAAAAACGGTCCGATTTCCTTTCAACCTATCTTTTGGAGCTTTCTTTTCATCTATCTTTTTTATCAGCTCTTTCCCCCTTCCTGGACGTTTGTCCTGGTGTCATTTTTTCTATCTCTCGGGCTTTTGAATTTCTCAAAAACTGAGTACGGCAAAAGGTCATTCGCATTTATGAAAAGCAGGAATGTCAATCCCGTCCTTTACAATTACCTCATTCCGCTCCCATTCGCTCTCTCCTTGATCAAGCTCATCTTTCCGGCGCTTTTCTGGAGCATCTGCCTGCTATCTGTAGCCTTTTCGGCCATTGCCTGGGCCGTTGTCCAGGTTATGAACAAAGAAAGACAATCCTCCCCGGCCAGCTAGTCTCCCGAGAATTGGAGCTCCTATCTAAAAAGATAGGAGCTCTGTGTTTCTGACAGGATTTACCAACCTTGAGAGGTGAATATAGAAGGGTATGATGGGGAGACGTTTATGAAAATGGTTCATGAACTTCGAAGTATGCATAAACAATGAAACAAATTATAAACAAAATAAACCCTTTCAGAACACTTATTGTTCTGACGATTTCAGTTTTTTTTATCTGTATTGCAATTGGATTTTGGACTTTTATATCGCAAAGAATTCATGGAAAGAAAAAAGATGCCAGAATTGCTCTTCCCGTTTATTCGGCCAAAGAATTCATTGAGCATCAATACTATTTCTTGCGGGTAAAGAGGCCGGGGGATGTAATTCCGAATAATGAAATCGGAGAGCATTTTCCCTCAACACTTCTCATGCCCACCAGGAATGCCTGGACCCTCAACTGGACTCTTATCCCGGAAATCGCTGCTACGAGCAAAAATCTCAGCTCGCCGGCGCAGCTTTATTTCAGTAACAGTCCGGAGCTTATTTATGCTGATACACTTCCGCAGGGAAAAGGAATGTTTTGCGAGGGGAAAATAAAAAAGGGGAGAATACGGCTTTTCATCTCCCATATCAATACAACCAATCGTCCGAAGAATCTTTTCGTGGCGTTGAAAAACCAGGGAAAACGAACCGCGTTAATACGCGTTGTTAAGAAAAGCGAAGTTAAAGCAGACGGTAAGGAAGCCATTGTTACTGGAATTATGGCGCTTCAAGCTTTCGAGAATTGCCGGTGCGGTGACATAAGCAGTCTTAAGCCTCAAGCAGTTCATCTCTTTGAAACAAATAACGGTTTTTTGGGGGATGCAGTCGCCATATATGAAATCGTCACCAGTGAGCCTCTGAAGATTTCAACTGTCATCACGGAACAGAATATCAAGTTGAATGAAAAACTTTTGTCGAATATTCTTTATCTTAGACCTCAACCGAATCTGGTGAGGGGGATTTTCACAAAACCGGACTGTGTTATCAAAGCGGTTTATGACATGAGTTCTGGAAAGATTAAACGATTGACCTTTGGCGGAGGGCATGTTTCGGCAGGCAAGAAGAAGTGGTCAGGATGTTCCTGGCTTAAAGGATATGACGAGACTTTTTCCGCGGAGAAGCCTCTGGAAGTCGAAAACAAAGGCAATTATGGCGCTTATTATCATCTCAGCCTTTCGATCAAAAATACGGCAGTTTCAAAATTCAAGAGACTTGTTTTACTGCTCTATGCAGCCGGCGGAGAGGCCGCCATTTTATTGGACGGCCGTCCAATAACTATAAACAAGCGCAGTGAAGTAATCATATTCAATCGGGAAGTTAAAAAGAACAGTCTCTTCCGCTTCAGCTACTCCTATACGGCGAACAGCTCTGCTCCGGTTCATTTGATAGCGATTCCATTAGCAGCTCCATTTAGAGAATGAACCCTGTTGCCTGATAGAGCGAAGAGGAGTCTTAGCCGGCCGCCTCCAGCGCCGACTGGCGGGGATACCTGCAGGCTGGGAAGGAAGATTTTATGAGAAGTCCAATTAAGATAGGAATCAACCGGAAAAGTTAGAGCATGAAGTCAAGGTCTGACCCTGGGAGGCCTGAAGTCAAGGTCTGACCCTGGGAGGCCTGACTAATGAATGAAGGAAAGAATTGAAAAGATGCTGAGACCTGCAAACATCCATCTGGGCAAGTCCTGGTGGATGGCGTGATACACAATCCTCCCTGGTTCGGCAGGAAGAGACTTTGACAAGGCGCAATCTTCTCCTCGGGCTTCTCACTTTAGCCTGGTTCTTTCTATTCGCCGTTAAGTATGTCCATGTTTTCCAGGCGAAAAACTATCAAAACGAAAGCCGGTTCAGATTCTATCTGGCTGAAAAGTTTCTGTATCTTTCACAGGCTCGCGAGATTGCGGGAGGTCCGGCCGCCGGGCTCTACCAAGACGTGGCCCTGGAGTTTTTCAAGACTCTGGGTGGTCGCTATCCGAAGAACGGCCGGATTCTGCTTGAACAGGGGATGATCCTTTATGAAATGGGGCGAAAGGAAGAGGCGCTCCGTTTTTTCAACATGGGGGGGCGTGATGGGCGCTGTGCCGCTCTGGCCGGTGTTCTGAAGGATGTTTACAGAGATAACTATTCCTGTTCACTCAACACTCTTAAAACCAGGAAGACTCTCGAGGGAGCGTTTTCCGGATGGTTTCTGAACCGGGCTCTACTTCATCTCTACGAGAAAGCCGGAAATCGGACTCTGGCTGGTGAAATCCGGGAGGAGGGGGAGAGCGGGGGGAGCCGTCTTTTCTTAAGGCTCAGTCTTCTCGCGGCTGTCTTATTGCTCCTGGAAGTATCCGGGCTGATCTTCTGGCTGATTTTCCTGCTGCGCCCCTGGAAAAAGAAGACAGGAGAAAGCCTTCCACAGCCGCCCTGCGGCTTTGCCGAGGCCTGGCTGGTTTTCGTATCCTGGGATATCCTCCAGATTATTGCCGGGAGATTTTTGTTGCCGGCCGTTTCGGATCTGCCTTCAATCCCCCTGCTGGTCGTGATTTTCGCGCTTAATTACGCCGCGGCCCTGCTCTTCATCTTTGCGCTTTTCCGGCAGAAAATTTCCGGTTTTTTTGCTTCTCTGGGACTCCAGGGTCTACGCCTGAAAGCGGCCGCTCTGGCCGGATTCGGCGGCTTTATTGGGGCTCTGCCCCTGGTGACAATTGCGGCAATCCTAAGCAGCCTTATTTTTAAGGGAATAAATTTTTCATCCAATCCCGTCATCCCACTTATTGCCGGACGGATGAACTTTTTGGATCAGGCGCTTCTTTTTATCCTGGTGGCCTGCCTGGCCCCTCTCTTTGAGGAGATTTTATTCAGGGGCCTGATCTACGGTGTTCTGAGGAAGACCCTGAAACCATGGCCGGCCATTCTCCTGGTCTCCTTTCTTTTTTCCTTTTTACACGTGAATCCGGCGGGACTGCTGCCGATTTTTGCGCTTGGGGTTCTTCTGGCCTGGCTCTATGAGCGCACCGGTTCCCTCTTTTCTTCGGTCGTCCTTCACGCCCTTTGGAACGGACTGGTTTTTTTTCTGGCAGGCACTTTCTTCAGGAACTAGGAATCGGATAGATTCCCAGCGAATTATCTATAAAAACAATCGAGGTTTTTGAGGTTTTTAATGGACGCTTTTAAACGCTACCGGGAACTTCTCACACTGATCTCTGACAGGAAAGAGGCGGTGGGCCGCCTCACGGAGATGCTGGAAAAAAAGACGACGTGGCTCACCAGTCCAGCCTCTACGCGCTTTCATCTCAACATCGAGGGAGGCCTCCTTATCCACAGCGTCAACGCCACCGAAACCCTGCTCAAGCTGCGACCCCTCCTGGCACCCGGATTCACCGAGGAATCCTGCGTAATAGTGGGTCTCTTCCACGACACCGGCAAAGTCGGGATGCCGGGCCGGCCCTATTACCTTCCCAACCTCAATGAGTGGGAGATAAAAAAACAGGACAAGAAATATCGCATAAACCCGGATCTGGTCACAATCGCGATCGGGGCGCGAAGTCTCTACCTGGTCTCCAAGTATGTGCCTCTTTCCGACCAGGAGGCCCAGGCCATCGTCTATCATGACGGACTCTTCGTCCCCGAGGGACAGAGCATACTGCATCACGAGGAACCGCTCACTCTGCTCCTGCACTGGGCGGATTGCTGGTCTTCCTCGGTTCTCGAAACGGGGAAGGAACCTCATTCCGACACCGACTACTACACCGGTCGTGAATAGCGAGGGAAACTGAGACAATAAAAAAGAAATCCGGTTTTCAGCCTGAAGATAAAGAACGGGAGAGGATGGGGCCTGGTGGCTCTTGCGGTCTTCAAAGCCGTTGGGAGGGAGTGCTCCTCTCTCCGGAAGGTTCGACTCCTTCCCTCTCCCGCCAGGTATGGTGGAATACATTTTCGGAACCTTGTAAAAACGCCGTTCACCGCCGGTTGCAAGGTTCCCACAAGGAGGACTGTTCATGACGAAAAACAGGAAGCTTGTTGGATGGGTCCGCGAAATGGCGGAACTCTGCCAACCTGAGCGTGTAGTATGGATAGACGGCTCATCGGAGCAGGGGAAGACCCTGCGCACTGAAGCTCTCTCGACGGGTGAACTCATCCAGCTCAACCAGGAAAAGTGGCCGGGCTGCGTCTACCACCGCACGGCCAAAAATGACGTGGCCCGCACCGAGCACCTCACCTTCATTTGTACATCGCGGAAGGAAGACGCCGGGCCCACCAATAACTGGATGTCTCCGGAGGATGGATACAGGAAGGCCGGGGCCATCTTCTCCGGCTCGATGCGGGGAAGGACGATGTACGTCATTCCATTTTCCATGGGTCCCGTGGGTTCACCCTTCAGTAAAATAGGAATCGAGCTTACCGACAGCATCTACGTGGTGCTGAACATGCTGATAATGACCCGGGTGGGGCAGGCGGTTCTCGACGTTCTGGGAGAGGAGGGGGAATTTACAAAGGGGCTTCACGGGAAAGCCGACCTGGATCTCTCCCGCCGTCTCATTCTGCACTTCCCGGAGGACAACGCCATCTGGAGCGTGGGTTCCGGATACGGCGGAAACGTTCTTCTGGGGAAGAAATGCCTGGCGCTTCGGATCGCCTCATGGCTGGCCCGGAACGAAGGCTGGATGGCCGAACACATGCTGATCATGGGGGTGGAGCGCCCAGACGGCAGCATCACTTACCTCGGTGCCGCTTTTCCGAGCGCCTGCGGCAAGACCAACCTGGCCATGCTTATCCCTCCGGAGGAGTTGGCGAAGAAGGGCTACCGGATCTGGACCGTTGGAGACGATATCGCCTGGATGCGGGTGGGGGAGGATGGCCGCCTCTGGGCCGTAAATCCGGAGGCCGGTTTTTTCGGAGTGGTACCCGGAACCAGTTTTCAAACCAATCCCAATGCCATGTTCACCATGAAAAATAACGCCATTTTCACCAATGTGCTGCTCACGGCTGACGGAGATGTTTGGTGGGAGGGCGAAGACGTCCCTCCGCCGGCAGAAGGGATAGCCTGGGATGGAAGCCCGTGGAAGCCGGGGATGAAGGACGAAAACGGCAATGCCGTAAAAGCGGCTCATCCCAATTCGCGCTTCACCGCTCCCGCCCGGCAGTGCCCCATCATATCGCCGCACTGGGAGGATCCCAGGGGGGTGCCCATCTCCGCCTTCATCTTCGGGGGAAGGAGGGCCACCCTGGCGCCACTGGTCTATCAGTCTTTCTCCTGGACTCACGGGGTCTATGTCGCGGCCACCATGGCCTCGGAGCGGACCGCGGCCCAGTATGGAAAGCAGGGTGAGGTCCGGCGGGATCCCATGGCCATGCTGCCATTCTGCGGCTATCACATGGGTGACTACTTCCGCCACTGGCTTTCCATGGGAAAAGCAATTCCCAACCCGCCCAGGATTTTTCACGTCAACTGGTTCAGGACGGGAGAGGACGGAAAGTTTTTATGGCCCGGTTATGGTGAGAATCTGCGCGTGCTCGACTGGATCATATCGAGGACTCAGGGCCGGGGGGAGGCCGAAGAGACCCCCATCGGCTATGTTCCTGCCGAGAGGGCGCTGAACATGGCCGGCCTGGACGTCTCCCCGAAAACAATTAAGAATCTCCTGGCCATTGACAGGAATGAATGGAAGAAGGAAGCGGAGAGCTGTCTTGAGTTCTTCGGGCAGTTCGGGGAGCGCCTCCCGGCGGAAATGCTTGAAGAAAATCGGGCACTCAAGGCCAGGCTGGCCTGACCCCTAACTTAATGGGAGGGAGAGCAAGAAGGGAAATTGGGCAATATGCGTGAATTATCATTTTGGAACAGGTTTGCCCCTGTTCCTTATAATGATAGTTCGGCCGCGCTGTGCGCGGACGAATGCCGAAGGGATATATGGGATACATTATGAAGGACGTCGCAACCTTGCCGGATCTGGTAATAGGAGATCTGCGAATAAACCCTCCAATCATTCAGGGCGGCATGGGGGTGCGCGTTTCGGGATCGCGTCTCGCTTCAGCCGTCTCGAATGAGGGCGCTCTGGGCGTCGTCTCATCAGCGGGAACCGGCGAGGAGTGGCCTGATCGCACTCTCAGCTATGCTGCCCGGTCATATGTCAGCCTGCGGGACATGTTGCAGAAAACCCGGTTGCTGACTCCAAACCCAATCGCGGTCAACATCATGTGCGCCCTTACGAACTATGAAGATCTCGTAAAGGCAGCTGACGAAGAGGAGGTCGCCGCCATAATATCGGGTGCCGGCCTGCCGCTGAAATTGCCCGCGCTGGTTAAGCACAGGAACATCAAGCTCATCCCTATCGTTTCTTCGGGACGGGCCGCCGACCTGATATGCCGGGTGTGGTTGAGAAAACATAACCGCCTTCCGGACGCCCTCGTTGTAGAGGGGAGCCTGGCCGGGGGGCATCTTGGGTTCTCGATGGACGATGTCGTTACTTCACAGGTTCCCCTGGAATCTATTGTGAAGGACATTCTGTCGGTTGCGGCGCGCTTCGAGAAGGCACATGGTATTTCGATTCCCGTGATACCGGCGGGCGGTATTTTCAGCGGAGAGGACATGGCCCGCTTCCTCAATATGGGAGCAAGCGGCGTCCAGATAGGTACGCGGTTCGTCTGCACGGACGAATGCGATGCATCCATGCAGTATAAGGAGGCTTACCTCAACTGCCGGAAAGAAGATATCCTGGTCATAAAAAGTCCGCTCAAACTTCCCCTGCGAGTCATCCGGAACAGCTTTGTTGATCGAATGCTGAGCGGTGGCAAGGAGAAGTTTAATTGTCCATATCATTGCCTTGCCACTTGTGAGCCCGACAAATCCCCGTATTGCATAGCACAGGCGCTCATTAACGCATATCGGGGCAACATGCACGCGGGTTTCGCTACTTGCGGCGCCAATGCCTATCGCGTCGAGCATATCGTTTCCGTGCGGGAACTGATACGGGAGATCGTTGATGAATGCCGATTGCATCTCGAACCTGCCGTGAAACAACTCTCCACAACGAATAAAATGGATACCTGAAGGGAACAGGGAGAGGAGTTTATCCCGGGAGGGCGAATCTAGCCTTCCGCCATGAAAAGCGACGTTTATTATATCGATTTTGAAACCCGGATGGGACGGGGCATACTGGACAAGTTTTCGCTCCTTTTTGAGCGGGCCGGGTTGAACAAAATATTCAATAAAGGGGATCTGGTGGCTCTCAAGGTTCACGTGGGCCAGCCGGGGAGCGCTACTTTTGTCCCCCATGTCTACGCCGGACGGGCGGTGAGCCTCATCCGGGAAGGCGGCGGAAACCCCTTCCTCACGGACGCCAATACCCTGTATACGGGGGGGCGTTCCAACGCGGTGGATCATACGAGGACGGCTGCCGTCCACGGATTCAATCTGGAATCCTGTGGTGCGCCCTTTCTTGTCGCCGACGGGCTCC
>Ga0209749_1002374_pt1 | contig 12620 bp, 9 predicted proteins | sample EPASupsiteSAE347_FD_187267 | JGI IMG/M metagenome (GOLD analysis project Ga0209749, IMG submission 187267) | Bioremediated contaminated groundwater from EPA Superfund site, New Mexico - Sample SAE3-47 (SPAdes) (version 2) | ecosystem: Environmental > Aquatic > Deep subsurface > Groundwater >... | reverse complement strand
CGCGCGGAAGCATGCGCGCGCGCCGCCTATCCGCGCGTTATCATTTCCAGCGCCAACGCCATCCTGCACGGCACGCCGCCGGAAAATGCGCTGGCGCTCTATGACGCGGCCAAAAAGTTCAAGCCGTAGGCATCTCTATGAATAATCACGAAAGGTTACAGGCGGCATTTGACATGCGCAAAACCGATCGCTTGCCAGTGATGGGCGGCTGGCTGGCCTGGCCGGCCCATGTGGCGGCGCTGGCCGACAAAAACGAGGAGGATTTCTGGCAGGACCCGGAATCGGTCAGTTTCGCCGCCTACCGGCGGCTGGAGGTTGACGGCCTGATCGGATTATGGATACCGGCCCGGCCGGGCGAATACCGTGGCATAACGGCCGAGGACATGATGTCGCGGCAAGAAAAAGTTAAACCGACTCTGGAAGATGTGATAAAAAAAATTGACGCCCTCACCGATTTCCGACAGGTGGAGAAAAACTATAAATTTGAGGCCTCTTACGCGGCATACCTTCATGAACTGGAAAAATATCAATCCCAGGCCGGAGGAATTGCCTGGTGTCCTGCGGAATGGGGAATCGTGCCGGCTTTTCCAAGGGACGAGGAACATCTCATGATGCTGGCACTGTATCCGGAAAAAGGCCGGCGTTATTTCATGGACCAGCCCGCCGCGGCCCGCTGCCGGGCCCGTCTCGTGGCCAGGGCAATAAAGGAGCGAAAAATTCCAACCGGAATTTTGACGGGAAAGGATGTTTGCTCCCAGTCCGGCCCCATTGTTTCCCCCGCCTATTTAAAGGAAACATATTTTCCTGCGGTAAAATACGCCCTTGAACCGCTTCTGGAAGCCGGCACCAAACTCATTTGGCATTGTGACGGCAATGTCAAACCTGTTTTAGACCAAATCCTGGACCTGGGTGTCGCCGGCCTGCAGGGGTTTCAATCCGAATGCGGCATTGATCTGAAGGAGATCGTTAATTTGCGCACCCGGAATGACAAGCCGCTGATCATCCTGGGGCCTCTATCGGTCACCACCGACCTGTTGAAAACGACCCCGGAAATGGTGAAACGCAAAGTCAGGGATGCCATCAACACTTGCCGGGGCAAGGCTTCGCTGATCCTTTTCACCAGCAATACGGTCACCCCCGATATTCCATTGGATAATATCATTGCCATGCATGAAGCGGCGCGCTGTTGATAAAGAAAAAAGGAACAAGACATATGGACTATTTGAACCTTTTAAAAAGAACCGGCTTTTACGAAATCACCGTAACGGCCGGCTTGTGATATAAATATTGCAAAGGAGAAGAGAGAAATGGAAAGAAAAGAATTGATGGAAAGACTTGAATTGGCCTGCAACTGGTTGACCGATATTGCCCAGGTAAAAACAAAAATTCCCGCCCGCAAAAACGTGAGCCGGCGCCATGCGCATAAATACTGGAAAGGCGCCATAAAGGGGGAATATTCCGCCGCGAATAAGCAATGGGGATTTTTCTGTCCGGTCTGGCATACCGGGCAGGCCGTCAAGGCGCTTTGCGCGGCCTATCCGCTCCTGAAAGAAAAAAAGATTCTTGCCTCCGCCCGGCTTGGGACGGAATTTATCGCCGCCAACCAGATCAATGATGAAAAGGCGCCGGATTCCGGGCTTATCCTGGCTTACGAGGATGATCCTGCCAAGGTCAATACTTCCGCCATCCTGGAAAGCCTGGATGGCCTGATGCATTTTGCCGGCCTAAGCGGGGAAAAAGAATGGCGCGAAAAAGCGATTAAGGCCGCCGGCTGGGTCCTTAAAAATGCCTACTTAAAAGGCCAGGGGCTTTTTCTGGATGCGTATGACCCGCAAATAAAAAAATTTGTTCCGGAACGCTACGGGGTCGCGGGCCGGCCGCTGGCTGATGACGCCATCTTTTTGAAAATTTACCGTTTGACCGGCGACCGGAAATTCAAAGCAGCCTTCATTGAGTGCCTGAACCGCCTCCTGCGGGATGAAAATCCTCCGGGCAACTGGATCAAATATCCGCCCTGCAACCAGAAGCGGGGCAACATCCACCCCCGGCATGCCTACTGGTGGGGACTGCCCATGCTCTATGCTTACGAAGAAACCGGTGCAAAGAAATATCTGCAATGCGCCCTGCGCGCCGGCAACTGGTATGTGAAAGCCCAGCGCAAGGACGGCGGACTCTTCCGGGGCACCTATGCCGATTTTAACACCAATAGTTTCGGCCAGGCGTCCTCCGGCATGGCCTGCGCCATGATTCTCTGGCAGGAGATAGAACGCGTGACAGGCAAAGCGCGCTACCATGACGCTTTGGCATTGGGTCTGGATTATTTATTAAAAATGCAATTCACGACCCCGAAAGATAAAAATCTTCAAGGATGTATTTTGGAAAAAATGGTCACTCCGGACGGCACCGACGCTTCCCCCTATTATATCCGTGATCTGGGGACAATATTTTTTATCCAGGCCCTGAGCCAGTATTTGAAGCGTTGAAAAAATCCGTAACGTAAAACCAGGTATAACGAATAATATCTATGAAAAGTAAGAACATTCGGACGGTCTTTATTATTCCGCAACAGCATTTTGACCCCATCTGGCGCAAGCCGTTTGGCGAATATGCTGAAAAGCAGGAGGATTTTCTTTTAAAGGCGTTCCGGATAATGAAGAAATATCCTGAATTCAGCTTTAATGAGGGCCAGCGGGCCGTATTGCAGAGGTTTATCGGCGCCCATCCTGATCTCAAGCGATTCATCAAAGACAGAATTAAAAATGGAAAATTTGAGGCGGTCGGCGGCATGGAGGTGATTCCGGACGTCAACATACCTTCCGGTGAATCGCTCGTTCGCCAGGCGCTTTTAGGCAAAAGCTGGGCAAGAGAAATTTTTAACGTGGAGGTTGAAACGGCCTGGCTTTACGACACCTTTGGACTGAGCGCGCAAATGCCCCAGATATTGAGGAAATGCGGTTTCAAATGGCTGCATGCCATCCGCTTTGGCAACAGGAAGGACGTCAAATTGCCGTGCTATTGGGAGGGGCTGGACGGCACCAGGATATTGACGCATTCCCGGGACTATAATCACAATAGCTGGCAGTGGTTCTATATAGACAAGACGCTTGAAGACCTGAAAAATCTTAAGAATATAAATAAATTTATTGTAGACCGGTCCCTGCCCCTGGAAGATTATCCGCCGTATTATCTTGAAAAGAACAAGGCCAAATACCTCTGGTATGAACCGCACAGCGAAGAGGAAACCCCCAGCGCGCATGTTGCCGAAAAAGCGAAGGAATGGAATGCAAGCCAGGGCGACTTTAAATTTGTCTTTGCCCTGCCCAGGGATTACTTCAATGCCATCAGCAGGGCGCAGGAGCAAATTCCGGTGGTGCGGGGCGACCTTAACCCCGAGTTAACGGGAGTCTATAGTTCAAGGATCTGGTTGAAACTGGCAAACAGAGAACTGGAATCCGCTCTGCTTACCGCTGAAAAACTGGCTGTCATCGCCGGCTTGTTCGGCTGTTATTATCCGCAACAAGATTTGAACCGGGCCTGGCGGGAACTTTTATTCACCCATCACCACGATGGCATCTGCGGCTGTCATATTGATATCATTGATGAATTTCTGACTCAAAAACAACGCACGACGCGCGTAATCGCCCTCAAAACAATTGAAACCTCCCTTGCCCATTTAACTTCCAGAATCAATACCATTGGCGCTGATAAAAATGAAATACCCGTCGCGCTTTTCAACCCGCTGGGTTGGGCGCGGAGCGGCTGGGTTGAAATGGACGTGCCGATCAAAGGGAAACCAGATTCATTGACCCTGAAGGACGCAAGGAGACAACAGGTGCCGATGAAAATTGAGCGCGGCCGCAACGGCAATGTCAGAATTGCCTTTGTGGCCAGGGATGTGCCTTCCCTGGGATATGAAATTTACCGGCTGAGCCGGATGGAAACCGAAAAAACAGCCAGCTGCCTGAAAAGCTCGGGAAATGCCATTGAAAACAACCTGTATAAAATAACGGCCGGCGACCGCGGCATCGTCAGTATCCGGCACAAGGAAAGCGGCAAGGAGCTCTTGAATAGTCAGCGCGGTTTGGCCAATGAAATAATCTGTGAAGAAGACCGCGGGGACCTTTATGTGGGAAATTGCACGGGCAGGAAAATTACCGCTGCGCAGGGGCAGGTCACAAGGCGAAAGACCGGACATAATGATGTTTTCGCTTTTATCCGCTTTGCAGGCCGTTTCCCCAGAATTCCATGGATTGATGGCGGCCGCCTTGTCTGGCAACAGGAAACGAGAATATACAATGACATAAGGCGGATAGATTTTATAACCAGAATTTCATGGCGCGGGGAAAACACAAGGGTCTCCGTTCAATTCCCCACCCGGATAAAAACCAGCCATGCCTGCTACGAAATTCCTTTTGGCGCTGTCCGAAGAAAGCCTTATGAACATTCCGCCCTGGCCAGGGATGATGATTTTCCCGCCCAGAACTGGGTCGGCATAAACAAGGAAAATTTCGGGGCGACTTTGCTCAATACCGGAACAGACGGCGTGCGAGTCAAGGATGGGATTATGGCGATGACTCTCCTGAGAACAGGACTTCAAGGACCTTACGACGGGGTATTTGGCGCGTATTCGCTGGAAAAAGCCAAGGGGCATGGGACGCACATATTCAAATATGCACTGATCGCGCATAGCGGGGAATGGGACAAAAATTTTGTCTTCAAAGACGGCCTGGAGCTGAACACTCCGCTGATTGCAAAAATGGTTGAGCAGCACGCGGGCGATTTGCCGCCGCGCAAGAGTTTTTTCAGCGTGAACTCTCCGAATATTGTCTTGTCTTCCGTGAAAAGAGCGGAAACAGGAAAGAAAAACATAGCCTTGCGTATCTATGAAGCCGCGGGGAAAGAAACGCAAGCCACGCTGTTTTTTATTAAAGGAGGCGGCCGGGTCAAGGAAACAAATTTAATAGAACAGCCTCTTCGCAAACCTCGTTTGAAAACAAGCGCAAGCGGAGCGGAAATTAAAATGAAACCGTTTGAAATTAAAACCTTCCTGGTTTAAGGCGAAAAAATGATGAAAAATATTAAAATATGTGTTTTGGGCGCGAGTCGGCTCTGGTCGTCCGGACTGGCAACCGATCTCATGGTTGTATTTCAAGCCCCCCTGGATGTCTGCTTTGTTGATCTGGATTACCAGTCGGCCGCGCTTTGCGCGGAATGGGGCGAAGCCGCCTCCCGGAAGCTGGGACGGAAAGGGGACCGATTCCGCCCGTTCACCAGCCGCGCGAAAGCTTTGCCGGGCGCCGATGCGGTCATTATCACGCTGACCACCGGCGGACTGGATGCCATGGAGCAGGATATAAAAATTCCTGAAAAATACGGCATCTTTGCGCCGGTCGGAGCGAGCAGTGGGCCGGCGGGCTGGGCCTGCGCCCTACGCAACATTCCGGTGTTCCGCGAATTTGCCGATGATTTTCAGAGATTTTGCCCCTCGGCATTTATTACCAATTATACCAACCCCATGGCGGCCTTGACGGCGACATTGCAACTTTGCTGTGCTAACCCCGCGGTGGGTTTATGCCATGCCTATTTTGAGACCAAGGATTTTATTCAGAAAATATTTGAGTTGCCTGACTGGAGCTCCATCTCTCTCTCGCTGGCGGGCGTGAATCACTTTACATGGCTCATTGATTTCAAGATCGGACGTAAAAACGGCTACGCCTTGTTGAAGCAAAAAATAGGAACCGGTTCAATGCGGGACTTGCTGTTTGGCGAGATGAAAGATGACGCCGGCCACACATCCGGGACGGAATTATGCACGGAACTGTATGACACCTTCGGGTATTTGCCTTATCCGGCGGACCGCCATACCAGCGAATTCCTCTCTTTCACCTTGTCCGGCCATCCCGAGCGTTACCGTCTCGCCTTAAAACAGCATGTGTTTGACACCATCCGCTACCATAATATCAAACGGACCTCGGTAGAACATCGCCGCAGGTCCAGGCCGAAACTGGATGAGAGGATGAGAGCGATGATTCAGGACAAAGTTGAAATGCCCAAAAAAAGCCGCGAGACAGGCGCCGAAATGATTCATGCCTATCTCTATAACCGGCCGTTCACCGATGCGGTCAATGCCCTGAACAAGGGGCAGATACCGGAATTGCCGTTAAACGCCTGTGTGGAAACCCTGGGCACGGTTGATGGTTTCGGCGTCCGACCCCTGCTGGCTCAAGGCATGGCGCCCCATCTGGCGGAGCTGCTGCGGCCGCCGGCGCTTGTCCAGCAATGGACGGTTGACGGCGTCTTGAAAAACGATCCTGAACTGCTCCTCCAGGCGCTTTACCGCGATCCGCAATGCGCGCAGTTAAAACCGCATGAAATCCGTCAAATGGCGGCTGAACTGCAGGAAGCCAACAAACGGTTTGTCCCAAAAAAATAGACTATAAAATAAGAAGGAAAATGCCATGCACACCAGACGTTATGGACAATATCATTTTCTGAGCGAAGAAGAAATGACGAAAATTCATTCCGCCACGCTCAAAATCCTGGAGGAAACCGGCGTAAGCGTTCCGGACGAGCGGCTTTTAAAACTGGCGGAAAGCAAGGGCGCACTGGTCAATCGCGGCGCAGGGACAATGCGCTTCCCAAAAAATATGGTTGAGAAATGTCTTGATGAAAATCGGGCCATGCATGCGGCGGCGACAAAAGACACCCCCCTTCTCCGCGATGACCAACGCAAGGTGCATTACAGCTTTGGCGGCCAGTCCGTGCGCGCCATTGACCTGGATACCAATGAAGTCCGCAACGCAGGCATTAAAGACATGGCCGATGCCTCCCGCATCGCTTCCGCACTTGACGAAGTCAAGGCCGATGGCGGTTTATATCATTCCACGGAAACGCCGCCCTTGACTGATGATTTATACAGTTATCACACCATGGTCGGCCATGGCACAAAACCGGTTGGGGCGGGTATCATGCACCTTTCCTCCATTCCCTGGCTGGAAGAAATGGCGGTCGTGGTCCACGGAAGCAAACAGGCGGTTCGGGACAAGGGCGTCATGCGTTTCAACGCTTTTGTCGCCTCGCCCCTGCAATATCCCAAAGACGCCATAGAAAAAATGTGGGCGGTGCATGACCGCGGCTACAAAGTCAGCCTGGGATGGACGATGACCGTGGTGGGAGGAAGCGGTCCCGTGACCCTGGCCGGCTCCACGGTGGTATGCAACGCGGACGCATTGTCCGGGCTGATTCTGACGCGGATGATTAACAGTGATGCCTTGGCCGGCCTTGGCGCGGCTCCGGTGACCATGGACATGCGCAGCGGAGTTGGCTTATATGCCGACCCGCGAAGATTGTTGATTTGCGGAGCGTTCATGGATATTTCGCGCTTTTACGGTTTCCCCTGCGGCGGTTTCCATATCGGCATTGATGCCGCTTATCCCGGCATTCAGGCCGCGGCGGAAAGGATGTTCACTTCCATGATCGCGCTGGCATACTGGGATGGCCATGTCAATCTACGCCTGGGAATCATGGGCCCCTCTAATACCGTCGCATCCATGGCGCAGATATTTATTGACCTTGAAATTGGCCGCATGATTGAAAAATGGCTGCAAGGCATAGAGGTCAACGAGGAAACCATGTCGCTGGCCGATATCATGGATGCCGGCATTGGCGGCAATTTTCTTTCGCGCGAGCATACGGCGCGGCATTTCCGGACGGAGAGTTGGCTGCCGGAATTGTTTGAACATCATATCCCGGTTGCGGGGCCGCTCCCGAACAGCGATCCCATTTATGAAAAGGCCCGTCTGAAGGCAAAACAAACAATTGCCGCGGCAAGGACAAATCCCCTGCCGCCGGATAAGCAAAAGGAACTGGACCGTTTGCTGGAACAGGCGATAAAATCCGTGAATTAGGGGGGAGGAAATATGCTAAAAAGACAGACAGGAATGAAAGCTTTTGGAGAATCTCATGTTTGATTTATATCGTCTGCCGAAAAACATTCATTCCGCAGGCGCTTCCAGTTTTGACCGGCAGGGCGGAAACCGCGATTATTACACCATCTTGCCCCGTCAGGAAATAGAGATAGAATTCATTGAGGGGCCGGCCGTGATTCGGCATATATGGATGACTGCTTTCTCATTAGATGTTCTTTACCTAAGAAAATTAATTCTGAAGATATTCTGGGATGACAATTTGTTTCCGTCTGTTTGCTGTCCGCTCGGTGATTTTTTCTGTCTTGGACATTCCATCGCCCGGCCGTATCAATCGTTTCTCATGAACGCCACCGGCGGAAACGACAATTTTACCGCCTTGAATTGTTACATTCCCATGCCTTTTCGACACAAGGCCAGAATAGTTGTATTTAATGGATGTCAGACCAGAATTGAAAAGTTTTTTCACATCATGGAATACACCAGGGAGGCTATTCCCTCCCCAAGCGGTTATCTTCATGCCAGATGGCAAAGGGAATTATCAACCGGCAACCATGCGAAGAGAAATGTGCCCTTTGATGAGCAATGGGATATAATGCACAAATCCGGCGGTGGAAATTATCTGGTTTTGAAAACACAGGGCCGCGGACGTTATCTTGGCTGCAACTTGAGCGTTCGTTTTCTTGCGCGGGCTGAAATGGAGGGTGATTGCATGATATTCATTGACGGCGAGCGATGGCCGCCCTCAATGCACGGCACCGGAACCGAGGATTATTTTAACTGCGCCTGGGGATTGCAGAATGTTCAAAATCTATTCCATGGCGTCACTCTGCCGATAAATCTGGAAAAAGACCGGCGATTCGCATGTTATCGCTGGCATGTGATGGACCCGGTTTATTTTTCAAAATCCATAGAAGTCTCGTTTGAGCATGGCCATGCAAATGTGAGCGATATGGACATGGCCTCAACGGCTTACTGGTATCAAGCCGACCCTGTAAATACAAAGTTTGAATATGATGAAAACCTTCTTCTGCCGGCAAAATCCAAGTTTTTAGAAAAACTGCAGAGAAAATTAAACAAAAACAAAGTTTTGATGAAACTCAATGAGCCGGGCCAAAACATAAGAGATATTATAAAAAATTAGGGGGGGGCGAGAGAGGCGGGGTATAGCAAAGAAAGAGAATAAGAACATGATGAGTAAATACGATTTACCAAAGTTATCGCAAAAAGGGCCGTGCGTCTTGGTGGAATCTAAATATTGGACTGTTGAGCACGATGCGCGTTTTGGCGGCGGAATCACTGCCATCAGGTTTAAGAACGGGTCGCGAAAAAATATTTTGCGCGCGCCAATCGCGGCCTACGTGAACACCGGCGGCGACGTGCTGTCATTTGCGGCGGCGGAAAAATGTCCGTCGGATGATCCGCGCGACACGATTTTCCGCACGACCTGCGAAAGCACGCCAATGGTTGATGTTTTGACCAGCAATGGATATCCGCTGGTGCGTTCCACGGGCATTCTCCGCAACCGGCGCGGCAAGCAGATCAATATCGGCTACTGCGAAAAGTGCGAATATCATGCCAGCTTTATCCGCCGGACCATCACCCTGAATTTTCCCGCCGCTTGCCCGGATATTTACACGGTCGGCGCAGCTCATCTTGTAATTGATCGTTCGCTTGACGAATATGCCTGCAAATATTCAGCCTGGCGCGCGCGGAACGGCGGACAACTTTTAGACTCTGAATGTGCCGCTTACGGCCGGATGGAGCCGAGCGTTTATCCCAAACACGTGGAATGTTATCCGTTCCGTTATTTGTCTCTTTTCCGCCGCGGCGGAGACGCCATGGAATTATTCCCTTCCAGCGACCTGAAATCCTGGGAGGCGGGAGTGATGGGCCGGCCGGGAAACGGCCGTTTTGGGCTTTACACATGCGATGATCCAAACGGGAACACCATCCTGATGGAACCATATTTCAAGGTGACGCGCGGTTTCCTTGCCCCCGCCGGCCGGCGCACCAAACTGCGCGGAAGCTATTCCTTTACAATGACGATCGGCTTGCCGATGATCGCCAAACGTTATCCGGCGGATATTCGCCTGGTTGGTTTTAATAATCGTCCATGGCCGGATGAAGAGCGCATTCGCAATTGGGCAGAGGCGGGATTTAACCTCGCTTTATTGGACAATCCTTTTCATAGCAAGGGTGATTTCTGGCATGACGGCGCCCTCCCCCCCTACAATGAAGATGGCATAAAGGAGATGCGGCGCGTTATCCGGACCGCGCATCGTTACGGCATTAAAGTTATTCCGTATCTTTCATTGTATGAATTGCATCCCGAGGCAAAAGCCTGGGAAAAAAATCATGCAAAATGGAAACGCACCGATGACTCTGCCGGCACGGAAAAACATAATTACTGGGGCAACGGCGAATTCGGGACGCAAATGTGCCCGGCATCCGGATGGAAAAAGTATTTTCAATCTTATGTTAAAAAGACCGTCGTTACCTACGGTTTTGACGGCGTTTATTTTGACTGGTGCGTCCCCCTTTATTGCACAAACCGCCGCCATGCCAAAGGTATCCACACCGCCCATGATGAACTCTTGGATATGTTTGAGTGGACGCGTAATTTTCTCGGCGCTGACCGGCCCATAATAATACATACTTCCGGATCGCCCTTGATGGCCATGGAAAGTATGGCCGATGCGACCATTGTTTTTGAGGATGCCTATGCTCCGCCCGCTCTCTTTAATCATGTTCCGGCCGCGGATATTTTCCCGCCGCAGGCGGACATGGCCAACCATGTCCAGAAACTCATCTGTCCCTCCCTGCTGGCTTTTAAAGGCCGGAGGGACGCGAAAAAATTTGTTGCCAACTGCATGGCAATGGGCCTGCTTTCCTACCTGGGCGGCGCGCTGGGGGCCGGGCTGGATATAATCAACGACAACTTCCGCCGCTTAAAATCGTTTCAACTCCGGGACTATACCCTTGTTCCCTCAACGCGCCGCTTTGTCGCCATTGATAACGCGCATGTGCGGGTGTGCATATTCCATAATCACCGCGAGCTGTTAATTGTGGTTGCCAATGCCATCAGCTCCCATTCGCAAAAATTCCGTCTTCCGTTTGACCCGACAAAGCTTGAACCGGCCTGGAAAAATAACCGATTTTATCTTTTGACGGACGAAGCCGGCCATGGCAAGCGATTATCCGCAGGTGATATTACGGATGCCGGCATTCCCGGACTGCTTGCGGGATATGCTTATGCGATCTGGAAGCTCGTTCCTGTTTGATAATAAATGAAAACTGTTAAAACAAAATGTTTCCAGTTTAAGGTGAAAAAATGACAAAAAATATTAAAATATGTGTTTTGGGCGCGAGCCGGCTCTGGTCACCCGGATTGCGGAACTGCCGCCGATGGAAAAACGCATGCCGGTCCTGCGCGATAATCAAGGCCATTGGCTTTATGACAAACGCAACCAATGCCCCGGAACGGCCATCAAGCTGAACACCGAAATGCGACAGAATAAAAAAAACATGGGCAAAAGAAAAAGCGAAAAAGAGATAATATTAGGATGTTATGATGATTTCTGGAATTGAAAACTATAGTCGCGCCATAGAATTGAGAGATCCTGACTATCTTCCTTGTTTTATAGAATTCTATCCAGATTTGCTTTATGAAAAGGACAAATCAAAGCTTGAACGTATTATGACGATTCGCGGCCGGTTTCCGAATGATCTAATCATTTACTTAGACGCAATCATTGCCACGCAGAGAGATGAACGGCAAAAAGTTTGTAAAGATGAGTGGGGCACAGGATGGAGGGATGCCGGTCATGGCGCAAAGACAGAGACCTATCCGTTGATTGACGGATATGACACTCTGGATAATTATCTTCTTCCCGATCCACGTATTGCAGGAAGATTTGAACAAGCAGATACGATCTTGAAAGAACGCGGCAATCGGTATGTTTGCGCATCCGTGTGGTTCACACTTTTTGAACGCTTATGGATGTTACGTGGATTTGAAAACATGCTGATGGATCCATATATTAACGAGAAAGAATTCTGTGTGTTAAGAGACAGGATTGTGGAATACAACCTGGCGATTATTGACCAATGGCTTGAGCGCAGAGTCAATGGCATTTTTTTTTCGGATGACTGGGGCAGCCAGCAAAACCTGCTCATGAACCCTGATGATTGGCGCAGATTCTATAAGCCATCGTATAAGCGCATGTTTGAACGTGTTCGTTCGGGCGGAACACACGTCTGGATGCATTTGTGCGGAAACATCATGGCAATACTGCCTGATTTGATTGATATTGGATTGAACGTGCTGAATCCTATTCAGCCTCAAGCCATGGATATCAGACAACTTTCCAAGGAGTACGGCGGTAAGATATGCTTCTTCGGGGGGGTTGATGTTCAAGGCACCTTAATTAACGGCACTCCTGAAAAAGTCAAAAGAGAGGTTCATGAATTGGTTGAATTGCTCGGACGGTTCAACGGGGGATACATCGGCGGAACAAGCCATGGATGTATCATGCCAGAGACACCATTGGATAATATATATGCCATCACTGCTGTCCAAAATAATCTGATTTAGCGGTATTACCGCTTGAATTTCCGGTTAAAAACGAATGTTTTAGACAAGTTTTGAAATCAGGTTGCCTCCATGCTGTCCAACACATCATATACCAAGCG
>Ga0209749_1002373_pt1 | contig 12622 bp, 10 predicted proteins | sample EPASupsiteSAE347_FD_187267 | JGI IMG/M metagenome (GOLD analysis project Ga0209749, IMG submission 187267) | Bioremediated contaminated groundwater from EPA Superfund site, New Mexico - Sample SAE3-47 (SPAdes) (version 2) | ecosystem: Environmental > Aquatic > Deep subsurface > Groundwater >... | reverse complement strand
AGGTGCTTCGCCCATTATCTTGACGAGTTCTTCGTATACTATTGTGAATATCAGCTGTGCAGGCGTTACAGAGTCGAGAACTGTTCTTCCTGTCGCGCGCACTTTGATAGCTTCAACTACGTCCTTGACGACCTTGTAATTGACGTCAGCCTCAAGGAGGGCACGGCGCACTTCACGCAACGCTTCGTTTATGTCTTCAGGAGTAAGTTTTCCTTTTCCTCTCAGACCGGCAAAGATATTTTCAAACCGTTCTTTTAATGAGTCGAACATTTCTTTTCCCCTTATGCTTCCAACAATTTTTTAATGTTTTTGTAGAAGTCTTCCGGCAACTGTTTTTTATGTTCCTCAAGAAGCTTCAGGATCTCTTCGTATTTGCTTTCTTTTTCTAAAAGCCCCAGAGCTTTCTCCGCGTTCTCCATATGTTCCCTTGCTCTTGTAATAAGGTCGTGGACGCCCTGTCTGGAGACCTTCAGTGATTCAGCCGCTTCGGAGAGAGAGAAATCCTGCAGAAGGACCATCTCACAGGCGAGTCTCTGTTTCTCTGTTATCAGAGTTCCGTAGACATCAAGCAGAAGTCCGTCTCTGATACGTTGGTCAAGCGAATCCGTATCCTGCAAAATATCACTCCTGTCCTTATGAACCAATGAATTATACTCAGCACGTGCGTCTCTGTCAAGTAATTTTACTTGACAGAGACGCACTCATGGCATCGCACAAAAAAAGAGCCCCGAAGGGCTCTTTTTATCAGTTCCGCTTGGTTATTTTGTCATCTTTATTTTCGAGTACTTCTCAGGAACCTCAACAGATGCGGCGTTCATGAATCCTTTGCCAAACATGTATGTATCCTGATAGACAAGCAGGTGGTTTTTGCTTGTCACTCCTGTACCGAGGTCGGTGTAGTAGTTGCCGTTCCACGCTGCACCCGGTGTGTACTCGCCGTAGCAGGCCATCAGGTCATCTTTGCTTTCAAGCTTGGCTTTTCCTTCAACTATCCTCTTGCCGAACTCAGCAAGGGCAACGCTGTTGGTGTAGCCATATGAGAAGGCCCATGTTCCCATGCGGCCGGCTGCGCCTGCGTCAGCAACTGCCTTTTCAACCTTTTTGAGGATGACTGGCCAGTTGCCTGCTTCTGCTGCAAGGTCGATACCGAATGCTCCGGGATAGCCCATAAGGGGTGACGGAAGGTCAGCTTCGATAAAGAATCCTCCGTACTTTGCAAGCTGCTTTAGAAGAGGCTCGGTGTGTGCGTCGTTTGTGCAGAAGAACGCAGTGTTTTTACCATATTTGCTTACCCATGCAGGTGTCTTTTCAAGTATGAACTGCTGTGCTCCTGCGACACCTACGTCGCTGGTCGGGTCGGGGGCTGTTTCAAACACGAATTTCATGCCAAGGTCTTTGCATGCCTGCTCCATGATGAGACGACGCCTTCCGAGTGTTTCGTAGCTCATGTGACGGGGGAAGGAAATATGCACAAAAGTGTCGCATCCGAGTTCTTTTGCGGTGTGAATGATAAGATAGCCGCGGGAAACGAAGTCTGCGTTTATCGTAAGGTCTGCTACCGATGCGATAACGTTCGGGTCTTCGTGTGCTTCACCGGCGAAGCAGAGGATGTCAGGGCGTTTTTCCTTGATGCGGCGGAAACCTTCAGCGGTTCCCGGGATTGCCTGGTTAACTACGACTACCTTCATGTCCGGGTCATCAGCAAGTCCTGCTATCTGTGCAATGGTCGTTTCCATCTCAGACATAAAGTTGTCCGGGTAGGTAAGATGCTTGATCATTCCGCCTGTTGAAACGTCGCCATATTTCTGAATCGCAAGTTCCGCTCCGCGGAGGTCATCTTCGCTCTGAGAAACTGTTCCAGTTACGATACCAATGTGGAAGGCAGCTTTTTCAGGAGCTTTAGCCTCTTCCTGTGCTGCCTGTTCTGCCGGTTTGTTGGCAGACTGGACTAAAAAGAAGCCCAGAACCAGTACAGCTATCGCGCCGATGATCATCATAGCTTTCTTTGACATGAACTCATCCTCCTTAGAATTGATTTAAGATAAAAAGCATTTTTTTGTTGCCGTGCTAAAAATGTTAAGCGTTTTTGTCTCAGAGCTTGCTGAACTCTATAAACCAAATTCTATAATCAGTTCATGTTTATGTCAATTGACTACCTCTTTATCTAATTATTCCTCCTCCGGATCATAGAGACAGTATAGTGATTGAGTTCCGGCCTCACCAAGTCCAGCTTCGGATATTTCTTCATAAAGTTCCCTTGTCAGAGAGAGTGCCGGCAGATCGAGCCCGATCTCATCCGCTGCCTCCTCCGCCAGTTTCATGTCTTTGATATAGTGTTTTACGAAAAAACCGGGATCAAAATCTCCGTCAAGTATTCTGGGTCCGTAATTTGCCAAGCTCCAGCTTCCTGCGGCTCCTCCTGATATTGCTTCAAGCACCTCTTTCTGGTCAAGACCGCATCCCTTTGCGAAAGCCAGCCCCTCGCACATTCCTGTCATCGTTCCCGCCAGTGTTATCTGGTTGACCAGTTTTGTGTACTGTCCGCATCCTGCCTTGCCCATGTGCCTTATGTTTGTCCCCATCAGCCTGAAGTAGGGGAGGGCTCGTTCAAAGTCCTCCTTCTCTCCGCCGGCCAGGATCGTCAGCCTCGCTTCCCTTGCACCTCTGTCGCCGCCGGTCACAGGCGCGTCAAGGACGGATATTCCTTTAGACCTGGCGGTCTCCCAGATCCTTCCTGCCAGTTTGGGGCTTGATGTTGTCATGTCAACAAGTAGGGAGCCTTTTGCCGCCGATTCGATAAGTCCATTTTTGCCCATGTAGATATCCTCTACATCCTTAGGATAGCCAACAATTGTGAAAACAATGCTGCATTTGTAGGCCAGTTCTGAAGGAGAATCTTCCCAGAGGGCTCCCATTTGGATTAGCCTTTCGGCTTTGCTTTTTGTTCTGTTGTATACGTGGACTTCATTTCCACCGGAGAGAAGATGCCCTGCCATACTGGAGCCCATTACCCCGGTACCGATAAAACCCAGAATGTTTCTGCCGCTCATTTGATCATCCTTTCTCTCAGCTGTTCTTTACTACGGTAAGTTCTCTTGGTGAATGGTTAAGTGCTTCTCCTGTGCCGTCCGGTCTTACTGCGACCAGATTCTCGACTCTTACCCCAAATTTGCCGGGCAGGTAAATGCCGGGCTCAACACTGAAAACATTTCCAGGTTCAAGGGGGCTGTCATTCCCCTCAATGATAAATGGCGATTCGTGAACAGCCAGTCCTATGCCATGTCCGACCCTGTTGAAGAAAAAGTCTCCGTATCCTGCATCGACTATGACCTTTCTTGCCGCCCTGTCTACATCCTGTCCTGTCGCTCCAGGTCTCACGGCTGCTTCTCCTGCCGCCTGCGCCCTTCTGACAGTTTCGTAAACTTTTTTCTGTTCATCAGTCGGAGTACCTACGAAAAGTGTCCTTGTAGTATCTGAGCAATAGCCGTTGTGCCTTCCTCCGAGGTCAAGGATGATGACGTCATTTTTTTCGATCACCCTTTTACCTCCGGAGTAGTGGGGCATTGAGCCGTTTGGTCCGCTGGCGACTATCGGGCCGAAAGACATCTGGTAACATCCGGATTCTTCAAAAAATTCAGGTATTTTCTTTATGATGTCCCTCTCTGTCATACCGGGCCTTATGAAGTCGATGAGCTTGTAAACGACCTGATCGACCATCCCGGATGCTTCTCTCATCAAATCAAGCTCTTCTTCATCCTTGTGTGAGCGAAGCGGGTCCAGAACTTTTAAACCGTTGCAAAGCCGGATATCCATTGAATCCCTTATTGCCAGCATATCAACGGCCCGCACTCCGTCGTTGAATGCTACTTTTTTTCCGATAAGTCCCAGTTTTTCGCAGCCCAGCCTGAACGCGTCTGTAAATCCTTCATGGTCGTTCCATTCTGCGTAGAAGGGAACATCTCCGAAAGCATTTCGGATCTCTTCTTTGTAAAGCAGCGGAGTCATCGCAAAGCATGCGGCATCCTTCGAGACCATGAGTCCCCGGACCCTTTCGTCCGGGTGGGTATCAAGGCCGCTTATATACTCCAGATCTGTCGAAGGACCAAGGTATATGCCGTCGAAGTTCCATGATTTCAATTCATCTGCCAGTTTTTTTAACCTGTTTTCTCTGATCAAAATTATCCCTCCGAAATCTCATAAAAATGGTTAGTTTTCCGGATCATTGAAAACCATGCAGAGCCTGACGAAGCTATTATCAGGGTCCGCTATTATCATACTACTTAGAGATACTATTATCTATAAGGTAAAGACCGGCCTGGCAGCAGGGACTTCCGGGCAAACAAGCAAAAAATGGCTGAACGGGAGAAAACCGGGAAAAAGGTTCCGGGAGAGCTTTTGCAGCACAGAGGTGTGTTTGGCACGGATCAGCCCGTATTGACTTATGGGCTTTGCGGGAATACCATTTATACTGTGCAGTATATCCGGTTCAGTTTTTTTGCAGGAAAGCTGCAGCTGTTCTACCGGAGCTTTCTGATCAGAAAACTCCCATTCCCAAACATTACAGGAGGAGTACTTTATGAAGAAACATGCGGTCTGTTTTGCAGTTGCGCTGGTCCTGGCCCTTGTCTTCTGCGGTTCTGCCCTTGCTGCCGCGCCCTTCCACATCGGCGTAGCGACACTGACGGTTTCACAGGCAGAGGACACTTACCGGGGGGCTGAAAGGCTCATCAAAGAGTACGGTGACGCAGCCTCGGGCGGAATGATCCGCCACGTCACAATGCCTGACAATTTTATGTCTGAAATGGAGACCACCATCTCACAGATAGTGGGGCTTTCAGATGACCCGAAGGTCAAGGTCATAGTAGTCGATGACGCGATCCCGGGAACAACAGAAGCATTCCGCAGGGTCAAGGAGAGACGCCCTGACGTTCTCTGCTTCGCAGGTGAACCGCAGGAAGACCCGGCAGTAATTTCAAGCACAGCAGACTTTGCAATTGGCGTAGACAACATAATGCGCGGATATCTGATAATAAACACAGCTAAAAAACTTGGAGCAAAAACATTCGTACATATTTCCTTCCCGCGTCACATGAGCTATGAACTCCTTTCAAGACGGCGCGCAATAATGGAACAGGCCTGCAAAGACCTTGGCCTTAAATTCGCATTCGAGACTGCCCCTGACCCTGTAAGCGACGTGGGAGTAGCAGGAGCCCAGCAGTTCATACTTGAGAAGGTCCCTGCATGGGTCCAGAAGTATGGCAAGGACACGGCTTTCTTCTGCACAAACGATGCCCAGACTGAACCGCTGCTCAAACAGGTTGCAAAACATGGAGCGATATTTGTTGAACCCGACCTCCCCTCACCGCTCATGGGATATCCCGGAGCATTCGGCATTGACCTTTCAAAGGAAGCCGGAAACTGGAAGGCAATAATGAAAAAAGTCGAAGTTTCCGTAGTAAAGGCGGGCGGAAAGGCCCGCATGGGAACATGGGCTTACTCATACGGATGGAGCACCACATGCGCACTTGCAGAATACGGCAAAAGAATAGTTGAGGGCAAAGCCAAGCTTTACAACCTCAAGGACCTTTGGAAGTGCTACGACAAATATACTCCGGGAGCAGCATGGAACGGAGCTCCATATTTTGACGTTGCAAAGGGTGTCAAGAATAAGAAATTCACATTGGTCTATCAGGATACTTATGTCTTTGGAAAAGGTTACATGAAAGTTACCGAGGTAAAGGTCCCGGAGAAATATCTCACTATCAAGTAGGACGGAAATCAGGGATAATGGAATAGCAAATACAAACAAGCCGGATATCGCCTTTTATGACAAAAGGCCTATCCGGCTTGTTTAATCGGTTCGAATACTTTGATAATATATGGAATTATTAAGTGTATAATGTTATTGTGTTGATGATGCGAGGTATTTATTGTCGGTTATCTTTTGTATTGTTGTTGGAATATAATTTTTTGTTATATATATAAGTTAATATTTATTTAGCATTAAGAAAAAGAGGTGAAGCGGATGTCCGAAGGAGTGCCTCTCCTAAAAATGGAGAATATCGGCAAGGAGTACTTCGGAAACAGAGTTCTCGCTGACGTCAGTTTTTCGCTGATGCCGGGCGAAATACTTGGGCTTGTAGGTGAAAACGGGGCAGGAAAGTCCACACTGATGAATATCCTCTTCGGTATGTCTGTCATTGAGGAAACAGGCGGGTATGATGGCAGAATAATCATCGACGGGGAGGAAAAAATATTCAAAGACCCATTCGACGCACTTGAAGCGGGTATAGGAATGGTCCATCAGGAATTCTCGCTGATCCCGGGCTTTACTGCCACGGAGAATATCCTTCTCAACAGAGAGTCCATGAAATACAACCCGCTGGTCGAGGTGTTCGGAGACAGGTTCAAGACCCTTGACAGGACCGACATGAACAACAGGGCAGTCAAAGCAATTGATACTTTGGGGGTCACTTTGGCTCCCGATACGCTGATAAGCGAAATGCCTGTTGGCCACAAACAGTTTACAGAGATAGCCCGTGAGATCGACAGAAAGAAAACAAAACTTCTGGTTTTGGACGAACCTACAGCTGTACTTGCGGAATCCGAGGCCCAGGTGCTCATTGAGGCGTTAAAAAAACTGGCCAGGGTATAGCGATCATATTCATTTCCCACAGGCTCCAGGAGATCATCGACTTGTGTGACAAACTTGTAGTCCTCAGGGACGGCAGGGTCATCCAGGAGGCAAAAACAGGAGAAACAAACGTAAGACAGATAGCCAGCTGGATGGTAGGAAGGCAGATCTCCGGAGTAGCAGATGCGGCTGAAGAAAAAGAGAGAAAATTTGGAGAAGTAATCCTGAGAACCCAAAACCTCTGGGTAGACATGCCGGGAGAAACAGTAAGGGATGTTTCCATAGAAGTCCGCCAGGGTGAGATATTCGGTCTTGGGGGACTTGCCGGACAGGGTAAGGTGGGCATTTCCAACGGAATAATGGGCCTTTATGTTTCCGGGGGAAAAGTCTTTGTAAAGGGTAAAGAGATAAAGCTCAACGACCCAAATTCCTCCCTGATGGAAGGGATGGCATTTGTCTCTGAAGACAGGCGTGGAGTCGGACTCCTCCTCGAAGAGGGAATAGACTGGAATATCACCTTCACAGCCATGCAGGTGCAGGAAAAGTACATCTTACATTTGCTCGGCGGACTGCTCAAGTGGCGCGACGACAAAGCTGTCACAAAATGTACGGAAGAATACATCAAAGCTCTCGAGATCCGCTGCACAGGGCCCAAACAGAGAGCTGTTGAGCTTTCAGGAGGCAACCAGCAAAAGGTATGCCTTGCAAAAGCTTTTGCCGTGGCACCTGAGATACTCTTTGTCTCAGAACCGACGAGGGGAATAGATGTAGGAGCAAAAAAACTGGTTCTCGACACTCTTCGCAGAGTTAACGAAGAGACGGGGACGACAATAATAATGACATCTTCTGAACTGGAAGAACTCAGGTCGATATGCGACAGGGTCGCGATAATCAACGAAGGAAGGCTTTCTGGCATATTGCCGGCGAAGTCCCCGGCGGAAGAGTTCGGACTTCTCATGCTCGGGCATGTTGTCGAAAGAAGCCCTGACGAAATATCGGCAGAGAGGTGCAGGTGATAAGGATGAAAGAAAAACTTCAGGCTTTTATTGAAAATGCTGGGTGGCCCCGAATAATAATCGGGCTCTTCCTCCTCTCACTCTTTATCGCGGCTCCCATGGTAGGAGTTCGTCTGGATGCTTCGCTTTCTGATACTCTTGTTCGCGTTGGAATGAACGGGATACTTGTCCTTGCCATGGTCCCAATGGTCCAGTCCGGGTGCGGACTTAACTTCGGCCTCCCGCTTGGGATAATAGCCGGGCTCCTCGGAGCTGTAACATCTATCCAGATCGGGATAGAAGGAAGTATCGGATTCCTGCTGGCAATGGTGATAGCAGTTCCGCTCGCAGTAGTTTTTGGATGGATGTACGGCCAGCTTCTAAACAGGGTCAAGGGTGATGAGATGATGATCGCTACATACGTGGGATTCTCATCTGTTGCTTTGATGTGCATGGCCTGGCTTCTCCTGCCTTACACCAGCCCGACGATGATCTGGGGCTACGGGGGTTCGGGACTCAGAACTACGATAAGCGTTGAAGGCTTCTGGTTCAACGCGCTCAGCAAACACCTCAACATAAGGATAGGAGAATTCTTCTATCTGCCCATAGGAATGTATCTTTTCTTTGCGCTCATGATATTCCTCGTCTGGGGATTTTTCCGCACAAAGACAGGGACTGCGGTGACAGCAGTAGGTTCAAACCCTGAGTTTGCAAGGGCTTCAGGTATCAACGTAGACAAAATGCGTACTATCTCCGTAATACTTTCAACAGTACTCGGAGCCGTCGGAATACTTGTATACGAACAGAGCTTCGGATTCGTCCAGCTCTACATGGGTCCCTTTTATATGGCCTTCCCTGCTGTAGCTGCGATATTGCTTGGTGGCGCGTCGGTAAACAAGGCCTCCATGGTCAACGTGGTCGTGGGCACCTTCCTCTTCCAGGGGATACTTACAATGACGCCATCCGTAATAAACAGTGTAATGCAGACCGACATGTCTGAAGTTATCAGGATTATCGTCAGTAACGGAATGATCCTCTATGCCCTTACCAGGAAAGTGATGGTGAAGAGATAATGGCGGACAAAAATAAAGGCTCATTCAACATCAAAAATATCCTGGCCAATAATGCCGTCCCCATAATCTTTATCGGCCTTTCCGCCATAGCTATACCGATCTCAGGCTTTTCTGCCAACTACCTAATACAGGAGATGCTTACAAGGCTGGCAAGAAATTCATTCCTTGTGCTTTCTCTTCTGATCCCGATACTGGCGGGGATGGGACTCAACTTTGGTATGGTTCTGGGAGCGATGGCAGGGCAGATAGGACTCATCTTCGTAACAGACTGGGCAGTGACCGGTGTTTACGGTATGATGCTGGCAGGGCTGATAGGAACTCCCATTGCAATAATCCTGGGCTATATCTGCGGAGCTGTCCTCAACAGGGCTAAAGGCAGGGAAATGGTCACATCATACATCCTGGGATTCTTCATCAACGGCGTATATCAGCTGATAGTCCTCTACACTATGGGACGTCTCATCCCGATCAGCAACCCGCAGCTGGTCCTTTCCAGAGGATACGGCATCAGGAACGCGATAAATCTCACAGGAGTAAGGCATGTTCTCGACAACCTCATCCCTGTAAGCATTTCAGGCATAGACATCCCCCTTGCGACATTCATACTCATAGGCCTTTTCTGTCTCCTGATAATTTGGTTCAGAAAGACAAAGCTGGGGCAGGACATGAGGGCCCTCGGACAGGATATGAAAGTTGCCGAGGAAGCAGGGATCCCCGTTGAACGGACAAGGATAATAGCGATACTCATATCTACGATCCTTGCATGTTACGGACAGATAATATTCCTGCAGAATATAGGTACGATGAATACATACAACAGCCATGAACAGGCGGGGATGTTCGCCATAGCTGCGATCCTCATCGGCGGAGCCTCTGTAAGCAGAGCGACTATAACGAACGTATTTGTTGGAGTCGTCCTTTTCCACCTGATGTTTGTCGTCTCCCCCATGGCAGGCAAGGAGCTTATTGGACAGGCACAGCTTGGTGAATACTTCAGGGTCTTCGTCTCCTACGGCATAATAGCCCTTGCACTTGTCCTCCACGCCTGGAGAAGGATGAGAGCCAAGGCAGAGGCACGCAGAAGCCTGAGGGGGGAGGATTAGACCATGAACAACGGATCTGTCAATAAAAAGAGACTGGTGATAAGGCTGGTTCTTTTATCTCTCCTGATCGTTATTGGTTTTTTCCTCTATTATTACGGTAAGGAACACGAGATCCTTCTGGACAACAAAACAGTCGAGATCAACGGAAAAAGTTACGAAGCTGCGGAGTTTGTCAGGATAACCATAAACGGGGATGCCGGGAAAGCAATAGAGCTCTATGCCAAAGAGCGAGACGTGGTGAAGGTCACCGGCCCCAACCATACGATTAAAGTAGAAATAGTTGATGAGGGTTCAGACAAAGTCATCAAAACGGAGGAAAGAGACTTCAATTTCGGAAAGACTTCCTCATTGATGATATCCATCCCCGCAGTTGCAGAAAAAGCACCGGATGTCTATCTGCCCCTGCCCGGATCAATGGTTCAGGCTCCGGCTCCTGAGGCGGAACCGGAAGCTGCGACAGAGACGACAGGAGAAATTGAGCCGCCCGCTCTATCTGACTGATATCCTGCCTGAAAAGAAATAATCAGACATAAAAGATGCCGCCCGGTCGTCCGGGCGGCATCTTTTGATCTCAAGGGAATTTATTTTTCGATGTGAACGTTGAGGTGGGGGTAGGTCATTGTCAGGTCATTTTTCTTGAAGACTTCATCCAACCCGTTGTAAATGTCCCAGTAGACATCCCAGAATACGCTGTTGTCTGACCATGCCCTCACAACGTATTCTATCGAGCTCTCCTTATAATTGCTTACAGCGACAAAAGGCGCCGGATCCTTATCGATGAGAGGATGAGAAGAAATGTATTCCAGCAGGACTTCGCGGACCTTGTCAGGAGGACAGTCGTAGGAGGCAGAAAATTTAAGGTTGAACCTTCTTTTTTCTTCCGTGCTGTAATTCATTATCTTGCCGTTTGATACCTCGCTGTTTGGTATGTATATCGTGCAGTTTTCCAGAGTGAGCAATTTGGTGTGTACGAAACCGACTTCTCTTACGGTTCCTCCTATTCCGCCGACTTCCACATAGTCGCCGACTTTGAATGGTTTTAAGGAAAGCAGCATAAACCCTGAAAGAACATTAGAGAGCAGTCCCTGTACCGAAAGGGAGACCGCCAGTCCTGCTACGCTCAGTATTGCGACCAGCGATGTAACTTCGATGCCGAGAGCGCCGGCTACCACCATAAAGATAATAAAATGCAAAACCAGCCTTACCGCAGTGATGAGGAATTTATGCAGCGTTACATCTATCTTGGATCTGTCCAGGCTTCTGTTCAGAACCGAAAGTATCAGTTTTGAGATCACCAAACCCGCAATAAGATAGATAAGGGCGGGAAGAAGGGTAGAGAGAGTCAGCCTGCCGAAAAACTCTGTTACTGCAGAAAAATCAGGATTCATTTAGATGGTCATCCTTTCGAATTGCAATTGTTTTGGTTATTTTAACATATAGCAATTGTGAAACTGCGATAAAAATACGTTGCGTGAAACAATAGTGAAGCGGTGGTGAAGCGATTGTTTCAGGACAAAGCTAAGCAATTGCTAATCTGTAGTAAAACCTTAAAAAATAACCCAAAATCCTCGTTGACCACGTGTACTATCTTTTTTTCGTCTTCCCGGTATGCTTCTGATCAGAAGGACACTTTTTCTCGTTAGAGAAACTTATTGAACAACCATAGTGTCCGCACTATTTCGAATGCGTTCTGACATCCGGGATCCAGTCCCTCACCGTCATTCCCGTATGCCGTTGAGCGGGAATGACGGTGAGGGACTGGATCCACAGGTTCTCCGACCGCTTAGCGACGCTTAGCCATTGCTCAGCTATGTTTTTAAAACAACTGCTTCCCGATTGCTCCGCCACGCAGCCTTTACCGGCATTCTGCCGGTTGTTGAGGGGCACGATTGACCCTACAATGACATCATTTAAGACCCGTTGATACTTAGAGGTTTTTGACAGGGGCGGTAAATATGAACATAGATAATCATGATGATAACTGGCATTCTATAGATGCGGAGGAAGCCCTTAAGCTTCAGGGGGTTTCCGAGGATGGGCTAACTTCGGCTCAGGCAAAAGAACGCCTTGCCAAAACAGGCCCGAACTCGCTGGAGGTCGAGGAGGGGACGGGGCCTCTTATGATGCTGCTCAGTCAGGTCAACAACCCGCTGATCTACCTGCTGGCCGGTGCCGCTGCCCTCTCTCTCTTCGTAGGCCATGCCATAGATGCGGCTGTCATCGCAGGTGTCATAGTCCTCAACACATTGCTTGGATTTTTCCAGGAGTGGAGGGCGGAAGGGGCAATAAACGCGCTTCGTCGCATGACATCTCCCCATGCAAGGGTGATCAGGGACGGAAGCACTAAGGAGATCGACGCTTCTGAGGTGGTGCCCGGAGACATCCTGATCCTTGAGACAGGCGACCGTGTAGCCGCAACTGCAAGGGTCACATGGTCCGAGGAGCTGGAGGTCGATGAATCGGCACTCACGGGCGAGTCCCTGCCGGTCGGCAAGTTCACGGAAAGACTTGAACAGGATATCCCTTTGGCTGACCAGAAGAATATTGTTCACATGTCCACCAGCGTTACCGGCGGCCGTGGGCGGGCTCTCGCAGTAGCAACGGGAATGAATACCCAGATCGGCAGGATCGCGGCTGAAGTAAGAATTACAGACAGGGAAAACACTCCTCTGCAAAAGAAAATGAACAAGCTCAGCACAGTCCTTGGTATCGGCAGCATCGCATTTGCTGCGGGCGTCTTCGGGCTGGGGCTGCTTCGCGGATATGAAATCCTGGATATGCTGATGTTCTCTGTGGCTCTTGCTGTTTCTGCTATCC
>Ga0209749_1002370_pt1 | contig 12637 bp, 6 predicted proteins | sample EPASupsiteSAE347_FD_187267 | JGI IMG/M metagenome (GOLD analysis project Ga0209749, IMG submission 187267) | Bioremediated contaminated groundwater from EPA Superfund site, New Mexico - Sample SAE3-47 (SPAdes) (version 2) | ecosystem: Environmental > Aquatic > Deep subsurface > Groundwater >... | reverse complement strand
CCTCATGTTCGTGGTCTTTTATGTTGTTTTTATCTTATAAATTCTAACGGCTGGAATAAATTCAGGTTATAATCATAAGGGTTTAAAAACGGGAAAAACGTTGGTTGAATACACGATGGAAAACGCGAGAAAGGTCTTCATTATATTTCTATTGATTTCCTTATTTCCCTTATATTCAGCTCATGGAATCGAACCCGGGAATTTCCTGTCCTGGGAAACCTTGGATGAAAAATTCGGTGAATTATATCCTTGTCTGAGAACGAAAGGTTTGGTGACATTCTCGGCATTGATTTCAAGCGACCAGCTTAAAATGCTGGCACAAAGCGTTCATGTTTCCGAACCCATTTTGAAACTTGTTTATCAAAAGAAAAATAAATTTTCCGTGACCATACAAACCAAGCAGGAACAAGACGGATCAACAAAAGAAATGGTCGCCAATATGGCCGATGCCATAAAAAGCTCGGTGGAAGGTTTCTTTCAGGGATACGAATCCATTGCTTTTTCTAACCTTTTCGACGGAATTTCGGCCTCATCGACGATTACAATAGCTACTCCAAGTTTGATTGTCGAGTTCACCGATAAGAATCCTCATCATTTCGTAAAGTTGCTTTTCGATCGGGATTTTCGTTTAACTTTGCTCGAATTGGCGGATAAAGACCAGAACGCCAAGACCGTGATATCTCCGACTTGGCGTAAAATCAATAACAAATTCATTCTCGTGGCGATGGAAAACGAATATTTCCAAAATGGCGTTTCCGTATTTCTCAGTAAAATGCGGATAGAGAACGCCCGGATCGGGCCTTTCCTTCTGCCGGTTCAAGTCGCTATTCAGGCGAGAGACGGCGGAGTTGAATCGCCCAATAAAGCCGTGATAGATTTTCATGTCAATTCTTACGAATTGGGAATCCAACCCGATACGGACCAATAAGGAAACACGCTATGTCCACAGAATCAGAAACTCCTTCCACTTCCGAATTTCCCGACAATTCTCTTTCCGGCAACGAAGAATTGCATTCCCCGGAAAAATCCTCACCGCCGCATCGAAGCTTCTTGGGCAAGATAATTTTCACCCTTGTCGTGATTGCCGTTCTTCTCGTGGGCGGCATCTACTTTGTTTATATGCATTATCTCGATCCGATTTCGCTCAAAGTACAGTTCGAGAATCAAGTATCCAAGTTGCTCGAACTTCCGGTGAAAGTCGAATCAATCAAACTTGAATTTCCGACCGTAAGTCTGGAAAAAATTTGTATCGGAAGCCAAACAAGTGAGACTCTACCTTATATCGAATTGGGAACCGTCGCGGCTACACCGGATGTTTGGGAGCTTTTTTCGGGTAAAGTGGTTTTCGAGAATTTTTATATTTCCAGCGGATCAGTCCGCTTAGTAAGAGATCGATCGGGAACTCTCATATTCAAGGGAACATCCGATAAAACCGTTGCGACGTCAACGCAGGCTTCCGCAGTCGCTCTTGATTCGGGCAGTATTCCGATGCGGAATTTCGACGCGGAAAATTTGAACGTCACTATTCTGGACCAAGCTCTCGGTCGCAGCTTTGCCATAAACATACCCCATACGGGTTTGAAGAAATCTCTCCTTGGAAATAATATTGCAATAAACCTTGCGGGCGATCTTGAAAATTTCGCGAAACTGACTTTGAACGGCACTCTCGATCTGGATGCGAACCAAAGAATAAATGCCCAAATCGATATTTCCGGAGTTAATCTCAATAATGTTTTATCTCTCCTGCCTTCGCGGTTCACAATACCCAAGGAAATATCCAACCCGGTTCTGCAGGCAAAGCTTAATTGCTCATTATTCGGCTCTCTTGAAGTTACTGAAGCCCTTTTAAAAGCTGACCCCGGCATCTTGCTTCGCGGTTCCTGCAATTTTTCCTCGATTTCACCCGTTTCCGGAGCCGCTACCATCACTATTGATCCTATTTCCGCCAAGACCGCTCTCTCGATGGCTAAAGATTTTACTCCGGCGTTGAAGGAAGTAAAAATAACCGATGGGAAAATCGGGGGTGGTGCTTCAATCGTCCTTGTGGGTGGATTAGTCAACAGCGCTGTGGGTTCTCTGAAACCCCAGGCTTTGAAAATCGAATATGCTGCTGTTCCAACCCCGTTGGAGATTCTTGAAGGTAATTTGTATTACGCCGACGGTAAGTTAAGTTGGAAGGGCATCAGCGCGAAAAGTTCCGGAATAGCCCTCAATTCCAAAAAAGGATCATTTTCATTCTCCGGGAAATTTTCCGGAACAGCGGATACGGAAGCAACCATTGATACTTCAGCCGTATTTAAGAGTTTCAAGTCTGTTATTCCGCGCGCATACTTGTTCGTCGATCCAAGCGGAAAAATAGCTTTCACAGGACAATTTGCCGTCGATCAAGGTGATTTTACCGTCGATGGCGATCTTACCGGATCAGGTTTGAATTTCATTCCCCAACCCGGTTTGCAGCAAATTCAAATCGGCGATCTCGCGGTTCATTTTACCGATTTCTCCAAACAAAGCGGACGCGTAAAACTGGAGAAATGCGTCGCTCTTCTTTTCGGAAATCAAGTTCAGCTTTCCGGAGAAATCGGTGGAAACAAGGATCGGGAGCTTAAACTCGATGCCCACGGCGATGTCGATCTGGAAAAGCTTCAAGCGGGTTTACCGATAGAAAACGATCTTTTCAAAAAGAAATCGAAGATGTCGGGGAAAGCTCAGTTGAGCGCGCAAATTCGCGGGACGATCAAAAATCCCGATATAAAGGCTTTTGTCGAACTGCAAAATGCCGATTATGCGTTGCCTGAACGCGGTCTCGATCTGGCTAAAATACATGGGAAAGCTTCCGGCGATCTTCAATCCATAACCATTGATAAGATGGGAGCGCAAATTGCCGGTGGAAAAATGCTTATCGACGGTTGTTTAACTGATTTCGCCAATCCGAAAATTATCGCTACCGGAACCATATCCGGAATCAATCTTTCCGCCGTGCGCTCATTTCTCGCTTGCAATTTTCCCACTTTTCCCAAGGAATTGGAATTCTCCGGTCGATCCGATCTTGAAGTTTTCATAAGCGGTGATGCTACCCAACCCCGGGTTAATGGGAATGCGGTTCTGAGCGGCGCCAATCTTTTCCATCCGGCGATGATGCGACCGGCGACCGGCATGGTTGGCCCCATTCGCTTCGACAACAAAGGATTGAAAACCGAGGGTTTGCGGTTAGCCTGGGGAAGTTCTACCGTTCGCGTGCTCGGAAAAGTCGACGATCTTTCTCGATTCAAGATGGCCTTTGATTACGAAATTCAACCTCTCGATTTAACCGACATCGGAGCTTTTTTCCTCGGTTCAACGGGATACAAAATACAAGGCATGGGTAACGCGGTCGGAAAGATTTCCGGTTTGATAGAAAAAATCTTGATCGAAGGGTGCGCGAAGTTGCCCCAAGGATCTTTTGAGGCACCCGTATCCAAAAGTGCGGCTTCGACTTTTAAATTTCCCTTTAAAGATTTGAACGCTCCTTTCAAATTTCATGACAAGATTCTTACTATAAGTGCCGCAAAAGCTACGGTTTTTGGGGGAACATTGGAAACCTCCGGAAAAGTATTCTTTGCTTCCTCTCCGATAAAATTTGAATTCGATGCGAAAGGGAAGGATGTACAATCTCAGGAATTTTTATCTCAAAATACGACTCTGAAAAAAGCATTATCCGGAGGAGTCGATCTCTCTTTTGTAGCTTCAGGAACCACGATCGGTCTCGATTCGCTGGACGGCAAATCGTCTTTCAGCATGAAGTCCGGAAAATACCAAGCTCCACCCGTCGCCGCCGAAGTTTTTTCCCTTTTAAAAGCCGACAATCTTGCCAACGGTGATATAAAAAGCCTATTGGGAAATTTCGTCTTTAAAAACGGCCGCATGAATTCCGACGATATGGTCTTTAAAAGCCCGTTGGGCAGTATTTCTTATAAAGGCTCCGTCGGCCTCGACACTTCTCTCCAAGGAAAATCAATACTTTCTTTGTCACGTGAAGCATGCTTGCAAAGCGACGTGTTGCGACAAATGATCGGAAACGATAAAACGATGGAGATTCCTTTCGGCGTAAAAGGAACGCTTCTTTCGCCCTCCATCGATCTCAAGGTTGAAAAGCTGTTGCAAAAGGCCGTGGAAAAAAGGGCAAAGGAAACATTGATCGGTGCAATAACCGGCAATAATACGAATACCGCCTCTACGCAGGCCTCTTCAGCTTCGCCGACCGCGCAACTTTCAACTAAAGGTTTGGGGAAAATTCTCGGCGGCGATCTGGGAAAAATTCTCGGCGGCATCGAATCGACGCCAACCCGGGCTTCTATTCCGACGGCCTCTTCGACGGCCGCAATTGCGACGCAAACGGTCACTGCGACTGAGTCAAAGGAAAAAGATCCCGCGAAGCAAGTTCAGAAGGAAATCAAGAAAATCGGAAAGAATTTGAAAAAGCTTTTCAAATTCTAGGCAAACAATTTATAATCTTTCTATAGGCACCGGTGTTGATTATTTACAATGAAACGCATAAAACTAACCAAGTTGGGGCAAGAAAAAAACGCGGAGACGCCGAGGCGCAGAGAATGGCTGTTAGAGATGTTTTCTTCGCGCCTCTGCGCCTCCGCGGTGAAAAAAGATGATGACACGAGCAATGAAGATTAATTTTTCAAGGTTTTTTCTTCTCTGCTTTTTCGCGGTCACCTGTATTTCGGTATTTGGGGCCTCTCCCAATACTTCTTCCGAGAATGACGATGCTTCTTGGGTGGTTGAAAAAGTCGCGTTGTTGCTTGATAAAATTGCCGAGACCTCCCAAAACCTCGCCCGGCAATTCGTTGAACATTTCAAAGATGACCCGCACTTCAAGCTTGAAATTAAAACCATGTTTTACGACCGGCACCTCAGAAAAATCTTTATTGATTTCAAGGGTTCGGGGCGCTTTGAAGGGGAGCTTCCTTTTCAACCAAAAAAATCCGATTACTTCATGACCGCCGAGGGAAATTTAGCGTGGGATTTTTCGATCGAGAAACTTGGTTTTGCCGAAAGATGCATTACTTTTGATTTTCACGGCGATTTGGTCGTATCTCTTGATAAGGTCATCTATGATTTTACCAGGGAAACAGCGGCGCTTGTCGGTGACGTCATTTGCATTAAAGGTGCAACTTATCTGCTGGATTTTCTACAACGATTCAATTCGCGATTGGTAGCTCAAGCCGTCTCTAAAACTTTCACCAATTTCTCGAAGGATGCGCTTTCAACTTCCGGTGCTGAAATCATGCAAAACGTTGCCATGCGGAAAGATAAAACCTTTCTGGCAATAATTCGCGAGGCGACATCCGATGCTTTGCACAGCGGCGGAATCGCCACTTTTCTATGTTTCTCCATTATTAGTGCTTCATCCGACGGTATTACAAGTTGCGCAGGTTCAACTTTGGGCGCTGTTGTCGGAAATATCCTCGCACCCGGTCCCGGAGCATTGGTCGGCGCTTTTTTAGGTAGAAAAATATCTATGCAAATCGGTAAGACCATTGTTTATGAGTTGACGGTCGACATTCCCATACATATCGCATTGAACAAAATAGTCAAGATTCATAAATTAACGGCATCACCGCTGAAAAACGAGTTTTTCAATGATCAACTCGAAAAAAGCGGCGACTTAATTCTGAAGAAAATCAAAAGAGAAACGGATTTTGGCCGTTATGAAACATTCGATAAAACTCTCGATGAAATGGGGAAATTCCGTGCCGATGAGAGAATCGCTTTCCTGCCGTTATGCAAAAAACTTCAAGAACTTCTCAGATTCAAGATCATAGAGGAAAAAGACTGGTACTCCGCTAAAAAATTCTATCAACTGAAGCAAAAAATGGAATCCTGGAATTTCCGGTAGTGCCCTAAATTAACTGAAAAATTCAACGCAGAGCCGCAGAGATGCAGAGAAAGCTCATGAAATTTATAATGATTTTCTTCCGTGTCTCTGTCGTAAAAAAAGTTAAAATATGACACCACCGAATTTCCCGGCGCAAAATCCCTGACGACTTGTAGAAAAAATCGTTTTACCGATCATCCTGAGACAGCAAGAAATGATGGTTTGTGGAATGTCGGGCTGGTATTGGGAAAGTCGGTTCAGTTTTGAAGATCCTTGGCTTTATTCACATCGTCAGGTTTCATGGTCTTCTCGAACTCTTTCAATGCTGTTTTTGCCTTTGCTTCCAACTCCCGATCGCCCTTTTGCCTCAGCGAGCGAAGAACCCATGAATATCCCTCTATCGGATTTGGAGCGACACCGGGATAACCCTGAAATAGAAGAATACCTAAATTGTATTGGGCACGCCATAACTTCATTGCGGCGGCCGTCCGAAAATGCTCGATTGCTTTTACGAAATCTTTCGCCACTCCTTTTCCCTGCATAAGAAAACAACCCATCAGAAAATGGGCCCGCGGATCGCCACTTCCAAGGGCGTCGTTCAAATATCGCAAAGCTTCCTTCAAGTCCGCGGAAACTCCGATACCCTTTTCATAACATTCCGCCATGAATAGCTGTGCGGTGACATCGCCTTTGTCTGCCTGACTGATGCCTTTTCCGATGGACCCTTTCTTTACCGACTTGTCGGAAAACTCTCTCATGGATGTCATGAACTCAAGAGCCGAAACCGGAAAAACCGCCGTCGAAAGCATTAAACTCATTAAAACAAACTTTTTCAGCATGTTTTCTCATTTTCTCCTTCTCTTTCGTTTGTCACAAGCGATACATTTTTTATCAATGATTCGTATCAAAGCTAGCCAACGAAAAAATCAAAGGGAACTTTTCGCCGCGGCGCAGCGGCGCGAAGAAACACCTCTAATACCAATTCCATTAAATAAAGACGTATTTTTTTCGGCGGATTACGGTGGAAAGCACCTAAGCCGCCCTACGGAATACGACATTTCTTTTTGGGAATGGTATAATAGCCATTCTCTGCGCCTCAGCGCCCCGCGTTTTTTTCTTGCCCCTTGGTTAGCTTTTATGCGTTTCATTGTTTTTCATACCGCGTCCTTCTATGGAAACTCAGATCGCGATTCGGAAATCACGCAATATGCTACATTAATTGTTCGATATATACAATAATGAAGGAAAAGCCGCGAATGCGATAAGAGAACGGATCGTTTTATTCGTCACCTTCGCAGGACTCAAATAAGAGAGACTATTTCATGACAATCGATCTCTCCGTTGTCGGAAGACATGGATGATAGTTTACAGAATGAAGTCAATTCCTTGGCCGATTCCGGGCAAACGACCACATGCGTGATTTGAGCGCTTTTGGTGCGTTTCTCCATGTAAGCGGCGCGGTTAACGGTGGAACCGGTGACGGTGAAATCCTTGCGGCCGTCGGCGCGGCCCAATACACCCATCAGTACTTCGCCGGTGGCGATTCCGACACCGATTTTAATCGTGAATTTTCCGGATTGTCGCCTGACCTTGTTGAATTCATCAAGCGCCTTCATCATATCTAAACCGGCTTTTACGGCGCGCTCGGAGGTTTTCGCCATTCCGTGAGCGGGAAGGAAATCAGCCATGATGGCGTCGCCGATGAACTTGTCGATGGTTCCGCCGTTGGATTCGACGATTTCTTCCATCATCGTCAGATATGAGTTGAGCATTTCGACAATCTCTTCGGGCGATTTTTCCTCGGAAAGCGTCGTGAAGCTACGGATGTCGACGAACATTACCGAAGCGCGAAGTCGCGTAGCTTTTTCGCTTTGATCACCGGAGACGGCTTCCATCGTAAGGTCGGAGAGAAACCGCCGCAAGAATTCCTTTTCCTTTAGACTTGCGGCCATGCGGTTGAAACTTTGACAAAGATCGCCGATCTCATCGTCGGTAAGCACCGGCAAGGCTATGTCGAAGTTCCCGTCAACAACACCATCCACCCCTTTTTTCATTGCCAATAGGGGATTCAGAAATGTTTGACGAAATAAACCGATCATCAAAAGAGTAATAAGAAACGGATAGATAATGATTCCATTCGTTAAAAATATATTTCGCTCTTCGTCGACTGCGGTTTCCGCGCTTCTTACTGCCATTACGACGTATTCCATGCCCCGCAAACGGCGGGCATGACAATAATGAACTTTCCCGTCGAGTTTTATTGGGAGGCTCACCAAGCCGCCTTCTTTGCTGAGACGGCGAAAAATATGTTGAAGATGAGGTTGGGTTTCAAACCATCTTGGAAAAACCGCAAGATTTTCGTGTTTGACGTTTCTACTCAAACAACCTATTCGGAAAAGCGATGTTTTATTAATCTCATTTTTGAAAATGTTTGTCGTCAGAATTTGCCGTTGAACCATCGCCCGATCCCATATCACGAAGAAAAACATTATGGGGAATCGCCGATCGGGAGAAACGCCGAATTTCTTCCTTGCCAGAACCGGGTGCGAATATGACCAGGCAATTTCGCTGAAGATTTGAAAGGGAAATACCTCGTCTTGCTTCATGACGATTTGGGCGACGGATTCGTCCCCAATGGCGGACTTAACAACTTCGTATATTAATCCTGCCTGATTCGGAATTCCCGACACTTGTTTAAAACCATCATCGGACGACGATTCACCGATTTTCAACGGACCACGAAACATATCGAGGATTTTACTGATAATCGAAATAGCTTTTTTATCGGAAGCCTTAGCGGTCGTCGAAGTCGATAAAGAGGAGTTGTTGAAATTATAATGACGAGCCGGGCCTTGATACGGAAGATAGTACAATCCTTGGAAAGATTCCCGTGACAAAAAGCGGTTAGCCCTTAATACCACTTGTTTGTCGAAAAAGTAATCGCGCGAAGAAAGCGGCAGTATTTTCCATTGGTCGAATATATTACGCCAAATATCGTCATCAACAAATTTTTTTAATTTGGAAAAATTATTACTTATGGCCAGCTCATGCTGTGATTCCAGCTTCTCCAGCTTTTCCTCCATTTCCTTGAAAATCGAAGCTTCCTTGGCGTTGCTTTCCCACATACTTTGGGAAAAATGAAACCAAACCATCCCAAGAGTGGGAATCAAACAGGCCGCGAGGCTGAGGATAAAAAATTTACCGATAAGACTCGTATCCCATTCTTTGCCTTCACGCTCTTTAACACGGAATCCGAAAAGGAATGAGCCGAATAATAATGCTCCCGCAAGAAATGTAATCGGAGAGCGGGACAGTCGAAATTGAGGGGAAAATTTTCGAGCGTGAAGTACTATCCGGCATTCCCTGAGCGGAAATCGAACGAAACAAGCTCCGATATTACCGTCGATATCCGCGCCTTCGAATTTAACGGCGCTCAGTAGGGCAATACGTTCAACCAAAGCCGGCGGAAGAAGATCATTGGTGTTCAGTTCATCCGGACGGCCGATCCACATCCCATAATCAAGCCCGGTGGAATGGGATTTTATTGCGCGTTCCATCCACTTTTGACTTGTATAAACTTCCTGTGGGATAAATATCATTACGCGGCCAAGATATTCGAAGTTGTTTTCCGATTCTTCGGAAATTCCAGCCGATTGCGATCCCATCATGGGCAAGGAGTTACAAGGGATGGGGTGTTTATCATACACCAAACCCATCATTATCAGTCCGTCTCGATTATTCATGGTTTGCGTGTATACGGATACGTAATTATCACCCGAGCAGAATTGGTGCCAGAATGGAAAATCGGCATTCGGCTGATAACGGTTCGGATATTTTGTCATGAGTTTCGACATCCGCGTCGGAAGGGATTCCTCGTCTTTCAGAACTCGCATGTACATTTTTGTTTCAAAGTAGTAATTCGCCGCCATGATGTCTTTTTCCGCAAATCCTTTGGTTGCAAGAGGTTCACCGTCAGCCTTCCATAAGGCATAACAAACTTTGTCTCCAAATCGTCGTCGCAAGTTTTCCGCGATTGAAGGGGCAGTTGAGGAATCAAGTGTTTTAATCTTTCCAAACAAAGACAAAAGATTTTCACGCGCCAGTGATATGGGATTGAGCCTTTCTCTCATGAGAGGTATCAGTTGGCGCAACTCGTTTAGATTTCTCTCTTTTTGCGTTTGAGAATAGTTGTCTTCGAGAGAATCGAGAATGGTCCAACCCGCCGCGAAAATACCGACCAACAACAAGTTGGTTATTACGCTTCCAAAGATTTTTTTATTTCGGTCAGCCATGTTCGGCAGTCGCTTTTTCCAAGCCTATAACCCGAATATTCTGAGCTTTTCCGCGAACGGATTGAATATTCGTAGGAATTTCTCGAATTCCTTCAATCGGTTGGGAGAGAGTCTCGGAGGAAACAAGCACCGAAGGGTTGTCGGCGGAACCCGCAAGCTTTTCGAGTCGAGCCGCCAGATTTACCGTATCCCCGATGGCGGTGAAATCCAGACGTTTCTTCAAGGAACCGATATGACCCGTAAGAGGATTTCCTACGGCGACTCCTACTCCGTGTTTGACGACGGGCAATCTTCCGCGCTTTCGAAAAGCCATCCAATTGGCCACCTCTTCGCTTAGTTCAACGGCGGCTAAGATGGCTCTGTGTTCAGGTAAAACTCCTCCGTTTTCCAAGAATATCGCCATGGCGGTGTCACCAATGAATTTATCGATTTCTCCGCCTTGACGCTTGACGGCTTTTTCACACATTCCCAGAAAGCGGCTCATGATCGCCATTGCTTTATTGGGGGGAAGCGCGGCTTCCATCTTTGTGAATTCGCGCAAGCCGGCGAACAGCACCGCTACTCGTCGGCGTGCTATCGCGGTTTCCTTCCCTTGACCGCTTTGACTTATCAAATCTTTTCGGAGAAAGGAACGCATTCTAGCTTTTTCGCGGAGTTGCTCAGCCATGCTGTTGACGCTGAATGTCAAGTTTCCCAATTCATCGCTGGAATTGGGAGTTAACGATATTTGATAATCGCCGTTGTCGATTCGGATTACAGCGTCTCTCAAGTTCAACAAGGGTTTCAAAGACACGCTTTGAAGCAAAGCGGAGCAAAGACCGGCGGCTAAGACGGCCGATAAAATAATCAGCAGGAGAAAACGACGAGTCAATCCCAGTTGTCGATTCCCTTCACTATGGCTGCTGATGCTTGCACCGACGATATCGACACCTTTCATCGGACGCACGAAAAGCAGAGTATCATCATTAGATGTTGATTCTTGCGCGAATACCTCTTCCCCGGTATGTTGCGCGATGTCCATGAATTCTCGGATTTTTGGAGGCGGCTTGCCGCATATTAGCGACAATTCTCCCATGCCGCGCAGGTATATTCGGGATTTGTCTTTTCGACTTTCAGTCCAAGCTTCCTTGATAAACCATCTCTGCAATGAACCACGATTGAAGGAAAACGTTACAAATCCGTCGGTCGACTTTTTTCCCGTTCCGGAAATAAATCTTCCATACAAATATGAATTCATGCCTCCGAATTGAAAATCGGTTAAGGAGTTAACGAATTGAATTTGATCTTCCTTGTTGTTTTGGAAATCCGTCGCCTTTTGCACTTCCGCGGGAACTCCGCATTTTATAATGGCTTTGTCGATATTTTCCATTTCAAATGCGCACGCTCTCAGAAGACTTCTGGCGAGAGACAACGTAATACCCTTAGCGGTTTTTTCTTTTTTTGTTCCGACTTCTACGGGGGGATATATTCGTCCTTTTCTATCTACGAACACATGTTCGCGAAGCCCCATTTTTATGAAGGGCTGAATCAGATTTTGAAGAGTATCATTCGGGGATTGAGACGAAATAAGATGGCTCCAGTTCACCATGACGTCAAGATCGCGTGTAATCGAAGCCAATCCGTTCGAAAGCCCTTGTTCGATATTGGTCAAATCGTTTTCAAGCCGTTTTTTAATCTCGTATTTTTGCAGGCTGTTCACGCGAAGAGAGTGATCGATTCCCGCGATCATTACGGAAAGCAGAGGTACTCCGGCAAGAATGACGATTCCCAAACGAAATTTATGGACCAGGTTTAAATTGAACGGTAATTTTCTAGAAACTGCGATTCCTATTAGAAAAAGCGAAAAAACCGCGACAGCTAAGCCGATGCCCCTAATAATAGCGAAAGTCCAAATCAGACCATGTTTTTGCGGCAACGATAGCGGAATGCCCACACAAAGCATCAGATCCGGATCCTTATTCCACATTCTCGTTTGATAGAAAATATCTTCAAGGGTGCCTGTCGCATTTCCTTTTTGCGATTGTTTGTACAAGCCATGCATGAGACCCGGTGAAAAAAAATCAGCTCCCGGATGGATTTCGGAGGATTCATTTTCTTCCTTGGAATTCCAAAACCCCCCTACCAATTCGCCGCGGGAACGAAGTTTTGAGCGCAACATCAGTTTCGCAACCGCGTGATTTAATACCCAGCCATGTCGAGCCATGGAAATCGGGAAAAAAATCATCGCTGCTCCCAGTTGTTTCTTGCTCTTTTTTACGGAATGAAAAGTAAGAATGGAAAAACCTTTCAATCTCCCCTGCGACAGCACCGTTACGCAGCTCTTCCGTGCTTTCAGCAGGATGCTCATGGTGGCGAACTCGCCGATATAACTTTTTAAATGAGTATTAGCGAGAGTGCTTTCCATTTCCGATAACGCCTTTTTCCCTGCCAGCGCACGGTAAAAGGCTTGCCATGCCTTCCAACCTCGTATTGGATGGGC
>Ga0209749_1002369_pt1 | contig 12647 bp, 13 predicted proteins | sample EPASupsiteSAE347_FD_187267 | JGI IMG/M metagenome (GOLD analysis project Ga0209749, IMG submission 187267) | Bioremediated contaminated groundwater from EPA Superfund site, New Mexico - Sample SAE3-47 (SPAdes) (version 2) | ecosystem: Environmental > Aquatic > Deep subsurface > Groundwater >... | reverse complement strand
GTTGAATTTTATTCTAAATACCGTTATGAATACCAGAGGTAAGGAAGGATATATGGCTAAAAAGATACCGCTGAGCGATATAGAATCGGGAATGATAATCGTGAAGCCTGTCATGCTGAAAAACGGCATGGTGATTCTCGGCGAGGGGGTGACATTGACACCGGCCTGGGTGGAAAGACTCCAGGAAATGGACATCGAGGGGATATACATTGATGCCCCGGTAGAACAAAAGATAACCAAAGATGAAGCGATCGCGCAGCTCGACGTCCGTTTTATGCCGGTTGCCGACCAGCCATACATGATTCGTCTCAAGGCAATAGTCAGAGAACATATCGAGGGGCTTTATGAAAAGTGAGACGATCATAAAAATCGGAAAATCGAAAATTGAAAACATCAGTTCATTGCCTACCGTCCCTGGTAATCTCAAGCGTATCTCGGCAGTCATCGAAAAACCCGGTCTTACCCTCGACGAGATCGGTCGTTTTGTTGCCAGTGATCCCGCCTTGGCCTCAAAGGTCCTGAAGATGGTAAACTCAGCAATGTACGGTTTTCCTGGCCGTATCACCGCTGTTTCCTATGCCGTGATGCTGCTGGGCTTGAATGTAGTTAAAGGGCTTCTTCTTGGAATAGCCGTCTTCGATATCATGGAAAAGACGATGAGAGGGCTATGGACTCATTCTGTGGGCTGCGCCGTGGCGGCCCGCTGTATTGCCGAGAAAAAGGGGGTCAAGGACCCGGAAGAGTTTTCCATTGCCGGCCTGCTCCATGATATTGGCAAGGCCATCTTAGTGCTTGAGTATCAGAAAGAATATGAAAAATCTATGGAAGTTGCCGCGGAAGCGAAAATTCCCATTTTTGAAGCCGAAAAAAAAGTGTTTAGTCACGGCCATGCCGAAGTAGCCATGTGGCTAGCGGAAAAATGGCGTTTTCCGCGGAATCTTGTTGAGGTCATCGCTTATCACCATCGTCCTTCCCTTTCCCATATTGCCCCCTTGGAAACGGCCATCATCCACGTTTCCGACATTATTGTTCGAGCTCGGGGCGTTGGATTTGCCGGCGATTTTTTTGTCCCTGAACTGAACACCCAAGCCTTCGATCGTTTAAGCCTCTCCGATATCGACATCAAGGATATTCTGATGAGAATAGACGACGCCACCGACGCAATTTATAATACAACGGACTGATTGAACGCGTTAATGAACACTATCGCCATTTTATCGCAAGATCCCGTCGTTTTCAACATGCTGGAGCGGTTTCTGAAGCCGAAGCATCATTTGATCGTCTTTAGAACAATGCCCGCTGCTCTGGACTACATATACAGCACTATTCCCGAATTGATGATTCTTGATATCCGCTCCACAAAATCATCATGCATTTCCCTTTTAAACCAGCTCAAGGAAGATCCGATCTTCAGCCAGCTTCCCGTCCTGGCAATTTTCGAAAATACAAGCCAGCTCGAACTGCTGCAAAACATCTATGTTGAAGATTATATTTTCCGCAACATTCTTGAACAGGAGATTATTGCCCGGGTAAACTTGTGTATTCGCAGGGCAAAGCGAATCGTCGAACTGAATCCTTTGACCAGACTTCCCGGAAATAACGCCATCAACCGCCAAATCCAGGAGCGTCTTGATCGGAAGGTTCCTTTTGCCCTGGCTTATGCGGATCTTGATTATTTCAAACCCTATAATGACAAATACGGATTTTCCCGTGGGGATGAGGTGATAAAATTCACAGGCAGGTTGATTCTTAATCTGGTTAATGAAAAACAGAACAAAGACAATTTTGTGGGCCATATCGGCGGTGATGATTATATCTTCATCATGGCTCCCGAGTTTATCATCGAAACCTCCGAACGGATAATTCGCGCTTTCGATCAGATCATTCCCACTTTTTATGATGAAGAGGACAGACGGAAGGGAATTATTCTATCAAAGGATCGCCAAGGTAAGGAACAAACTTACCCCATCATCGGCATCTCCATCGGCATTACCGGCAGCCATCTGCGGACTTTTTGTCACTACGGTGAGATGACCGGCGTCGCCTCGACCATGAAATCGCTTTCCAAGCAGGATGCCGGCAGCATTTACCGAATTGACCAGCGACAGAAGATAGTAAGCACGGATGCCGTAAGCACCGATAATAACGTTTTAGACGGTTAATAGAAAGCTCTGCTAAGCCGCCCTTCCGAGATGAAAAGCCTTCAGGTTGGCATCGACAACTTTCTTCGGAAAGACCTCCCTGATGATTTTTTCCCACATTGCCACCTCTATATCCAGCCATTTTGACAGGACGCCGAGGAGGGCGGTGTTTTCTGTCCGCAAGTTTCCCGCCGCGCGGGCAATCTCATGCGCTTTTACCACTTTTACGGTTTTAAATGATTCCTTGACGAGATCAATGGCCTGCTCCGGATAGATCATATCCCCAAGATTGACCGCAGGAGGATAAAGCTCAAGTTCATTGATGATGATCCTGCTGTCCGGTTTGAGGTAATCCAGATAGCGCAGGGATTCCAGTTTTTCAAAGGCCAGGAGAATATCGACATTCCCTTTTCGTTCAATTGGGGAATAGACCTTGCCGCCATAGCGGACATGACTGGTTACACACCCGCCGCGCTGGGCCATGCCGTGGACTTCGCTTTTCTTGACATCCGCTCCTGCCTCCATCATGACCAGGCAGAGGATGTCGCTGGCCCGCAGGATACCCTGGCCGCCGACACCGGCCATGAGGATGCTTTTGACTTCGGTCGGATAAATTTTCTTTATAGTTGATTTTTTAGCCATGATTCATTCCACCTCCACAATGGCGCCGACTTTGCAAACCTGCCGGCAGATTGTACAGCCGGTACACAAATCGGCGTCGATAAAAGAATTGCCCTCCTGTTTCTTTGCGTTTTTGATTATTTCATTGGCGGGCATATCCGTGAACTTTCGCCAGGCGATGGGCGGGCAACCCAAACCGATACAGTTCCGGCAGCCGATACATTTATTCACGTCGACGCGGAGGGGTTTGCGAATTTCCGTCTGATGTCTTTTGAAAAGGACACAGGAACGACGGGAAACGACGACGGAGGAACCTTGCCTGGCCAGTTCTTCCCTCATAACATCTCTTGTATTCTTGATATCGTAAGGATCGATGACCCGCACACTGTCGATTCCGAGGACTTTGGCAAGAGCGGTTATATCCAGTTCCTTGGCCTTAACGCCCTGGAGGGTGTAGCCCGTGGCCGGATGTTCCTGCATCCCCGTCATGGCCGTGGTCCGATTGTCGCAGATGACGATGACGGCTTCTCCCTGATTGTAGGCCATATTCAGCAGGGGAGTTATCCCGGAATGAAGGAAGGTCCCATCCCCGATAACCCCCACAACCTTTCCCTTTCCCTTTTCCTTCAAGGCCTTGCTCATTCCGTGAGCCATGCCGATACTGGCCCCCATGCAGATGCAGGAGTGCATTCCCTCCAGGGGTTTCATGAAAGAGAGGGTATAGCAGCCGATGTCGCCGGCTACAAAGGCTTTGAGTTTTCCCAGAACATGAAAAAGTCCCCGATGAGGACAGCCGGGACAGAGATTCGGTGGGCGAGGGGGAATCGCTACTGCAGGTAATTTGACGGCGGCCGGTGTCTTACCTTTGAGAGCGGTTTCGATAACCCCGGGATCAAATTCATTGGTAAAAGGAAAAATATCTTTGCCCGCTACTTCAACGCCCATGGCCCGGATCTGCTCTTCGATAAAGGGATCCAATTCCTCTATTACATAAAGTTTTTTGACCTTTGCGGCAAATTCGCGAATGAGTTTTTCCGGAAGGGGATGGACCATGCCCAGTTTGAGGTAGGAGAATTCCGGGAAGACGTCTTTGACATAATTGTAGGGCATTCCCGCGGTGATCACTCCCACTTCGGTATTATTAATTTCCATCCTGTTTTCCTCAAAGGACTCGACAAAAGTTTTGAGGTTCTCCATTCTCTTTTCCACTTCCAAACGTCTGATCCTGGCCATTGCCGGGACCATAACGTATTTTGACGGCGTAACGCGAATCTCCGTCCTGTCTTCTTCGGGCAGAGGATCTTCAATGATGACCACCGACTTGGAATGGGAGACCCGGGTCGTGGTGCGCAGGAAAACGGGGGTATCGAACTTCTCACTGATATCAAAGGCTATCTTTATGAATTCCTTCGCTTCCTGGCTGTCCGCAGGTTCAAGCATGGGTATTTTGGCAAACTTTGCATAGTTGCGGTTGTCCTGCTCGTTCTGGGAACTGTGGAGAGAAGGGTCGTCCGCCGTGATGATGACCAGGGCTCCGTTGGTACCCGTATAACTCACCGTAAACAGGGGATCGGCGGCAACATTTACACCGACATGCTTCATGGTGACAAGGGCTTTGGCGCCGGCCACTGCGGCCCCGATCCCTACTTCGAGGGCCACCTTTTCATTGGGGGCCCATTCGGCGTAAACACCGTCATATTTTGAAAATTCCTCAAGAATTTCTGTGCTTGGCGTTCCCGGATATCCTACTCCGAATCTTATGCCCGCTTCATAGGCTCCTCTGGCGATGGCTTCATTTCCCGACATCAGTACTTTCATAGATACGCTCCCTGCTCTTTGCTATCCGAGGATAGCTATTTTTCTTCCGATGATAAGCTTCATCACCGGATCCTGTGTTTTATCCAGTGATTTTTGATAATATTCGACAGCTTTTTTATTATCCTTCATGGCTTCATAGGTTCTCGCAAGATTGGCCAGGGTATCTCCGGCAAAGGGTTTACCGGCCTTGGCGTTCAAGGCCCTTTCATACTGCTCCAAGGCGTTTTTGTAATCATTTTTCACCACATAGCAATTACCGAGAGCGTTATAAACAAGTATGGTCAATTCGTTTTCTCCCGATTTGTCTTTGAGGTATCCTTGAAATGCCTTCAGCGCCGCATCGATTTGGCCGGCATTGAGATAGGCGTTTCCGATCCGATACTGAGCCAGCATCGCTGCTTCCGTGGCCGGATATTTTTCGATTACTTCCTGCAATGGTTTGACGGCGGCCGCCGCATCCTGTCCGGGCATTCTGATCCGGATCGTATCCATGACCGCCTTATTATAGAGGTTCATTGCCTTTGTCTCTTCCGTTTGCCGATAGTAGGACCATCCACCGATCAATACAAACACTGCCACCACGATACCCGTCACCATGGCGATATTGCGCTTATGGGTCAGGACATAGTCCCTTATTCGCCCCAGGAGAACTTGTATCTTGTCCGGTTCGGTTATTTCCTGCTTTGTCGCCTTGCTTGCCATGTCTCGCTCCTGTTTAATTATTGTTTCTTGATTTTTCGATCATTTCTATCATTTTCCCGGGGATGCGCACGATTTTCCCGTCTCTGTCGGTACAGGCGTGAATAGTATATCCGTCCGCAAGGACGATCCTGCGGTCTTCATTAAGAATGACATTCTTGAACTTGATGCTGGCCCTTTTTATATAGTCTACTACCGTCTCCACATAAACCACGTCGTCATAACGGGCCGGAAAAAGATAATGACAGAATGCCTTTGACAAGGGGAAACTTATTCCCGACGATGCCCAATCCCCATAGACTATCCCCATGTCTCGAAATAATTCGGTTCTGCCGACTTCGAACCATTTAAGGTAATTTGTATGATAAACTATTCCCATCGCATCCGTATCTGCGTAAATTACCCTTATCTTACTTATGTTTTTCAAAGAACGGCCTTCCTTTGGCGATAAAGATGTCCATCAGGTTGCAGCCGGGAGTGACTGTCAATCCCGAAGCCTTTGCCATCGCCTCTCCATAGGACAAACCGGAAGAACGGTTTTCCTCAGGGATGGATGAGTAGATGGCAAAGGGGCTGGGGTCAGCGGCATGGGTGCGCGTGATGAGCGGCGTGGGGTGGTCGCTGAGAACCATGACCCGGACATCTCCCAGTTCATTAATCCCCCGGAGGATCGTGCCGACAACCTTTTCATCGAAATCCTCGATGGCCCTTATCTTTCCCTGCAAATTTCCTTCATGGCCCATTTCATCCGGGGCCTCCACGTGAACAAATACAAAATCCATTTCCTTAAGGGCTGCAAGGGCTTTCTGCGCCTTGCCGACATAATTGGTATCCGTATAACCGGTTGCTCCTTCCACATGGATGGGCTTGAGGCCGGCATATACGCCGATGCCATTGAGGAGATCCACCGCCGAGATTATCCCGCCGGTGATTTGATAGCGATCGGTAAGTTTGTCCATGTGGGGCGCCCTGCCCTGCCCCCATAGCCAGATGGCATTGGCCGGCTTCTTTCCCCGGTTTATCCTGTCGAGATTAACGGGGTGTGCATCCAGCACCCCCCTCGCCTCTTTCATTAAGGACCGGATTTCCCCGGAACCCTCTCCCTGGGGCAGAAAACCGTTGGTGGTTTGCCCGGTTATGTCATGGGGCGGTGTTGTAATCATGGTCTCTTTGCCGTTACGCCAGACGAGCAGATGGCGATAGCTCACCCCGGGGAAAAATTGATAAATCTTATTGCCCAGTTCACGGTTGAGATCGCTGATGATCGCTGCTGCATCGGCACTCGTAATATGACCGGCGGTAAAATCATCCATGGTCGGGTCATCGCCCCCACTCAGGGTGGTCAGATTGCAGCGGAAGGCGACATCCTGAGGACCGAGAACGATGCCCATGTTGGCTGCTTCCAGGGGTCCCCGACCCGAGTAACAGGTCCCGGGATCATAACCGAGCACGCTGAGATTGGCAACGTCGCTACCCGGCTTAAAGCCTTCGGGAATAGTATCTACCAGTCCCAGGGTCCCTTCTTTGGCCATAAAATCCATGTTGGCCGTCCGGGCTGCCTCCAGCGGCGTTTTTCCTTCCAGTTCATCCAGCGGGTAATCGGCCATGCCGTCCCCAAGCAAAACAATGTACTTCATCAGAGTCTCTCATCCTCGATGCGTATTAAGACGGTAGGTTCATGAACTATATCCAATTGATCGATCCGTTGCAGGGCCTCCTGAACATCACACTCCCGGGCTTTGTGGGTCGTCATCACCACGGGCACCGCACCTTCCTTTTTACGTCCCTTCTGAATTACCGAGGCAATGCTGATATTCATCTCCCCGAGAATTCCGGCTATTTTGGAGAGGACGCCCGCCTTGTCTGCGGCCATGAAGCGGAAATAGTAATTCGTTTGAATCTCGGGAAAGGGAACCAATTTGATATCATCAATTATGTCTTCCCCGAGCGAGCGGTAAGGGACAAGACGGGACACATCATGAAGTATTCCTCTCGATATATCGACTATGTCGCTGATAACGGCGCTCGCCGTGGGCATCATCCCTGCCCCCTGGCCATAGAGAAATACCGAACCGGAAGCGCTGCCGATGATGTGAAAGGCGTTGAAATTGCTGTTTACGTTGGCCAGAATGTGATCCAAGGGGATCATCGTCGGATGAATACGCGCCTCTACAAGGTCCCCGCGCTCAAAGGCAAGGGCCAGAAGTTTAATGCGATAGCCGAATTCTTTGGCAAATTCTATATCCTGCTGACTGATTCGGGTGATGCCTTCCCGATAAATGCCGTCGATATCAACCCGCTTCCCGTAGGCAAGCGAAAGGGTGATCGCCAGCTTATGGGCGGTATCGATCCCCTCGACGTCGAAAGTCGGATCCGCTTCGGCAAAGCCGAGTGCCTGGGCCTCCTTTAATACATCCGCAAATGCCTTTCCCTCATCCGTCATATTCGAGAGAATGTAGTTCGAGGTGCCGTTCATAATGGCCATCAGCGATTTTATCCGGTTCGCTACGAGGGATTCCTTCAGGGTCTTGATAATAGGGATCGTCCCGCCGACACTGGCCTCAAAGCGGACATCCACCTTTTCCCGGTTTGCGGCCTGAAATATTTCGTTGCCATATGTTGCCAGGAGTGCCTTATTTGCCGTCACAACATGCTTTTTCCTGCTCATGGCCTCAATAATGAAGGTCCGCGCCGGTTCATAGCCCCCCATAAGTTCAATGACGATTTGAATATCCGGATCCTCAAGAATATCTCTTGCTTTTGTCGTCAGGATATCGGCCGCCACCGGGACTACGCGTGGTGTTTCAATATCGAGATCGGCGATTTTCTTCAAGACAAGCCGGGCGCCAAGACGCTTTTCAATTAGATCGCCGCTTTCCTGCAGCAGTTTCACTAATCCCGCACCGATGGTTCCGAATCCGATTAATCCCAGTGAGATATTCTTCATGAAAAGGTTTCCTGAATATTTTTCGCTCGTGTTTATAATAGACTACCGGTTTTGTCAAAATAAATTGCCCGTTATAGGGAATAATTGACTTTTCCGGGTGATTGAGTTAAAAGGAACGAGCTATCTGCCACGGGAGCAAATCTTCCAAGTCCAATATTATCTCGTACCCGCTAAAGGATGAAAAAATGACTGCATCTTATCAACAGGCCGGTGTGAACATTGACCAGGCCAATCTATTTGTGGAAAAAATCAAACCTCTCGTTAAAATGACGGCCCGGAAGGAAGTTATGAGCGGCATCGGCGGCTTTGGGGGACTTTTCCATCTCGATTTAAAAAAGAATCCCGACCCTGTTCTTGTATCCTCAACGGACGGGGTGGGAACCAAGCTTAAGATCGCTCAGATTCTCAACCGGCACGATACGATCGGCATCGACCTGGTGGCAATGTGTGTCAATGACGTTATCGTGCAAGGTGCGGAGCCCCTTTTTTTCCTCGACTACTTGGCAACGGGGAAAATTCGTATGGAAACGAGTATTGCGATCCTCACCGGCATCGTCAAGGGATGTATTGATGCCGGCTGTGCTTTGATCGGAGGGGAAACGGCGGAGATGCCGGGTTTTTACAAAGACGACGAGTACGATCTGGCCGGTTTCTCCGTTGGTGTGGTAAATGCCGACCGGATGATCGATGGCTCGGAGATCCGCGTTGGAGACCGTATAATAGGTATCGCCTCCAATGGCCTGCACAGCAACGGCTACTCCCTGGTGCGAAAGATAATTTTCGAGATCGCCGCTCTCGACATCCAGGTCCAGCCCGCCGGACTCGAATGTACCATCGGGGAGGAAATGTTGAAGCCGACCCGAATTTACGTCAAACCCCTCCTCAATCTCATTAAGAATTTTCATATCAAGGGGCTGGTTCATATTACGGGCGGCGGGTTTCTTGACAACATTCCCCGCATAGTGCCCCTTCCCTGCAAGGCCATAATCTACAGAGATAGTTGGCCCATCCTTCCCATTTTCAGCCTCCTTAAGGAATTGGGTAATGTGGAAGAAGTTGAGATGCTGCGTGTTTTCAATATGGGTGTCGGCATGATGATGATTGTCTCTGAAAAGGACGTCGTCGAAATCATGGATAGACTTGTGAAACTCGGTGAAAAGCCATTTTGCATCGGCCATATCGAAAAACGGGATCCCGATGAACCGCCGGTAATATTTGTGGCATCATGAAGACAATACTTCCCCTGGGCATCCTCGTTTCCGGCAGCGGCTCCAACCTCCAGGCAATCATCGACCAAATCGAGAACGGCAAACTCGCTGCCGAAATAAAAGTGGTCATCAGCAATAACACGGAGGCTTATGCCCTCGAGAGGTGTCGGCGCCACAACATTCCTTTTGTAGTCATCGACCATAGAGATTTTCCGCTGCGGGACGACTTCGATCAGCAGATGATCCATGTTCTGCAATCCCGGGGCGTCGAACTGGTGATCATGGCGGGTTTCATGAGGATTTTGACCACCCGTTTTTTATCTACCTTTCCCATGCGGATCATGAACATTCACCCCGCCCTTCTCCCTGCGTTTCCAGGATTGCATGTGCAGAGGAAGGCCGTTGAATACGGTGTTCGCTTTTCCGGTTGTACGGTCCATTTTGCCGATGACGGCGTGGATACCGGTCCCATCATCATTCAGTCCGTCGTTCCCGTTTATGAAGACGACAACGAGGACATCTTGGCGCAACGCATCCTGAAGGAAGAACACAAGATCTATCCTCAGGCTATTCAATGGTTCGCCGAGGGCCGGCTGGAGGTGAAAGGGCGGAAAGTTTATCTCCGGGAAGCAAAGGAATTAAAGATTACTCCTCAACACAATCCGTCCCTTGTGATAATATAAGTTTGCGGAGGAATCATCATATGGAACCGAACAAGCTGAATTTTGACATCCAATCCCTGGGAGAGGCGACAATCCCCTCACCGATTACCGTCAGCTATTTTACCCCCGACACCAAACGCATCCTTTACGATCATGATTTGAATAAAATCGCGGAATATTGCTGGGATGAAGGTATGCCGGCAGCCATCGAGGTAGCAGGGCCAAGAGAAATGATCTATTATGACCCGCCGAAAACAAAAGCGGCCATTGTGACCTGCGGCGGTCTATGTCCGGGAATTAACGATGTGATTCGGGCCATTGTCATGGAACTCTATCATCGCTACGGAGTCAGCAATATCATCGGGATCAAGTACGGCTTCCAGGGTTTGATTCCGAGATACGGCCATGACATGATGGATTTGTCACCGGAAATCGTCAAGGATATACATGCAGTGGGGGGAAGCATCCTTTCTTCATCCCGGGGGAAACAGGACATCAAGGAAATGGTCAATGTCCTCAAGAGGATGAATGTTGATATTTTTTTCTGCATCGGCGGTGACGGCACCATGCGGGCTACGGAACTCATTACGGAAGAAATAACAAATAGGAAGCTCGATATCAGTGTGATCGGAATTCCTAAAACCATCGACAACGACTTGAACCTCGTGGACAAGACCTTCGGATTTGATACTGCCATTTCAGAGGCGGTTAAGGCCATTGAATGCGCCCATGTGGAGGCGAAAGGGTCGCCCATGGGCATCGGTCTGGTCAAGCTGATGGGGCGTCAGTCAGGACATATAGCGGTTCACGCCGCCCTTGCCCAGAACGACGCCAATTTTGTCCTCATTCCGGAAGTATCTTTCGATCTATATGGGGACAATGGCTTTCTGAAAAGTTTGGAGGAACGCCTGCGCGACCGTAAACACTGTGTTATCCTCGCGGCGGAAGGGGCGGGACAGGAGTTTTTCCGCCCTGGAGAAGGCAAGATCGACACCGATGCCTCGGGAAACATCAGACTGCGCGATATCGGAGTATATCTCAAGGAGATCATTGAAGAATACTTTAAAAACTGCGGGCTGGAAGTCAATTTAAAATATATCGATCCGAGCTACACAATCCGCAGCGTCCCGGCAACTGCCAGTGACAGTATTTACTGCGGTGCTCTGGGACAATACGCCGTTCATGCCGGTATGGCCGGTAAGACGGGCATGCTGGTCGGTAGGTTTCGCGGCGAATATGTACATCTACCCCTGCATGCGGTAATGTCCGGGAAACAGGTCGATCCGTCGGGAAATATCTGGATGCGGGTCATTGAGTCCACGGGTCAGCCAATATCCATGAAGAACTAGAGCTTGTCCGTCTCTTAATGAATTAAAGACAGCAATGTCAAAAATTGCTTGCATATTTCCGTCTATTATTGTAGCAACCACGCCACTACAAGTTGAGGAGTAAGGGATATGTCCAGAATGTGCGAAGTATGCGGGAAAAAACCCGTCGTCGGTAATAATGTCAGCCATGCCAACAACAAGACCAAAAGAGTCTGGCGCCCGAATCTTCAGAAGATTCGCGCTATCGACGAGAAAAGCGGCGCCGTCAAGAGAGTGAAGATTTGTACGCGTTGTCTCCGTTCCGGCTCTGTGCGTAAGGCGGTTTAATTATAAATCAGGGTTAAATCCGACCCTCCGGATCGCTGCGAGGGTCGGCTCTAAAAAATCCCCGTAATCTTTCACCAACTCCATTCCCTTGTTCATGACTGCGGTAAGCCCGGCGATGGCTTGTCCGTCATCCCCGGGAATGCCGTATTTGTTTGCGAAAAGCTGGATTCGCCCTTCGAGAGTCATAAAACGTCTAATCCGGTTCAGCGTATAAACCGCTGCCCCTTCCCTTAATGCCTCTTCAATAGTTTGCACAGGCATTCCGTATAACCAGGCAATATTTCCACAGAATTCGTCGAGTTTCTCTCCAGCGGCGAAACTCATGGCCTCACAGAGGAGGGTGAGAAGTCTCTCGCTCTCCTCAAGATGTCCCTGATGGAGGGCGAGGTCAAATGTCATCTCGATGATCATATGGGAACGGTAGGCGGCATCGGCATAAGAAATCGGTGCATTCATATTCTTATAGATAGCAAAAATCGGTTGCACAAGGGGTCTACCCTTGAGATAGGTATAACCGTGGGAATCGGGATCGAATTCCATAACGGGTTGGCTCGTAATTGATCCATGATGGGATATATCATCAACCATAAGGTGAAAGTGGACAAAGGCGTTTTTCCTATACCTTACGGGCAGCACACGGCAGCGGGGGATACCGTGAGTGGCCTCGGCATTGATATCTTTGTGAATCGGCAACAGATCCGGACAGATGTTGTATACCAGGAGATCGGGATGATTCCTGATCAATGCTTCTCCCCCCGGATAATTCTTGAGGAGCCAAGTGTGGGTCATCATCAGCATGGGGGCATGTCCCTCTAAATGTTTATTTTGTCGGAGCCTTCCATTTTATAAATTTATGACTGGATCATATGGAAATCAACAGAATATTTCAGCTCCGA
>Ga0209749_1002365_pt1 | contig 12693 bp, 16 predicted proteins | sample EPASupsiteSAE347_FD_187267 | JGI IMG/M metagenome (GOLD analysis project Ga0209749, IMG submission 187267) | Bioremediated contaminated groundwater from EPA Superfund site, New Mexico - Sample SAE3-47 (SPAdes) (version 2) | ecosystem: Environmental > Aquatic > Deep subsurface > Groundwater >... | reverse complement strand
AATTCGGGAAATGGCTGATTTCTTCGTACGAAGGCGTCCTGCAAGTTCGTCTTGGGAAAGACCGGCTTCCTCGCGAGCTGTGCGGAGCATTACTCCGATCTTGAACTGCTCATATCCGGTCTCGAATTCGTCCGCAAATGTGGGCGAACGCTTTTTACGCTTTTCAATGTATTTTTCCAGATCATCCATGACCTTGTCTCCTGCTCTTGTAGTCCGCTTTGCGTTCCTCCGCCAAACGGATTTCGGCTTGCGGTGTTTCCTGTGTTTTTTTTTGAAATGAATTTGTCAGCACGATCAACTCCCTCCCGGTAAAAAAACCGAGCAGTCTGAACGTGTTGTGGCCAACGTCAACCCGGGCTTCCCATATATCGTCCGTGTTGACCAGTTTCTTCAGGTAGTTGGTCGGCACACGCTCCAAGTCCCGAATCACACGCAAAACCCAGGCAATCTTTTGAACGGTCTTGTCCGGCAAGTCGTCAAGATGCTCTTTAACCGGACACCGCCCGGATAGCGTCGTGTAAAACGCGATCGTTCTCATTGAGGAAAGGTTAACATATAAGTGAACAAGGTCAATCGTATTTTTTAGAGCGAACGACGGCCTTCAGCGGCGGCCGGCTTTGCGGCCGTACGCTGAAAGGCATTGTTCTGCAATTTGTCTTCCTCGGGCCCGAAAAAGAAGGGTGGAACGGCATCGACAAATGATGTCAGAGCGCTGCGGAAAACCGCATTACTGCATTGCTGCAAGACCTGACGCTTCGGAACTAGGACTCGAACCGATACTTGGTCTCGGTCGTATGCCGACCACCCATTATGCTACGACTCCACTTTCCTGATGTCAATTCTGGATATTTTTTTTCTGGCTGGCAGAACGCCCCGCCTCTCCGTTTGCGAACCCGCCGCGGGGGAGCAATACGGGAGCAGGCGGTTGTTGGGACTCTTCATTTCGCCTTGCTCAGGTTGCAGTGCCGGTGGACAAGGTGCGCATTCTCCGGAATAGTTTTGCCACCCCTCCAATAATGAACATCGTGATCCATCGCTGCATCAAGGAGTAGGGAAATTCGCTGTCCGCAAATCGCGCAATTCGGATTCTGCTGAAACATCTGTTCCTTGAGTTGCCGCGTGAACAGACGGACGGAATCATTCGGCGCGGAGTCCGCAAGGGCCAACTTCAGCCTTTGATTCCAGGTATCAAAGACGTACTCAAGTCGCGGATATTGGCCTGTCGCCCGTCGGACGTAGTCGCGCCAACGTTCGTCAGTAGAGACTAAGTCAACGTATTCCTCGTAAATCGCATCTGCCCTTCTCGTAAGTTGTCCAATATCGTAACGCGTGAACGACACGGAAAGGACTTGGAAGATAGCTGCATTCATCCGTGTCGCCCATTCTCCGATTGAACCTGATTCAACATCCCGGCGAAGACGAAAGGCGTCTTTCCCGAAAACTGTTACACACGCCCGCATCGCTTTCTTGAATTCGCGTTCGTACTCATCCAATTTGTCTTGATTAGCAAAACGGTAGGTGTCCAAAAACTCATTGAGAAAACGTTTGAGACCCAATCGTGCCTTCATGTGCGTACGTTCGTAAAATGCGAGGAATCGGAAGATGAGTGCTCGATCAGCCATACGCTTGGTCAGATTATTCTGGTTGGCACAGGTGATAAAGTCATCGTTTCTTGCGAGATTTTTGACGAGAACATTCAACGGCCCACGATAGAGGCAATTGCGAATCTCCATGTCGTTGAGTGCAATGCCACCAGTGTTCAGACGCTCAAAGATCACAAACATCAGGTCTTTGGGTGTCTTGGGTGACATCTCAAATGTGCGAAGGGTCGTGTCCTGAAGTTTACCCTGAAGTTTGTGTGCAAGGTCTTTGAAATGTTTGCCATTCAGGTCGGGGAGGAGTTCCATGCCACTAAGACGGTACTTATTGTCGAAGAAGTCAAAGATGGATGTTAGTCTCTGCAAACCATCGATTACCTCGTATTTCCCTTCGTCATTCTTCGCAAGGTAAATGACAGGCACAGGAATGTCCCGTAAAAATGACTCGATGAGTTTTGACGCGCGTTTCCGTTCCCAGACGTATTGTCGCTGCCATTCCGGGTCGACAATAAGACGCCCATTCTGAAACCATCTGTGGAATTCCGATAAACTACGGTCGTTCTTTTCGAGAACTACACCATCCGGTTCCGTGACGACCAACTCCCCTTCGTCCGCACCTTCCAGCGCGTCATCTGGTTCCTGTGTTACGGATTTCGTCTCTTCCGCAGAGAGTTCGTCTTCTTGCATGATGACTGGCCCTTTCATTTCGTCTTCAATTCGTTGAACTTGGCGACTTCGTTTGGTCCCTTCCCGGGGAAACACAAGTTCAGGTGGGTTCTCCACCTTGCGCGGTTCGATCTTGAACCACTCAAAGACATGTCGCAGTCGTTCGGGTGGTTCATAGGTGCTCATCTTTCTTCATGTCCCAACGTTACGGCTCAGCCGTGCCGCGTAGCGGCGTAGGCTGAAGCCGATTGGGCATTTTCTTTGGCTTCAATGGGAATGTGCCTCGACATAAGAACGCAGCACGGCGTTAATCCGGGTCTGATATCGGCGTCCCTCTCTTCTGAACCATCCTAGAACATCGGGATCAATTCTGATGGATACCAGTTCCTTGCGCCGGGGCATTCTTATGACCATTTTCTTGAAGACAGCCCGATCAATCTTCGGTATATCTGAGAAATCAATTTCATCATCCTTCATCGAGTGCAACCGGTTCCAGGCGGTCTTAGATTTCATCTCTGTAGATTTGTTCTTCATGTTTTGTTGCCTTTCGGGCGGAGATAATCCGAATTGTTTCCTCATTAGGTTCAGTGAATACCACCACTGCCAGGATGGTTTTCAGAATTCCTATACCAACCCATCGGTCTTCGCCATAGTTTTTTCTCTGGTCAAGAAACATCACCATGGGATGCAGGAACATTGACGGTACATCCAGAAAATCAATTCCATGCTTGCGGATGTTCAGCCCGTTCTTTGCTTCATCCCATTCGTATTTCATCGGAGACTAATGTATATACAATTAGTATCTACGTCAAGACATTTTTTACATGCCCAACGTTACGAATCAGCCTGAGGCGGCATCCTTGCCGCCGATAGGCTGAATTTGATGGTTAGGTCTTAAAGTTTTCTTTCTTTTTATAATAGTTGATAATTTTGCAAGCCGCGGAGTACAAATTAAAAAACCTTCTTTCATAAAAGTAGGTGACAGCGTTTGAGGCGGCAATTGCCAGCAGGAAAAGCGGCAAAAAATAGTCTCTGCTCCTAAAACCGCCCCCGCTCTTAAAAGCAAGAACGGCGGCAATGGCAGCGCTAATGCCACAAACGCCCCACATGACAAATAAAAGGACATTCGGTTTTTGCGGGAGTTGCGAAAAGAATTCTGTCTCCCTCTCTATGAGTTTAAGTTTTTCTTTTAGTTCTTCTGGAATTTCCGTTGTCGTACTCATATCTTTGTCTCCTCATTTGACCTAACGACAGCGTTGAGGCTGAGGCGCGGCTTCCGCGCCGATAGCCTCCGACGCTTTGTTGGCCGGCTTAATGATCAAGCTGTTGCCATCTGGTAAGAGAATTCGGCAACATCTGTTTGTTTTTTCGCATGTTCAATGGTCATGCTTACAACATGCCCGGCATCATCCAGTTCAACGAGGACATCTTCGTTCAAATCCCGTGTATCAGCAATCTTTCCCTCGCTGAAATTAACGAGAAGCGTATCTGTGTCCGGAAAATATTTTACTTTCATATTTTGTCTCCTCGAAATGATCTGTCAAAAAAAGCGTTATGCACCGTTTCCCCATCGTCCAGCAGAATTACACGCAGGTATCTGTTTTCCGCCTCGGGAATTTGCTTCCATCTTTTGATTCTTCCGTCTACCTGAATCACCTCATGGTCAGGCCGTAGCACAACCCTTTCAATCCACTCCAACCGGATATTTTGCCGGTCCGGACGTCCATGGGTATACAGGAAATACCACGTGTATTTCATGTAGGAACTTTACTATATGTCGTTCGACATGTCGAGTATTCATCTCTTCGGCCAACGATGGCGGTGAGCCGACGCCTTTTAGGCGGTAGGCTCCAACGCTTGGCGTCCGATCTTGAGTTCGTATTTAAATCGACCCGGGGAAACCTCTGTGGCAATGGCCCCCTGTTGCTCCCATATTCGTCGGGACGCGGTATTGTCGAAAGCTATGGTGGCGGACACGGATATTATGCCTTCAGATTCGGCTCGGGCACACACGGCTGCAAAAGCTCGTTTACAGTACCCATGCCTTCGGTAATTGGAGCCAACCCAATAACCGATACTCGCCACAAGTCCGTCCTGACTCCTGTGGCTGAGCGAGATTGTTCCGATTGCCGTGTTGTGAACCAAGATGGCGAATGTGGTGGCACGCCGCGGCTGAGACCATTCGTTGAGCTTCCGCATAAAGTCCGTCCCTGTGGGCCGATCAGCCGACAATATCCCGAGATCGCTCCGCAGAATGCTGTCTTCGCAAAGCATTGCCGCGAGTTGTTCTGCGTCGCGTTTGTTTGGTTCCCTTATCGTAAGCTCGGTCATTTTATTATTCCGCCAACGTCAGCCTTCAGCGGCGGCCGGCTTTGCGGCCGTACGCTGAAAGGCGTGGTTCGATGTCATTTTTCTTTCAATTTTGTTTCTGATGACTCGACGACCCACTCTATGGCATGAGTTCGTACCCAACGGCATTTAGGACACCAGCCAAAGGTGTATGCCGTGCCAACCGCGCCCTTTCGGACTCCGTACTTGCCCCAGGGTTCCGTCAGTCCGCATTTCCTACATCGAATTTGCCAACCCGGCGCTCTCTCTTCCGGATTCATAATCTTTTCTCCATCCGTTTTTACTTGGTTTGGAAAACCAGAAGATATGGAACGGACGAATTCCCATCCGTATCTTTAAATCCGCCGAATTTTTGGGAGTTTAGCCAGATTACATATGTTTTCTTCGGCTCAAGCTTTACATCTATCACGCAAGTCTTCTTGTCGGCAAGATACTTTGGCTTTCCGATCATCTGCGGGAACGAATCGTTCGACATTTGCGACCAAGACCAACTTCCGTCCATCATTTCCTTGCTGAAGGTGACCTTGATCTGCTTTGTCGTCGTCGCGTCAATTTTCATGTCTCCAGATTCCGGAACAGTTTTGACGACTGACGGAGGAAAAGATTTGACCGAGGCTTCTTGCCCCCAGGCAAGTCCTGCCGCCAGCAACACCAAACACACTGACACTGTCATTAATCTTCTCATGTTTGCTCTCCTTTCATCGAACGTTACGGCTCACTTGCGCGAAGCGTCAAGTGAAGCCGGTTGTTCGCTGTCGTTTGTCCATCGGCGATGCCATGTCGCGAAATCGAAGTCCTTTGAATCCTTCGTTAGTTGCCATACACAATACGAAATTCTGGCTTCAATATGGGAAACGCCCGTATACACCGCTTCAACCAGGTTCTCGGAACCACCCTCGCCCTTCGAATAACCTCGGATATGTGCATCCCGCTCGACTGCTTCCAGATCTCGTTTAATCTCTTTTGTGACATCATCCTTTTGCTTTTTCTCTAATTCAGCTTCAAGCTTTATGAGCCACGGCAATAATTTGTTCTGGATATTCACTCCCGCATCGATCAACTCGGCTGTACTGCCACCTGTGCTACCACTTCGTAGTTCGTACGTCTCCTTGAGAATTTTGTCGCGAATATTTGGCAATTCATCAATCTCCGACTGATTTACTGCGTACAACGAGACTGTCATGAAACAGGCTAAGGTCGCTATTAATAACATTTTCATCGGTTTTCCTTTCTCCAGCGAACGACGGCCTTCAGCGGCGCGCCACAGGCGCGTACGCTGAAAGGCTTTGTTCGGTCTGTTTATTTTTTAATACGGCTTCGAGCTCTATCCTTCGAGTCTGGAGTTCCTCCAATCGCTTTTTCAAGGTGGCCATTTCTTTCTTGATCTTGCGTAGTTCCGTCTGGTCCTTTCCGGTTGACACGCGGTCCGCGCCAAGTTGTTCGGCAATGTAACGCTCCAGCTGACTCCGCAACACTCGTAAATATGGATTTCCCCATATCGCCCCTTGCCGGTATTCGAGTTTGCCGCATCGGATGCCCTTAATGATGAAGTCCCGACTGACTCCGAATTCTTTTTGGGCCGTCACGTCGCTCAAGGTGGCTCCTTTGCGATTCCATTCTCCGTATTCCGCCATATCTTATCTTTCTGACCGAACGTTACGAATCACCTTCGGTTTGCCCGTCACGGGCAAACCGTAAGGTGGATTTGATGGTTCGGATTCTTTATTTCTCAAGATAGCGGACAATCTCCTGCCAGTTATTCTCCCAGTCTTCCGGGAATGCTTTCGGCGAAAAGCGTCGCTCCCAATTATGGGTTCCGTGTGCGGAATGTTTCACGCATTCAATTCCGACAGCCTTTTTCTGTGCAACCCAGTATCTTGGCCCCTCGTTCTTCTTGGGGGATCCAAGCCATACAAAAACAACGAATTGATTTTCCGGCGTATCTGCCCACTTCTCATCTGTCTCTCTGAGGATGAAGGTGCTTGATCTGTCGGGATGGCATGCTTTCACCTGAATAAAGCAGATGCGCTTCCCGTCTTTGGTTCCCGCAAGAAGATCGTCGTCCGAAAAGTTCTCTGGAAGAAGCGCATTCGGAATACCGCGCTTCGATAATTCGGCGGCAACATAGAGTTCCCCGGCGTGTCCGCCGAGTTTCTTGATCCATTGTGGTGTCTTCATTTTTTCAATCCGAACGCCCGCCTTCACCGTTTGACAACCCGACAGGGTTGCCAATACGGTGCGAGGCGTTGTTGGGAACGAATTGACTTAGGTTACGTCTGCAATATTATCAAAGCCTTCCACTATCGGCAAGATATTGAGATATCCACCTTTTGTGCAGGTTACACTTGCCGTGGATCTCATCTCCTTTCCTGCCGTATTTGCCGCACAAATCCCGCAGAGATACTTGGCAAAGGATCCGAAATAGCTCCATCCGCTTTGTCCGATGGATGATCTCGTTAATATCTTGCTGAAAAATATTGCCGAGGCAGTTCAGATGCGAATAATGTTCCAGGCTTTGCCACCTATAGTAAGTCTCGCCAGAATGTTCAATATAAACTGTAGGAAATTTCCGCTTCATGCAGACGGAACAGTTTGGAATGTTTGCCAGATCGGTAAAGTTGGACTGAATATTTTCAAGAACATTTACCGGAAGCGCAGAGATGTCAGACCATTCTATTAGGTCCGCCTGATTAGTTTGGCCTCGCCCGTCCGGTTCCGCCAGAAAGTAGCCTCGAAGTCTGCCCCTTCCTTTCAGGAGTCTTTCCATCGCGTCTATTTCATGGATATTCCGCTTATGTAGCATGATCTTCCACTCCACCCTGAGGCCCACCTCTGCGCAGTGTTCCGCAGCCACCAAGAGGTCAGTGAACGCCCCTTTCCTTTGGGCAAACCAGTCATGCGTTTCCTTCAAGCCAAATAAAGTCATATCAACAGTGTCGATGCCGAGATTTTTCAACTTTTTGGCAAGAGTGGGGTCTCTGGCAATCCCCCAGCCATTGGTAGACATCAAATTTTCTTTTTCAAAATGTGGCATGCTGTTAATCAGTTCAAGAAGTGGGATCAAGTCCGCGTAGTAGGTTGGTTCCTCGCCGGCCGCGCCTATACTGTAACGCAAACCACGGGTTCCATCCAAACGACAAAGAATAGAATTAACAACGTTAAAATCCATCAATCTACGCTTCTTGATTCTTCCTCCTTCGCGATAGCAATGGCGACAGGTGTTTGGACACCCAGCGGTATGGATACAAACAAGTAATGTGTCTGCCATTTTTATCAGTATGATTCCCAACATAATTTATTGGAACAAACTCAAATCAGAAAAAGAATAAAGTTTGTTCCACTTTCTTTTAAACGTTAAAGGATGATGTTGTTGATGTCAAGCATTGAGACCAAATAAGTTATGAATGGAGCGCGTGGTTCTAAAAAAAAGCGAGTTTATCATTTTGCGCTTGCACGGCAGAACCGAAAATGACAAAGTGAGTTTGTCTTTTTGCAAGACGGGAGATATAATGGATAAAGACAAAGTTAACAAGAGGGTCTGGTTCCGGGAATGGGCGCAAACGCTTGATAATGAGCTTTTTGATCAAAAAAAGCGAAAATTATACCGCGAAACCATTCTTGGATACCTTCATTTCTGCAAAACAGCAGGTCGCCCGGTATCCATTGCCTCAGCAAGGGATTTTGTTGACAACAAAGAAAGGCGGGAAAGCAAAATAACGATAGATAGGCCAGTTCAAAAAGAAGTCTTGAACTGGTTTTTCAAACATGCAAGGCCCGAAAAAATTTATTTACCGGGTGACGTTCCGCCTTTGGCAAAAACTGACATTGGAAAGACAGACTGGGAACAAAAAATGGTTCAGCGGATAAGGAATCTTCACTTGCAGTGGCGCACGGAGCAGACCTACCGGGGTTGGGCCTGGCGGTTCGCGGGATTTCTTGGTTCGGTCCCGATTCAATCAGCGACAGGTGAGCAGGTACGCGAATATCTGACAAGGCTTGCGACGCTTGAGCGTGTTTCCGCGACTACCCAGCGCCAGGCGCTGAACGCCATTGTTTTTCTGTTGCGCGAAGTGTACGGAAAGAAACTCGGCGATTTCAGCGGTTTTATCAGGGGAAGAAGGAGCCTGCGCGTTCCGGTTGTTCTAACGCGCGATGAGTGCCGTCTCTTGTTCGATCAATTGTCAGGGACAACAGAATTGATGGCGGAATTGATGTATGGCAGCGGACTCAGGCTGATGGAATTGTTAAGGTTGAGTATAAAGGATGTTGACATCAACCGCGGACAGATTATCGTACGATCCGGGAAGGGGGACAAGGATCGCGTCTCGGTTCTGCCGGAATCACTGTCCGAGAGGTTGCGTGAGCATATCAAACGCTTACGGATTCTTTACAAAGAGGATCGGGCGCGAAAATTAACCGGCGTGTGGCTGCCGGAAGGCTTGGAACGGAAGTTTCGCGAAGCCGGGAAATCGTGGGAATGGCAGTGGTTTTTTCCGTCGCGCCAATTATCGGTTGACCCTCGCACCGGCCTGACTAGGCGGCATCATGTTCTGGATGCGGCGTTCCAACATGCAATCCGGGAAGCGGCGAGAAAAGCCGGCTTGAACAAGCGGGTGACGCCGCATGCATTACGGCACAGTTTTGCCACACACCTGTTGGAGAGCGGCTCCGATATTCGTACGGTGCAGGATTTGCTGGGACATGCGGATATTTCAACAACCCAGATTTATCTGCACGTCATTCATAAACCGGGCATTGGCGTGAAGAGTCCGCTGGACAAATAAAACCAAGGAGATCATGGATCATGAAAAGTTATCGCAAGGAATTGTATTTTGAAACAAAACAGCGCCGGCAGTTCATCAACATCACTCCGCAAGTCGAGGAATGCCTTGAGGAGAGCGGAATCAAGGAGGGACTGATCCTGGTGAACGCGATGCACATTACCGCGAGCGTGTTTATCAACGATGACGAGGGCGGCCTGCACCAGGATTTTGAAAAATGGCTGGAAAAGCTGGCGCCGGAAAAACCGTATTCCCAGTATGCCCATAACGGGGCGGAAGACAACGCCGACGCCCATCTCAAGCGGACGATCATGGGAAGGGAAGTGGTGGTCGCCGTGACCGGGGGCAGGCTTGATTTCGGGCCGTGGGAACAAATATTCTACGGCGAATTCGATGGTAAGCGGCGCAAACGCGTGCTGGTGAAAATTATCGGGGAATGAATGTTTCTAAAACGAGAAGTCAGGAGCCGGTAGTCAGAATAAGAAAATTTGAATTTAAACTCCTGAATTCTGACTCCTGACCAAAGCGGGCTTAATGCCCGCAACCCAAAATTAATGAAAGAACAACCACGGAGGCACCGAGGCACGGAGGGAAAACAAGAGGAGGGTTTGTCAAATTTGAGATTAGCGTTCCGCTTCTCCCAAATTTGACAAACTCGGCTGTTTTTTGGAGAAAAACAGGAGATTCGATTAATGCAATCATCTCCATCCATTCTCCAAAGACAAGTCGTTGCTTGAAATCGGGTTTTGCGTCCGGCAAAACTTGATTTCAAGCAATCTCTTCTCCGTGTCTCCCTCCACCTCCGTGGTGAATCCTTTTCTTGTTTTTTATCGCGGTACTGAATGTTTAAGGTACTACTGGATTCTGTTTTGAATAATATTGCCAAAGTAGTGGTGGAGATAGCGCTGGACCGGGAATTCGATTACCTGATTCCCGAGTCATTGTCGGCATCGCTAAAGCTCGGATCCCGCGTGCTGGTTCCGTTCGGCAAAAGAGTTGCCCGCGGTTACGTGGTGGGACTGGCTGAACGTTCTGAAATCAAGAACCTCAAGGAGATAAAGGAACTCGTCGGTCAAAAACCGCTGCTCGATGAAAACATGCTGCAATTGGCGCGCTGGATCGGAGATTATTATGTTGCCGCCTTTGAACAGGCGATCCGTTCGGTTTTGCCGTGCGCGGTGCGGCGGCATAACGCAAAATTTCTCCAGCAAAAAACAGTGACGGTCATTCCGGAAAAAGTCAAAGGATTGGATTTAACCGCGTTGCGTTCCCGCTCGCCGAAACAGGCGGACACACTGGAGTTTCTTTCATCCGGTATGCCGGCGCTATTGAGCGAACTTTCCTGGAAATACGGCGCAAGCGCAATAAAGAGTCTTGAAAAAAAAGGACTTGTGGACGTCGGCAACCAGGATTTGCGGCGCGACCCGTTGGCCGGACACAACATCCTGCCCACCAAACCGCTTGAGCTTTCTTTGGAACAGAAAACCGCGCTTGATCTTGTGAAGCGTTCGATTGACACGCTTGATCCGCGCGTTGTTCTTTTGCACGGAGTGACCGGCAGCGGCAAAACCGAAGTCTATCTGCAGGCCATCCGGCACGTGCTTGACCAGAACAAAGGCGCCATAGTGCTTGTGCCTGAAATTTCTTTGACGCCCCAGACCGTGGAAAGATTTTGCGGCCGCTTCGGCGACCTGGTGGCGGTACTGCACAGCCATCTTTCGGACGGCGAGCGCCATGACGAGTGGTACCGGATTTACGAGGGCAAGGCGCGTATTGTGGTGGGCGCGCGTTCGGCCTTGTTTGCTCCGGTTGAAAAACTGGGTCTGATCGTGGTGGACGAGGAGCATGAGACGAGTTACAAGCAGGCGGAGGCGCCCCGCTATAATGCGCGCGATGTAGCGGTCAAGCGAGGGCAGCTCGAGGGATGTTCCGTTCTGCTGGGATCGGCTTCGCCGGCGTTGGAGTCGTTCAACAATGCGCGGAAGGGCAAATACGCCATAGCGCATCTGCACCATCGCGTTGACCGGCAGAAAATGCCGCGCATGAACATTGTGGACATGCGCATCGAGGCGCAGCGCGAGGGGCGCGTGAATGTTTTCTCGCGGCAACTCGTGGAGGCTGTTCGGGCCAGGATCGAACAGCGCGAGCAAACAATTTTATTTCTGAACCGGCGCGGATATGCCACATCGGTCATCTGTCCGGCCTGCGGTTTTACGGCAACATGCCCACAATGCAGCGTTTCACTGACGTATCACCGCGACGGCGAGACAATGCGCTGCCATATCTGCGGCCGATCCGAAAAAGTGCCGGACAAGTGTCCCAAGTGTTTTGCATTGACCTTAAAATTTTCGGGAATCGGCACGCAGAGGATCGAGGCGATTGTACGAAAAGTTTTCCCGAAGGCCTGCGTTCAACGCATGGATTCGGACACGACCACAGCCAAGCATTCTCACAGGAACATTCTCGGGGATTTCAAGACGGGAAAAATAGATATTTTGATCGGCACGCAGATGATCGCCAAGGGGCTGCATTTTCCCAATGTTACGCTGGTGGGCGTTATCTATGCCGACCACAGCCTGCACATGCCGGATTTCCGCTCGGCGGAAAGGACATTTCAACTTCTGCTTCAGGTTGCCGGCAGGGCCGGGCGGGGAGATATTCCCGGGGAAGTGATCGTGCAGACTTTTACGCCGCTTCATCCGGCGATTCAGGCCGCGCGGCGGCTTGATTACGAGGGGTTCTGCGACCAGGAGATTGAATCGCGGCGCGAATTGAAATATCCGCCTTTTTCACACATTATCTGTATCACCCTGGAGGACAGGCGGGAGGAAGTGGCGGCCCTGGTCGCAAAACAGCTTGGAGCAAGACTCAGAGAACACATTGCGGAACCGGCAATTGTCAGCGAGCCCATGCCCGCACCGATCAGCATGGCAAAGGGCCTTTACCGGCGCCAGATCATCATCCGTTCCGAATCAATGAAGGCCGTTTCGGCGCCGCTCAAACAGGTTTTACGCGAGCTTAAATATCCGGCGGATGTGCATGTAGCGGTTGACGTGGACGCGCTTTCAATGATGTGAGGGGGCGGTGGTTTGTGAGCTAAAGGTTAAAGCATTCGATCTTTCTGGGGATTGCCATTGACATTTTACTTAGTGATACTATTGTATCATTGGAGCCAGTTGCAAAAGTCTTTTCGGAACCCACCCCGGCCTTCGGCCACCCCTCCACGGGAGGGGAACCCAAGAGATTACGGGACAAGCTGTTATGATCCCCTCCTTGGAGGGGTACGCGAAGCGGGGGGT
>Ga0209749_1002362_pt1 | contig 12737 bp, 17 predicted proteins | sample EPASupsiteSAE347_FD_187267 | JGI IMG/M metagenome (GOLD analysis project Ga0209749, IMG submission 187267) | Bioremediated contaminated groundwater from EPA Superfund site, New Mexico - Sample SAE3-47 (SPAdes) (version 2) | ecosystem: Environmental > Aquatic > Deep subsurface > Groundwater >... | reverse complement strand
CACGAAGTCGTTAGGCAAGAAGATGCACCCGGCAGGATGCATAGCCATGCTTCCCACGGTGTTGGTGGAGACGACCCGCTTTGCGCCGCTCCTCCCGGCTGCGCAGATGATGGCGCGATAATCGACTTTGTGAGGCGGCAAGTGATTTGGGCCGTGCCTGGAGATGAAGACCGCCCTCTTTCCCAACATTCTGGTATAGGCAACCGGTACTCTTCCATAGGGCGTTTCCACTTCATCCGCCGTTCCCTCCAGGCAAAAACCTGTTCCGCCGATTACTGCCAGCTCAATCATGAAAAAATAAGAAGCCTTCAAGCCTTAAATCACTTTTCGCTTTTCAAGCTCTAAATGGTTTTTTGCAGCTCCCCGGCATCCTCGGTTCTAATTTCGCTTGAGTTCCGGATCGGAGACCAGGTCAATCTCCTGGCCGCTAAATTCGCCGGTTTCCTGATTTTGGAAGCTTAAATATTATTAAATTATTTTAGAATGTAAACACAGGTCTTGATGCTGCCGTTCGTGGCAAATTACATCCCCAACATGAAGGCCCAAGATCTAAATAATTGCAAGAAGCGAGAAAGATAGTTTATGAGACTTGCCGATTAGTGGAGGTATCTTTCTCGCTAGGATGATGTACGACACTCTCTTTTTAGATCAAGTTTTCTGCCGTAGATTTGCGGCAGAAATATTCTGCTTCAATGCAGCCGGAAAAACGCAGCGTCGAGGATATCTGTTGCAGTCAATCATTTTGGCGTCGAGGCTGTTCGGGACTTGAAACCGCACCGAAATGCAAGATCCCGGCGATTCTTTACGATTCGATCCAAAAACTCTTTCGCCGATAAAAATATCAATCACGAATCATTATGAATTGATAACTGATTCACCAGTGAGAGAGGAGACTGGCTAAGCATGATTTTCGGATTCCTGGTTTTTCCGGGATTGGAGGAGCTGGACCTCATCGGGCCCTGGGAGATGATATCGTTTTGGAGCAAATTTGCCCGAGGCCCGGAGAGCTGCCTGATGGTTGCAGAGAAGCCGGGGCCCGTAATCTGCGCCAAAGGATTGTCACTCAATCCGCATGCAACGTTTGCCGATTGCCCGCCGCTCGACTTCCTCCTGGTTCCGGGAGGCGAAGGCACACGCCAAGAGGTCGATAACTCCGCCCTGATTCAATTCGTCTCTCGCCAGGCCAAGGGCTGCCGGGCGATGCTCTCTGTCTGCACCGGCTCGTTCATCCTTCATCGTGCCGGTCTTTTGCACAGCCGCAAAGCAACGACCCATTGGGCATCTCTGCAGCGGCTGAAGGAGCTTGGCGATGTGGAAGCGGTTGAGGACCGGGTGGTGCGGGATGGGGACGTCTGGACGGCGGCCGGCGTCTCTGCGGGCATCGATCTGGCTTTGGCATTTATCGAAAGCGAGGCGGGGGAAAGGACAGCGGGCATGGTTCAATTGGGCACGGAGTACTATCCCTCATGCAAATCGTACGGCGGCATGAACCGGCATTTGCAAGCGCCTGCTTATGTGAAGAAAAACCAGATCGAGAAAAAAGACTAGAAAATTGGCCGAAAAAGGATGCGTCTTCTGCATCGTTCATCTTTTTCGCCTTCACCTTTTTCCGCCATCCCAATTTCTATTTTTGCAGATTTTGTTTACTTGAACCACTTCTCGCTTGACCCGACCATCCCGGTATCCAGCATCCAATTGAGGAGGACTGTGAAAGATTTAATAACCGATATCTATTGGACCTTCTTGGATTTAGGAGTGTAGCATCTTTGGGCGAATGCTACGCTGCTCATCGCCGGGCTTCCACGCGGGGGTGTCCACTCGCGCGGCTCAAAAATTTTTTATTTCCCTTGGAAAAATGCTTCGCTTGCTTAGTACATCGCGATTATGATCGATGACTGCATATAGGAAAATATCCGAGTCTACGGCTATGCGCATTGCTTTAGCCACCAAAAGCGCTCTGGATTTTTTTTACCATAGCGTCCTCTTCTTCTTCGGTCAAGGCCCAAACCACTCTACCGAAGATGTCTGTTGCCCCTCCGTGAGGTAGCGGGTCCTCGTCGTTATCGACGCGATGGATGAAAGGGGGTTTCAGCATATTGGGCATCTCCTTTACCATTCGGTATTATGCCGAAATGGTTTCGACATTCATGGTTATAGTTCTTTCGTTCATTGTGTCGAATTCAAGCCAGTGGATGAACCCGAAGGTGTTCGATGAATCAGGAAGCTCTGTTCCTTCAGGGGCGGGTAGGAAGTCACAGTTGTTCGTTCATCGGATATAATGACCTAACGAAAAGCTTTTTGGGGAGCCACAGGGGCAAGAGGTATGCAGCCCTGGCAGAGCCGATGGCCGGGGATCGCTTGCTGGTTGGCAGCTCCGGGGATGCCGGATAGCATGCTCGGCGGCTCTCGCGCGGGTGGGGGGGATTGCCGAGTGGCCGCTTGCAGGCCTCGGAGTGCATGCGGGCCATGAAGCTACAGGCCTGCCAAGGTACTCCAGGCTGAGACCTTCCTGGCCCGGCCTGGAGTATATTGAGGACACAATTCAAAGCCGCCTGGAAGAAAGGAGCTACGGTGAAGAGCAAGAATGGCCGGAAGGATTAACCGCAGAAAACAGCTAGGATCAGGACCTTTGAGAGAGCGAGGCAGAGAGGGAAGGATTGATAGGAGTCGCTGGATAAATTGCTCGAAGGAGAAGGTGCCAAGGGTCATGTCTACTGATCTGCCTGCTCTGCATCGGCCTTAAGCAGAGTCTAACGAGGACTGGTTCAAGCTGACCTCCAGAAGGTGTTATCTTCTTGAACTCTAAAGAGATGATCATGAGGATGAAATGGGCTGTTTGGATCATGCTGCTGGCCTTATCTGTAATGCCTGGCGTTGCGGACGATATGGTGGTTCAGACCCTTTACAATGCAAGTCCGATTGCAGGAGAAGAGGCTATGGAAACCTCCGGCGTTGGTGACACCGGAGTTGCGGACCCGCTCATCCTGTCGCTCAAGGATATGAATAGCATCGTCATCCCGAGTGCTATAGCGGCAACGCTGCTGGCCATATCTGCAATGCCTGATGCGGCTGATGATGTGGACAGGTGGATTCAGAACCTTGCAGATCCAAGTCCAGGCATAAGAGAGGCGGCAGCAGAAACCTTAGGCAATGTTGGCGACACCAGAGCAGTCGGTCCGCTGATTCAGAGTCTCAATGATGAGGATGCATATGTCCGAGCGAGTTCTGCAGTAGCTCTCGGCAAACTCAATGACGCCAGAGCCGTTGAGCCGCTCACCCAGGCTCTCAGGGATGCGAATAGCGCGGTCATTCCGAGTATCATGGCGGCTCTCGTTAACCTCAACGCAGTCGATCCAATGATCCAGGCTCTCACGGATAAGGACAGCACTGTCAGATGGAATGCTGCGGTAGCTCTTGGCAAACTCAATGATACCAGTGCCGTAGAACCACTCATCCAGGCTCTCAAGGATGAGGACTCGTATGTCCGAGCGAGTGCTGCAGGTTCTCTCGGCAAACTCAATGATGCCAGAGCCGTTGAGCCACTCATCCAGGTTCTCAAGGAGAAGGACTTGATTGTCCGTGCGAGTGCAGCAGAGTCACTTGGCAGACTCAATGACACCAGAGCGGTTGAGCCACTCATCCAGGCCCTCAAGGATACGAGCAACGGTATCAGCCCAAGTGCCATAGCGGCTCTCGTTAACCTTAACGCAGTCAATCCAATGATCCAGGCTCTCAATGATACGGACATCGGCGTCAGATCAAGAGTCATAAGGGTCCTTGGTGAGATCAATGATGCCAGAGTTGTTGAGCCACTCATCCAAGCATTAGAGGATGAGAATCCGTATGTCCGAGCGAATGCTGCGGCAGCTCTTGGCAAACTCAATGATACAAGAGCTGTAGAGCCACTCAGTCAGGCTCTCAAGGATGAGGACTCGCATGTCCGAGCGAGTGCCGCAGCGGCACTCGGCATTCTAGGCAACATTCGAGCGATAGGGCCTTTAGAGTCGGCATTAAATAACGAAGAGGTAGCGGTCAAAGTTGCGACTTGAGCGGCTCTTGAAAAGTTAGGATGGCTGCCTGCATAGATTGAATACTATATCTCAGCAAAACAAAACGACCCCAAAAGGCAAAATGGCCTTAGATAGTCTCAGAGCGATTGAAGAGAAAATCCCGGAGCTTTTGCCCTAATCGGGAAGCCACTTGCTGCAGGTTGGCAGCCCTTGGAGTGGGGCCCAGGACTCTATCAGACTGCAGGGCTATGCCGTGGCCTGAACGTGATCATCTGCCGTGGCATGCCGTTATAGGGCTCCAGAGCGGCACAACCTATCCTACCTTGTCGTTCCAGGTCATCGAGGAGTGATTCCAGCTCTGTCAACCTCATGTGCGTGCGCTGTTCGTAGCCAGTTCGTTAGCCTGGTGCCAGCGCTAGCGACAGGAATGCTATCGGGATGCGAGATGAAATCCGGCTAATTTCTTTTTGGGCAGATTGCGAACATAAGGCAGCGGGGCAGCAACCTCTCAAAGAGATGATAAGATCAGGAAGAGACTGGCTGGTGAGAATCTTCTCTATGAGAAAATGTCCTGAGGAGATCGATTTATAGCCGGACGTTTTGGGTAAGCTGTTAATATTTGCAGAGGCTCTTTCCATCGCAGCTGCAAGATGTCTGATGTAATGCTTGATCCAGAGAGTTGTGCTTTTGGTTGAAAATGGTTAAAGCATGATCTGGATCAATTAGAGGCTATTTCTCGGAGTCTCTGAATGGCCTGCAGAGTCCTGGCAGTTTCGATCTTTTTTTCATTCTCATAATGCTGTATGATCTCTTCGATGGGTATTCTAAGCTTGTAGACTCTCATAGGGCGGCCTTTTCCATCTATCTTGATGCTGCGCTTAATGATCCAATTATTTTGTTCCATTGTGCGCATGCCGATGCTAACTTCAGGTTGTCTTAGGCCAGCCCCGATCTCAATTTCCCTGGTGCTTGCTTCTTTCACGTTCGCTAGATATGTTATCATGGCAGCCATGTTTCTGGGGACGTTCAAGCTTTGCAGCGCCTGCATGAATTCACGGTCTTTCTCGTCCAGCACTTTAATCAAAAATTCTTTTATTATGATCCCACCAAGATTCGTGCATCGTTTTATCGTATATAATTATTCTTTAAAACTGCTATTTCGTAATATTCTCAGTTGTAATATCGTTAAATGCGTCAGTATGATCTTCTGTCCGGCGGAACGCTGCGGCTTCTCTGTGGTTGGCGTGGAGTGCATCTGAGGCCGGCAACGTTCGCCCTTGGTGAGACGCAAGCAATTGATATGGCTTGAAGTAGCCTCATCCTTCCAGCCTGAACTCCTCCGGCCACAAACTATCATCTTTGACGCTCATCTCTCCGCAGGTCCCAGGATCCAGGAAAACTATTTATCGTCAACCTTCATAGGTTGACGCATGAACTTGTTCACCAACGAAAAACAGTTCGAGTTCTGGAAGCTGAGGCGCGCCCGGCTACCCAATATAACCATTGCCAAGAACTTTGGGATCTCCCGGCAGGCGGTTTCGAAAGCCCTTCTCTCAATAGATGGGAAGATTGAGACCACGCTCCGCGAGATGGCAAGAGCCAACAAAATCGCAATCTTGAAAATCAATCCGCAGTTGGGCGTTCTTTTCGGTCGTTCGGTTCCGCTAGGCGTAGATGCAATCATCTTCGTCTCCGGGAGCCATGGTGTCCAGGTCTGGTATGAACATGATGGCGACTGCAGTGCGTGCGAGGAGTATGCTGCATGCATGGAACTGCTCTGGGATTATGCCGATGAACTCGGCATCGTCCTCAACCAGGCAGCTGATCCCACTAAAATGGCAGAGGAATTATTCGCAAAGGTGAAGGAGCTGGCCTGACATGCAATTTGCGGAAATTGTCGAACACTGGACGGGGTGGTGCCCAAGGAAACAGAAAATCCAGATGGCTTCTAGGACTTGTTTTTTGTCGGAGGAAAAAAACATGGAATCTCAGAAAAGAACGATAAGCAGGACAAAAGGAATGGCGGCAATTGTACTGGTAGTTGTCGCAGCATTGGCGGGAATGCGACTTGAGTTCGACAGCATGCAATCCCTGGACTGGGTCCTGAAAGATCCCAAAGCTGTAGAAGGTTACCAGTGGTTAGCGAACAACACAGAAAGTGATGCGGTCGTTCTGGCCTGGTGGGATTATGCGGACGGGATTGAGAAGATCGGTCACCGTGGAGTTGTGATCAAGGAGGCATCCGAGAAAATTAAAAACACTATTGCAGGCTATTCAGTTCCCGGAAGGCCCTGGCATAAGATAGAATATGCTCTGTGGTATCCCTATGAGCCCGATGAAAAGGTAAAAGATGTGGCGGCTTTCTTCGTATCAGAGAACTCAACATCGGCCAAGGAAATCGCCCGTAAGTATGGGGCAAACTATGCACTCGTAATGTCAGAAGATTTGGGCAAGTACTACCCAGTATTGTTGGCAACCGGCGAGAATTTCAGCGATTATGTGATGATTCCGAAAAATCCCGGGGCGGTCAAATTTGATATTAGGTCGAACCTGAAAAAGGAAACCACCTATACCAAAATGGTCAATGGAGATGGCGTAGAAGGATTCTCGAAGGAATTTGACAACGGCCAGATGAGAATTTATAAACTGAATTGATTTGGTAATATGCAAAAGTGATTGCCGAAGCAATTATGATGGTCAAGCGCAGCAGTTCTCTATTGCCACCATCCGTATTTTTTCCGTGCTTGATTATTTCGGCAAAGGAATGAATCCGCCCTTAGGGAGTAGCAAAAGACCTTGTGGGTATCGGGCGGGTCCAGGCTATACTACTACTCACAGGTATGAGTAGCTTAGCTGCGCGGGGCGAAAATAATCTGGCGGGCGAGAATGACCTGAGCTAATGGGCGCTTCGACTTCCGCACAGCTGTTCTATGACATTCTTCTTGATTTGCGTATTTTGCCTATTCAGTCTTCCAGTAGGCATTATACCAGAACTTGCAGCCGTCATCTCTCTGTCTTCGGTCGATAGCTACGCAGCCCCATCTCGCCAGAGTTCTCAAAGAACAAGATAACCGCTTCTCTATGCGAATCCAATCAATGTACGAGGAAATCTCAAGGCCCATGGCTTGGGCGATATCCTTCAAAGATTTAGCATCGTCTTTGCTTTCCGGAAGTACTGCTAATATAGCCTCATGGTTCATGCCATTTGCCTCGATCTGCTTGATGCGATGATAATCCTCTTCTGGAGTGCCTCAGAGTTTTGTGCCAGATTAAACAATCGCTATTTGCTAAATTGTTGCAAGTAGGCAATATTTAATGTTTACTGATATACTTTAGGGGAACAGAAGTGGTAGATTACCGCGGGAACGAAATGCGAAAGAGGTTCTTGCCTTCGCCCACATAGAACTGGGCGGCATTGAGCAGGCGCGGAACCATTTCCAGAAGGTGCTGGAGATGGAAGCTCAGGAGGTTCTGCGCAGCTTGGCCGAAAATGGGTGCGGGAGATTGTGGTCCGCGGCTCAAGGCCTTGTGCCCTGGGTTGATGCGGTATTCAAACTGTCCAACGAGTAGCGGGCGCTGCCAGGGAAGACTTTCTCGGCGCTGCAGAGGATTAAGTAGTAGGCGGGCTGATGTCTCCTCTCGCCAGAATCGCATTCCAAGCATTCATGTGGGTGGAGATCGAAACCTGTAGGTCTTGTGAGTCGTAGAAAGGGAGCAAACGGCCCGGGGGAAGAAGGGATATTTGAAGGAATTAGTCCCAAGGCCGTTATGAGGTAGTTTTTCTACCTGGTATTAATACTAATAGAGTATTCATAATAGTATATAAATCTTTCTAAAGAGCATCTGCTTGCCAGCGTATTTTCAGCCATATGCTATCTGGGAAACTGATTTATACAATCAACTATTTTGAAATGTAACGATCTTTGGTGTGGGAGGAATATCATGGCCGAGAAAGAGATGAGAAACTTTGCCCTCAGGGACAAGGATGGTAACGAAATCGGGGTCTTCACGGGAAAACAGCCGAGGCAAGCTGCTCTGAAGGCTGCGAATAGAGGACACACAGATATCAGGTTAAGAGAACGGGGAACCAAGAAAGTGCATGTGTTTACCGGAGAGCGGAAACAGGTGAAGAAACCCAAGAGTGCACCAGCCTGGATGCCAGCCAAAATCTGGAAGCCCAATGTCAAGAAGATTGGTGTAGAAAAGCTAGAACCATCTTAAAGCAGTGCTTTGAGCTTCAAATCGTAATGCCTGACCATTCTTTTTTCTTGCCTCTTTGTGCACTGTTTTTTTTGCCGGCCCTCAATGCGCTATCTACCGCTCGGTGGCTTGAGCTGGAAATCCCCTGCATCGCTTCGAAGACGTGGGGCCAGGCTGCTTCGCTTGGCTTAGTTTTTAACCTCAAGGTTCTCGATCTGCAGACGGCCAAAAAGGTCCAGGCTGAAATCTTCCGGGCCAGGCCAAGGATATTGATGACATGATTCAAGGCTGCCTGGAGGAGAGGGGCCTGCGCGAAGAGCGCGATTGGCCGGTCCGTATCACGCAATATCGTATAGACTTCAGATAATTGTTTATTCTATAAATATATTGAAATTTGAATTGATCGCGGAGCGAAAGCAGGCTTAGTCGCGCAATCCATCCAAAGGATGGCAGCTCATAGATATTATGTTATGTTAATAATACTATCTAAGGAAAAATTTGTATCATATCTAAAAAGCTGCAGATCATCAATGATCGCAGTACCCGGGCATGCACCCGATTATCGCTTTCGCTTGGCGGTGGTCGCGTTTTGGCACATCCAAAAATCATAAATATTTGAGATACGTAATTCGCATGAGATGCATGAAACGAGGCGCAAATCACCGATCGTTGCCGAGATTCTTGAGGCTTGCATGGATGTCACGAGCCTGAGCAATATCGTCGATGCATCCCGCACGGATTTCGCCACAATTAAACCATATCTGACTGAACTCACTCAGAGCGGAAAGATTGAAACGGTCGATGGAACCTTTTATAAAACTACTGAAAAGGGACTTGAAGCTCTCGGGCATTTCAGGGTACTTCTGGATTTTATCTCAGAGCATGGATACAGGGAATGATAGGCCACGGCTGCGGGGCTGATTATCCGCCGCCCGATGTCGTGTGCTGAGATCCTGGCCTGGTGCGCGTTCGCGCTCGTCGGGCTATGGATTGCCCGCGCGCCACGAGGCCAGGAGCCTATTTGGCGGCTGCGTTGCGGTCGAGCGTTATGCGCTGGGCAGGACCGCCCTGGGGCCAGGATATTTGCGAGCCTGCATTGCGAGGATGCGGTTTAGGGGCTTTGATGTCTACCAGGAATCCGGTTGAGTGTGAAAAGCCTGTGACCGAGCAGAACGGCAGGGCCCCGGCACAATGGATGGGAAGAGTGCTTGTTTTTATATTCGGTGCTTAGAAAAATATTTATATATGAATGACTATTTGTATAAATACGGTGGGATTATAATAAAACAAACTTCTGTTAAAGCGCTGGATGATAGGGATCAGGAAATCATTAAAGCATTACGAGGCCTGAAAGTGCCAAAGAGCGCAGCAGCGCTTATCACCTATTTAGCGAATGTGAGCGAAGCGACCTCTAGGGAGATCGAGATGGGAACCAACCTAAGGCAGCCTGAAGTGAGCTTAGGAATGAGCATGCTGAGCAAAAACAAATGGGTTATCGAAAGCGAAGTTAAGGCAGAGAGAAGAGGACGGCCAAAGAAGCTCTACCGCCTGAGCATACCCCTCGAGCAGATCATAAAGCATTATGAAGAAGAGAAAGGCCGCGAGTCAGCCTCGACTATGGAGACCATCCAGAGGCTGAAGGAAATGGCAACCAATTGAGCAATGAATCAGGCCCAGGCCTTGGTTGGATCGACGGTGGTTTCTCGTGGCCAGTCCGTTAGCCTGACGTCGGCACTGGCGACAGGATTGCGGCAAAGCTGCGATAGTGAACTCCTCCCGCGCCCTGAAGGGTGGGGACTTCCCGCTTCGTCCTTCGCAATCCTACAAGTTAAAACCAGGCTTGTTTTGCCCGACCAGGCTGCGAAGCTTATGAGCCCGGAGCTGTAGTCTTCCAAGGTCCCCTGGCCGAGATCTTCGGGGCGAGGTCAGAGTACATCGAGGACCCGATTTAAAGCCGCCTGGAGCAGAGGAACTGGCGTGAAGAGCACGGATGGCCAGCTGCGTTCTCTCTGCTGAGTGGCCCCAGGCAGGATCCTTGAAAGTGCGAGGCCTGCGGCGCGGAAGGCGTCCAGGGCCCTGAAGAAAGATGACAAGGTTACGGGCAGAATCTCAGGAGATAGCGAAGAAGCATCCTGGGAGGCTAAGCACTATCGCCTTGCTTCTGATCACATGTCTATTCTCAGCCATGCCCATTATCAGTCGAGGCGATAAAGAACTCTCATTTCAGGTAGTCTTCCATGATGGCTATCGCACAGTACTTCCCGCACATAGAGCAGGTCTTCGTCTCATTCGGAAGATGTATCTCCCTGGCTCTGTCGCCATCGATAGCCAGCCTGAATTGGTTCTCCCAATCCCTTGCCTTCCTGTATTCGGCCAGCATCCTGTCTTCGGCTCTTGGCCCATACTTCAGGCTGTCTCCTATGTGGGCTGCGATCTTGAATGCCACTACTCCTTCCCTGACCTGAGCCACGTTCGGCAGGGCCAGGTGCTCGGATGGAGTGATGTAACAGAGATAGTCCGCTCCGGCACCTGCTGCGAGTGCCCCACCGACGCATCCTGAGATATGATCATACCCGACGCCGATATCAATAGGAAGTGGGCCTGCGACGAATAGGGGCCTATGATCTGTCTTTCTCTTGTAGTGGGCAACATAGTCCGGTATTATGTTCGGGCTGACATGGCCGCCCATGCCCTCGATGATGACCTGGACTCCGAGATCATTCGCCCTTCGGGCAAGCTTGGCATTCATATCAATCTCTTCATCCTGCGGCCCATCCATGGGATCGTGGATGCAGCCGCTTCTCATGGTATTCCCGAGGGATAGCACCACATCCCTCTCAACAAGGATCCCGCATATCTCCTCGAACCTGGATAGGAAGGGATTCTCCTTATTATTTTGCAGCATCCATGCCGATGTGAAGGAGCCTCCCTTGGACACCATGCCCATTATTCTCTTAACGCCCCTGAGCTTCTCCAGCATATCAAGTGCGAAGCCGGCATGGACGACGATGGACGAAATCCCCTCATCGACATGCTTTTTGATCATCTGGACCAGATCGTACTCCGTTATGGCCTTGATGGAGCCGGCTTCCACAACCGCTTGATAGATGGGCACGGTCGTTAGCGGGGTGTTCGTATTCTCCGATATGGTTCTTCGAATCTCATCGATGGGGCCGCCCATTGAGAGGTCGGTAACGGTGTCTGCTCCATATTTCTCTGCAACTCTGGCCTTCTCGGCCTCCTCGTTGGGATCAAAAACGTCAGCCGAGGTTCCGATATTGGCATTGATCTTTGTTCTCAGGCTCTCGCCTATTCCCACAGGCTGCTTGCCGTCCCTTTGCAGTATGACGACGCGCCCCGAAGCTACCTGCTTCAGGAGTGAAGTGGGCCTCACCCCTTCAGCTTTGGCCACTGCATAGATGGCCTGGACCTCTTTGCCAGCATTTGCGGCATCGAGAAGATTCTCGTTCAATGGCACACCTACTTGTGGTGTTGTTGTATGAGCTTATAGATGTGCGCTGTTCGTCGTAAAGGGGCGACAGGAATGCCTCTTGGGGGGAAAGTAGATGCTCAGCGGGAATCCTGTCGAGCGTGAATCACTGATGATCGAGCAGCCTGGCCGGGCCTCGCTTGACTGTTGGCAGCTCTGGGGCCTGGGCTGCGTGCTCCTATGCAGCCACATGGGCAGGAGGTACGCAGCCCTGGCTGAGCTGATGGCCGGGATTTGAAGCATCCAGAAAATATAATACGTAGCTATGATATCGTTAATGCTGATGCTCCGACGAAGCAAAGACAAAATCATCGCTGATATCCTCGAAATCTGCCTGATGCCTGGAATGGCCAAAACCAAATTCGTCTATCAGGCAAACTTAAATTTCAAATCGGCTGCGTCTTATCTGGATCTGCTGACCAGAGGGAAGCTTTTGGAAGCGATTCCGGGCAAACCTACGATCTACAAAACGACGTCAAAAGGCAAGAAGGCCTTGAAGGCTATCAGGGCGATTGAAGTGATGATGCCGTAGCGGTTGGAACGAAGGCGGATGCCGATTGCGTCGGAGGGGGGGGGCGCGGATGCCTGCTGGTAATCCGGTCGTAGACTTGTCGTTTGTGATTGAGCAGCTATTTAATATCAGAAGTGATGTGTCTCTCTGTATGAAGCGCTCCACTAATAGGCAGAGGGTTAGAAATGCATTGATCATTTTTTCATTCGTGCTATTGCCAGTTACATTTGCTTATATATCCTGTCCGATAATAACTGAAGGTGCATCAGAAGGGATTATCACTGGTGGCCTGATAGTCTTCATCCTCCTCTTTATAAGCTCACTATTTTTGGGGAGGCTCTGGTGCGGGTGGCTCTGTCCAATGGGTGGCCTGCAAGAAATTTACTTCCATATAAATGATAACAAAATTAATTTAAGGAGACTAGTGTCTCGTCATTTTTATAACGTCGTAAAGTATATGATGTATTAGCTTCATAACCAAACAGGGAGAATTGGATATGAAGAAATACGTTGTTGCACTTTCTGA
>Ga0209749_1002361_pt1 | contig 12738 bp, 8 predicted proteins | sample EPASupsiteSAE347_FD_187267 | JGI IMG/M metagenome (GOLD analysis project Ga0209749, IMG submission 187267) | Bioremediated contaminated groundwater from EPA Superfund site, New Mexico - Sample SAE3-47 (SPAdes) (version 2) | ecosystem: Environmental > Aquatic > Deep subsurface > Groundwater >... | reverse complement strand
AGCTCAAGACGACGGAAAGCTTTTTCGTGAAGTCTTTCGTCAACCCAATGCACTTTTAATAGGGTGGAGAACTCATGATGAAAAGCGCGGGCAGCTTCCAAACCAACTCGAGCCTGGAGAATGGCACCTGTTTCGAGGAGAACGTAGCTTGTCGTAAGCAACGTCGCCTTTCCCTCTAAGAGACACTCAAGCGTTTCCCGCGCCCGGACGTGCATGTAGTCGTTGCGAACAAGAACGGCAAAAAGGCCCGATGTGTCTAAAAACACTCTCATGTGCGATCCTGCATCTTATCATCCGATGGTTCACCCCACAGGAACTCGTCGTGCCGAACGGAAACGTCGGGCCGGTCAGCCTCAAATGCACCAATGAGCCCAAGGGCTCTGCGGTTGGGGGTGTCCTCTTCCGCTCGCAGGCGATCCACTGCCCTCCTAATGATTTCAGAAATAGACTCGCCTGATTGGCGAGAAACCTCCACCAGAAAGCGGTGTTGCTCTTCCGTTAAGGAAATTTGAGTGCGATTCACGGCAAGCCTCCTTGCATCATTACATCTACAACATTACATCAAGCAACAACAAATGTCAAATTCTGTATGGAAAAAATTTCCTGAAAGAATGAATTTGGCCAGCGATTGTGATCCAGACCTTTACTAAAGCCACGTCTCTTACTCCGTTTCCTGAGAATACTTCTTAAACGCCGACGAATCCAGCCATCAAGGCTTTTGAAAACCCATTTCATGCTATGTTTGAAGTATCCAAACCAGCCCCGAATTATCGGCTTTAGCTTTTCGATGATTGCTTTTAGACTGGTCCCGTTGTTCCGTTTTGTGTTCTCACGGATAGAATCTTTGAATTTCTTGAGACTTTTCTTTCGTGGTTTTTTCCTGCCTTCCTCGAAGTGATATCCAAGAAATTCGAATCCCCCCCGGTTGGGAGGCATCCAGAATTCGCGTTTTCTCCGGATGGAGAGTCAACTTGGCATTATTTACCCATTCCTGTAATAGTTGAAAGGCTTGGAACGCCTCTTCACGGCTTTTACAGAGAATGACTGCATCATCCGCGTATCGAACCATTTCAAATCCGCTTTTTTCCATGAGGTGATCCAAAGGGTTGAGATAGATATTTGAGCATAATGGGCTGATAACCCGCCCTGTGGGGCTCCTCTTTCAGGCTCCCATTCCTTCACACCTTCAAGAATCCCCTGTTTGAGAAAGCTGTTGATGAGCTTCAGCATTCGTCCATCCGAGATATGCTGTTCGATCATGGTCATCAACATTCGTGTTCGGTTAAGACCCCAAATCATGATTGCGGGCAAATCGGGACTGGTATAACTACAAAACTAACATTGCACCGACAACATTCTCAATCTTAACCGAATACATATGACAGCGCGCAATAGTTCAATAAGCATAACGGATGGGAATTATTCCTTGGCGTTATCAACCAATCGCATTGATATTTGTCTGCAAATCATCGCCGGTACTCCTATCGGGTAGCCATGTTCCTGGATTTCACCATAAGTAAGAATCCCGGATATCGGTCCCTCAATAGCGATATTGAACGATGATTGGTAATTCGTGTGTGTTTTCATGGTGGGCGTATCGTAAAAATTGCCCATGGTTATGACTTTGAAATATGCCTGTCGAATTCCGTTCATTACGTTAATGCTGTGAAATAGCCGGACCGGTTTGTGGTTATGAAAAGAGCCGCCCGCGAGCGGTATATCCCATGACTCGCCGACAGACGCGCAGCCGACAGTTTCCGAACCGATCATGATCATCTGGGAAGGAATCGTATGCAAGTCGGTCAACTCGCGATAAAAAAAAGCCCCGATTGGTTTATCCATATATGGAGTGCAGGGTTGTAATATCGATTTCAAAACATCCGATTCGTTTAAACTACATGTATAACTAAATACCTTCGGAAATTCGGGTATGAGCTCAATCACAGTTTGAAATTCAACGCTTCCGCTTTTACCCGAAAGCAAAACATCCTTGGGTAATTTCCGATATTTTGCATCTGATAACTCGTATTTTTTCAGCTTCATCCCGTTATTTTCGATTATCGAAACTTTGGCATAGAATTGCAGTTGCTCTATTTGAATCGGTTCTTGTGCGCGCGGAAAGCCCTTATCATCTTTTGTCGAAAAGACGGTTTCCGTATCCTCAAAGAAATAGGTAAAAATTTCACCGGTTTTATAATCATGTTGTTTGATAATCCCATCGGCGGCTTTTGATTCGACTTTCTGCGCCGATAAATTTCCGCAGGTTGCGGCAAAAATCACGATCGTTATCAGAAAAATCTTTCTCATATTTACCCGGTCATTAGTTACATTCATCATGATACATTGCTCACTTTCGTCATATTGGTAATCGATAACGTCGCTCGTCGCATGGAACTTCCATTCTATCAGGACGACTTCCGAAATTCTACGCATACAAGAAATCAAAATTCGATGATCAGTCTCGGTTTCCCAATTTTTACCAATTTCCAGCGGAATTCATTCAGAGTCCAAATTCTTGAGGATTTTTATCGCCAAAGGTTCTTTGATTTCGTTAATCTTGGGATTGCTTCAATTGCACCGGTTTTTGGGTTTATCCATAAGGAATGTGAAGCGGAATGGTCAAATAAAAATGGACAACTTTTTAAGCGGCTATTTTCAACCACCTCACTATGGTAGCGATAAATCGAGAAAATCGTAAGAATCCGTACAACTCAAAACACCCCGCACAGTGCCCGATCAGATCGCGCCGCAAAGGAAATGCGGTTTTATGATATCATCGGACCCTAAGTTTTTCGCTTGCCGGGTGCACCTTTTTCTTGCGTTAAGCCGGTGGCGAGAACATCTTTTATCGCTTCGAGATTGGTGCCGAAATACGACAGTTGGGCCATGAGCTGCCCCATTCGGTCGTCGCTTCCGATGCCTCTAAGCATTTGATTTTTCTTGAAGGTTTTTCTAATGTCGTCGAGGCGTGCCTTTTCCGTTTCGGAAAGCACACCCAACAATTCCCTGAATTTCAGCAGGTTGCTTTCAGCCCCCATAGCCAAAGTTTGGGCCTCGTTTTCATAGTGATCTCGAATCAAACGCTCGATTTCATCGTCATTCATTATCGGCAGCACTTTTTCCGCGATGCGGTTCATGTTGCGATAGGACCCCTGTAGTTTAAAGGGAGGCTCGACTCGGTAGGCTTCGGCTTGCGCCGCGGATGCAATGTATTCCCGGTTCACCTTGAGAATGACTTCCCTCACTCGAAGCAGCTTTTTCATCGTAGCAACGAATTCGTTTACTTCCTCGGCGGAATAAGTTCCTTCGGTATCAAGGCCTTCAAGGGAATTAGTCTGCGCGGCTTTGACGATGGAATAGACATCCTTGGCGTTTTTCGAAGCCAGCTTAGCCAGCGCGGAATTCGACGCCATGGCGTTCTCGATATAACTCAGATGAAACGCCTCGACTTTTCCTCCGATAATATCACCCAAATTGTAGGTATCGGCACGATTGGCAAGCATGTCGGGAATGCTGAATTTTTCGCCGCTTTCCGTGTAAGGGTTTCCGGCCATCACCACGGCGACCTTTTTCCCCCGCAAATCGTAGGTCTTGGTTTTTCCCTTGAAAACGCCTTCAATCTTCCTTTGCGCGTCACACAAAGAAATGAATTTTTCGAGGAACTCCGTGCTGCAATGCTGGATATCGTCGATGTAAATCATTATGTTGTCGCCCATTTCAAGCGCAAGGTTCAGTTTCTCGATTTCTTCACGAGCCGCTGCATTGGGGGCTTCAGCCGGATCGATCGACGTCACTTTTCTACCGATCGACGGACCGTTGATTTTAATGAAAATGACTCCGAGCCGATTCGCGACATATTCCATTAAAGTGGTTTTCCCGTAACCCGGCGGAGAAATCAAAAGAAGCAGCCCCATGCGATCGGGTTGCTTTTCTTCACCGACCACACCCATTTGTTTCGCAAGATTGTTGCCGATAAGAGGAAGATATACCTGATCAATCAGTTGATTTCTGACAAAAGCGGAAAAAACGCGCGCTTTAAACTGATCGAGCCGCAGTTCCTCCTTTTTCCGTTCAAGCAGCGATTTCTTCAACGCAATAAAGCTTTCATATCTTGGAACAACATTTTTCATGTAGCGGGCTATCTTGGTCATGAATATATTGTAATTGAGATGATAGCGGCTTTTCTCGATCAACGAGTGACTGCCGATCATTCCGGTGATGTCCCGCGTTACCGCTTGCGAAGAAACGCATTTCGCATCGCAAGCGCCCTCAAACAACAACAAAGCGACTTCATCTCTCACCAACCAACCGTTCGGAATCTTCCGAGCATCGGCGTAGGCATCCACCCAACTTCTCAACAGGGAAAAAACCGCCGGAGGGTCTCCGCGGACCTTATTGATGGAATTTTGAAATTCGAGCGCCATTCCCTTGTCATCCAGCAATTTGTTCAAAGCCTGGTACACTTCGGCAGCTTCACGGCTGACGACGAATTGCATGCGATGAGACAACACATGGAAAAGATAATCGGCGGCCTCATCAACCAGCTCCTGGGGAAACAGCCGCGTATCGCGGACGAAACCCGTCAACCGGGAAATCAGATCTTCCTTGAATTCGGACAGCGCCCCCGCATCGGGAAAAATTTTAGCGATCGTTCCGATTCCCTGAATTTTGGCTTCCAGCAAGGTTTTAAAGGAACTTTCACCGAGTCGACCCCAGAAAAATGCGGCCATGGCCCGAGCCGACGATGAATATCGCAACAAGCCGATTCCGGAGTGCAATTCCAGCAACGCTTTTAAAATCGCGGCGGCGTCTTGATCGTGAACGCCCTTAACATATCCCTCGGAATATCTAGGCCCCATTTGAGCTTGTACAACCTTCAACAACTCCGGCAATCCCAATTTCGCGACTCCGGCAAGGGCGGCATTTTTCCCGGCTTCAAGGCTTTTAAAGACCATGTAAGCAAGATATTCCCCGCGATAGATTTCCTGATTCTCGGAAACGATTTCCTGCAACCATAGGTCGTTGTATCCGAGAAATTCGGGATCGCTGATTTTTTCGAAAAAGTTGGTACCGGTTAAATAGAAGAACATATCCCGATTTCGCAAAACATACGTAAGATCAAGTGCTTGCCGATTAACCGAGAAATGATGAGTTCCGAGTTTTATGACGTTCTCGCCGTCAAGAAAAAGATCCTGCCGATCTTTCAGTTGACGAACGCCTTCTTCCCGCAAAGTCTTCAACCGACTCTGCAACTCATCGGCCTTAACCGTATCGCCAATATCAACCAACTGCTTAACGATGTTTCTTACTTTATCGATCATCAGATCGGATGCGAAATATCCGTGAATTTCGTTCACGGTCTTGAAACCCGACAGCTTCGCCGCAATTCCCTTCAGTATCCGGTCGGCGGCGGTCATGAGTCCGTTGGCACGCTTCGATCTTGCCTCGACCAGGATCAACTTTTTCGATTCGAATGCGGCGTAAGCCTCTTGCCTTTTCTCGGCGAGAGCCACTACGAATTGCTCGAAATCGGCGAATTTCCCTTCGAGCTCTTCTATTTGAACCATGATTTTGGTCAACTGCTCGTCACACTTTCCGGGAGTCTCGCACAAATCCAGCGCATTTATGATACTTTGGCCCAACAGTTTCACTTGCGATGAAAATTCGGCTTGTCCCTCCACGACGGCTATTTCTTGTATCTTCTTTCTGACCGTGGCCCTTATCTGATTCAATTGGGAAAAAATCGGGGAAATCGCATCGATTATTTGCGTTCTTTTCGTGGCATCATCGATCTTGAGATTGCTTACGATTTCGATCAACATCTGCAGTTCGGAAGCTGCGTCGGCGATTTCCTTATCCGTTCCCTTGGCTGTCGCGACTGTTTTCAGTTCAGGAATCCGAGCCTCTTGAGCGGCGGCTTTGTCGCGATAAGGATTCAGCGAAGCGGAATTCAGAAGGAATTCGACGCATTTTTCCGCGATATCCGACGAATGCGACTCGTTTTCCTTTTCCATCGAATCCACGACGGATAAATCGACATATTTCAAATCGCGCAAAGCTATTATCTCTCCGCGTATGCCGCGCAAATTCGATAGAGAGGCTACATAGGAATAAATAACGTCGAAACGGTCGGCACGGATCTCATCAATTATTTTCCTGATCCGCTGCGAGACTTTGGCGATTTGCTCCCTGGTATTTTTCTTCACTCTGACGACTTTCTCGAATTCCTCTACGGCGGTCGCCGATGTCTCACGAATTTTCACCAGGGTTTCACGAATATTGAATACTTCGGGCTTGTCCAACCAAAAGTACGCATCCGAAACATCGCCGCTTTTCTTCACAAGGTCGATGTAAAGATTCGCGAATGTATCTTCCTTTTCGATCAGGGAAAGTATTTCACGAGTCTCCGCCATGCAGCGGACGACATCACGATTGCCGATTTTGTACAATAGAGATTCCCGTTTTGCAGGAACGGCGAAATTTTGCCCGACGTAAGGCGTCTGCCAGATTTGTATGGCGTGGTGTTTCACGGGCTCGTCGATCCCGCGAAAATTAATGAGCTTGCCGTCGTCAAACAGGGAATAACCGCCGCAGATCAAAGGGGTTTCGACCTTCCGTTGAATGATATTGTAGGAAAAGAGAACGTAAGCTCCGTCTTGAGTGTTGTGAAAAACGTAAAGATAATCTTCGCCGTTAGGAGACGCTATGCGTTTTTCGAAACACATGTCGCGGATATTGCTCTCGAACTCCTTGTACTCTCCCGACTGAAGATAGTAACCACGAGAAAATATCACTCCCTGGTTGTCGGGCAACAGCACGCAAGCATTCGCGATCGAATCGATTCTAACGGCTTTTTGAATTTTCTCGTTGTAAACAATGTAACGGTAATCTTTTTCCTGATATGGAAGAATCTTCAAAACGATAAGGCTTCCGATCAGGGCGTAGAATATCTCGGCATCATCGAGAGTTTGATCCTTGTCTTGTACCGGTTCGGAATAAATGCCCTCGCCTGATTGGGTATTATCTTCCACCTTGATTGTAAGATCTCCGCCGACGGTTTCCACGAATATCCGATCGTCTATGGAAATATGCGGATGGACTCCGAATCTATGCAGATCGCGGTGAGTGCGCACCCACTCGAATTCATGCTGGGCCGGAAGACGATACTGATGGTCGCTGCGGTTGTCCAGATAGACGATGCCATCATCCTTTATCAGCCATTTGAAGGTTTTGATGTCGTCGACATTTCTGCCGACTTGGAAAACCATGAACAAGTTGGCGTTTATGACGGCGAACTTCTTAAAAATCGTATTCTTGTAATACCTGTACAAATCTTTAAAGTCGGTTACGAATTTCTGGTCGCCGATGATGTCGAGAGGCAATTCCCGAAAGGAATTGTTCTTGAATTCGTAAACCGAGAAAACATCGGATATTTGGGTCTCCGCCTTCAAACCGAAAAATACGTTGTAGCCGAAAATGAATTTGTTCCCGATCGCCGCCATATCGCGGGGAACGCAATTATTCGCGGTGGATATTCGTTCAGTAGCCAGCAGAGACATTTCAATAGCACCGAAAGTCTCTTTTCTGGAACGGTTCAGAGCTTCAAGCTTCGTTTTAAGTTCGTCGCCATGGCTCAGAAGACGGCTCTTGATGATTTCATAAGTTCCCGCGTCAAGCTGAACCTTCGCCTCCGGGGGCTTAGACTCGGATTGCGGTAGGGTCTGAGATTGCTCGTTCTCGGTCATGTTATGCCTCTTGACTCCGGTTTTAGAGTCTTACGATACAACAATCAGACAATCTTGTCGTTTTTGGGAGGAGCGAGGAGATTTCCCACGATCTTGTCGGCAAGGCCTAATGTGTGGGCGTTGTCCATCATTCCCTGCAATGTCGATTGCGTCGTTTCATCTTTGGCCGACATCACCAATTTTGACAACAAAGCCGATACGGTCAAGTTTTTCAAGTCTTCGGAAGACATCCCAAGCTGGGAAATGAATTTCTTCAAACGGAAACGAAAGACTTCCGGATCGCCGGTAAAGAAGGTATCGCGGACGCTGGTAAGCGTCTTGCTGCTTTCAACCATCCTATCGAAGGCTTTTCCGGTTGCCACCGATCCGACTATCTTGTCAAAGAAAGCGGTTTCGCCACCGATGATTTCAATCTTCGCCGACTTAAGCGCCTGGGCGACGATCTCGGCGCGATTCTCCGCGATTTCCTGTTGGGCCTTGATTTGAGCCAGATCTACATCTTTATCCTTGGCAAGACGCAATTTGAACTCTTCATGATGCCTACCGATGGTATCGAGAAGTTTCATCGCGTTGGCTTTTTCCTGAATACCTTTGGCTTCAGCGAGATATTTTTGTTGTAAAACGGTCGCTTCAACTTGTCCCTGCCTTTGAAGCGCTTCAGCCCGCGCCTCAATTCCCTTGGCTTCAGCGATTGCTTTGGTTTGGTGAACGGAAGCCTCGACGGCCCCTTGTTTTTCGAAAGCGATGGCTTTGGCTTCCGTTCCCTTCGCTTCGGCTAAAGCCTTCTTTTCAAATACCAGAGCTTCCGCCGAACCTTGTTTTTCAAGCGCCGAGGCCTTCGATTCCATGACTTGTGCTTCGGCCAAACCGACGGCGGCAACCTCAGCTTGCTTGGCGAGCGCCAACAATTTCTTGGCTTCGGTTTCTTTCTCCGCGGCTTTCAACTGCGCTTCCCATTCAATATTGTTCTTCTCCGCATCGAACAAAGCCGCTTTTTTGGACGCCTCGGCCTTCTTTACGTCTTTTACCAACGCTTGTTCGGCCTCCATTTCGGCTTTGATGATTTGAACCCTTTTTCCCCGCTCGGCGGTAGCGAATTCCACGGTATCCTTGATTTTTTGCTCTTCCTCAACGACAACGCGCTGAACCATTATTCTCTGGCGAATGACTTCCTGAATGTTTTTCTGTTCGACTTCAATAACCTTGGTCTTTTCAATGGCGGCAAGCGAAACTATCCTTTCCCTCTCGGTCGCTTCCAATTCTCGATCTTTCTCGACCCTTTCGATTTCAACTTTTTCAGTTCTTTCCTTGTTCTTCTGCGCAACTATTATCTGACGACCCTTGTTTTCTTCGGCGACGGCAATTTCCTCATCGGCCGTGATTCTCGCACGCTCGCCCTTCAAACGTTCTTCCTGTTGTATTCGCTTGGCTTCGGCTTGCTCTCGCGCAACGGTGGCGGCGATTTCCCGCTGTTGTTTTTGCTCGGCCTCGGCTTGTTGGCGTTGCAACTCAAGAACGGCTTCGCGGGCTTTTACATCCTGTTGAACGATCGTCATCTCTTTCTCGCGTTGAATTTCGTTGGTGGCTTTTGCTTGCTTCGCGGTCAAATCGGTGATTTTCTTAATGCCTTCGCAATCAAGAATATTTCTGGGATTAAGCATTTCAATTGGAGTCTGCTCAAGGTAATCAATAGCCGAGTCTTCAATAACATAACCGTTTATGTCGGTACCGATCGCATTGACAATGGAATCACGAAATTTCTTTCTTTCGGTGTACAGTTCGACGAAATCGAAGCCCTTTCCGACCGTTTTCAATGCTTCGGAAAATTTGGCGTCAAAAAGCTCGATCAAGGCTTCCGGGTCGGAAGCACGTCGACAGCCGAGAGATTGCGCGACTTTCAAAACATCCTTGTCGTTGTTGTTCACCCTCACGAAGAAAGCAACTTTAACATCGGCTCTAATATTGTCCTTGCAAATCAATCCGTCTTTCCCCACGCGGCTGATTTCGATTCGTTTAACCGACAGGTCTATATATTCAACACGATGGATGATGGGAACGACAACCATGCCGGTAAATGAAACCTGAGAGCCTCTAATTCCATTTCTAATCAGAGCAGTTCCTTGGGGGACCTGATGATAACATTTGAATGCGAACGAAATTCCACCCAGAATAATCATCGAAACCAGTCCGACAACTACGACCATTACCATCTGCATCATTTCCACGATTCAATCCTCCTTCGAAATTGTTGCTTGCATGAAACCAGAAAGGCTTCCCAATGTTAATATCCGTTCATATCGCAATCATAAAAATCGATCAACACAACGGTCGAAAATCGGAAATGTATTTTTACTTTTCAATCTGCTTTATGTCGCCGTCAACGTAATCATAAGGACGTATTATATAAACGCCCTTCTCATGTTCATGTAGAATAATCAAAGCTTTTTCGCCTTCCTTGAGCGCGATTCCTTCTCTGGTTCGCACGTTCAACAAATGCGGGGCTCCTGGAGTTTCCACCAAAGCTTGCCCGCATTCCGAATCGGCTTTTGAAGAAGATATTACACAGATTTCACCGATCAGGCTTTTATGCTTTTCGCCGCCTTTTCCCAACGCGCTGAACAACGCTCCGAATGGAAATGAAGCTATCTTGGCTACTATTAAACTGGCGATTACGTTGGGAATTGCCATGAGCAGGGAAATTAAAAAGGAATCATTGCCTAAATAATGATTGGCGGTAATTGAAATTGCCCATGCCGAGAGAATAAAAAAGCTGAGAAAAATCGTTATCGGCACATCCCCAATGTTAAGTATTTTGGGAATACTGCCAATCATGCTGCCGCCATGAGCATGCAAATCGGAATCTCCATCGGCGTCGCCGTCCGCATCGGTATCACTGTCGCCATCGGCATCGCCGTCTCCATCGACATGTATGTCTGCATCGCCGTCTCCGGCTCCTTCAAGATGCAAATCGACATCGGCATCAACCTCACCGCCAGCGTCGGGACCGCCGCCAAAGAGATCGATATCAAAAATTCCCATTAAAACCGTTAACCAGTAAAGACCCACGACGGTCAACATCACTGTGTACGGCAAATTAACCCACGCCACACAAGCTTTCAGAAATTCATTCACCGGATTTTACCTCGTCAATCTCGCCAACTACCCATCTAATAGTGCTTTTATGCTTATTTTCATGCGGATGGAAAAACCCATAAACTTGAATAAATATACAGCCCCCAAAGTCCGTGGTCAATCTCGATTTATTTTCCGTAAGGCATTGTTAATAAATAATGGTAAAATAACTTCCAACTATAATGGAGGTTATGCATGAAAATTATTATCAGCGTTCTTTTTCTATTAATGGCCGGCTCGATCGGCGGCTGTTCATCCGGCATACCCGGATCGGGAAATCTGAAATCCGAACCCAGGAATGTGACAAGCTTTAATTCGCTTTCAATAAGCGGAGCTTATGATTTCAAGGTCGATTGCGGGAAAACCCAACAAAGCGTTGAAATCAAAGCGGATGACAATCTGCTCCCTCTTATAACAACACAAGTCGTTGACGGCGTTCTGGAATTCTCGAACACCGAGAGCATTTCTCCCACAACCGCGATCCAGGTCACAATTACCGTCGGCGACCTGAAATCGGTAAATCTGTCTGGCGCCGGAAAACTTGCGTTCACCGGTTTGAAGAACAAGGAATTCAAGGTCCACGTTTCGGGTGCAGGCGAGATTGCGTGTACGGGAGAAACCGATAATTTCGAAGCGGAACTATCCGGAGCGGGAAAAATCAATGCCAAGGACCTTGTTGCGAAGGTTGTAAGCATTGAAATGAGCGGTGCGGCGAAGGCGGAAATCACCGCCTCCGAAGAATTGAACGCCGACATTTCAGGGGTCGGAAGCATCGATTATTACGGAAACCCCGCGAAGGTCAATCCGAAAATCTCAGGCATTGGAAAATTGAACAGAAAATAAATATTTCATTCATGATTAAATATGCGATTCTGCCGTTGATCTTTCAAAGGAGCAAAGAGAATGAGTGATGTCATGGAACTTAGAAAGCTCATGAAAGGCCACTCTTTAGTGAACAACAAGGTCGGTGCGCAATCCGATCAACAAAAAGGACTTCCTCAGCCGCCTTTTGAAAAACCCTTTGATAAAAATACCGAACTGATTCCTCTTCCCCCACCGATTGATTTCATAGTTCCCAAAAATGAGATTGCCGCTTGCATCAAGGATCGAATAAGTCATAGAAAATTTTCAATCAAACCAATTTCTCTCGATCAACTGAGTTTTCTATTATGGGCGACTCAGGGAGTCAAATTTTACACGAATAATAATTCCATAACCAAAAGAACGGTACCTTCCGCCGGATCACGTCACGCTTTTGAAACCTACCTGGCCGTTCTTCGCGTGGAAGGAATCAAACCGGGAATTTATCGTTATATCGCGACTCAACATAAGCTTTTGTTGGTTCGGGAAAAAGAAAACCTCGATAAAGATCTCGTGGAAACAGCATGTAATCAGCTTTTTTGCGGGCAAGCAGCCGTGACTTTCTTTTGGGCCGCCATTCCTTACCGAACGGAATGGCGCTATACGTCACATGCATTCAAAGTAATTCTTATCGATGCCGGGCACGTTTGCCAAAATCTTTATATCGCCTGTGAAGCCCTCGGAATCGGAACCTGCGCCATAGCCGCCTACTTCCAGGAAAAAGCCGACTCATTACTCGGAATCGATGGAAAGGACGAATACGTCGTCTATCTGTCTCCTGTCGGATGGCCTGAGTTGTCGAACAACGCAACGTGATTCATTACTCTAATCCGGGGTAAAAAACTCCGATAAAAGACATTATAATCTTCTTGAATTGAGCAAGCCGCCCCGATAATTAAGCGGAATTTAAGGCTAATGCAAATGAACAAGAATTCATAATAATTTCATTGATAAAGTAGAGTAAACTATGGATCAAGAGAAGCAAATTTGCCAAAGTTGT
>Ga0209749_1002358_pt1 | contig 12750 bp, 9 predicted proteins | sample EPASupsiteSAE347_FD_187267 | JGI IMG/M metagenome (GOLD analysis project Ga0209749, IMG submission 187267) | Bioremediated contaminated groundwater from EPA Superfund site, New Mexico - Sample SAE3-47 (SPAdes) (version 2) | ecosystem: Environmental > Aquatic > Deep subsurface > Groundwater >... | reverse complement strand
TATCGGGCGGCTCAAAAAACCGGTGCCGGCGACATTCTAAGGGTGACGGCCGATTGTCCGCTTTTCTGCCATCTTGAAGCGAATAAAATGATCGAACTGCATATCGCTCGCGATGCCGATTATACTAACAACATCAATGTTTTGGGGGTTCCCATACCCATCGGCGGCGGTTGCGAAGTGTTTAAATTTTCAGCTCTGGAAAAGTCATGGAAAGAAGGTCATGCTCCCCATCATCGCGAACACGTTGATGAATACGCGATCGAACACCCCGATATATTCAAAACTGAAAAGGTGCTTCCACCGCCGGAAATCGCCAGAAAAGATTTTCGCCTTACGCTGGATACGCAGCAGGATTTATCGCTTTTTCGCGAGATATTCGCCCGCTTATACCGCCCGCCAGATGTAATCACACTTGCTCAAGCGATCTCATTGCTTGACGACAATCCGGCTCTGTTGGAAATCAATCGGCACATCATTCAGAAGAGATACTAGTTCTTCGTCACAGTTGAATTTTAAAAAGGCAATTCCAAAGCAATGGGGCATGAATAAAGTAAAAGGCAATATATCCAAAACTCAAGTATGACTAAGGCCTTGTCAGCAAATAAGTGTAACGAATTTCTGGGATTTCCGGCCATAAGAGCCTGTAAAAAAGCAACCAGACGGTCCGGTTATTTTCTAACAGGCTCTAAGGACCAGTCGAGTTTTTCTTCAAGGAGCTTGGAACCAAATGAAACCAATACAAGTCGTTGATCGCTTTATAGGGCCAGGTCATCCGTGTTTTATCGTCGCTGAAATCGGAATCAACCACAACGGGGATGTTTCATTGGCGGAGAAATCAATTATCGCTGCGGCTGAAGCCGGAGCCGATGCGGTTAAATTTCAAAATTACCGCACGGAAGATTTTTTATCGGATCGAACATTGACCTATTCTTATCGATCCGGCGGAAAAACGATAAAAGAATCACAGTATGACATGTTCAAAAGATGTGAGCTGACGACGGTCGAGCTTCGGAAATTGAAGAAAACTTGCGACCGGGTCGGAACGATTTTCTTCAGTACTCCGACCGGGCGGGAAGGTTTGGAGGATTTAATTGCCGTTAAGGCTCGGCTTGTGAAAAACGGTTCCGATTTTCTTACGAATATTCCGCTTATAGAAGCAATGGCGAGAAGTGCTATTCCCACGATCTTATCAACCGGAATGGCCACGATCGCCGAAATCGACGATGCCGTAAGAGCCTTTCGCCGTGCAAAAGGCAAGGATTTGATGCTTTTACATTGCACCTCTTCATATCCGACTCCTTCAGACGACGTAAATCTGCGCCGAATTCCCATGCTGGCATCGACATTCGGATGCCCTTCGGGATTAAGCGACCACACGGAGGGAATAGTCGCGGCAATCGGAGCCGCGTGCATAGGTGCCTGCATGATAGAAAAACATTTCACGCTCGACAGGAATCTTTCGGGACCCGATCACTGGTTTTCATCGACTCCAGATGAATTTCGAACCCTTGTCGATGCGGTGAGGACGGTTGAAAAGCAATTGGGAAACCCGATCATCGGTCCAACGCCGTCCGAAGAAACCGGTCGAAAAGGCTACCGCCTTTCATGCGTCGCTGCCGATCATCTGAATGTCGGTCATAGACTCGTTGAGTCGGACATTGTATTTCGTCGCCCAGGAACCGGGTTACCGCCGGTCATGATTTCAACGCTGATCGGTCGGCGTCTTACGAGGAAAGTTCCCCGAGGAAAAGCGTTCGATCAAAGCGATTTTGAATCCTGATTCCCGAATTATCGCGGAAGAAAGCTTTTCATCAGATTTCCGTAATCCTCAAACATCTTGGCCGCGCGCGGATCTTTATCGATCAAATCCCGTATTTTTTGATAAGTTGACCGGCATTCCGTTTCCCGCCGAAGGTTTTTGTAACATTCCGCGATGCAGTACAAGGCGATTATATGAAATTCATGTTTTGACAAAATATCCTCGAATATATTGATTGCCTTCTCGAAATTACCTTCAACGATATTCGGATTATGAATGAAGTTGCAATCGAGATTGGCCCGATAGACGAAATCGTTTAAATCTTTTGCCGAAATTTCCTTCGTGTCGAAAACGCGCCGGTCATACATGGTGCCGGCCCAGGTTTCGGGTGCATCCTCGATATACCCGGCCTCGACGCATAGCTTGTACATTTCCGAGCCGACCAGAGGCGTGGCGATATTAAAGACGCTCCAGTCGGCTTTCAACGATTTCGCAAATTCCAATGTTTCCTTCATCTGATCGATGGTTTCGCCGGGAAATCCGAAAATGTAATAACAGCGGACTACGATTCCCCTGCTTTTTACGTAAGAAACAAGGTTTCGAGCCTTCGTTAAATCGCAATTCTTCTTTATGACACGTCTCTGTACATGTTCGGAACCGGATTCGATCGCCAATACGCATATTTTCATTCCCGCTTCAATCAATGCATCCAAAATGGTTTCATTGAGCGTGTTCACGGATAGGGCATCCGGGAATTGGAGTTCCAAATCGGGAATATTGAGACCCTTCAATTCCTTCATGAGTCGTAGTAACCAATCGTGATTTACGGTGATAAGATCGTCTTCCGGCATGAACATCGTTATGCCGTAGTTTTGATGGAGGTATTTGATTTCAGCCACCACATTTAATACCGAACGAAAGCGAACTTTGCGGCCATGAACCGAAAATGTGGAGCAAAACGTGCATTGGAAGCAGCAACCGCGGGTTGTCATCAGCGACGCGTGCTTTTTTTCCCCATGAATATTTCGTTGCCTTCCGAGCGAAGCGGCGTATTTTTCCATGTCGATGACGGACCAATCCGGAAACGGCAATTCGTCGAGATAAACCGGTATATCGCAAAGATCCGGACTCGCTTGCAAATCGATAGAATCCCGCGAATAGACGCCTTTTATCGCTATCGGTTGTTTTTGAGCGACCCGATCCGTGAAATTTTTGATCGCAAGTTCCCCTTCGCCTCTGAATACGAAGTCGATATTTCGGTTTTGCAAAAGATGTCGGACCGTATTGGTCGCATGTATTCCTCCGACGATAAAAAGCGCATCGGGCCACAATCGGCGCAGAAGCGGAACGCAATGGGCAAAGAATCCGTATGAAGCCGAGAAGTTTAGGGAAAAAGCAACGATGTTCGGGGAATGAGCCGTGTTTGCTTTTGCCTCCGATAGAATGAAATCATCGAGCGATTCGTATTTCGCCGCGTCCGGAACTTTAATCACGTAGTCGATGAGATTTACGGCTTCGACGAATTTGGAAGTCTTTGCGGCCGCCGATAAATACAAAATTCCGAGCGGCATGCTCAGTGTTTGACGTCGAACGGATTTGCTTTTAAAACAGGCAAGGATGTCTTCCATCGGGATCGTCGGAAGATTTACGAATAAAATTCGCAACGAAGCGGTTTTTAAACATGATATCGGCTCCATATTGTTTTCCTACTTTCCCTTTAGATCGTTGATCAGGTCGATCTTATCACCCTTCAACACGCGATCCAGGACATATGTTCTATTTTCGCCTTTCGGGTGGTTCAGTTTGTCACATCCGGCGAATAGCGATTTCAAATCGGCGTGTTCGTCAAAAAGTTTTCTTGTTCGATCGTTGAAGGAAAGATTGCAGGGTTTGAAAACATCATTGAATGCCAAGCAATACCGGACAAGAAAATTAAACCGATCGTCCGCCATCCATGGTCGATATTTTTTGCCGATTGGATCATCCACGTTTTCAACCCATATGTTGGCTTCCTCATAATCGGTAACCCGGTCAGGCAGCTTGATGGAGTATATCCATTCGACGGTGTCGAAAAGTTTTGTCTTGGGAAGCGGTAAAAAGAGATAGGATTTTCCGCGCGCGAATGGGTTGTGTTTTTTTATTTCAATCATGATCTCGATGTTTTTTCGAAGATCCTCCGTTTCTTCAGTCGGAAAACCAACGATGAAAGGGCTATTGGTGACGATGCCTTTCGCGTAAAGATGCCGAATTTTGTCGGGAATGCTTTTCAAATCCAGGTTTTTGTCGATGTAAGTTTGGAGGCGAGGCGAACCCGTCTCGATGGAAAAAATGAAAGTTTGAACGATTCCTCCCATTGCCTCAATGATTTCATCGTCAACGCAATTCAAATGTCCGATGCATTCTTCGATGTAAAATCCCCTTTTTCGGAAATACGCCAAAATTTCCAGCGTCCGCTTTTTATTGACGAAAAAATTGTCGTCCCCGAAAGTAAAAACAGTGGTTCCCGTTTTTGCGTGAATATAATCGATCTCATCGATAATGTGCCTGGTAGATCGAGCGCGCCACGGGGGAACCTTATCCTGAATGACCTTATCGACGGAGTGTTTATAGCAAAACGTGCAATTAAACGGGCATCCGCGGCTTGACATGACCAAATAGAAATATGGAACCTGCTCTTTGTTGAAAGCCGAACCCAGCAATTCCCATTTCGGGATCGGATATTCATCCAGGTTCAATTTAGGAAATCGCGGCGGATTATGAACGTTGCCGTTCTTTCCTCGAAAAGACAATCCGTCGATATTTTCGAAACCGCTTCCTTTTTCCAATGCCGTTGCCAGTTCACAAGCCGTCTCTTCTCCTTCGTATCTGACGATATAATCAACCGGGTATTCGTTGAACAATTCATCGGGGTAAATGGAAGCCATGATTCCGCCCCAAACGATCGGAAGTTCGGGGTTCATGCTCTTGATCAAGCGGCTCAATTCGACCGCATTCTTGAGAAATTTGCCGATAATAACGGTGATTCCCACGAAGATATAATTGTTTTCCGAGATTTTACCCTTCAGTATTTCGAGATACTTTTCTTCGATATGAGTATCGAGAATTTCCACTTCGTATCCGTGTTTGTCCAAATACGTCGCGACGCATAAGGCGCCCAAAGGCGGAGGATCGCGATGTATCGCCCTATACGAAACATGCTTGTAAATTTCATGTTCATCGTCATGTCCCGGATTTATCAGAAGAATTTTGCCCATTTTCGATTCCTTTCGACAAATATCGATATTTCTCGCTCGAAAAAGGTTGTCGGTTCGAGTAATTATAATCGCATCGATTAAAAAGTACAACGTTTCACCGTTAAAATTACGATGATCGTGAAAATCTCTCGACCGGCTTGTCGATGCAAATCAACCTTAGAGTTTGTTGGAAAATTTGGATTGAAGGCTTGCATTATGAAGCGATGCTCGGCTAGTATTTATCGTTCCCGATAATGAAAACAAGATTGGCGATTGAATCGACTCGGAAATGCCGAAAATCAGCTTGAGACAGGCCGTTCAGAAAGACGCCGCGATGATCTTCGAGTGGCGCAATACGCCCTTTATAATGGCACTTGGCTCTCAAAGAAGACTTGTCACATGGGACGAACATCTTGAATGGTTCAAAAAAAGCCTCCGATCGAAAGATCGGAAAATTTTCATTGTTCTCCTGAACGAAAAACCCATCGGACAAGTGAGGTTCGACCGTCTCGATTCACGCCGGGCCGCCATATCCGTTTACGTACTTCAGGAATATACCGGAATGGGATACGGTCGGGAAGCCATAATGCGTGGGTGCTGGGAAATGTTCGCCGAAGGCGAAACGGAAAAAATCCTGGCGCATGTTCGCCACGACAATCCGCGGAGCAAATCGGCTTTTATGAAGTGCGGCTTCGTTGAACTTTTCGATTGTCCGGATGAACCTGAAGGGCATTTTCACCTTCTTCTGGAGCGGTCCGCCTTTCGTAACGCGCGAATACCGCTCGACATACCCGAAAAAGCACGCCATCCGGGCGCATTTCGGGTATTTACCCCATCCGTGGACGATATCTCGGACCGCCTGATCCCGCACAATCGATTAACTTTCGGGAAAGAAGAAGCCGCTGCGGTCCTTAAGGTCGTAAAAAGCGGTTATTGGGCCGGAGGTTGCATGGTATCGGACTTGGAACGACGCCTTGCATCGATATGCAACAAGAAATTAGCAGTTTGTACAAGTTCCGGAACCGGAGCTTTACGCCTTGCATTGCTGGCGTTGAAAATTCGCCCCGGCGATCAAGTCGTCCTTCCGGCATATTCGTGTGTTTCCCTGGCCAACGCGATATTGGCGGTGGGCGCGATTCCTATCCCGGCCGACATTTCCCCTGAAACATTCAATTTGACATATAAAACCGTTGAAAATGTCTTCGGAAAACAAACGCGGGCAATCATCGCCGTTCATACTTTCGGAATGCCCGTCGAAATCAAAGAGCTGAAAAGATTCGGAGTTCCGGTCATCGAAGATTGCGCCCATGGACTTGGGCCGATCGATCACGGACCGATTCTCGGGGAAGAAGGCGATATCGCCGTTTGTTCGTTTTACGCGACCAAGTTGGTCGGCGGAGGTGAAGGCGGAGCGATCGCCACCGACAAGAGTGCAATCGCGGATTTCGTCAGATCGTGGCGCGATTGCACCGATCAACCTCCTGAAGCAACGAGGCTGAACGACAAGATGAACGATCTTGAAGCCGCTTTGGCATTGACTCAACTGGATCGCCTGCCCCGAATGATCGAGAAAAGGGCGTTGGCGGCCGAAATATACCATGAAAAGCTCGCCTCATCGGCATCCGGGAACATGATATTTGAGCTTCCGGATCATGAAGCGAACAGAATCTGGTACAGATACATCGTCCGCCTTACCGGTATTTCCGCCGCCCGCATGATTGATGAACTTGCCTTTCGTGGAATCAAGGCCGACCTTCCGATAACCAAATGGCACGCGAATTATGCCGGGACGCCCTGTGTTGATGCCGATCGCGCTTTCGAACAGAACCTCTCGCTGCCTTTTTTCCCGACTCTTGCTTCAAAAGAGCAAGCGAGAGTATGTCGGGCTTTTATCCGGATCGTAGAGGAGATCCATGAACGAAAATGAACATGGAATATTCGGAAAAATTTCCGGGTATTACAATGACCTCGTAAACAAACACGGACATTCTCACAGCGCTTGCGATTACGGGCATCCAAACTCGCAACGCATCAAGTTCGAAGTTTTGTCGGAAGTGACTTCTCTTTCACGCAAACGCCTTTTGGACGTGGGGTGCGGTTTGGCCGATTATCGGAATTTCCTATCTTCGCGCTTCGATTCCGTCGATTACACCGGTGTAGACATTTCGCCGAGAATGGTCGAAGAGGCGCAAAGAAGTCATCCGAATGAAAAAATAATCCTGATGAATATCCTCGAATCCGATCCCGGAACATTCGACGTCGTGACGGCGAACGGTATTTTTTATCTGTTGGGCGAAGATGCGCGAAAAATAATGGAAAGCATTATCGCTCGTATGTTTTCGCTTGCATCCGAGGCCGTTGCTTTCAACTCCCTGAGTTGTTGGGCGCCTGATCCCGAAGAAAAGGAATTCTACGCGGATCCTCGGGAAACAATCGAATTTTGCCGGACCTTGTCTCCCTGGGTTGTTTTGCGCCACGACTATCATCCGCGCGATTTCACGGTATACCTGTATAAAAAAAGAAAATACGGCCAATGATACTTTCGATCAATCAGCCCGCTTATCTTCCCTGGCTCGGATACTTTCACCGCATAGCCGTTTCCGATGTCCACGTAATACTGGACAACGTTCAGTTCGAGAAGAACAGCTTCACCAATCGGAATAAAATTCGACGAAAAGACGGCTGGACATGGCTTACAATACCGGTTAAAACAAAGGGAAAATTCGGGGAATTACCCATTTGTGAATTGGAAATCGCAAACGAAACACCGTGGGCGAAGAAACACTGGGACGGCATCAGGTTTTCCTATGCCAAGACGCCTTTTTTCAAGGAATACGAATCTTTCCTGAGCGATGTATATTCGCGCTCTTGGTCGCATCTGAAAGACATCATGGAAACCATGAACGCTCGTTTTCTGAAAATGCTTGGAATTCAAACAAAGATATTGAAAGCTTCCGATCTTAAGCCGGAAGGAAAAAAAGACGATCTGATCCTGAATTTATGTGTTTCCTTGGGCGCTAAAGTGTATATCTCAGGTCCGCTTGGGAGAAATTACCTTCACGAAGAAAAATTCATGGAACGGGGAATTCGGATCGTATATCATGATTATCGGCATCCGGTTTATCCTACTTTGCATCAAGTTTTTGAGCCAAATATGGCCGTGATAGATCTGCTTTTCAACGTCGGTTCCGAGAGTTTTCACATTCTCAGCGCGAATCAAGAAAGAATCGCCGAACAATTATAATTTTGGAGGTCGTTTATGGCTAGAATCCTGATCGTGGCTGCCCACCCGGATGATGAAATCCTCGGATGCGGTGCTACTATATTGAATAGAATTGCTCAAGGCGATGAAATTTATTCCCTGGTTCTAGGCGAAGGAATCACTTCTCGCTATGCTGAAAGAGCACAAGCCGAAGATTCAAAGATGCAAGAACTTCATCAAGCCAATCGTAGGGTAGCTGATTTTATGGGGTTATCAGGGCATTACCTGCTTGATTTTCCCGACAATCGTTTCGATTCCGTCGATCTGTTGGATATCGTCAAGGAAGTGGAAAAAATCAAGCGTGAAGTGATGCCCGATATTATTTTTACCCACTTCGAAGGTGATTTGAACGTCGACCATAGAATAACATTTCAAGCCGTATTAACCGCTTGTCGCCCGATTGCCGATGAAAATGTGAAGGAAATTCTATCGTTTGAAATTCCTTCTTCAACGGAATGGATTTCACCGTTCAACGGTTCAGGAACTTTTCGCCCGAATTATTTCATTGATGTTTCCGAAACCATCGAACTCAAAATAAAAGCAATGAAGTTCTATGAATCCGAAATAAAATCTTTCCCCCATCCCCGCTCTGAAGAAGCTTTGAGAATAATCGCGCAATATTGGGGTATCGTATCCGGTATGGCTTTCGCAGAAGCCTTCATGTTGGTGAGAAAAATAGGTTGAAGATGCATGAATAAAAAAACAGTGTGTGTCGTAGGGTCGTAGGGTGGATTAGGCGCTTGCCGCCGTAATCCGCCGAAAAAAAATACGTCGTTATTCAGTGGAATTGTTACAGCGTGTTGTTAAAACACCAGGGCACAAAGCTCACAAAAGAAGAAATGCAAGGTTAATGGATTCTTTGCTTTTCTTTATATTTTGGTGGCTTGGGAAAAAAGGGTTTCAATAACCTTTCTGGTATATCTACAGTGTCATTATTTCACGGAATAAGGGCGTTTACTTTGGCCGCCATAATAAAATCGTTTTCGTGCAATCCCTTGATTTTTCCGGTTCGGAAAGTTACCAGGCAATATCCCCAACCGATGGATAGAGTCGGGTGATGCCCCTCTATTTCCGCCAATTGCCCGACTTTTTGCGCAAAAGTCATCGATTGAGAGAAATCATGGAAAAAAAACTTTTTGTAAATCGACGTGCCGTCTTCACTTAAAAACCAATCGCGGGCTTGTGAAAGAAATGATTCCGCCTGGACGCGGGTCATGGGAGAAATTCCGCCTTGGCAAGGCAGACATTTTTTGCCGGCTAAACCCGTGAGCGGTGTTTTTTGCGCAGGCATGGGAAGGTCCAGCATATTTTGCAGGGCAATTTTGGCTTGGCGGGTAATTTCGGCCGGCACTTGAATTACATTAACCTTACCGGGATTATCGAGGACAAAAAGCAAATCCTCCACCCCGGTTTTGAACATATTCGGACACAGAGAGCGTTCAAGAGGTAAAATCACTTTTCCCGGGTGAGCTTTCGCCAAGCGACCGACGAGATTGATTTCGGTACCAATCAAGATGGTCGAGCCTTCCGGAGCTTCAGCGACATATCGCACGATAAATCCCGTTGATCCCGAGGCATCGCTCGCTCGAATGACTTCGCGCGGGCACTCGGGATGCACGACGATTTTTCCGCCGGGATAATTTTTTCTCGCCTTCTGTACATGTTCATAAGTAAATCTTGTATGGACGTGACAATGGCCGTTCCAGAAAATTATTTTGGCCCTCTTCAGGGCATCTTGGGAATTTCCTCCAAACGGAAGGAAGCTTTCCCATAGAATGGTTTCCTCGGATCCGATACCTTTTAGTTCGGCCGTATTTCGGCCCAAATGTTGATCTGGAAGAAAAACGACTTTTGAGCGCCGGGCGAAGGCCCAATCCAGGGCTGCTGAAGCATTGGCCGAAGTACAGACGATACCGCCGTGTTTGCCGCAGAAAGCTTTCAATTCGGCGGAAGAATTGATATATGTAACGGGCATGAGCGTTTTGTCGATATCGCCGAGACTTGTAAGTTGCGCCCAAGCGCTTTCGACTTCACCTATAGAAGCCATGTCGGCCATAGGACATCCGGCGTCAAGATCTGGAAGCACGATCGTTTGTCCCTCCCGAGCCAATATATGAGCCGCCTCCGCCATGAAATGAACTCCGCAAAATACGATCAGATTGGCTTCAGACTGGGAAGCCTTCCTTGAAAGTTCGAGTGAGTCGCCTGTAAAATCGGCGAAAGAAACAATATCATCGGATTGATAATGGTGAGCAAGGATTAAAAGATTCTTTCCCAATCGGTTTTTTATTCGGGAAATTCTATCCTTGATTTCTTGCGTGGAAAGTTTTTCGTATTCGGCCGGAAGATTGTGAACCATGAACATCGCCGCCCTAGCTTTATCTTGGTAAACAATAGCAAGAAGCTCCTGATAAAGTCAATCCGATAATTCGATGAACTGAATGGAATTTGTCGATTTTTCGTGCATTTGCCCTGCCGGCAAAGTCGAAGCATATTATTTTTTCGATTATTTATGATACCAATCTTGGCAATTAACGCAGGGATGGTTTTCTTCGAAAGACATGGCAAGATGTTGCTTTCTTATGTTTTTTGCCTTGTCGGATTGCCATATTTGCATAGGAGTGGCGTCGCCGATTTTTCCCAGGCTCCATTTTCCTTCGTAATCGTATGGACACAAGGAAGCGGTTCCATCCCATAGAATGTGAAGATTCAGCAGAGCGTGAAGGCACGGTCGGCGCTTCAACGGACAATACCTTGTTTCTCCCATGAAAGGTATTTGACCTAGAAAATCGCTCACTCCGAGAATTTGAAACCATTGCACTTTCTCGGGCGGCAAATCGAAAGGCCAGCGGAAAAAATGATCGCGAAAAATCGGCGAGCACACTTTTTTCCAATATTGCAGAAAGGCTAATCCGCAAGCGGCATTGCTTTTGTGTTTAAGGAAAGTGACTCCGATTTCCGGCCTGCCGTCGGGATCGGCTTTTTTGAGCTCATATGAAGCGATCAGAAAATTTTCTATTGCCTCCCAGGAACAACCTGGGCGAAGTTTTTGAAAAAGACTTTTTTCCAAAGCGTCCACTGAAAGACTGACTTGATCGAGCGCTTGCCATGGAAAATTCGGGCCGGGGTCGTGATTAAGCGATGTTTTCAACAGCGAATGCCTATTCTCCGTCATCCGCAGCATAGTCGACAAATGCGTGTTTAGAAGAGGTTCTCCAAGTCCGGAAAAGACCCATCTCAAATCCGTCAGGGTTGCCAGATCTTCATGAATCAATGAAAATATCGCCGGTTCCATTTGTCCGCGTGGGCGAGCGTGCGTGGATTGAGGACAAAACAGACAGTTACCGGAGCATTCATTCGTAGGTTCGACGACGATAACGCGCGGCCCCGAATCGGTATAGATTTGCTCCCAGCCGGAATTTTTTATCCACTCGTTATAATTGAATCGAGGCGAGGAAAAATTCTCACCCGAGGTTTTGATGAAAACTTCCCGGATTCGCGGCGAAATCAATCTGAGATCGACGGGAAGGCGGGCTCTTCCTCTCGGATTATGGTATTCTCCGATCTTGAACGGATAAAGAGGTTTTCTCAGCGCCCACGTCAAACCGCCTCTTGCAGCCATGATATCCGCGTGACTCGTCTGAAGCCCTGCCAACAAATCGTATTCGAACACAGCCCAATTCGCGCCGGAAACTCTATCCTCGGAACAAGTGGCGTCAAAACCTTCCCGATGATGCAATGATAAACTTTCGCCAACGCTTTTCGCGTCGACCAACAGACTCGAGAGCCCCACAAGGACGAGACGATTCCACCTTTTGCGTTTGCATGCGGATGCGAAAACGCTTCCGATCCAGGAATCCTTCCCGCTGTCATCCTCCAAGGACCATCGTTCCTGGCACATGGACCAAGGCTTTTCGATCACCGTTGCAAGCGGATATATTTCAAATTCAACTCCTAATGATTGCGCCCGCCCGATTAGTGATTGCTCCCATGAAGCATCTGACAGCAACAAAAGAGGCTTTTCCAAGCCGGGAATTTTCGAAAGTCGGCGTGAAAGAATCTCAAGAGGTGTTCCATGCTCCCCGAGGGCATCTTCGAGTGGGAAATAAGGTCTATATCGGTATTTCCTTCCCTCGGCGAAGAATATTATTCCTGTTCGAATTGTCAACTCCTTCGTGCTGATTCATTCTGAAATGCAAAATCTGATTTTACCAAATCCATGGATTTGTGTGACGAGTATTTCTATCATTCAATGTTGATGAATGGCAAATTAGACACAAATATTGATACATTTTTTGAGAACTAGTATAGCGATTCTTAATTTCCGTAGCAATGCACTCCTGTACAATTTTTATCCGTTGTAATCTTTGGTGGTGTCCCATGCCTACTTATTTCGCCAAAGCGGCGCTGTACAAGTTCGTCATCTTAGGTTATGATGGGAGAAATCTTCTCTGGAGGCCAGCGTGACTGAATTTTCGCAGCGACCGATTGAGGAC
>Ga0209749_1002356_pt1 | contig 12755 bp, 4 predicted proteins | sample EPASupsiteSAE347_FD_187267 | JGI IMG/M metagenome (GOLD analysis project Ga0209749, IMG submission 187267) | Bioremediated contaminated groundwater from EPA Superfund site, New Mexico - Sample SAE3-47 (SPAdes) (version 2) | ecosystem: Environmental > Aquatic > Deep subsurface > Groundwater >... | reverse complement strand
ATTGTCATAATAGGTTAAAATTCAGCTATGGACAGGATTAACAGGATCGACAGGATAGATTTTTGCATTTCATCCTGTCAATCCTGTTATCCCGTCTAATTACTGGATGGGCTCGGCTCATAGTAACCTTTATAAATGCGTAAATGTAATTATCATTATCTACAATTAGGGTTATTTGTAGATAGAAAATTTCAGGAGTGTGAAAAACTATGAAGATAGAGTGTAACGTAGGTGGAACAGAGCGCATCGTTCGCCTTGTGCTCGGCATAATATTTGTTGCGGGGAGCTTCTATTTCCTCCTTCCAGGAGCGGCGCAGATAATTGGTTATGCCATAGGCGTCATTGCCCTCTTAACCGCTATCACCAGGTACTGCCCCCTCAATTCGGCGATGGGAAGAAATAGCTGTGTGATAAAAAAGCCGACGTGAATACTTCTGGGCAGCTCGATGCTGCCTTTTTTTAGTCCGCTGTTTTTAGCCCAACTGTTATTTTTCTTATTTGAGCCAGTTCTTCGGTTGTGCGTTCAAGATGAGATTCAATTATTTATCGTTCTTGTAAGCTGAAATGGTTTATGGAGAGAAAGACCCCTGCATGGTCGAATGCGAGGGGCGGTATGTACGTGGCGGTGTGCAGGGCTTAGAGCGAAAACATAAAATTTTAATAGCTTGCGATAATTCAGGACTTCAGTGATTCGATGGCACGCAGGCGCAAGCGGAAGAAATATGATAAAACTGACTGAAGATGCAATAAGGGAACTATTTGGTGATAAAACCTTTTTCAAGGGACTTGATTATTGGGGTGGTTTTATAATGCAAAATACTTTCGCTGCGCGCTTGGCGCTACTATATCTTTTCATTTGCTGAACTACCCGCCACTCGAGGAGGCACAGGGAATGAAGATAGTCATTGACCACCGGGAAATGCGCTCCGGAGTTGCGGAGGCACTTCGTAAGCTCGGCGCGGATATTGAGACCACTGCTCTGGAAGTCGGCGACTATGTTGTAAGCGACCGCGTGGCATTTGAGAGAAAAACGGTCGATGATCTTTTCGCAACCCTGCTTGAACGCCGGGAGCTATTCTCACAGCTTACGGACCTGGCGAGGTCGTACAGGCGTCCCGTTCTGATCATCGAAGGTGAAGATCCGTTCTTCTTTTCAGGTCGCAGAATGCATCCGATGGCGGTACAGGGCTTCCTTAATACAATCGCCCTCATGCGCATCCCCACTCTCTACACGCTCAACGGGGCAGAGACGGCGCAGGTCATCTGTATGATCGCTGCAAAAGAGCAGGAAGGCAGAAATCGACCTTTTAATCCGCACGGAAAGCGCAGCCGTCTTTCTCAGAGCGAGGCAAAGGAGTACGTTGTATCATCGATCCCGGGTGTCGGGCGTGCAGCGGCAGGGAGGTTGCTCAGGCACTTCGGAAGCGTGGAGAAGGTCATGACGGCGCCGCGGGAGGAGCTGATGAAGGTGGAACGTGTCGGGGCGAAGATTGCGGGCAGGATAAGGGAGCTTGCGGGAGAGCTGTATGACGTAAAATGATGATTGAAAGAAACAAAGATAAGGATCAGTGCAGTAATTGCATAAAGTATGCCCTGTCTTCTTTTGCAAGTAAGAACCGGTAAGTTATAGATGTATAAATCGACAGGATCACAATGCCGATCAGGTATATATTTATAAATTCGAGGTATCTGAAAAGAAAAACCGATAGAAGGGTTACTGCAAATGCTTTTCCGAACCATATCAGGTCGATCTTAACTTTCAGTATTTTGACGGTAAGAGCCAGCCCGACAAGAGTATTTACCGATAAAGATACCATAGTGGCTATTGCTGCGCCTGCAATACCGTATCGAGGTATAAGCAGGACGTTGAGTACAATGTTCGTTATTGCTGAGATGCCGCTCACTTTCAGTCCCAGGTCAGGTCGCCCTGCTCCGGTCACAGACCCTCCGACCGATTTAGATAAGCCAAAAATGACCGTTCCTACGATCAATATCAACAGAGATGGAACAGAATGAATGAAATCCTCTCCAAATACTGTTGTAATGATCTCTTCAGCAAAAAACCCGATACCTAACCCGATTGGTAGTAAGCTGCACGCTGTGTATTTTATACTTTTATCGATCATTACCTGCAGTGCTGCGTGATTCTTCGTTACCCAGTACTCAGAGGTAGCAGGATAAGTTATAGCTTGAATAGCTTGAGGGAGTATCCAGAAGAATTTACTGATGCCTGCTGCAATACCGTAATATCCAACATCAGCTGCGGTTAAGAAATATCCTATCATAATGATATCCGCCTGATAATTTACCATGTTTATTGCGTTCGTCCCTGATATCTGTGCACCGAACTGAAGCATTCTCCTTGTCATCAGAGCATATCTCTTAAGTGTGATCTCAAAATAACCCCTGCTGACCCGCATCAGATACAGACATGTCCCGATAGAGGACAATACAATGCTGGTTACTACCCCGGCAACGCCGAAGCCCAGGTAGAGCAATAACATAGATATGATTATCATTAATACGCTCTGAATAACCGTTGCTATGCCGTATTTCTTCATCTCCCTGTTCCCGTTCAGCAATCCAAGCAGTATTCCGCCTACAAGAGCAAACGGAAAAACAGGAGATAATATCTTCAGCAAAAAGGATAACCCTGGCATGCTAAATATACTTTCAAATATCCCGGCTGAGAGATAGAGCAGTATACTGAACACGATCCCAAGGAACAGTGAGGTAATGATCCCGGAAGATACAACTGCATTAGTTGTATCCCGGTCGTTTTTAAACTCAGCCACGTACTTAGTTATAGCAGCGGGAACACCCACTGCAGCAAACAGCATGGCGATCCCGTAGATCTGAAAAACCATCTGGTACAATCCCAGGTCCCCGGCACCAAGGAATCTTCCGAGAACAACAATTATGACAAAGCCGAGGAACATGCTGACTGCAGATGCAATGAACGTTGTGCGGACATCCAAAGCAAACTTCTTTGTTTTCTGCATAATATCCCCTGTTCAGAAATTCTCTGTCTGGTTGAATACTTCTGTTCTGTTAGGGCGCCAGGTTGCATTCCATGCGCTCAGAACTGGACAGGTATTGGTATATTTTCTTTTCATTTTAGAAGCTGTAACACACTCCGCCCACTAACGATAGTGTATTATTACTCCATCGTACAAATATATTCCTGCTTAATCTTTAGCAAAATAAACTATAAAATCAGATGGGATATCCATCTGATTTTATAGCAATTCCTATTTATCCGGAAGTTACAACAGGCTCTGAGATAATAGAACCCCCTAAACCCTGCCAGTCGCTCCAGGCGGTGCCGTTCCAGTTGCGAGTCCATACGCCGTTATCCGCACCGCGCGCGAAGATGCTTATCTCACTGCCCGAAGCTGTTGCAGAAATATCCGAGGCAACATTACCTCCTAAACCCTGCCAGTCGCTCCAGGCGGTGCCGTTCCAGTTGCGAGTCCATACGCCGTTATCCGCACCGCGCGCGAATATGCTTATCTCACTGTCCGAACTTGTTGCAGAAATATCCGAGGCAACATTACCTCCTAAACCCTGCCAGTCGCTCCAGACGGCGCCGTTCCAGTTGCGAGTCCATACGCCGTTATCCGCACCGCGCGCGAATATGCTTATCTCACTGCCGGAAGCTGTTGCAGAAATATCCGAGGCAACATTACCTCCTAAACCCTGCCAGTCGCTCCAGTCGGCGCCATTCCAGTTGCGAGTCCATACGCCGTTATCCGCACCGCGCGCGAATATGCTTATCTCACTGCCGGAAGCTGTTGCAGAAATATCCGAGCTAATAGAACCCCCTAAACCCTGCCAGTCGCTCCACGCGCTACCATCCCATTTACGAGTCCATACACCGTTATCCTTACCGCGCGCAAAGATGTATATATTGCTTCCTGATGGTACTATTAAAGGTCTTGTAACAACGCTACCTCCCAGACTCTGCCAATCGCTCCATGATACACCAGTCCGTTTTCTATACCACACGCCGTTATCTGCACCATGCACGGCTATATAATCAGATTTTGCATCAAAACCATATATGAATCCTCCAAGACTCTGCCAGCTATCCCATGATGCACCGTTCCATTCTCTATACCACAGGGAATTATCTGCACCCTGAGCAAACACTGTTATGGATGCCAGGACTGATGTTGCAGCCAGGGTTAAAGTCCGTGTCTCAGTCAGATTTACATACCCTAATGTGTTTTGTGCATAGGCCTTATAATCGTAAACTCCTTCTGCCAGGTCTGTGAAATTCCCGTACAGCCTGTGAATTCCGGCGTTATAAGAGGCTTTTATTTCTTCGGTGCTTAATGCTCTTTTGTGGATACGGACTTCATCAATACTCCCATCGAAATAGAGGCCCGGATAAGCACCAACTCGCCCTATACTGAAAGGCTGTGCATTTCCAGCACCGCTAACCGTCTGTTCGACAGTTTTGACCAGTATACCATCTGTAAAAACATTTACAGCAGAACCGTTGTATGTAACTGCTATATGCTTCCAGACCCCCGGAGGAAAATTAATCGAATTGTATACCTGCCCTGAACAAACTGTTTGCGCGGTTATACCGTTTGCTATGATCGTACCCCAATCCCCGGATGGACAATTGCCTCCGTTACGAACAAAAATATCAAACCTTGCATTAAAATCCGCACCGTCACTGCTTGCGCCGCCCATGACGTATTGATCTTTAATGTAGTTATTTGGTTTGATCCATGCTTCCATAGTGCCTGAGCTATCCGATGCCATAAAACCGGCATTTATATAATCAGTTAGACCGTTAAAATTCAGGGCATCCCCAAACTTTCCAGATGTAGAGATGGGGCAGTCCACTCCTGTTCCCGTGCAGGTCCCGTCATTCTCCCAGGTGCTCCAGTCTTTGAAAAATGCCGAATTCTCACCGCTTTCGTTGTTAAATCTCCACCAGCCGGCTAAAGAGAGGTTCCAGTCGATGAAGGCTGTTGTATTTGATGTATCTAAAACCGTTGTATTGATGTAGGCGTAATTCCGGGCAAGGGTTGCATTGTCTGCTGGAGTTGGCTCGGTAAAGAAAATGACTGGAGCGGCGATTGCACCGGATACGCTCCAGATCCAGGTCTGCATGGTACTGCCGTTGGCGTTTTGAGCCACTGCACTGACATTCCAGGTACCGGGGGATGCACTGGTATTGGCGTAAGTTGATTCGATTACATCGGTCTGATTGAACACTTCTGTTCCATTGATGTACCAGGTTACATTTACGATCTGGTTTGCTGTAATGTTAAATACCCTTGAATCCCCCTCAGTATTGCCGACTGGAGAGGGCGGGGCAAAGCCTGTTATAGCAGGTGACTGAGAGAATGGAGTCTCTTCCTCTCTGGAAATATATGTTGGTTCTGGAAAAGTATATTTACGGATATAGTAATCATCATAAAATGCTGTTCCTGCTGAATATCCGTTTATACCTGGTGTTATATTCGTAGATGAAGTAACGCTTGCGGCTGAGCCCGCATTTTTCCCGTCAACATAATAATATATCCCGCTGTTGTTCACCCTGATTTCGAGCCTGTGCCATCCTGCTGTTCTCGCTATCCGCGTATCACTGTAAGAACCGCTGATCGCGGCTGTATAATTGGCTGTAGAAGTACCGGTAGATACGCCTATGTTAGAGAATGTGGCTCCATGCTTTAGAGTTAAGGCTGCAAGATAGGATGGAACTGTTGACAGCTCATCTTTATACCAGATATTATAACTGTAAGAGCCTCTGGAATTATTTCGTTGCCACAACTTATGCTCCGGAGGTGCGCCCGCACCGCCTGCCTGCCGCAGCCCGTAGATCCCGTCCCGTGGATTCGCTGTACTGCTCCCTGTATTGTAACTCCGGCTCCACCTCAGACCCTCTGCAAAATAAGGATACTGCCTTTCAGTATAACCTATGTGCCAGGCATCGCCTGCACCTCTTGCCGAATACCAGACCCTGAGCATATCTGTAGTGTCGTTGTACAGGAAGGTTGACCTGTATATTTGAACTGAGTCCCAGGATGTTCCCCTTCTTATGATCTTATCGCCGTAGGTTACCCAGTTAATTTTATCAGTGCTTTTTGCAAAATACAGATCCGTGTTGCCGCAGGTAGAACCGCTGGGATATGCTGCAAAGACCATCAAGTACTCGTTCCTGGAAGGTACATAGATCACATCCACATGCCATATATTAAGACCTGGCTGGTTTATATTAACATTTTGAGGACCTGACCAGGTGATACCGTCCTGGGAGGTTCTATATTCGACATATGCTGTGGACGCACTGCATGAGTTTGCATTATCATACCACATGTCATAGGTAGATCCGTCTTTTATGATCGCCGGGGACATTACCTGATAATCAGGCAGGTTAAAAATGTCTTCCTCATTTGACCAGCTAATCCCGTCCGTAGAAGTTCTTCGTTTCAAATATGATGTGCCGGCGCCGCTTTCAACATAATAGACCTCTAATCTGTTAGAGGCTTCGTTATATACTATCTCTACATCCGAGTTGCCTCCTGACGGAGGCTCCGGGTCGATCGGGTTGATAAGTCCTGCAGGAACCACCCATGAAAATCCATCATTGCTGGTCAGAACGGATGGGTTTTCTAAAGCGGCATTTCCCCCATTTGGATACGGGGTCATGACCATCCAGTATTTATAACCATTCCAGCCGCTTGCATTATAATATACGTCAGGATGAACGGCTTCTCCGCTCCCGTCATAAGTTGGTGTATTAAGAGATGTGGCATTGTTATCCAATGGCATCAAGAAATTATTTTCAAAAAACTCAAATGTTGCATCACCATCGGCTGTAGAGCCAGCCGGGGGATACCCGTAATACATATAAACAGTCGTATTGGCTGGATTGGTTACGGAAGGGACTTTTACCCATATTGTAGTATTTGTGAGATTGAACGCTGTCTCATTCCAGAAAGGAAGTGGTGTAATACCGTCACTTTCCGTAAACCTCAAGTCCGACCCGTCAGAATTCAATTTGCCTGCTGAAACAAGAGATCGGGTATCTATTGTTAAGCCTGTCTGATAGTCAATCAGATTATCTCCGGTGTTGTAGATCTCTATTGCTTTTCGGTACTGCCAGTTTTGATCGTACCAGGTACCTTTTGTTTTTACAGTCCATATCCATGTCTGTGATGCAGTTCCATAGCTATTTGTTCCTGTAACGGTGATATTCCACGTTCCTTCGGCTGCGCTGGTGTTCGTATAGGAAGCCGTCATCGCACTATTATCAACCTCAACCTGACTGCCGTTGATATACCATACTGCATTCACAGTCTGGTTCCATGCCACAGTAAATGTCCTCGTCGCTCCTGTGTAATCGCTAACCATTGCCGATGGGTCATAAGATACCACCCCAGGCACGCCAGGTTTTGCATTTACTGTAATGTTCCACGTAATAGTATTGGATGTGCCGTTGGAATTAATTGCATTGACTGTTATAATTTTCGTTCCTGCAGTATCCCAGGAGGTAGTGAGATTATTAAAGTTATTATTCTGGTTTCCGCCGTCTTTATACCAGTTCCACGTTGTTATAACCTGGTCTGCTGTTGCATTGAAATTAACCGTTTCACTTGTATTTATTATCAGGGTTGAGCTGTTGTTGTTGGTTTTACTGTTTCCCCAGGAAGTTATATTGGGCTCGTTTCCTGCTGTCAGGGTCTGCTCTTGAGTCCATGGTGCCCATGCCGGTTCAGGCGACACATAGTTACGGACAAAAACCCAATCTGCATAAAAGTCTGCGACTGTGTTAAAATCGTATATTCCAACAGGCAATGGGATATCGGGGATATAAGTGCTTCGAGTTGCTCTAAGAACATCATCAACCAGGAATTTTGCTTCGCCCTCTCTCCACAGGATCTCGTAGTTGCGGTAAGAGTCGAAGTAATTCGCATTATATACGCTCGTACTTCCCCAGTTTGTTAAATCTCCGGATATAGCTGAAAAATCTGTCTCATTGCTCTCAAACTTCACTGAATTCAGGTCGCCTCCTAAATTGCTTGCTGCGAACCCCAGATATTGATAGGAGTTGTCGGCTGTTAGAGGAGCATACTTAGCTCTGACCTTCATGGCTTTATACAGGAATGTTTGACCTGACCTGATATATTCCCTCTCTGCATTCAGAAGAAGCTCTGATCCTGATACTGTCGGGCTGCCTTCTGAATCCCACATGAAAGGAGACCCGAAACCGCCATTTAGATTAGCTCTTTTATAGAGCCCTTTTCCTGTTGTGGTCTGGTCGTCATCCAGTATATAATAGAATGAGTCTTTCTCTAAGATTGCAGGGTACGTGTGCTGCAGCGGCGTTAGCTGTATCTGTGTTTTTGTATAACTTCCTGTTAAACTGGTCGATGTGGCATAAGAGTTGTTATAAGGTACGGGTGGAACTCCTCCCGTATAGAAAAGGTAATAGGTACTCCCGAACTTTCTAACCTCCGGATCGATAACGGCATTGCCTTCCCATGCCTGGGTGGACTCAAGTAAAATTCCCTGAACAGTATAAGGTCCGCCGGGTGCAGATGCAGTAGCGTAACCTATCCTCCAGTATGTACCATCATCACCCTGGAAAACAAGGTAATAGGTGCTTCCTTCTCTTACGAAGGAATTTGTAAATACCTGAGAGCTGTACCATGTACCAGTCTTCGGTACCAGGGCAGCACTGTTCTCGACCACCCATGTATCGCTGTCTATGTTAGCTGCACTCCTAATCTGTACTCCACTTCCGTCGTACGCCATAGTTGCCATCCAGTACTTACCATTATATAGAACAGGTGTCGTACCATTCAGCTCCTTTAGTAAAGAAGGACCGATTGCGTTCTTTATTACAGGGTTGTTCGCATATTTTGTCCAGTTTATTAGATCTGTTGAAGTTGCCCTGCCTATGGCGGCGAACCCATTTGTATTGTTTGTAAAATATATGTAGTACGTATCATTGACCAGGGCTATAGAGCCCCACCTGTTCTTGTCTCCTGTTCCTGATTCCCATGCCTGAATAGGCGATATGACAGGATTCCTGCCGAATCTATTATTTGTGAAATCATCAAAGAACTCAAAGGTACTATTCCCGTCTCGTGAGTCTACCGCAGATGGATTGCTGTAGTACAGGTTTACAGTACCGTTTGCGGTAACATTCACCCATGCTCTACCGGTTGAATTATCCTCTATCCAGTAAGGTAAAAGAGTAGTATTGTCCAGAGTAAACCGGATATCTGTAAAGTTATTACTTGCATGGCCGTTCAGGAAAACATGGGTTGCGTTGTTTGTACCTGTCGAATTACTTATGTTAAGTGGGAGCTGGTACGGTCTTGCACTGTTGGGAATGGGATTATCTGTATAATAGTTCCATGAGCCGTTCCACCAGGTAAAACGATCTTCTTCTATCCCTGCGAACATAGGAATCGTTTTTATTGAAAAATCTCCTGTCTGCGCCTCTTTATATAAAGTTAATCTGACGGTATAGCTCTCATTCTTCCTTATTGTTTTGTCGTTCGGCAGGAATGGTCTCCACTCATAACGATATTTAGCTTCCGAATGTCTCCCTATCTGCTCTGTTACATTCCAGAAGAATTTTATGTTCAGCGGGTCTGTGGAAACTACTTCGTACCTGTCAAAACCAACCAGGCCGCTCCCATTTGAAGTATTTAAGTCCCACCTGAGGTTTGCGTGGCGTTCTCCCCAGCCTAAACGCTCAGGAGTAATACCATAAGCATCAGCATCATCAGTGATATTTGTATATGATAGAATATTAGAAATCGTTTTATTTTTCTCAACATTTGCGTAGTCAGCCGCTGTGACGTTATATTCCACTTCTTCGAGAATTTCCCACTTTAAACCGGTTATGTTGGTTTCTCCCTTATATTTCTGCCAGCGAACACTGAAATCCTTATTTTTTTGGAAAGTATGATCCTCATGTGCTATGATTTTAAAAATCTCCTCCATTGTAACGAGATCGGGCTTAACAGAGATTTGCTGGATTGTCAGCAATGCCTTATCTGCTGCAGGGCTTTTGATAATAAGGGAATTGTTATCCTCATCGAATTTACTATTGGAACTAACAGCAGATGCCATATTGACAAGAGATAATCCCAATAGCAAAAGTAAAATTACTATTTGATAATTTATCGCCTTTCCACTTCTATATTTGATACTTCCACTTCTATATTTCATACGGTTTTCACTCCTCCTTTACAAATAATTTATACACTCCTCCTTAAGAGAACTATATACGATACATCAATATGATTAAATTTTCATGTTATGGTATTGCATCAAGATCTGTTATGGAACCACCCAGGCTCTGCCAGCTACCCCATGAGCTGCCATCCCATTTCCTGTACCACAGGTCTCCATCTGTACCACGCGTGAAGACATAGACATTATTACCGGATGATGTTGCATCAAGATCTGTTATGGAACCACCCAGGCTCTGCCAGCTACCCCATGAGCTGCCATCCCATTTCCTGTACCACAGGCCTCCGTCTGCACCACGTACAAAGGCATAGACATTATTACCAGATGAAACCGAATCCAGACGAGTTATAGACCCTCCCAGACCCTGCCAGCTACCCCATGAGCTGCCATCCCATTTCCTGTACCACAGGTCTCCATTTGTACCACGCGTGAAGACATAGACATTATTACCGGATGACGTTGCATCAAGATCTGTTATGGAACCACCCAGGCTCTGCCAGCTACCCCATGAGCTGTCATCCCATTTCCTGTACTGCAGACTTCCGTCTGCACCACGCACGAAGACATACAGATTATTTACTCCGGGAGCTGCCGATGTAATGTTAAAGATAGATCCTCCCAGACTCTGCCAGCTACCCCATGAGCTGCCATCCCATTTCCTGTACCACAGGCCTCCATCTGCTCCACGTACAAAGGCATAAACACTATCTGGTGATATCGAATCAATATTTGTTACGGAACCTCCCAGACTCTGCCAATTATTCCATGAGCTGCCGTCCCATTTTATATCCCATAGACCTCCATCCCCGCCACGTACAAAGGCATATATGCTATTTCCAGATGATGTTGCACTAAGATTATTGACCGAGCCCCCCAGACTCTGCCAACCGCTCCATAATGTGCCATCGAATTGTCTATACCATAAAGCACTGTCTCCACCTTTTGCAAAGACGGTCAATTTCAGTTCTGAGGGTTCTACAGGCGGATATTCTGGTGTCCATATTGCCCATACCGGTTCAGGTGATGCGTAGCTGCGGATAAAGACCCAATCCACGTAAAAATTTGCGGCTGTAGCATAATCATATATTCCGGCAGGTGTTGAGGTATCATCAATACAGGTAGTATGGGTCGCTTTGAGTACATTGTCGATAAAAAATTTTGCCTCGCCCTTTTTCCATAGGATCTCATAGTTATGGTAAGAGCCGAAATAAGATGTGCTGATGCTTGTATCACACGAACTACCTGAATTCCCGGAATGAGCTAAAAGGTCATTATCTGTTGTTATGAACATCTCTGAATTATAGTCGCTCCCTATACTGCTTGCTGAGAATCCAAGATATTGATAGGAGTTATCAGCCGAAAGAGGAGCATACTTAGCTCTGACCTTCATGGCTTTATACAGGAATGTTTGACCGGACCTGATGTATTCCCTGTCTGTATTCAGGAGGAGCTCTGATCCTGATACTGTCGGGCTGCCTCCTGAATCCCATACAAAAGGAGACCCGAAACCGCCATTTAGATCAGCTCTTTTATAGAGCCCTTTTCCTGTCGTGGTCTGGTCGTCATCCAGTATATAATAGAATGAGTCTTTCTCTAAGATTGCAGGGTATGTATGCTGCAGCGGTGTCAACTGTATCAGCGATTTCTTATAACTTCCTGTTAAACTGGTCGATGTGGCATAAGAGTTGTTATAAGGTACGGGTGAAATTCCTCCTGTATAGAAAAGGTAATAGGTACTCCCGAACTTTCTAACCTCCGGATCGATAACGGCATTGCCCTCCCATGCCTGGGTGGCCTCAAGTAGAATTCCCTGGACAGTATAAGGTCCGCCGGGTGCGGATGCAGTAGCATAACCTATCCTCCAGTATGTACCATCATAACCCTGGAAAACAAGGTAATAGGTGCTTCCTTCTCTTACGAAGGAGTTTGTAAATACCTGAGAGCTGTACCATGTACCAGTCTTCGGTACCAGGGCAGCACTGTTCTCGACCACCCATGTATCGCTGTCTATGTTAGCCGCACTCCTTATCTGTATTCCGGTTCCGTCGGCTGCCATGGTAGCCATCCAGTACTTACTGCTATATAGAACAGGAGTTACACCATCCAGCCCCTTTAATAAAGAAGGACCGATTGCGTTCTTTATTACAGGGTTGTTCGCATATTTCGTCCAGGTTATCAGGTCTGTCGAGGTTGCCCTGCCTATGGCGGCGAGCCCATTTGTATGGTTTGTAAAGTATACATGATATTTATCGTTCACTAAAGCTATAGAGCCCCACCTGTTCCTGTCACCTGTTCCTGATTCCCAGGACTGTGTGGGCGATATGACAGGATTCCTACCGAATCTATTATTTGTGAAATCATCAAAGAACTCAAAGGTACTATTCCCGTCTCGTGAGTCTACCGCAGATGGATTGCCGTAATACAGGTTTACAGTACCGTTTGCGGTAACATTCACCCATGCTCTACCGGTTGAATTATCCTCTATCCAGTAAGGTAAAAGAGTAGTATTGTCCAGAGTA
>Ga0209749_1002355_pt1 | contig 12759 bp, 5 predicted proteins | sample EPASupsiteSAE347_FD_187267 | JGI IMG/M metagenome (GOLD analysis project Ga0209749, IMG submission 187267) | Bioremediated contaminated groundwater from EPA Superfund site, New Mexico - Sample SAE3-47 (SPAdes) (version 2) | ecosystem: Environmental > Aquatic > Deep subsurface > Groundwater >... | reverse complement strand
TCCGGTCCGCACGTGGGAAAGCTCGGAACGGGCGTACAGCGCCTGCGCATTGCGCTTCAGCATGGCCTGCAGGCCCAGTTCGGAGCCCTGCTTGATTTTGGAATCGCGGCGTGGGCCCGATCCGGCCATGCCGAGCTCATCGCCATAACCGGAGCCCTTGCCGCCGCCGGTGGCCTTGGCTTTGGAGTGGCCATCCTCCTGCACCTGGCCCGATTGCGAGGAATCCTGCGTCATGCGCTTGTCAATATTTTCGTCGCCTTCGTTGATCTTGCCGGAGCCGGCCGAAGTTTCGCCGTCGGCCATGCCCGCCCGGCCTACGTTGGACCGGCCGTCCTGCTCCTTATGGTCCGGGCGCGTGTTACCCGATTTGCCCTTGCCGGAATAGTTGACGAACTCGCCTTCCTTGATATCCCAACCCATCAAGGCGTCGGCGGTGCCCTGGTTGGTGGCGGAATCATCCGATTTCTTTTCCAACTCTTCCTCCTGTTTGGCCAGTTCGCCGATGATGTCCTCCATTTCGCCGGGCATGGGAATTATCGGGACCTTCGGCATTTCCGCCTGGTCAAAGTTCTCGGTCAGCGCCTTGCGGTTGTCGGCATCGGCCGGCAACCAGCATTCGGTGTCGTCAATCCGTTTCTTGGTGTCTTTCAGGGCTTCATTGATGGCCAGAATCCAGTCTTCCTTCTGCAGGCCGATTTCCTGGACCTCGGCCTTTTCGGAACCCAGCTTTTGTTTGACCTCTTCATATACCTGGAAGACGTCTTCCACCAAGTCGTTGCCGACCGGTAGTTCGGGGAAAATTTGCAGGTCGGTGGCGACCTCCATGAGGGAATCCTTCATCTGCTCGTGCAGTTCCACGAATTCCTCTTCGAGATCATCCAGCGGTTTCTTGGATTTGTCTTCCTGCCGCAGGGTTTCGCGCATGGCATCCACGCTCTTCGATTCCAGTTCAAGGAGCTTGTCCATTTTCTTGCTGGCCTCTTGCAACGCTTCGCGCATATCGTCGGCCTTTTGGGTGGCCTCCTGGATGCGCCAGCCGTTAAGTTTTTTCTGGAACTCCATGAGCGCCGCCAGGGTCTTGCTCTGCGGCGGAATCGCCAAGGCCGGCTGTTTGTTCTGGAGGCACTCGGCGGCTTTCAGCATCAGGGCCGCCAACTTGTTGTTTTCGCAGCCGTCGGCAATCTGGGTCAGAATCTTGCTGAATTCCATTTCGCTCGCGGTCAGGGTCGTGGCGTCCTTCCGGCAGGCTTGGACAAATTCCGTCAGGGCGCCGGCCAGCCGGTCCTGCTTATCCACCAGGGCCGTGTTGAGCAAGGGTGCGTTGGTGACGCCGGCCTTGGTCTGCGCGAGCGCAGTGTCCTGGCCTTTGACCAGGGCATCCAGCTGGCCCAGCAGGCCGGTGATTTGCTGGTTGCGCTTGACGTTATCCACACCGGTTTCCGTGCTGGCCAGCACCCGCAAAATTCGTGTCTCCAGCATTATGGCGCGTTTGGTGAGAATGGGCTTTTGGGCGGGTTCAGCCCCTGGGATGCGCGCCAGAACGTCAACAACTTCCGTCATTGCCCCAAAATGCAGTTTGCGGACCGGTTCGGTCAGCGGCCCCAGCGGCTTTTTGGGATCGGCGATCAATAGTCCGGCGATTTGCCGGATGACCTGTTGAGCCTGGGCCGTGTCCTGCCACTCGGAGAGTTTGGCCGTCTGCTGAACGGCCTCCAGCTTGGTTGTCTTTTCAAGGTTTTCGCGCTGACGCTCCACCAGGCCTTTTGTCGTCTCCGCCAGCTTGTTGGCCGCCACAGTGTTTTGAGAAGTAATGTCCTTGGGCGTACTCCATTCGAATATGATCGGCGCCGAAATCGTCCGGTTCTGTTCGCCGCCGGCGCCGGCGTCGTTGCGCCCGCCGGCGCGGTTGTCCACGGCCACGATTCGGAAAGCCAGCGGTTCGGTCATGCTGAACGGGAATCCATCGCCGTTCCAGTTTGTGGCAAACGCGCATGCCCCGTCCACCGACCATGCCTGGACCTGCGTGCCGGGGGCAATATTTTGCCCCGCAATATCCTGGCCCGTGCTTTTTTCCTGCATGGCGATCGTTTCCAGGCGCACGGACGTGAGCCCGAAATCGTCGCTGACCTCCCACTGGATGCGCGGCGCGGCGCCGGCGGCCAGCCGGGTACGGGTCGTTGGCGCTATGACGCGGATCACGGGGGCGGTGTCCGGAATAATCTCGATTTTTAAGGTTGTTTCGGCGATGGCGCCGTGCGTATCGCGGGCCGTGATGACGAGCGGGCGGGTTGACGCCAAGACGACCAGGCCGCTCCACGATTGGCCGCGATCAAGCGACTGTAGGGATACAAGGTTGGTGGTCATCACCGTGGCGGAGGCAAGTTCACGATTGCACTTCAGGTCGAAGGCAAGGATCGAATCCTGTGGGATTGAGGGTGTTTCCGTCAGGCCATTAAAGAGTTGGGCGCCCAGGCGGGCTTGCGCCGGAGGCGTGGCCGTAATCTCCAGTCGTGAAAATGCCAACGGCGGCAGCGCCTGCACGGTGAAGCGTTCGGATACGGCGTCCCCGGCGCGGAAGCGGTACTGATAACCGGTGGCGATGCGGGGAATCTGGTAGGAATAGGTTTCTTCGCCTTGCCCGGTCAATCGTCCCAATTTCATGACACTGCGCTTGTCGTCCTCCGGCCAGAGATCGAGATACACCATCTGGCCTTTTTTGCCCGACACCTTGCAGGCTAATGCCAGGGAGGCGCCCTTAAGGATGGTGCTGTTGCCCGGTGTGACACTGCCGATGACGGCCATGGTGGTCGGAGCGCGCGGTGAAAACGGGTTGAGCATGCGCATCAGGGCGTTATTCCAGGCGCTGCCAACCCAGGCGCCGGTGGCGATGAGCGTCAAGCATGCCAGGAGCAGCACGGCATACGAGCGCCATTGTGTTTTTCGATCCCGCAGGGCTTGGACTTTGACTACCCCCCAGTCGGGCGCATTCCGTTCCACGTATTGCCGCTCCATCGGGTCGGCGTTTTCGTGCTGGGAAAATTGAAGTGTGTTGATGAGGTGGTTATCCAGTTTCGGAAACGTGTGCTCGATCCGCGCCGCCACGCCCTCCGGCGTGCGCCGAACCCGGAGCGCGACGATCACATACCAGAGTCCAACCGCGCCGCCGGCGATCAGCAGAAGCCAGGCTGCCAGGCGTCCCGCGCGCTGGTAGCGGAAGACCAAGTCGGAAAGCGTCAACAGCCACAGGCAAGCCAGGGCGGAGGCGACGAGCAGGATGGCCCGAATCTCCGCCTGCCAGCGGTTCAGGATTCGCCCGATCCGCATCAATTCGTTCTGTAGCCCAAAGGGTGACATGACAACTTTCCTTGTCTGCCTAATTTAACGTTAAGGAATTGAAAAACACATTCTGGATTCTCGTTTTCACGGGAATGACAGAGCGAGTGCGCGTGTTTGTCATTCCCGACTTGATCGGGAATCCAGGATTTTTTATCGCCGCCATTGTATGCCTACTTGATCCGTTCCAGATCTACATCATCCACGTAAAGATGCACCCATTCCGGGTCTTTCCATGTGCCGTTGATGGCGATAATATGGACAACCAGGAACTGGATTTTGTTAAAACTCTCCAGGGCCAGCTTGGTCATTTTTTCGTCAGGGAATGTTTGCGAGGCCTTTGTCCAACCCATGGCCGGCTTGATTCCGCCCATGGTGCCGGCCTTTTCCGCGCCGAAATATACCTGGGCAAAACGATAGCATTTGCGCACTTCCTTGAGCTTGGGATTGGCATGCGGTTTGACGCCCGGTTTCCAGCGATAGCCTTCCACCAGGATGCGGCAATCAGGTCCGGTTGTTTTGGCCGTTACCGTGAGCTTGTAGCGGCCGCCGGGTGCGACCGGGACCGGGTCGCTATCCACCATCACGCCCTGGCCCGACTCCCACAGCAGCCATTTATTGCCCCGCAGATCGAGCACATGATTTTTCGATCCTTCGTTCGTGACCGCCACATTGCAGTGATTGCTGGATAGGAGTTCGTTGCCGGTGTCTTCATAATTGAATTTCCAACCACGCAGGAATTCATTCGTATCGTTGAAGTGGCCGTTGACGACCAGGTTCGACCCTGCCCAGGCCGCGGAAGATAGAAGAAAAAATGCAGAATTAAGAATGCAGAATGCAGAATGCCGGAACAGGCCGGATGCCGGACGCCGGACGACGGGCAACGGATATAAGGGCATATGCTTGTAACCTCGTTTTGTGAATTACGTGCTTTTGCGGTTAACCAGTCTCCACTTTCCGCCTTACGCTTTCGCATTCTGCATTCTGCATTCAATTCAGGCCATGTTTCTCAACTTTCGGAGTATCCATTCTAAGGCGAATAGTACAATCAAACAAGCCAAAATCGGGATATTGTTCCAGAGCGAAAGGTAGCTGATGCGTTCCTCCTCGTTGGCCGGCACGGTGATTTCGGAGAGCACCTTGTTTATTTCATCGGGCTCGCAGAACCGGCCCTTGCTGGCATTGGCCAGGGCCGCCAGGGCGCCGATATTAGCCGCGCGCGGCACGGTTTCCGGGGTGAAGGGTTGAACGAAGAACGAGAACGGCGCGGAAACCATCTTCTGGCCGCTGATTTCACAGGATGCCACGGCGTTGTGCAGGCCGGGTTTCTGCGGGGTCACGCTCACGCTGTAACCGGGATATTTCTTGCCTGTCGTGGTGGTGACATCCTGGCTGGTCATCCGGAACGGGATTTTGCGGCCATCCGGTTCCTGCACCTCGCAGGTCACGACGACGTCCTTGGGCACCACGCTGGCCGGCGTCGTGAGCCGCGCCTTCAGGTCAATGGCCTCGCCCGAGAAAACTTTGTCAGCGTCGGCGGCCAAGTCCAGTTGCGACGCATTCACATCCATTTCGGTCGGGGAGAGCCACTCCAGCAGGGGGTTCCAGAGGCGCTGGTAATAATTGATTTTGCCCGGCGCCAACTGCCAGCGCCAAAGCGAATCGGTCAGGATAGCCGCCACTTTGCCCTGGCCGTATTTCTGGATCACCAATACCGGTTGACGGCCGCCGGACGTTTCGGTGGTCACGAGTGTCGTTGCGCCGGGTGAGAGCGTGCCGCCCGCAAATACGGAAAGAACGGGGGGAATCTTGCTCCAAGCGGCGGCATCTCCCGTTGTAAATATCGGGTGGGCCCGGCCTTCGCCGGTTAGCGCCAGGGCGACCTGGTTTTCCTGAAGTTTCAGCTGTTCCGCGGCCTTGATGGGCAAGATCTTGTTGAGCGGGCTGGCCATCAGACCTTGGGCGCCCCAGGCCTTGGGTCCGCCGAGGGCCACGAGACTGCCGCCGTTCTCGACAAACTTGATCAGGGCTTCGGCCCGCTCATTGCTCAGTTCGGCGGCATCCAGGTCTCCCAGCACCACAATCTTGAAATTGAGCAACTGCTGTTCGCTCAGGTCGGGCGCGGCGGCGCCCGATGCGCCGTAACTTAAAAACCGGCCGCCTGGTCCGCGTACAAAGCAAACCGGCGTGATGTCCTTGAGAGCTTTCAGCACGCGCACGAGGTACTTGGATTCCCAGCGCGGCACGCCCTCGATATAAAGCAGGCGGTTCTTTGAATCGATAACCTGCACGGTGACGGCATAGGTATTGTCGTTGGTGCGCGTTTCGCCCTCGATATACGGCAGGCGCAGGGTGTAGGTGAAATTGCCCGTGGCCGGATGCGTCAAGCGGACCGTCAACTCGCGCCGGCCGCCTTCATCGGGGATATCCACCGGCGCGGTATGGATTAATTTGTCGTTTTCGTAAAGCTCGGCATCCACGGTGCGTCCCCGCGTGCCCTGGCCGGAGACGTTGGCCTTGATTTCGGTGTCCCAACCCACCACCACCCGCCGCGGTGTATCCAGCGCATCCACGCGCAAATCCGGCTCAACCTTCCAGATGTTGGGCGGCTCCAGCCGGACCGTGTAAATCGGGTAAGGGCGGTGCTCGGACGCCCATTCGTCGGTGACTTCGCGTGTATCGAGACCGTCGCTGAGCAGGAGCATGCCGGCGACAAGCTGGCCCCGGTAGCGCTCAATCAGCTTGGCCAGCGATTGGCTGAGCAGGGTGTTTTTGCCGTCGGGATTCAAGGCCTGTATTTCCGCCAAAGATTGCCGCGTGCTCAAATCGCCGGCAAACGCGACGTAATCCAGACCGCATAATCCGCCCAGCGTTGCCGTCCAAGGTTGGCTGAGGATTTCCTGGGCGGCCGCCCAACGCGTCTTCATGGTTGTTGCCGGCGCGCCTGGCTTCATTGCCATGCTGGCGGATTGGTCCAGGGCCACGATAAAGCGCGGCTTGCGGACCTCGGTCAGTGAGCGCTTCAGCGACGGCAAAAGCAGGCACCAACCAAGCAGGACGATGGTCAACAGACGTAAAAGGGCCACTCCCAGTGTGCTTGTGTTGCGCGGCAAATACCGCCAGAACCCGAAAAGCCCGATCACCACGGCAAACGCCAGCATCGTGACAATCAGCGTCAGGGACATTGTGTGTTCGAATATAAGTTCGCCAGTCATAAAAAACAGTAATCAGTCATCAGTCATCAATGTTCGGTAATCAGTCTTTAACCAGCCGCCTCTGCTAAACTATGAATTACGCTCCACGCTTAACGCTCTACGCTATACGTTCTGTACCCCCCTTTACGCGTCCGGTCATATCGATGTTTAATTGCTCCGTCAGGGTACGGGTCTTGCGGGCGGCCCGGTTGGCCACAAACAGTTCCGCAATACTGAACAAGAACACCAGCCAAAGCAGGGGTTCCGCCAGTGGGCGGCCGATGCGCAGTTCCTTGACGAGTTGCATGAGATCATCCTTGCTCTCGGCCACCCTGATCGCGGTTAGTCCCGTGAGCGTGGACACATCCGCGGGACCCAAGCGCGTCAGGTCCGATTCCGAACGCATGACATTGACGGCAAAAGCCGGCTGGGGCCGGCACCCCGGCTGGGGTTGGGCGCCGGCGGCCGACCGTAAGGTGTAAATGCCCGGCCGAGTGCAGGCCTCAATGCCGGTTGAGTTGTCCTGGCCCGTTTTCAACGGGCGCAGAGGCACGGGCTGGCCGGTTGGGTCGAGCAATTCCGTGTTAGGTGTTAAAGTGCCCAGGATGTCGGCCAGTGCCAGATTGCGGCCCGTCCAGATAAATGGTTCGTTTTGCTCCTGACCGGCGCTGTAGCGCACGATCTGATGTACCAACGGCAGGAAAAACGGCGATAGCGGCAGATTGCTCCAGCGGCGGTCCGCCGAAACCGAAAAGAAGAGCACGCAGCCCTTGCCGATTTTCCGGCGCAAAAGGAAGGGGGCATCGTTGTCCACGGCAATAACAATATCCGACTCGGCGCCCAGCTTGTTCCATTGCATTTCGCGGGTGGCCGCCATGCTGGGGTACGTGCCCGGCGGCACGTTCATACCTTGGAAGAGCGCGTCGCCGCGCTTGACCAGGCGCAGTGCCCGACGCTTGGCGTCCGTACCAAAATCAGTCACGGCTTTCGGCATGGCCGGCAGGCAGGTCCAATTGGCATAATCGGCCGGGAGCGCGCGATCTCCCGGGAAAATGACCACCACGCCGCCACGCTGGGCATATTGCTCCAGCGCAATCATGGCCTGGCCCGCCAGGGGCAGGGCGTTGCACAGGAAGATACAGGCATAGTCGGCCAGCCGGTCTTCGGTAAACGCCTCAGGGTCAATCCGCTTGACATTCATGGCCGTGGCAACACCGCCGGGATTCAGCGCACGCAGGAGAAAGAACGTGTCCGGCTCCGTTCCGACGCACAGCACGGGCAATTTTTCATGCACGCGCAGAAGAAAGTAAAACACATTGTCCAGCGCGATGCCGTCCGGCGAGGTCTCAATCCGTGCCGGGTGCGTGCCCGGCGTGAGCGGTGGCATGGCAAAGACGCACGGGGCGCCGCCGTCTTTTTCCAGGGTCACGGAGCGTTGGCTGATGGCCTGTTCGTCAACGGTCAGAGAAACCGTCAGGGTCTGTTCGGGGCCGGTGTGGCCAAGGGCCACCGTAATCTGGCCGGGTATGTCCCGCATCAGGAGGGTGGGTTGAATACCCAGATCGAGCGGCGCGGCGTTGTCAGGCGAAGATACACCCAATAGGACCGCAAAAACAGAAATGTCAGAGCCGACGGACTTGGCATCCCAGGGGGGGGCGGAAGTTGCCACCGTTGTGGCCGTTGCCACCGCCGTGGCCGTTGCCACCGCCGTGGCCGTTGCCACCGCCGTGGCCGTTGCCACCGCCGTGGCTGTATTGGTTGTATCCGCCCGGTTTGTCAGATTGATCCGATCGTTCCGATCGGGCATGGGATTGAACGATGTCCATGGCAATTTCTGCCCATCGGTAACGATGAACAGTTCCTTTTCGCGTTTGCCCGATTCTTTCAACGCGCTGAGGGCCGCCAGGACGGCCGGACGCAGTTGGGAGGTCGTGGTGCCGGCCTCAAGTGCGCGTACTTGCGACAAAACCATTTCCAGGTCGGTCGTGGGCTGTTCGACCAGGGGCGTCACGTCATCGTCCGCCAGGAACAGGCAAACGCGGTCGCCATGGCGCAAGCCTTCGATCAAGGCAATGACCGTGTCCCGGGAGGCCGCCCATATTTTTTTCTGACCGGACACATAATCCATGCTGTAGGAGACATCCCACACGATGGCGACATCGCGCCGGCTGGCGCCGACGAGCTGACGGAACGACGTGATGCGCATAATCGGCATGGCAAACGCCAGTGCGAGCAGGAGCATGATCAGTGTCCGCAGGAGCCAGAGCAGGACGTTTTCCAGCCGCACGCGGTTCGAGGAACGTTTCTGGGCGAGTTTCAGGAAGCGCACGGTGCTGAACGGCACGACCACGATCCGCTGGCGTTGCCATAAATGCAAAACCAGTGGAATCAGCGCGGCCGCCAGCGCCGACAGGAATAATGGATTGAGAAATGACCACATAGGAAGAAATTTAGTGATTAAGCGATTCAGTGATTGAGTGATTTTCGGCTCAAGAAAAAACTCGTCCGTTTTATGATTAAGCAATTAAGCGGTTTTAATTTCCGATTCTTCTCTGAAATCTCTGAATCAATGAATCGCTGAATCGCTGAATCGCTCAATTTCTTCCGCTACTTCGACAACCGCTTGCGTTCTTCCAGGAAGGAGCTTACGAACGTGGCCGCATCCTGGTCCGTCCTGACCAACCGGTAATCAATGTTCATTTCCGCGCAGGGTTTGCGATACTGTTCCAGAAATTCACCGAATACCTTGCGGTAGGCCTCCGCCATGCCGCGCGGGTCGGCGACGATTTGCTCGTTCGTTTCCAGGTCAACGAACTGGGCGGCCTGCTTGAACGTAAAATCCAACTCGGCCGGGTCCAAAATATGGAAAACAATGACGTCATGATGCTGTTTGCGGAAATGGGCCAGGGCCCGGATGATCTCGGGCGGGTCATCCAACAGGTCCGAAAACAAAACGATCAAGGCGCGGCGGCGGACGGCTTCGGCAATCTGGTGCAGGGTTTTGGCCGTCTGGGTGGTGGAGGAGGGCTGGTGCTGGGTCAGCGATTTCAGCAGGTTGTTCAAATGTGCGAACGAATTGCGCGCGCCGGCCTGGCGGTCAATGCGGTTGGAATACAGGTACAGGCCGACCGAATCGCGCACCTTGACCACGACGTAGCCGATGGCGGCGGCAAGCTGGCAGGCGTAGCGGTATTTCATCGGCGGCCCGCTGGTGAAGCCCATGGAGGCGCTCCGGTCAATCACCAGGTACACGCGCAGGTTGGTTTCGTCTTCGTAACGCCGGACATAATACCGGTCGGTGCGGCCGAGCACCTTCCAGTCAAGGTGCTTGGGATCGTCGCCGGGGACATACGCGCGATGGTCGGCAAACTCCGAGCTGGCGCCCTTGAGGTGGCTGCGGTGCCGGCCGGAGAGCGTGCCTTCCACGACGTAGCGCGATTGGATGGTCATGCGGCCGATCCGGTGCAATTCCTGCGGCGATAAAAAATTACTGATGCCTGTCGCCATAATAATCCCGGCAAATCAATTCATAGGAATCTCAATCTTGCGGTTCTACCGAACCGCCGCTACACCAGCATCCATTGTAGAGGCTGTTCGATAGAACGGCAAAGTTGCGACTGAGCCGCCTGATTCAATGTATAGGAATTTTAATTCGGGTAGCCGCGCCCGCTCGCCTCGGCGAAGCGCTCCGGCGGAGCCTGGGTGAGGGCGTTGGTCCGGCCAGCAGCCACGGCGTCACCGCCGCGGCTACATGAAAAAGTCGCCCCGTTCCTCGGGGCCTAATTCGTTCCCGTCAACGAAAAAAAATGTTTACCGGGCGGGTTTGGGAACCACCCGCCAATGATCGCCATCGCAAAGAATCAGGATCCGGGCGCCGATATAGGTCAAGGTGATGCCCGCGGCCTGGCTGCCTTCCGACAGCAAAATTTTTTCCGGCTGGGCGCCCGGTGTTTGAAAAACCACGTTCTGGGCGCCGCCGCCGGCAATGGTCAGGGAAACCGGTTGGAGCAGTATCCTCCCGGCATAGGGCCGCTCCAGCGCTTTGGCGAGGTCGGAGGATTCCCCGAGTGTTTTGCTTTGCAGGAGATAACGCTGGCCCCGCGCAACTTTGATAACCTTGAATGCCGCGAGCTGGTATTGCCAGGGCGCGCCCCAGCGGTCGGTCAGCGGCAACGGGGATTCCTTGCCGTCTGGCTCGCCCGGGCGTAGCGCTCCGGCGGAGCTTGGCGTTGCTTTTTTAAGCGGTTGCAGGTTGATCGGGTATTCGATGGCCTGCCGATAATAGGCGGCCAAAGCGCCCCGTACCTTTTCGCGGTCAAGTCGCGTGAGCCAGCGCCGCCCCATCTCGGCTCCGGCTGTCATTGTGGGCGTGGCCGGTTCCACCGCCGCCATTTCGCCGAGGAGGGCAAAAGCTTCGTTGGTTTTACCCATCTGCAGGTTGTGCCAGGCGGCCAGTCCCTGGACTACCGGGAGCAGGGGATTGGTCGGCGATGCCTTCTGCATCTGCTGGCAGGCGGCCACGATGTCTTCGTGACGCGCAGTATTATTGGTCTGCAGGCTCCAAAGCGTCCAGAGAGCTTTCTCCTGCGTTTCACTTGCACCAAGCGCCGTGCGCCCCGCAAGGATGAATAAAAACAAAAAAAACAGGCGTTGCTTGCAGGCCATCGGCTTATTTTTCCAAGATTTGAATGCTAATTTTAAAGTTTGGACTGGATTCCCGCTTGCGCGGGAATGACAGGATGGCGATGCATAATTGTCATTCCCGATCTAATCGGGAATCCAGAAAAGTTGCTGCTTCTGCGGCCTAATTTAATGCATGGTTTGGACTGGATTCCCGCTTGCGCCTGCCCGCAATGCTGCGCATTGCGCTGCAGGCGGATCGGCATCGAAAATTCTTGTCAGTGCGTCATGGTATGCATGAGCATGTTTTCGCCCAGGCTCAGCGAGCCGGCGTCATCGTATCCCAGGGCATACGGATTTTGAGCCATCTCCCAGCCGCCGCACATGCCGTAGGGGCTGTAAATCACCGCCATTTGGCCGTTAACCTCCAGCCCCAGTAATTTGGGCGCGATGGTGGTCTTGCCGTCCAGTTGGGAAGAAAGGCCCGGGGTGACGCCGACCACCTTGATCTGGTTGGGCAGGGCAAAGAGCGGAGAGGCGGCCGGTAAGGGGCTCAACGAACGGTCCGGGAATACTTTTTTCATTTCCCGCACGAACGCGGCGTTGAAGGCGCGCCGCCCGCAACAGGCCTCAGCCATCAGGAAGCCGCCTTTGTTCAGGTATTCGCGCAGGTTCTGCACTTCCGCGTCACTGAGTTGGAAGGCCTCGTGGCCGGTGATATAAAGAATCGGCGCGTCAAAAATCTTGGCGTCGGAAAGTCTCAGCTCCTGATGGCCGAATTTAACGGGAATGTCGGTGCGGCGATTGAATTGCTGGAGCAGGACCGAAAGGCCCGCGTGCCGCGTCTTCCACTCGCCGTCGTACATGACCTGGGCCACAAACACCTTGCCGGCCTTGACGGAGTCCGGGTCCGTAAAGTTCATGGCGTGGGCCACGGTCTTGGCCCAGGCGCGCTGGCTGGTGGCATAGGCCAAAATGTTTACGCCCAGCTTCTGGGCATCTTCCGCAGCGTAGCCCTGGAGCGCATCGTCATCGAGCTCATCCCACCCGATGGCCATGCACCAACGCGAGAGGATGGCCACCGTGCGGCAGTCGATCGTGACCCCGTAAAACAGCGGTTCGTTCGCGGCATAGCCGGCCTCGCGCACACCCTTGCGGTAGTTGACCTGCCCGATGTCGTAATAGGAATGGAAAAGCGGATGGTCGGAGGTCAGGCGCTGGAGCTTGACTTCCGGGAAAATCTCCGCCAGTTCCGCCTTGGCGGAATCGAAGAAGGGCTTGGAGCCCATCCCGGTGTTCAAGATCAGCGTGCCGCCGGCCAGCAGGTATTCGCGCAGGCGCTTGCGCTCGGCCGGCGTGAAACTGAAATGGAAATGCCCGCTCCGGTAAATGATCGGATTCTTGTCGGGGTCCGTGCTGACATCCGAGAGCGATTTGCACTCGTTGGCAAAATTCACGTTGATCTTGCCCTTCATTTCCTTGAGCAGGTTGTTCAGGTCGTTGGGGCGCGAGGCCCAGTCGAGCATGCCGTACTGGGATTTAAGTTTTACGAACATGACCGGCGGGGTGGGCGGATTTTTTTTCTCGGACCGCGATTGCGGCTGGGCGGGCG
>Ga0209749_1002354_pt1 | contig 12761 bp, 15 predicted proteins | sample EPASupsiteSAE347_FD_187267 | JGI IMG/M metagenome (GOLD analysis project Ga0209749, IMG submission 187267) | Bioremediated contaminated groundwater from EPA Superfund site, New Mexico - Sample SAE3-47 (SPAdes) (version 2) | ecosystem: Environmental > Aquatic > Deep subsurface > Groundwater >... | reverse complement strand
AAGAGATTGGGCATTATGACTTTGTAAGTTCTGTAGCATTTTCACCTGATGGTAGATATCTTGCAACAGGTTCAGCAGATTGTACCGCGCGTATATGGGATGTAGAAACTCATAATCAAATAGGTGTACCATTAAGACATAATGGATCGGTGCTTTCTGTAGCATTTTTACCTAACGGTAAACTTCTTGCAAAAGAGGCGCGTGGAAGCATACATGTGTGGGGACAAAAATGGGATTGGCCCAATTGGCCATTCGATTATAATGGAGATTTCGACTATAACGGTAACTTATTAAAACAACTTTTAATGTTGAAGATTCTAAGGGGGCTGCCATTAAACCACGCTGATATGGAAATTTATGCTCAATTGCCCGAATATGCTAAAAGATGGGTGGAAAATCGAGGTTAATTTCGTATGAATACAAAATAAAAGGAGTAAAAATAAAAAACAATCAGTTTAAAATGTTGTTGTTAAATGTTAAAAAAACTTTTTAAGGAAATATTATTATGAAAAAGATGTTATTGTTCGTACTTATGAGTTCGGTGTTGTCAAGTTACAGCACAATCCTTCGCATAAATTTTCTTTCACATGAAAGAATACCGGTTTCCATAAGTGGCAATTGGTACAATGAACAAAATGGAACAATTGTAACGCCATTTAGCTTGGTTAATGAAATTATTGAAAGAAACAGAGTCGAAAACAAATTGGTTCTTCAATATGTGGCCAATCAATACGATTATCTTGAACTTCGTGACGACATGTTCTTTGTTGATGTTGAAGGTGCAGTTTTAGAACAAGCAATAGCGCTCGTTGCAAACAATGGGCTGGGTGTTAATAGGCTCAGTTTGCCAACACTAGTACAATTTATAAATATATACAGCGCAATTGGTGTATCAAAAGAAATTATGGATTTGCTCATTGACCGTGCTCACGCCTTATCTAGACAAGGCGTGAAAGAGTATCCATTTAGAAATCGCTATCCATTTGCTCTCGTTGATACTCGCAAGGCACAAGATATTCCATCGGCTGTTCAAGATCACGAAATGGTACGGAATCAGTTGGTACGAGAAGCTGTTTCTTGTAAAATCGTGGACCGCCTAGTGCGTTCAATTGATCCAGAAGGTGCCTCAAAAGAATTTATTTGTACTGCGGTCAATTGTGGTGAGTGTCCTAAATCTTATTATCCACCAGTATGGAAATAAAAAATCAGTGCAACAATGAAGCTGGTACCTGGCCCGCATAATGGCTGGCCAGGTACTATACAAGAATTATTATGAAAAGACACTTTTTGAAATTCATAATGGTACTTGGTGCTGTAATCCAGCCAATACATAGTATGCTACAAGCTTTCAAAAAGCCAACAGTCACAGATTGTAAGCGCCATATTTACGCGCAAGCCTTAGCCAATGAAATAATAAAAATTAATGCTTTAGCAAAAGAGCTTGAAGAAAGACTTTATTCGACGCCATCATATAAAGCAGCGGATTTTGATAGGCAGATAAGCACAATGAGACGGATGCCACGTTCTGGTCTTGCTTATGACTTCTTAACGATTTACAAACGAATTCCCTCTCTTTTTGGTTATACCGATTATCGGATCAGAACGCTTGAGAGTGTTATGATCGATCTTCAGCAAAAAATGAAGCGCGCACCGGCTTAAAAGCCGGTGTATCGCGCGAAATTCTTCGAAGCCAACCCTACTTCGCTAAAGCTACGACTTGCCCTACGAAGTTTTGGGTTCTACTACGACCAACAACATAATTTACTCAAAACAAAAGCCATTCATCCCCAGTTTAAAAAACTTGGGGTATTCTGGCGTAGTAGAATAAAAAACCATCTTCGAACAACATTTACAGGAGTTTGGTATGCTCATGAGCAGCTTGATTATGATGTGGCTATGCTGGAAAAGATAATGTACCAGGAAGCACAACATCCCGGGTATCAATCATTCGCTCATGGCGCTCCAAGTATTATACGTGTCTTGTTAGAACTACAAAAAAAATTATATGCCCAGTACTACAACTCGTCACCAACCAACTTTGAATTTCTACGTGCACGCACAGGAAGGCATGATTTGGAGGGCATAACACGCGAACAGTATATCAAGGATCATAAAGAAATAGTGGATGGTAAAACGCCAGATCGTGATAATCTGCTTTCTGTTGCATATGTTGCATGGGCTCAACCCTTTATTTATCGCTATACGAGAACACTTTCATTAGATATTAACCATTTGATTGAGGGAGTTTTGATGGCTTACAATCTACCAGGACGGTCATTACGGGGAGCTCACTTAAAATTACCCCCATTGCCACGCATAAACAAGGGTCTTATTTTGCATATTTTGATTAAGAATTCGGCAGCACAGCGTATTGTGTATAATTCAAAACCTTTTGGAAAACCGTGCTGTTCTTTAGAGATTCCTGATAAAAATGATAGCGAACGATCTTCTGGTCAAGCTCGAATCATTTTGGACCCAACACTTTTTGATCAACCCAATGATGACGTAAAAATAGTTGTGTATCAGGACCTAACACCGGCAGAGAAGAAAAGTATCGATGACTGGTGTGATAAGGTTGTGCGCATTTTCTGCCATCTATAGAAGACTTCCAATTAAGCAAGTTTTTGTTCAAACGAAACCTTGATCCCTAAAGATATTATTTGCTAATATAAATTTATAGGCTGTTCGTAAAGGGGGGTATTATGGGTAAGTATACAGTCGTATTATTGGCAATGGTTATTACAGTACCTGCGGTGCATGGGTATAACGCTAGACATCTTGATAAGCTCAAAGATACTAATGAATGCCAAAAATGTGATTTGTCTGGTTCCAAATTGTCTTGGGCCGGCTTTTTTAAGGCAAATTTGTCTGGTGCCAATTTGTCTGGTTCCCAATTGTCTTGGGCCGGCTTTTTGGAGGCCAATTTGTCTGGCGCCAATTTGTCTTGGACCAATTTAGCCCGGGCAAATTTGACTGGTGCCGATTTGTCTGGTGCCAATTTGTCTGGTGCCAAATTGTTTTGGGCAAATTTGTCTGGTGCCAATTTGTCTAGTGCCAATTTTTCTCGGGCCAGTTTATATGGTGCCGATTTATATAATACCAATTTGTCTGGGGCTAATTTGTCTGGCGCTAATCTTGAAGATGCTAAGTGTAATGATTCAACGATACTTCCGGAGCATTATTCATGCAACAATGGCCTTATCGTTAGAGCATAGTATCTTTATAAATAAAGAACGGAGTACTTTGAGAACTTCAAATCGCTCCGTTCTTTGTTCAAACGAAGCCTTGATTCTTTAATATATTATTTGCTAATATAAATTTATAGGTTGTTCGTAAAAGAGGGGGAGTTATTATGAATAAGTATATGGTCGTATTATTGGCTACGGTTATTACCGTAACTGCGGTGCGTGGGGATATCGATGGAGCTGTTGATAAGCTCAAAGCTACTCATGAATGCCGAGGCTGTGATTTGTATAGGGCCCATTTGTCAGGTGCCGATTTGTCAAGGGCCGATTTGCATTATGCCAAATTGATTAACGCCATTTTACAAAGAACTATTCTGACTGGTGCCAATTTGTCTGGTGCTACGTTGTATATGGCCAATTTTTCTCAGGCCAATTTGTTTGATGCCAAGTTGATTGGTGCCGATTTGTATGGGGCTAATTTGTCAGGGGCTAATTTGTCAGGGGCCAATTTGTCTGAAGCCGGTTTGATTGGTGCCAATTTGTCTGTGGCCGTTTTGCGTAATGCCAATATGTCTGAAGCTAATTTGTCAGGGGCCGATTTGTCAGGGGCCAATTTGATTGGTGCTATTTTGGATGGGGCCGATCTTAAAGATGCTGAATGTAATGCTTCAACGAAACTTCCGGAGCATTATTCATGCATTAATGACATTATCGTTAGAGCATAGTATCTTTATAAATAAAGAACGGAGTACTTTGAGAACTTCAAATCGCTCCGTTCTTTATTGATTGAAATGCAACATTTTTTACCGCATGTTTCAGTCTAGCTAAAATTAAGGTATAGCGCTTCATTATAGAACCCACTGTCACTGAGTCAATTTGTCAACACACTGGCGAACGCAATACTTGTGCAAAAATAGAGCTGCTCACAAAAGTGAAGTACGTATAGATTGTCCGACGAGTATCACTTAGGCGGCAAATTTTGTATAATGCTGTGCATAAGCGTGTAGTAATCTGGAATTTTTTTAGCCAATAATTCCGCAATTTCTTCCAGATATATGTGTGAGGTCAGATTGCGATTTTTTATCATTTCAAGAATAGCTGTTGCTTCAGATTCGGTAATTATACCGCTTGTATAACTTTTTCTGATTACTTCCGCTGGTGCTTTAATTTCTGGCATCATATGTTTAATCTCAAGATCTTTTTTTAAATATTTCCAAAAAAGATCGACACAATATTCAAACCGCTGTACCAATGAATCGCGCAAGCTTCGGTATTCTTCTTCGTAATCCATATGCGGATTATAATTTTTGCCCTCTTTGGCAAAAAACGTAAAAACAATAATGGCTTTATCGAGCGTTTCAAGGGCCCTTACCATTTTTTGATACTTTTGAGCTAATTTGTCCATTTGACACCCTCACGGAGAATATCATCTTTTAATTCTTGAGAAACAGCGCACAAATCAACTAAATCCATTTCCATAGGTATGGTGGTTTCATCAAAGTCAAGCTGTATGGCAAGAAGTTTTTTGTGATCTATAACTTTTCCCGTATCTAGTGCAATATCAATATCTGAACCAGAGTATTCTTTATCAAGTGCTCGAGAACCAAAAAGATATATCGTACATCCAGGTACATGCTTATGAACAATCGCGATTAACTCGTCTTTATATTTTTTATTTAAAGCCACAAGCACAACCTTAGAAAAATTTTTTAATTTCAGCTTAACTTGGCAAAAGCATAACACAAGTGACTGGTAAGTTCTATGAGGACTTTATTTTTGCAAATTTCAAGAGATCACAATTTAGATTCAAACGAAGCCTTGATTTCTGAATATATTATTTGCTAATATTAATTTATAGGTTGTTCGTAAAAGAGGGGGAATTCCATGAAAAAACTGTTAAAAATCATGCCAATGTTCATCTTGTTCAGCATTCAATCTGGTATAATTGAAGATTTCTTGAGAGATATGGTACGTTATGGTAAGGCTTACGCAACAAAAAGTTACACTAAAATTTATCTTTGTGTAAAGGGCGATTTAAAAGATTATATCGGCAAATCTCATCAAGAAGTTCTTGATAAAGTTAACAAAATAATAGAACCTCGTGATGAGGCTGCATTTAGGAAAAATGCAGCTGTTATGGGTATTCTAGGCGGAAAAAAAGAAGAACAAACAATAACTGACCAAGCAAAACTTGGCAAGGTTGAGCAAAAGAAAATCAAACACGGCCGCGATGCTGCCACATGGTGCTTAGCAGCATATTCTAAAAAACTAAATGTTGGGGATATTGTTTCCGTCGTACGAAATCGAGATGCTCGCGGCATCGTTAATGCTAAAGTAAGTTACGTTGGAAAAGTCTTGACAGACAAAAATGGAACTAAAATCATAAAGAAAATCGCAAGCTAAATTCTAAGCTGATCCACAACCACCACTTACTATTTACGCAAGTGCACCTGATCATACACAACACGCAACTGATGCTTATCAACATGCGTATAAATTTGTGTAGTTGTCAGGTGCTGGTGGCCAAGTATCGTCTGCAGCGAACGCAAATCTGCACCGTTTGCTAAAAAGTGCGTGGCAAAGGAGTGTCGAAGTGCATGCGGATAAAGTCTGATGCCAATCTTTGCACCCACACACTTAAGTATATGCCAGATTCCCTGACGAGTGAGATTAAAAAATAAAAGTTCGTTATGCGACACTCTCTTGGCAGGCTTTTGTTTAATTTTTGTAATATAGAACAGAAGAAGATCTATACATTCCTGCGGCAATGGAATAAGCCGTTCTTTGCCCCCTTTGCCAAATACCCGAACAAAGCGCTCATGCCAGTCAATATCACTTGGCCGAAGATTTATTAATTCGCTCACGCGCATGCCAGAAACATAGAGGAGAACAAGTACAACTTTATCACGCAATGCATGTGCACTTTTTTGTTGATCCAAAAAAGAAAAAAGCTCTTGGATCTGTAGTACGCTTAACACGCGAGGAATTGCAAAACCAACCTTTGGCGCTGTACAGGTAGCAAGCGTTAACGCCTCAACACTGCCCTGCTCTTGCAGATAACGCATAAAAGTGCGGACAGCAGCAACATTACGTGCAACAGACCGAGCACTCAAATGGTGTTCGCGCTTAAGATATCCCAGGTAGTTTGTAAAAGCGGTGCTGGAAAGTTTGTTTATATCACGTATGGCATGATCTGCGCAAAAAAGCAGAAATTTACTACAGTCCCGCCGATAGGCATCGATTGTATTTTTTGAAGAACGGCGAGAAACCGTAAGATACGTTATAAAATTTTTATATAAATGCATAAGATTCACTATCACACTCCCATAGGCTTTCTGCAAGAAAAAGGCGGGATTTGGAAATCCCGCCTTTTTCTTATAAAAACACTCGCGCCTATGCCAATGACACAAGACCCTTATTTATATCTTCGGCCAACTTAATCGCACCTGGTTTTCCAGCTGGTTCATCATAATAGTCAACCATAATAAACGTGACTGGTTGTCCTACGAACTTGCTATAATTGATAACACGTTGTTTTAAAGCATCATAACTATTGGCGGCCTTGGCACCTTCAGGACTACCACTTATTGCTACTGTTGTGTAATTATCAACGACAAAGAGCTTATCCTTACCGGCAGTCCCCCAATCTATTTTTGGATTATCAGAGTCAGCTTTAAGCTTATCAAGGTTTGGATAATTGTAATTCGTACCAAACCCAACATCCTTTTCCTGGTATATCCCTATTTTATCCCAATAACCTTTAGTAGCGCCATAGAGAATAAAACGCTTATTTCTGGTTATCATTTCTTCAATAGTTGGCCATGGATCACCAGGCTTATGCATAAGCACTTTTTTCGAAAGACCACTATCTATAAGTAATTTAGCCATAGTATTGAAATGTTGTTGGATTTGTGCTGATGTTAAACCAATATCTAGATACATCCCCAAAACTTCTTTTGGATTGTCATCAAGCCATTTACCCAAAGTGTTAAAAATCTCTGACATAGGCTTATGAGAAGTATCAAGAAGACAGCGATCGTTTTTGAATGGCGTAGCCAAGCTCAAAATGGATTCTCTGAGAGCATCCGTAACTCCAGCAAGTCCCCCTTTAGGTAAAATTTGTTGCAATTGTGTATCAGCAGTTTTCAGCAGATCGTCCAATTGCCCTGCTCCTACTGTATGGCAAGACCATAGTGTTTCTTTACCATCAACGATACGGACATGCATAGGAATCTTAAAAGCCCTTACGCCATCAGCTAGTTGTTTTTCTATCGGCTGCTGTTGATCGGCAACTGGACTAAAGATGTGAATGCTATCAATAATTTTTCCCAACTGCTCTCGTGATGTTTTAAACGACTTTGGAAACAGATTTAATGCTTTTTCACGTAAAGATGCAGCACGCTTGTTTTCTTTATCGATAACTGATGCAGAATTGTGCGTCATAACAAAAGTAACTTCATTAAATCGCTTTTGCAAAACCTCAGGTGGCAATGCATAAAGAGACATTAAAAGGAATAGTAAAATACTGCTAATAAAAAGTTTACTCATCTCTCAGCCTTCTTTATTACATAAAGTATCTACTTGTTTTGTTTATTGTTTTTGAAGATCACCCCTTTTTAATCGTTTTTATATCCCATCCACCTTTTTTGTTGTCAACAAGCTGCCCGACAAAACTTACTTTTGTGCGAGCAATCCCTCGCTGATCACGCGTTCTTATTATAGAAACAGTATCACCAGTCTTGAGCCATTCCTTCATGTCATCATCTTTGATACAGGCTTCAGCAGCTGCTTTTCCAGATTTAATGGTTTTGGCGGATATTTTTCCTAAGTAAACATTATCTATTATAACTTTTTTTGTAAGCGGATGCTTAATTCTTGCCGTAGCGCGGCCGGGAATTTTATCAAAAATTTTCATCATAGTGGCATGATCTTTACCAATGTGCTCGCTCAGATTTCCTTTAACACACAGGTATCGTTTTTCAACATTACCCTTAGCAATATCGGTTACGTTACGCAGAACATCCCCTAAATAATCCACCAATTCCGCTGATGCGAATGATATTGAAAATACGGACAAAAAAACAACTAACTTTCTCATACTTATTGCCTCTCTTTTTTGTTGAACACTACCTACAATGTCTCGCATATTCCACAATTGAAACTTATGCTCTACGCGCCCTCCCTTTAAAGTTAAAGTTCCTTAACCAATTTCATCACAACTCTATCAAAGCAACTTGGCAAAATCAAGAGTTAAAAAATACCGACTTAATGGCCCTTTTTGTATTAGTACGCTTTGGCTACCAATACATCCTGAACGCTTGATTTGCCGCAGTGAAAGCAGCTGGAGGCGCGGTGGGTATCGAGCATGCATCGAGTAAACGCACTATACTTTTTAAGCTCTTGCTCACATGCCGGTGATTGACACCATCCGGTAATAAAACCACCACCCTGATCTTGCATAATTGGTCCAAAATCTGTCAGTTTACCACCAACAAAGAGTAGCGATTCTTGGCGTTTTTGTGCACGGACAAAGAGGTCATTTGCAAGCAATTGTATTTGATCATCAACTTCATCTGCTAACTGATCAAAAGGCACATTCTTTTTATTACCCGAAAGACGGTTTACCATAACCACTTGACGCGCCTGCGCATCACGCATACCAATTTCAAGACGAAGCGGCACACCACGCAATTCCCAGTGATAAAATTTTGCCCCTGGCGTCTTTTGGTCATCCTCATCAATAAAAATACGATACCCACTTAACGCTGTCTTAATAAAATCATACTGCGCCTTAACCGCAGCCATTTCTTCACTTGTCTTATAAATAGGTATGATTACAACCTGAATAGGCGCAACTGCCGGCGGCAAAATAAGCCCTTTTTGGTCACCATGCGTCATAATAAGTGCACCAATAAGCCTGGTCGTAATTCCCCAACTCGTAAGATGCGGGTATGCAATCTCTTTTTGGCGATCTTGAAACGTAATATTAAATGCCTTTGCAAAATTTTGTGATAATAAATGCGAAGTGCCCATTTGCAACGCGCGCCCGTCAGGCATAAGTGCCTCCATAGCAAACGTATGATCTGCGCCGGCAAATTTTTCAGACTCTGTCTTTTTACCAACAATAACCGGAATAAGCAATTGTCCCTGAATAAACTCGACATATTCGTTAAGCATCAAAAGCGCTTCTTCCTGCGCTTGTTCAAGAGTTTCATGTGCCGTATGTCCTTCTTGCCAGAAAAATTCACTTGTGCGTAAAAAGGGACGTGGACGCATCTCCCAGCGCACAACGCTAGCCCACTGATTTATTTTTATGGGCAAATCGCGCCATGATTTAACCCAACGCGCAAATGAATGATGAATAGTTGTTTCAGATGTTGGGCGTACCACAAGCTTTTCTTCAAGCTCTTTACCCCCTGCATACGTTACGACAGCAAGTTGTGGCGAAAAACCTTCAACATGCTCAGCTTCGCGCTTAATAAACGACTCGGGAATCAAAAGCGGAAACGCAGCATTTTGATGCCCCGTTTGTTTGATCCGTTCGTCCATATATTTTTGTATAAATTCCCACAGCGCCCATCCGTACGGCCTAATAACGTAACAACCACGCACCGGCGAGTCATCTACTAATTCTGCTGCATAAATTATATCTTGGTACCACTGCAAAAAATCGTTATTAATATCCGCAAGCTTATTCATATACTTGTTCCCTTAAGTCATAGATCTGGTCATGAGTATATCAGGTTTACTTAAAGTTTACAGAGACAAAAGCCTAAAAAAGTACATACTACTGTTAGTTAAAAACATACTTCAAAACAAAAGGGCTTTACTCATGATTAATCAACTAAAAGTGGCGCTTTTTTCCGCTGCTCTTCTAGTTAGCATGAACTATTCAATGACATTACAAGAAGTTTTTGATGATCCAGCAATAGTACACGCCAAAAAAAATTTAGAAGAAAAAGCCGCTCAAATTGCCGCGAAAAGTACATTGGCCAATGATCCTCTGTATAAAAAATACGAAGCAATTAACCTATGCAATCGAATACGCGTATTAGATGGAAAGAAAAATCTTATCCTGCTTGGACAAATGCTACAGGCAAGCGTTGAAAGCATCGATGAACTTAGCGTAGCAGACCAGTCATTCGATCAGTATTACCAAACAAAGCCAGTACAATCGCTCATAGGAGTCTGGCGCACCTTGCGCACACTCAGAGACATCGAGATGCAAGAAATAGCAACATACCACCGAAATCCAAGTACGCCAATCGTACTGCAAGAACACGCAGATTTGAGCGCAATTTTAGATTCGTTTGAGCAATTGGTTGTCACTATAGCAACAAAGCTTAAGGATGTGCCAGTCAAAACGATCACCAACGCAATAACGTTTAAGAAACTACAAGAAGAGGAACCAACAGAACAAGAAAAAAAAGTGTCTAATGCATTGTTTTATACGTTCGTGATTGTAGGTATTTGCAGGCAATGGATGCATGAGGCACAAGAATTTATCAACCAAAAGTCATCAACTTTCACTTTCAACACACACGAGATTGAAGAACAAATTGCACAGCTTGATAGACTTGTTGCTCAAGACTCCCCCACTACTAAAATTAACATACAAGCTATGAGAGTAATTCTTGCCACCATAGAGCCCCTTATTCACGCATTAAGAACGTTTGTTGCGCAAAGGGAATCTGCAGACGTACGCCCTGAAGTTATAAAGTTCCTGGAAAAATACGATACTCTTTTGGCTCTCTTTTATGGTACAGATGAGCTACCCGATGGTGTAGCAAGCGATTTCCAAACCCTCTCCAAATATGTTTTTGATATTCTGATTAAACCTGAGCAGATTCAAAGCGCATAGCATATTCTTTGCGATACGCGTGGTACTGCATGAGTACACTCGTATAGGCATAGTATGCCTGGTACATAACTAACGTACTATACACCAATAGGCCGGCAAGCATTACGAGCACCAAAGGTAAGAGAAAGCCCGGCTTATTGGTTTGGGTTTGCATGAAAACTCCTCAGCCAAAGGGTATGGGTACAAGAAGCGCCGTTATGCGACAAGTTGACCGTGATGGCCCGTACATAGGTGGCGTCAACTTTGTAGGTGAATAAACACTGATTTATTGGCTCAAGAACTACCGAATAATCCCATGCCCCGTCAACACGCGAAGCTCGCTTCAAACTATTATCATCAACGTACCAACGGATAACTTCAGTGGTGCTCGTAACTGTGCACGAAAAATCGTGTTCGGTGAGCTGCGTGTACGCCTGGCGCTGGCATGGCATACGTGCCGCATCTTGGCGCAACAAACTTATAACGTTATGTACCGCGGCAGTTGCCAAAATAGTGTGCTCAAGCTTTTTGTTTACCATAACCACCTGCACCATAAATGTTATGGCGCCAGAAAGAACAATAAAAGATATCACCAAGTACACCAGAAATTCAAGTACGAAAGAACCAGCTTTCATGACGATCTATTCTCGATTTCTCTCTCCAATTGCACCCGTCTTTGTTGTGTGCCAATGGCATAAAAATATGTTACGCGACATCTTTTGTGGTGCACCTCAGGCCATACAACTTCAACTCGATATGGTCCATCGTTGTAGCTGCCAGCAATAACGCCAACGCTTAATGCTTGATCAAGAGTCTGTGCTGCGCGCAAAAGCGCTCCGCGCATCATGCATGCTTCGACGTGGTAGGTAGCGGCATAAGCAACGGCCGCAACAATAACAACTGCCGAAGCCATTACGGCAAAGAGAGCTGCAAATGCTTCGAGAAGCACAAACCCTTTATTTTTGGCTATAATTATGCTATTGTTACAATAAGAAAATATTTTCACGTACATGCTCCATTACCGTGATGCATGTACCTTAGCATAGGGAGTATAAAAAATGAATTTTTTCACACGACAATATCTGCTCATTTTTTGCCTGGGAGCAGTACTGCTTGTCAATAACACCCTTGCAGGACTCATGGGAAATGAGCCGGTAAACCGTGAACAAATTTCTGAACTCATGAATGATGCAGAATTTCAAAAAGCAATGTCAGCAATGGGAGTGCCTATAGATAAGATGACACCGGAGGAAAAAGAACAACTCGTTAATGAATCGGTACAGCAAATACAACAAATTCAACAAATGTCTCCAGAAGAACAAGAACGCCTGATGCACGATGCATTTAGTCAAATGCAACAGATGCAAGAAGCCCCGCAGAAACAGCAAGCACAGCCAGCAACGCCACCGCAGCAGACACTGGAACCAGTAAAATCCGAACCAAAAAAGCCTCAAGTTTCACAACACAGCGTAAAAACAAGCAAGAATGTTGTGCAGCGATTGGCAAAACACATTGAGCGAGCAGAGATAAAATTCGACGGCCTATTAACCGCAAGTCCAGATAACAGTCTGGAAATAGCATGGGCACAGACAGAGCACGAATTAATATGGGTTCTATCTGCCCTCCATCGTATAACTAATAACGACAAAGTTCTTGAAAAAATCGCTTCAACTGAATATAGCGTACTAAAAAAACAGCTTGAATCGCTTACCAAAGAGCTTAAAAGCCTGAATAAG
>Ga0209749_1002353_pt1 | contig 12763 bp, 18 predicted proteins | sample EPASupsiteSAE347_FD_187267 | JGI IMG/M metagenome (GOLD analysis project Ga0209749, IMG submission 187267) | Bioremediated contaminated groundwater from EPA Superfund site, New Mexico - Sample SAE3-47 (SPAdes) (version 2) | ecosystem: Environmental > Aquatic > Deep subsurface > Groundwater >... | reverse complement strand
GGTTCTGTGAGGGGCGTTGAAGTTTCCTCATATGGTTGAATAATGTGGCACTCCTCATATTGAAAAAGAGGAGAAACTGAGAAAACAAATTATACCTAAAGGAGCAAACTCAAATGTCTACTCGACACAAAATAGACCTGATCCCGGCCGTCAGTATAGAAAAGAAGATCATGCTCATTCGGGGAATGAAAGTGTTGCTGGATAGCGACTTGGCCGCGCTGTATGGGGTTACAACCTTCAACCTTAACAAGGCCGTGAAACGTAATCTTGACCGCTTCCCAGATGACTTTATGTTTCAGCTTGATCAGCAGGAGGTTGCAAACTTGATATTCCAAAATGGAATCTCAAAAGCAGGCCATGGCGGCCGCCGCTATTCACCTTACGCTTTCACTGAGCAGGGCGTTGCAATGCTGTCCAGTGTATTACGGAGCCCGCGGGCAGTGAAAGTCAATATTGAAATCATGCGCGCCTTTGTCCGTATCCGGCAATGGCTGGCCTCAAACGTCGAACTGGCCCGCAGACTGGCAGAACTTGAAAAGAAATACGATGCACAGTTCAAGGTTGTGTTTGATGCGATCCGCGAACTCATGCGGCCGCCGGATCCGCCACATAAACGGATAGGGTTTAGCGTGGATTGAAATTATGACGCCCTGGCCGGCCATCCGGGGAAGTCCTGCCGGCGTCCGGCCTATTCCGGCGCCGGCGGGCAATCTGATAGGAGGTTGCGAGAATGAAACGAAGCATTGAAACGAGCAAACCAAAACGCAAAAAAATAGTTCCACCAAGTCCACGGCCCTATTCTTTTTTTGCTTACAACCCAGACACGAAACGAACCTATTTTGAAGATTTCTTTGCCACCCATAAAACCTATGCCGATGAGAAACGAATTTCGGATTCGGTAGCCGATATTTGTAAAACAACAAAAACACCATGCGAGTCAACGCCTATCTTGGAAAAGTTTTTTGCGGATGATCTTTTGTCTGCCGCCCGCGCTGGCAACGCGAAAGCTATCAGAATGATGAACCAATTATTACCGGGTTCGATTCTGGAAGATGAAGCGATACGCAAACATATCGGTGAGCGCACGGCAATCGGCGACAAGACATGGCTGCAAGAAATTTATTCGCCTAAAAAACGTAAAGGGCAGAAATATTCGTTCACGCTTCCACATCTGGAATTATTCATAGGGATGTATGAAGATGTGGTTTTCCTGCGAGAATTACGCGACAAATTGAATGCTGCCATAAGTCATAATAGCGTTATTGCCGGCCATTCTTTTTATCTCAGGCTGTGCAAGCAACAGAACCTTGACCCCAATAAGCAAAATCATAACTTTGACGGGATGGCGATAATATTGAATAAAATCCAGTGGTTGAATGAATCCGCAAAAATACATTCCGATTGGTTTGACGCGATATTTAATGATAAACGGTTTAATCGTGTTATTGACCGTGTCGAATTTATTTACGGGGAAATTACCGGCTGGAAATTTATCCGAAAAAATCTTTCAAAGTATTTGAATATGGCAGTCATTCGTGCGCGCGTTAAATACGCTTCCGAAGAAGCCGCCGTTACGGCCGCCGCCTGGATTAGGTCAACCCCCGAAAAACTGAAAAATACTGTTGACACCTTTTAGAGAGCATGATAGCTTCGTTGCAGAAAGAATACATTGAATTGTCCGAACGGAACAACCGAAGGGCAGGTCTGAGAAATCAGGTCTGTCCTTTTTTGTTTGGAATGAAAATAGGCACAAAATAAACAGTAGATAATTTTAAACTGTCCTGACGGAACAACCGAGGGGCATTCTGGCATAAGCCAGAATGCCCCTTTTTTATTTTGATCAACATGAAAAAATGTTGCTACTGCGGCAAAACAATTGGCGTCGCCCTTAACCGTAGACAATCTTATGTAATTGGGCGTTTTCGCGTGGGATAACAATCGTATTTCTGTCCCACGTCAACGGATATTCAATATTAAATATTTTTGAGATTCTCTCTTCAGATAAAAAGCCGAATTGGCATTTTTTTTAGCCAAATCGTGCAGAAGGAAAATTTCGGAAGGAGGAACTATGACAAATGAACTGGCAACACAGCGGCGCGCTCTGGGTCGCACACAACAGGAATTCTGCGAACTCTTAAAACCCGTCTTGCCGGCCTTGACTGAAAGTCGTCTCGCAAAACTGGAGACTGGCCGGCTCAGGGCTACCGATCAGGAACGTCGGATTTTTTCCCAATTTTTCCAAGCACGGAGCTGGGAATTGTTTTCTTGATGAGGAGTGATACCAATGAAACAAACAAGCGAAAATCGCAGCCCACTTGAAACGCTTTTGGGACCCTTTCTTTCCGCGCCCCGCGCCCGGCAGGCAGTGGCGGCTCAAGCCGCGCTTGCCTGCTTGGCCGGCGACAGTGCGCCGGCACCGGATCAAATTTTGCTTGGTCCCGCCGGGGCCGCGAAAGTTTTATCTTGCTCAAAAATGCAGATTTGGCGGCTGGTTCGGGCAGGGACATTGAAAGCAGTCATCCTTCCCGGGACAAAATTTCGCAAATATCGCCGGGCCGACCTGGAGCGGCTGGCTGCCGGCGGGGGTGCCGTATGATACCGGCCCCTGCATTTTGTCATCACTGCCAGCGGGTCACGGAAACCATCTACTTGCAACTTGGTAACCTATATGGCGCTGTCTGCTGCGAATGCCGCAAGTGTAGAAAACGCCGCCCGTATGTTTCAAAACGCGAATATCAGCAATACCTTGATGCCGCTTCTGGCCCAGGAGGGAACAGTGAACTACGATCCGCAGAATAGTTGGGTAAAACTTATGCGCTCCGAGACCACAAGGGAATTATTAGCCAAAGATATTCCAGCACTTTTACTTGCGATACTGATTGCCATTCGCACGAAGCGCACAAAAGGCTTTTCTATACATGGCCTTCAACTAGGCGAGGCGTTAATTGGAGACTTTAAATCGGCTGGTTTGACTGAACGTTCCTACCGAACCGCTAAGCAGCATCTTGAAAAGTATGGTTTAGCGACGTTTAAGCCGACGAACAAGGGAACAGTCGCAACGCTCACAGACACAAGAATTTTTGACGTGAACCTCGAACAAAACGACGAACAAAACGTCAAGCAAGCGACGGACAGACGACGGGCAAGCGACGAGTATCAAGAATATAAGAAGGGAAAGAATGAAAAAAATTCCGTAAGAGGACAGACCACCGCCTTGCCGGATCATAGAATTGATTACCAGAAGGCGGAAATTCCGGAGATTCAAGATTACTCTGAGATTCACAACGGCCACGATCCTATCCTGGTGGCCATGTCCTTAACCGGTGAACGCGGCAAGCAGGGATGGGGCTTTTGGGTCAAAATATTAAATCAGGCGCGTAAAAAATACGGAAGCAACAAAGCTGACCGGCTTTTCCGCGGATGCCTTGATGAGCTTTATGGCGAAATAAAGGCTGGCGAATGCAATAAGCCTGGTGCGCTGCTGAACGAAAAGCTGAAAGTTGTTTTTAGTGGCTGAACAGAAACGGAAAGGAACATCAATGCAAAGAACAATTCAAGTTACCATCCCGCTCTCTTGCGGGCGCACGATTGAATTTTATACGTCCGGTTGCGGCTATCGGGTTATTTGTAAAGGCCACGTTGATCCGCGCGAAATCGCCGAAGTCAAGGCCACCGCCTTGCAACGCCTGGCCAATGAATCCGGCATCGAAATCCGGGACGGAGCGGAATCTTATTCGCCTCGCTTTGAACCTGGGCGCCCCGCCGGCTGCCGGTATAACACCAGGCTTTCACCAATTCCCGCAGAGCGAATGGAGGTGTGCCGCGCGTAAAAATTGCGATTGGTCGAAACGTATAAACAAAAAACGGAAGGAAAAACAAATGCCAAAAATAACCAAGAGTGGTGAAGAATTGGAAGCGAAGCGTCAAACGTTGGAGACCGAAATTAAAAACACACCGCCCTGTGATGCGAACAGCGTGTTATTGCAGATCGCCCTTGCGTCCCTGGAGGCGCAAATCGCGATACTTCAACACATCGAGAAAAACGTCCGGGTTTGAAAGGAACCAAAAAACATGAACGTAGAAATTACGAAGATCGAGAAACGGCTGGCCGAAGCCCAAGCCGCCCAGGCCGCCATGCGATCGGCGTTGAATAAAACAGCCGGCGAATTCGACAACCTCGACGTAACAACCGGCGATATAGATGAGGCCGTAGAAAAGAAACTGAAGCTCCAAACCAAACGCGATATTTTAGCCAAACGGCTGGAACTGGCAGATGGCGCTGTCAAACAATTGCAAGGCGACCTGCTCATCGAGCGCGAGAACGACCTGAAAAATCAAGTCAAGATGTCCAAAACGCGATTGGAAAAAGTCAAGGAAGATACGCGCTTGGCGCTTTTGAAATTAACCACCGGCGTGCTTGCTCTCCATGAGCAGGCGGTAATCAACTCGTTTGTCGAAATTCACAAGGACGTGAAACCGATAATTGCAGAGGTTGAAACGCTGACGCGGCGTTACGGCGAGGCCGAGGGCCGTGCCAGAGAGACAAATCGGAAACGTTTGATGGCCGAAAGCCAAGAAATCAATGCGGCCCAAAATGATGTGTTTGAGGGACGAATTTAAATGCCAGAAAGGAGATCGAAAACCATGAAAGTCAAACTGAATTATGTGCCCTGGAAAATCACGGTTTTGCCGGCGTACCGCGCCACGCAAACGGAGGAAATTTCTATACCGAACATAAATGCCGACGCAAGTCTGTCCATTCCGCAGCGTATCCATGATGGCATCCAGAGGTGGCGACGTTTTCCTGTAGCTTATAGCGCCCGGACGGAAGACGAAATATTCGTTTTACTCGATAGAATTCCGACGCCGTTTAGCCTGCTTGACCCAATGGCAACACAGGTTGCCATGGCTGAAAAATGCAAGCCGTCTGAACTGCCGGCCGAACTTCGGGGCCTGTATGAACGCTTGGTTGCGCTCGGTCATGCGCAGCCGGAATAAGGAGAAATGTCATGGGCGATGCACAACAAATAATCGAGTGGTTGCTCAGCCGCGGCGTGCAAATGGTTCTTGATGCGCCGGCACCGGAGTATTTCCGATTGACAATGAAATGGAAAGCAGGCCCGAACGGCCGCCATAAGCGCGAGATCACCTTCCGAGGGGTTAATCTGTTCACACTCCTGCAAAAAGCTGTTTGCCAGGTTGACGATATATTGCCGATGAAAATCAGCAAACCAGCGTCGGAAGTAGAGGACAAAGCGGGAGAAAATTTAAAATGATCATTATAGCATTTCTGGTGGGAGTTCTTGCTGGTCTGGCGGTGGCGTGCGGCTGGGGACTATGGATTTGCAAGCACAAATATCTATACACACCGGGGGAGAAAATTAAAAAAAGGTAAAATGAACAATGTCGGTAACAGTAAAATTCAACACGGATGAATTCAATCGCAATCTGGAACGAGTTCGGCAGTTGATCGGCAGGAATGCTCAGTCATATGTCCGGACTACGGCCCGCCGGCTGGTCCGCGCCCTGGCATACAACTGCCCCAGGGCTCCGTCAAACATTCGCGCTTCCGGCCGGCTCCGCGCCGGGTTCTGGCCGGCGGCAATTGCGCTTAATGTCAGCAACATTTACACACCTATCGAGAATATGGGCGAGGGTTCTGCGGAAGACCGGACAACCGATGATAAGCCCTCTTTCAAGATCATCAATAGCGTGCCGTATTACCAGAACCTCTTGCGTACGGACTGGGTTGATACGGCGAAGAATTATGTTTTAACGAAGGCTGCAAAAGATTTAGAGAAATACGCAAAGGACACTTGGGAGCGCAGGGAATTGATTGACGATATGACAGCAGAATAAGGAGAAAAAAATATGGCATTAGAATTAACAGCGGTTGTAGGTTTGGATAAAAGCGGGTTTGCATCCGGCATAACGGCAATCGGTGAAAGTTGTGCGAACATCACCGGCGCTATGATGGCCTCCTTCAGCGGTGTAACAACGGAAATTTTTGCAATGACAAGAGCGTTCGGCGTTGCGGGACTGGCAGTATCTACCTTGAAACAAGTTTCATCCGTGGGTATGGGCGTTCAACAGGCTATGGCTGATTTGAAGGTCGAAACCGGCTTTGCGGCCGATGAAGTCAATGCTTTAACGTCTTTGGCTATGCAGATGTCCACCAAGATGACGGCCGGGACCGGCGATATTGTCAAGGCCATGACCGAACTGCACGGCGCCGGCGCGGAAACAGCGTCAGCGATTCGGGACACCTTAACCCCAGCTTTACATCTTGCCGAAATAGCGGGCATAAGCACAGCGCAGGCTTCTGATACGCTCGTTAAAACAATGTATAATTTCGGAATTGAATCAAGCAAATCCACGAATGTTCTGAATTCTTTTGTAGCGGCCGCGGGCAAAATGGACTTGGCCGGTTTCAGTGAAGCCATGCTCAAGGCCAGTCAAACCGCGCACGGCTACGGAATATCAATGTCCGAAACAGCGGCCATGCTATCGCTTTTTGAAAAGGCCGGCGTGGAAAGCACAAAAGCAGGAGCGGCATTTACGGGGATCATGGATAAACTTTCCGATGCGGCCCGGTCGGCGAAAGGTGCGCTTGGTGAGGCCCTGGCCGGATGGAACCCAGCGACCGAGGGCATGGCTGGAGCTCTGGACCGGCTGAAAAGGGCCGGAATAGATACCCAGACGATCTTCGGTGAATTCGGAGATAAAGTGAAAGCAGCCATGCAGTCAATGGGACAATCCGGGGGAACCGCGCTCCGGGAATTGACAGCCGAAATTGACAAAGGCGGCAACGCGGCAAAACTTTATGACGAAAAGACCGGCACTCTGGGCGGCAATATTAAAATGTTGATGAACTCAATCCAGAACCTGAATGTGTCGGCATTTCTGCCCATGTCACAGTATTTGCAGAATGCGGTCGCACATGTCCAAGACGTGATAAACATATTCGGCAAATTGATTTCTAAAATCCCGGAACTGGCCGGGCCTATAAAAGAGACACTTGGCGGCGGAATTGAAAAGGCCATAAATTGGTTTAAGGGACTGGATGATTCAGCAAAAGGAATCATTGCGGGTCTTGGCGGCCTTTCCGTGGCATTTGTAGCGTTTGGCCCTTCTGTGGTTTCATTCGGTCAAACGGTCGCCGCTATGTCCATGTCCGCCCTGAAATCGTTTCTCGCATTCGCTGTCCCAGCTTTATCCGCTCTTGCGGCTCTGACAGTAGCCTTCGCGGCCTTCAGTCTCGGCGAAACGATCGGAAATATCAAGGCGGGATCCGACACAATAAATGGCCATATCACATCTTTTTTAACAAGCATGGTCATTAAGTTTGAGTCTTTCTATGAAAAGGCGGCCAACTGGTTTGCCCAACTCATGGCCCAGATCGAAATCTTTGTGTTGGATAATGCGCCCGGCGTGATTGAGGCGTTCGGCAAAATGCTCGCCCCGATCATTGAAAAATTTGGAGAGTTTCGCGCAAAGATATTTGAGTTTCTTGGCATGAAAGAGGCGGCCGACGAGGTTCGAGCCAGTAGCCAAAAAATGGCAGAGTCTCTCAAAGCATTTGACGGCGGCGTTGTCCTGAATAATGCACGGGGGGAGTTATCCCGGCTCCAGGACGAAATGAAAAATATCTCAGAAACTGAAGCTGTTAAATTGAAAGCCGCAATGGAGATGGCCGGCGCAGCCGCTGCGGAAAACCTTAAGAAAGGAATTGAACCTGCCCAGGTGTTTGACAAATGGCTCTCTCAAATGAATGAAAACGGTGGCAAGGTCTGGGAGACAATAGTGGAGGGGGGAGATAAAGCCAAGTCAATGTTCACAGCCTTGATGGAGAAGCTCGGTATAACCGGGCTGTCATTTGAAAACTTTAAAAAATCGGCAGATGGAACAGCCGGGACCATGAAGGACATTGGAACAGCGACCAGTCAGGCCGCAAAGGAAACCGACGGTTTAAAGGTAAGCGTCACGGATTTGGTCGGGATGATGGCCGCATTTAAAAATGCCAAAATAAACTCTTTTGATATTTCTGATTTTGTAGACGCTATAAAGCAACTGAAGAGAGGCCTCGAAGGCTTCACATTGCCAGATATCCGGTTACCTGATTTTAGTAAATTCTCTATTCCAAAAATCCACAGCATGGAAATGACCAACTTCGTATCTGCTATGCAACAACTGGCGAAAGGATTAATGGGCGTTGACCTTACGTCCTTAGACTCTCTCATGAACCTCGATTTTACTGGAATCAAGATTCCTAACTTGCGTATGAACACTGTCAACGATTTTCTTGCAAGCATGAGAACACTGAAGAACGGATTAATGAATCTTAACTTCGGCGACCTTGGGCAGATGGATATTAACATTACAGGTGGTAGTTCCGACTCGACATTGAAAGAAATTCTCGGCCTGTTAAAAGGTGCAAAAGGTGTCGTTTGGGCATAACAGAAAGTCGAAAGAAGACAGAGTGCAAACCATAAGAATTCTTAAGTCGTGGGTCCTTTCTGACGGTGGAGGTGCCCTCGTTCCATCGCGCACTGGCCGCTTTCGCTTGAGCGCAAAATTTTTTGGACCGGTAGCCTTTGAGGAAAAATGATCATGCCTTCGACTGGACTTTTAACGACATCAGAACTGGCTGCTAGGCTTAAAGTGACTGCCAAGGCGGTCAGGAAGTGGGTCAAGGCCGGTTGCCCAGTCGCTCGCCGCGATGGATCCGGGCATGGCCGGCCGGCATTCCGTTTTGACCTGAAGGCTGTCAGGTGTTGGCTGGTCGAGAGCGGCAACGTGAATCGAGCGATGCTGTCGGCGCCTGGAGCAATTACCCCACCTCAAAGACCAGGGACTGGCAACGTCCAGATAAATGGAACCACCGGCAGCGCGTTTACCGATGCCCTAATGCGCGCCAGACAGTCCGAAGAGGAAAGTTTTACCTTGTGGGTAACGACACTTGAAAAAGACCCTATGGCCGCCGCAGCGTACCATGCCCGATATCTGGCGGCGGCGGACTGCTTAACGAAAATGGAAAAGGCCAAGGATGAAATTTTAATAGGCGAGAAAACCTCAATCCGCACCGAAGATGCTTATGAAGCCACGGCGGCAATGCTCAAATCTGTTCGGATTGACTTGGAGGCCATACCGAACGCCATAGCTCCCCGCCTGGCCGGTTTGTCCGTTCCTGAAACGGCGGCCGTGTTGCGAGAAGCGATTCAAGACTGCCTGCGGCATATTTACGCGAAAGGCGAGAAATGACGCCCGAACAAAACAACCTGCTGGCACAATGGCGCGCGATATTCCGACCGGCAGAACCTTTGAACGCCTGGCAATGGGCGGAAAGGAATGTGAACTTGGTCCCGCCCATCCCAACGCCATTCCCTGGTCCTTATCGCTCACAATTGACCCCTTATGTGCGCGGGCCGATGGAGGCGTTCACCGATCCGGCCATTCATACCATCGTGATCGTGTGGGCCACGCAGAGCGGTAAGACGCAGAATGTAATCGTGATCCCATTGCTATATGCGATTGCCACGGATGCCGGGCCGGCCGTTTTGATTGAACCATCTGCGGATATGGGCCGCTCATTCAGCGAAACACGTTTTCAGCCGATGACAAACGCCTGCCCGGCCGTCCATGCGCTCTTGCCCGACGACCCGGACAAATTCAAGCTCCTTGAAATGCACTTCCGAACATGCACTCTGAACATTGTCGGCAGCAATTCCCCGGCTAATCTTGCCCAACGTCCAGTCAGATACCTTTTTGCTGACGAGATCGATAAATACCCCCCGGCATCTTCACGGGAAGCCGATGCCCTTTCCTTGGCGCTTGAACGCTCGAAGGCTTTCTGGAACCGCAAGATCGTTTTGACCAGCACGCCCACGACGCCCCTTGGAAATATTTGGCGGTGGTTTGAAAGATCAGACAAGAGAAAACTGCTCGTTCCGTGTCCGCACTGCGGGGAATTTCAAGAGCTTGTCTTTGAAAATATACGCTGGCCGGGCAAAGAGGAGGCAAAAATCCGGGACCTTGGAATGCTTGCCTGGTACGAATGTGTGAAATGCGCTAAGCCGATCAAGGATACGGACAAGCCGGCCATGCTCCGGGCCGGACGGTGGGAAGCAACCGCAGAGGCAAACGGCGTTGCGGGCTTTCATTTGAACGCGCTCTATGTTCCGTGGGTAACTTTCGGCGAGGTGGCAAAGGAGTTCTTGAGGTCTAAACGCTTCATTGACCAATTCCAGAACTTCACAAACTCATGGCTTGCCTTGCCGTGGGATGCTGTAGAGCAGGCAGAGAAAAACAGTGCTATGACCGTGAATACGGAAATTCTTGCCACGCATACAAACAGCTACCGTCGGAATCAGATTCCCGCCGGATGCGTTTTTTTGACCTGTGGGATTGATGTGCAGGCACATGAAGTCTGGTATGTCGTTCGCGGCTGGGGCCGAGACGAAGCGTCATGGCTTATCTCATGGGGCAAGGTTGCGGTCGAAACCGATGAGCCGCAAGCATTCCTTGCCGCCGTCAAATCAATTCTGGCCCAGCAGTATTCCCGGCCTATCCTCAAAGGCTGCATTGATTCAGGTTGGGGTAAAAACACTGCCGCTGTTTATGATATTGTACGTCAAATTCCATTGTTGGTTGCAACAAAAGGACGCCGGACCAACCGGTCGGCCTGCACGGATGGGAAGGAGATACCCCTGCCCCCGCCGCAGCTGATTGACCGGAAACCGGATAGAACGCCCTTGCGCGGAAGCGTTGCCCTTTACAGTCCATCCACGTCCTATTTCAAGCGTTGGATGTTCGGGCGGATCAATGCCGACCCACCTTGCTGGTTTGTGCCTGATGATTTACGCGATAGTGCGGATGGACAGATATACCTTCGCCATTTGGCGAGTGAAAGGGAAACCACCGAGCGAAGCAAAAAGACCGGCACATATTCGACCTTCTGGGTTGTTCGCATGGGCTACAACGACAATCACTTACTTGATTGTGAGATGTTGTCCAGTGTTGCGCGGCATATTATTATGACCGGGAAAAGCATGGAACGCCTTGACGAATCCCTGAAGTCCTACAAGCCGCCCCAAGTTCAAGCCGCCCAGACATCCGCGCCGCCGCAAAAACCACAGGTCCGTGAACCGTATATCAAACGACGATATCCGATATTCGACAACTGGAACAAGGAAAGATACCGATGAACAATCAAGACCGTTTTAAAATCTGCTGCCATGAAGCCGGCCATACCGTTATCGGACGTGTGCTGAATAATTATGAGGTAAGAGTCATTGAGGTTTTTGAGGACAAGTTCGGTCATGTTATCTGGAAGCCCAGCGAGAAAATGGAAGACAAGAATGACTTGCACCAGATTGAGCCCTACTTGATAATGTCCATTGCGGGCAGGGTCGCGGGGGAAAAGGCGGAAATCATTCCGTGGACGATCGCCAAGCCGTACCCGAGTGGCCAGAAAAGAAAACCGCCGGTAGCACGCTTTCCCAACCCTGCCATTTCGCTGGCGAAGACCGGATATGAACTCGCTCTTGTCGGCAAGTCGGAATCCGATAAGGAGACCGAAATCCGCCTGGTGTCAAAATTCTTTCCTCAATCGGTTGTTTATCCATATATTTATTATTTGACCACCCGCACGCGCGTCGTGGTGGACGAAAACTGGCAAAAGATTCTCGCTGTCGGAAGCCGCCTATTCTGGAAAAGCCAGATATGGGAAAAAGAATTCAATAAAATAATGAGGACAACGAAATGCGTTCCATGACCTACACGCATGGCTATTCCGCTTTATGGGCGGAGATTGACCAGCCCGGCCGGGTAAGAATTCAATCTGCGGGCCCGCTGTCGGCGATTGCACGTGAAGGATTGATTGCCGACGCACTCGCAGACCTTGCCGCTCAGACCAAGACCCCCGTCAATATCCTGGAAGCTCTTGTAATTCGCCAGTCCACGCCCTGGCCCCGGCGTCTATTGGTCGCCTTGCTGGCGGCAGTCTTTCGTCTGCCACGCAATCGCGTGTAATCGCTTCTCCCCGCCGTCTAAACGGCAGAGTGATTACTGAGGATCGTTCCCGCTCTCCAAAATGCGTTAGACGCATTTTGAAAGTTGGCGTAAAGGTCATTCACTGTTGATCCTCTGCTGATTTGCTACAGCCCATGCTACAGCGCAAGGCGTCACAAGGGAAAACGAGGAATAAAAACATCAGGAAACAAGGGGAATTTTGGAGATTTTAGAGATTTTAAGTCCGATGCGTCTGCCATTCCGCCACCCAGGCGTATCTTTCCTTGAGCCACTTCCGACCTTGGCCGGATTTCAGCCAGGTTTCCCGTTTCCTTGCCTCGGTGTAATCGGCAAAGTATTCAACATGAATCAATCTTAGCGGCCGCCGAGTCCGTGTTCGCGCAACCCGACCTTGCATATGATCGGTCACGCGCTTGCGAAGATCATGGGCGCTGCCTTTATACATGTATGTGCTCCCGTTTCCAAGCAGAACATATACACCCATGGCCGACCGTAAATCATCAAGATTCATGTAGAGCCATTTCAATTATGATTTTTCCGCCGGAGGCGGACCCGCCTTCCGCCTTTGCCAAGGCTACTGCGGATAAGCTGGCGGGAAGTCCGATGCGTCTGCTATTCCGCCACCCAGGCTTCAAATGATTGACATGCTAGGGAAATTGATACATGATTTCAATTGAAAAAGGAAAGAAGGCTGTAAAGGAGAAGGGAACGCGCAGAATCAATGATTATTGAT
>Ga0209749_1002351_pt1 | contig 12773 bp, 11 predicted proteins | sample EPASupsiteSAE347_FD_187267 | JGI IMG/M metagenome (GOLD analysis project Ga0209749, IMG submission 187267) | Bioremediated contaminated groundwater from EPA Superfund site, New Mexico - Sample SAE3-47 (SPAdes) (version 2) | ecosystem: Environmental > Aquatic > Deep subsurface > Groundwater >... | reverse complement strand
GGACCTTGCCATTAAACCAATGAGCAGTAGACTAATGTCACTCTGAATTGAACCATCCAAGCTACTCCCAAATGTGATATAGTTGCACCCGACAACCGGAGAATGGGGTTCTCCGACAGGCTGCTAGCGCCAAATAACGATCTTCCCCGTAATCTCTGCGCTCATCCCGGACGATTAGGGCGGTGGCCCACTCGAAGTCCATGGCGGACTCGAAGGAAAGGCCTCTCAGCTCTTCGTTCCTGGCGCTCTTATTGGGGTCATACTCTATTCTCATCTGCTATATTGTATATACAATAATTCCGAAGTCAACAAAACAGCTTTCCAGGGTGAGTCCTGCCCCTCATTTTTTGAAAAAAAATGCCCCAATTTTTCTACCGGTAGAAAAAACGGACCCCATTTGTTCTACCGGTAGAACTAACCCCCTTGAAATCACCCTTGCAAATTTCAGAGAATGCCCCTGTGCAAAAAACAGAGGAGCATTCGAATGGCATACACGGCTACCGATCTTGAAAAACTTGAACGAGCCGCGATAGAGCTCGCAACGGGCGTCCGAAAAGCGTCAATCGTTTTTACGGACGGCACTCGAGTGGACTTTACGCCGGCTACCTTACCGCAGCTACGCGAGCTCCTCGCGGACGTCCGCTACTCGCTGAGCATGCAAAGTCAAACCGGGGCGGGGCGTGGATATTTCCTTGTCTCGTCAAGCAAGGGGTTTTGATGAGCGGAAATCCTCCCAAAGTAGCTCTGGTGGATCCCTACGGAAGACCCTTGCGTGCAAGCGCCGGCGCCGCCGGCTCGCCCGCGGCGAGTCAGGCCTTCGAGGCTGCCTCAACGAGTCGGCGTATGTCGAACTGGGGGACCTCCACGGCAGGGCCGAACGATACGGTGGTCTCCGGCCTCTCCAACGTGCGAGCCCGCTCGAGGGAGCTTGTCCGAAACAACCCATGGATCGACGGCGGAGTCGATACCTTCATTGCCTACCTCGTGGGGACTTCCATCAGCCCGCGGTGGAAGATGGAGGATAAGACCCTCAAGGATGACATCCAGGGGCTGTGGGCTGAATCCGTGCTGGAGATGGACTACGATGGAGTAAGTGATTTCTACGGTCAACAGGAAGTGGCCTCTCGTGGGCTCCTGGAAGCGGGGGAATGTCTCTACCGGAAGCGGATCGTCCGGGATGAAGGCCTCCAGGTGCCTTTTCAAATCCAGGTAATTGAAGCGGACCTCCTCGATCACATGCACACCGAAGTCTATAAGGGAAACGAGATCCGCTTCGGAATCGAATTCGACTCGAGGCAAAAAAGAGCCGCCTATTGGCTCTACCGCGAGCACCCGGGAGAATCTTACGGATGGCTGTCGAGCTTTGCCGGGGACAAGGTGAGAATCCCCGCTTCGGAAATCGGACACGTCTATCGACGTCTGCGCGCGGGCCAGGCACGGGGTATCCCCTGGCTGAAATCGGTTATCACCAGGGCCTTTGAGCTGGATAAGTGCGAAGATGCGGAGCTTGTTCGCCGCACCGTGGCCGGCCTCTTCGCCGGCTTCTTTTCCCGTTCAGTGGAGGAAGCAAGCACCATTCCTTTCGGGCAAGATGGTGGATACGATGCCAGTTCAAATCGAATCGTTACCCTGGAGCCCGGAGGCATGTCGGAGCTTCCGCCTGGAGCGTCCGTAACCTTTCCGAATCCTCCCGATGCCGGGCAGGGCTTCTTCGATCTCACGAAGCACCACCTGCGCGCCATAGCGACAGGCTCGAAGAACACCTACGAGAAGCTCACCGGGGATCTCAGCGGCGTCAACTTCTCATCCATCAGGGCCGGGCAGAACGACTTTCTGCAGCTCATTCGCCAAATCCAGTTTCACACGCTCATTTTTCAACTCTGCCGCCCGGTCGCAACGGCCTGGGAGGATCTTGCCGTGGCCTCGGGACGGCTCAAAATCAGGGATTATGCCGAGAACAAAAGGGCCTACCAGCAAATAGACTGGGTCCCCGACGCGGCAAAATACGTGAATCCGCTCCAGGACGTTCAGGCGGATATCCTGGAAGTTCGCTCCGGCTTCAAGAGCCGCACCCAAAAAATAGCCGAGCGCGGCGGAGACATCGAGAAGGTGGATGCCGAGATCGAGGAGGAAAACCGCAGGGCCGACGAAAAAGGATTCATTCTGGATACCGACCCGCGCAGAACAGCCGGCGGTGGGAGCTTCCAGGATACGGAGCAAAAGCCGAATGGAGGGTCGAACTGATGCTTTTCAATTTCAATGGCGAAACCGGGATGATCGACAGTCCGCACGTCCTTCGCTTTATTGCGGGGCTGATCTTTAACCGTCCCCTCATGATCGAGCAAACAGAGCTTGATTTCATCATGTACATGCTGGCGCCACGCCTCGGGATCGATCCACCGGGAATCGAGGGCAGGCTTCGAACGACGAAAGTCGAGCGGACCATTCCGGGCAGCAGCCGAATAGCCACGACGGCCGTTATTCCCATTCACGGCGCCCTGGTCAATCGGCGCATGGGCTCCGCCGCTTCAGGGGGGCCCACAACCTACGCGGAGATCCGCGAAGCCTTCAAGTCCGCCATGGAAGACAAGGATGTCAGCCGCACTCTTCTGCATATCGACACGGGCGGCGGCGATGTATCCGGAGCCTTCGATACTGCCGAGATGATTTTCAAGGCTCGAGGGCAAAAGCCCATCGACGCCTTTGTGGATGAGTCTGCGTATTCCGCGGGCTACCTGCTGGCGAGCGCGGCGGATCGGATCTATGTGCCCCAAACCGGAGGCGTCGGCTCAATCGGCGTCATCGCCATGTTCCGCAACCAGAAGGCGAAGAACATGAAAGAGGGCGTCGAATACGAGGCCATAAAGTTCGGGGAGGCCAAGGCGGATTTTAGCCCGCACGAGCCGCTGAGCGACAGGGCGAGAGCGACCCTGCGGGCACAGGTGAACGATATCGGAAATATGTTCGTGGATGTGGTTGCCCGCAACCGCAAGGTGGATCGGGAAAAGATCCTTGGAACGCAGGCGGAAATATTCCGGGGGAAGTCCGCCAGGGAAATTGGCCTGGTGGATGATTTCATGTCTTTTGAAGACGCCGTGGGTCTCGACTACGGCCGGCAAGAGGAGGTTTTTTCCATGGCAGCAGAAGAACAGATTCTTTCGATGCTCCAAAACATCAGTACAAGGATCACAAGCCTCGAAGAGGGCAAGGGGGCGCCTAGAGTGGAGGTAGTGACCACTCCCGAGCAGCAGGCAACGGATTACCGCTACGACATCCTGAACGCCTGCCTCGCCGTATCCGGGCTCCTCGGGGGAGCGCGGAAAGCTCAGGAGCTGGCGACGGCGCTCAACAAGGAAGGGGTGTCCCTGGCCGAAGCTCATAATCGGATCATCGCTCGCGTTGCGGAATCACAGAGCAAAGAGGAGATCCGAACAACCGTAGGCGCCGATGGATATGGCGATATCAACCCGCTCGACGCCGCCTGTGATCGGCTGATTGCAAGCCTTCCCAAACGTCAGGGTATGTAAGGAGGAAAAAAGACCATGGGAATCATTGTCGAAGGAACAAACCTCGGGGACCTGGTCAAGCGAGAGCTCGATGACTTTCTGTCCCGCGAAAAGGTGAGCATCCTCTCCGGGCAGGTTCTCTCCCTGGGGGAAGTGCTTGGGAAAATCACCAAATCCACCCCCACGACCGGAACGCCCGGGAGCAACACGGGCGGCGGGACCATGACCGGCGTTGCCGCTGGAGCTAAGACGCAGTTCGGAGCCTATACGATCAAGTGTGTCGATACGACTCCGGCGGCGCCCGGGGCGGCAACCGCCCACGCCTATGCCTATAACACCGGTACTGGAGCCATGGGATCGATCACTGTGGGGGTTGGGGCCAAGGTGGGGACGTATACCCTGGAGATTGTGGCTGCCGTCGGCAATGCCGGAGCCTTCGTGCTGAAATATCCGGACGGATCTTTCTGCGCTGAAGGCAATGTTGCCTCGGCCTTCGACGCCGGAGGGCTCGCTTTCACCCTGGCCGATGGGACTGATTATGTCGTGGGAGACGGTTTCTTTATCGTCGTTACCGAAGCGGCCTCCGGCGCCGGGTCTTTGTGGGAAGTAAAAACCCCTTCCGGAGAGAAGCTCGCGGACAAGGCCGTTACGGGAACGCCCTACGCTTCCAGTCAGATAAGCTTCACCATTAACGATTCCGGGACAAACTTCGCGGTGGGTGACAGCTTCACCGTGACGGTCATTGCCGGCTCCGGGAAAGTCAGGCCCATGAACCTCTCCGGCGTGGACGGCAGCCAGGAGGCCTGCGGCTTTGCGGTCCAGGATTATGCGGCCGGGTCGCTTAAGGCTATCGCCTTCACTTCCGGGGGGACCTACCAAATCGGCGTGGGAGACCTGGTGGTGGGCGCCACGAGTGGGGCGAAGGCCTCCGTGCAGGGTGTGGCACATTCAAGTGGAACCTGGGCTGGTGGGGATGAGGCGGGAGCGCTCATTCTCGATAACCAGACGGGCACTTTCGAGGCTGAGAACCTGAATGTCGGCGGCAGCACAAACGTTGCGACCATCGGGGGAAATTCCAGCTCTTATTCTCCCGAGCGCTCCGGCGTTGCCATTGTTCGGGAAGCTCTCATAGATCCGTCCTTTCTCGTATGGCCCACCGGAGCCACTGCAGACCAAAAAGCCGCGGCTCTGGCCCAACTGAAAGCCCTTGGAATTCTCTCCGACAGGCCCGCGGCCTAATAGTGCCGCAGTGAGGAGGAATCAAAATGCCTGATCTGATCATGAACCCTTTCGAGTCCGATGGCTTCAACGTGATGGCCATGACTCGAAACATCAACAAGTTCCCCAATATGTACAGCCGCCTGCAGCAGTTTGGACTCTTTTCCGAAGAGGGCGTTCCCACCCGGAGCATCCTGCTCGAATGGTTCGAGGGAGTCATTAGCCTCCTGACCTCGCAGCCCGTAGGCTCTCCGGGTGCGCTCAACCAGTCCGGCGGACGCAAAATGGAATCGATCACGATCCCTCACTTTCCCCTCGATGACGTGGTGAAGGCCGAGGAGTATTCCGGGGTGCGCGAATTCGGATCTCCCAACCAGATGATGACGGCTTCGACCGTCATGGCCCGCAAGCTCATGACGATGAAGGGAAAGCACGACATCACCAAAGAGTGGCTCATGATGGGAGCGCTCAAAGGAATCATCTACGATGGCGACATGACCACCATCTTGTGCAACCTTTTTGCGAAGTTCGGAGTTTCCCGTGCAACCGTCTATTTCGCCCTGGATGACGATACGACAAACGTCGAGGAAAAATGCGAACAGGTGACCACCTGGATTCGAAAACACCTCTACGGCGAGATCATGACCGGTGTACATGCCCTGGTATCCAGGACATTCCTGGCTAAGCTCAAAGCCCACAAATACGTCCAGGACTACCGCAAGCGCAATCCCGACTCACAGGCAGCTCTTCTGAGCGCTCAGGACCGGAGCCGTTTCTTCGAATTCGGAGGTATCCTATTTGAGCAGTACGACGCCGAAGCTCCCACCGTGCTCAGAGGCGAAAATCAGGAGTTTATTGCTCCCGGAGAGGGCCATGCCTTTCCCCTCGGGACCATGGATACGTTCAAGCTCTACTATGCTCCGGCTGATTTCATCGAGGCCGCCAATACCAACGGACTCCCCTACTACGCCAAGCAGGAGCCGCGAAAATACAATCGCGGAATCGATGTCCACACCCAGTCTAACCCGCTCCCCATCTGCCGGCGTCCGGAAGTGCTCGTAAGGCTTGATGCGGATGAGGGGTAAGGTGAGGGAGACCTTGTTGACGCCGGGAAGACGTAGAGCGTCTGCCCGGCGAGTCGAAAGGGAGACGAATGCAAACGGCTGCTGAAATCCTGGCCGAGGCTGTTGAGATCATGTACGACCCCGACCTTCATGGCAAATATGTCGTTTATACGCCTGCCGGTGGAGAGGTAGCGGGAATCTCCGCCGTATTCATCCCTGGAAAGAGTCCCGTCGAAGTCCATTCTCAGAGGGCCGTGCAGGCCTCGGGGACATTGCGCGTCAAAAAAGCCGATGTGCCTGTTTGGTCCCGGAAGGACACCGTGGCAATAGACGGAGTGACATGGCATGTGAACGAAAAGGAGGGAGAGAATTCGGTTGAGTGGTGGCTTGGAATTGGGCGTGATTCGAGACCGACCTTCAGGAGGTAGCTCATGCTCGATCTGCAAGTCAAGATGGTTGGCGAAGACAGGATAAAGGAGGTGCTCGCGAAGTTTCCCGAGCTTGTGGAGCGAGCGAAGGAATCCGCATTGAGATCCACAGGCTACAACGTGAGGCGAGATCTGATGCGGGCGGGTCGGGCCATGGAGCCAAAGCTCAATCCACATACTGGCATCATGTCCGTGACTCATGGCAGTGATACGGGCTCCCGGAGCGGGCGATGGGTTGATTGGCCAAGGAAGCGCCCCGGGAAGACCAAAAAGTGGCTTGCGCTCTATGCCGGCAAAAAAAAGCCCCAGTGGGAGAAGGGAAGCTCACGCTCGGCGGGGCACGATGGTTTGGTGGCCCTAAAACTCAGCTCTCGCAGGAATCCCTTTTCTCGCTTTGTGCAGATGATTGACTACGAGGTTGACGTTGAAGACGGTCTGGTCACGACCGGTATATTAAAGCCCAGGACCAACTATTATGACTGGTTTCGCATAAACACGGCAGGCTTTGATACTCGGATATCGGACAAGATGCGTAAATTCCTCTTTGCGGTTGGTTTCCCGATCAAGAGGGAAACAACCAAGCTTTCTACTCCGGCTCGGGCATGGATCGAGCCGGAGCGAGACAGGTGGAGCCGGAAGGGTCAGGCATTCTTCGAGGGCCGATTCCGGAAAGCTCTAAGACGATATGGAGCGGAGGTCTAAAGACTCAATGACGACGGAAGATCTCCTGGAAAAAATCGGGGAAGTATTGTCGGAAGACGCGATTTTGTCTTCCTGGTGCAACGCCAAGCTCGGAAAACAAGCTAACATCTGCGTCGGGATAGACGAGGAAGAGCCTCCGGCGGAAGAAGATTACCCGCTGATTGCTCTCCTGGGAATCGATCAGGACCGGGGCCTGGGAGAGACGGAACAACGGTGGACGCTCACCATGGCGGTTGGGATCGTGGAGCCGGATATTATTTTATCCACAAATGGCCAGATCCGAACGCGTAAGGGCTTTTTGTCGGCGGAGGGGTTACGGGAATCGGCCGAAAACGCGATCTACAGGGCAAAGGTCCTGCCTGCCCGGAGTGCCAGCAACTCTTCTTCCGTATGCTTTCATCCTCTCTATGTGAGTTTCACGGCGTTTCATTTCAAGACGCTCCGAAGACTTTAGCCAAAACCACATGAAAAGGAGTTTCCCTAATGGAAGGCTGGGGACCGATTGTTTCGTTTATGCTGGCTGTTATTGCATGCCTTCTCGGCGTGATTGTACGGCAAAACTCCAAGCTGTCCGACAAGCTCGAGCTCAAGGTGAACGAGGAGACCTGCGGCGAGCGACACGGCAGGGTGATAAAGGAGCAGGAAGGCCTTTGGGGGGCTATCAATAATCATAGCCACACGACGCTTCCCAACGAGGCGAGAGTAATCAGATAGATGAAAGGAGTGAGGTCATGGTAACGGATTACAGCTATATCGGCAGCGGGAAAGTATATCTCCGTAATATAGCGGGGTCGGGCGGTCTGCTCGAAGTCGGCAATTGCGCGGAGCTCAAGTTTTCCGTGGATGAGGAAGTGAAGGAGCTAAAAGATTACATGAGCGCCGGGGGTGGAACGCTCAACGAAGTCAGGAGAATCAAGGGTGTCTCCTCGGCGATGAAATTGCATAATCTTTCTCCCGAGAACCTGGCGCTCGCCTTGAGAGGCGATGTAACGCCCGTGGTCGCGGGCAGCGCCGTGGATGAGGTAGTGACGGCGAAGCTCAATGCGCTCGTTCCCCTGGCTCACTTCTCCCCCACCTCCGTGGTGGTGAAAAACGAGGGCAAGACAGTCACCTATGACGCCGGGGACGATTACGAGGCACACGCGGCGGGCCTTTTCTTCCCCTCGGGCTCGACTATCGCCGCCGATGCAAGCCTCAAGGTTTCCTATTCCTACGGCGCTCAGGACGTCATGGAAGCCCTTACGCAATCAGCCGGAGAGTACGAGCTGATGTTCGACGGACTAAATGAAGCTCGAACCGGGAAGCCCGTGATCGTGCAGGCCTGGCGCGTCCGTTTCGGAGCGAGCAAGGACCTCTCCCTGATCGGAGACGATTATGCCGTGCTCGAAGTCGAGGGAAAGCTTCTGAAGGACACTTCGAAGACAGCGGGAAAGAGCCAGTATTTCAAGGCGACGCTGTTGCAGTAGTAGGGATGTGAGCGTTGAAGCGGTGCATGAAGCCCCGCTTCAACGCTTGAACATAAGCACGATCCCCCACAGGATGAAGGGAAGAGGGATCAACAGGAGAGCCGCGGCGGCAAAGGCGCTTGTTGCAAATCCCGGATGGCTCGCGAGAAACGATCCCCCTCCCACGACCACCAGCACAAGATAGATAACCGTTTCCTTGGCTGAGATTTGTTTTTTACACATAACTTTTTTCTCCTGGAGCTCATCAGTGGCAAACGATCCGAGTCTTTCCATAACCATAGCAGCGGACGCATCCGAGGCTGATGCGGAAATATCCAAGGTCCAAAGGGAGTTTGACGATTTCGCCAAGACCTTGAAGAAGCCGATTGGAGAATTGGATTCCTTCATCGCCCTCAAAAGGAAGATAAGCGAAACCGGCGACGCTTTCAAGCTTGCACGGGATCGGGTTGTTGAGCTGACGGCTAAAATCGAGGAAAGTGAGAATCCTCCCAAAGCGCTTGCGAAAGAGCTCAAGGGAGCCGAGGCCGAAGTCAAGAAGTTCCAGGGCAGCCTCGCCTATCAGGCGGTTGAGCTGCAAAGACTCGGAGTGTCCCTGCAGGCGGCCGGCGTCAATACCTCAAGGATGGCCTCGGAGAAAATGAGGCTCAAGAGGTCCCTGGATGAAGCCACGCTGGCGGCAAGAGCGGAGATATCAGCCCTCGAAGAGACCAGGAAGAAAGCCCTCGAAGCCGCCGCAGCCCAAAGCGCCCTGGACTCGGCCAGTAAAGCCTTGGGAGCGGAATTTACCGCGCTGCTTCGCTCCCTCGGAAAAACGCCCGAATATATTTCCAGCTTTTCCGCCATGGCTGCGCGGATGATCGAGACCGGCAAGGCCGTCGAAGGCGTTGACAGAGAGACGATACGCCTCCTTGTCACGTACAAGCAACTGACCGACTTGGCCAAAAACCGAGACATCCTCGGGCTCGTTCCGCACGCAGAGATCCGCCGGCAAGTCTCCCGGGTCGAAGCTGCCTTCAATGGATTGAGAATATCGGGAAAGCTGACCGAAAAGGAGCTCGCGCAGGCGAGCCTTGCAACGCGGCAAAGAGTTCAGGAGCTTGAGGACAAGACCAATGGAGTCACTAAAGCTCTGGGGCTTGCTCGCGGCGAACTGGCAAAGCTGGCCGTTGCGGGCGGCGGGTTGGGGCTGGCTATCAAGGGAGCCATAAGCTTCGAATCGGCGATGGCCGATGTGCGCAAGGTGGTGGACGGCACGGATGAGGAGCTCGCGCATCTTGAATCGACCATCAAGAGTATGTCGAGAGAGCTCCCGATTTCAGCCGAGGGTCTCGCCGAGATCGCCGCGGCGGGTGGCCAGTTGGGGGTTGCGACCAAAGACCTCGATCTATTTATTCAGTTGGCGGCGGAGATGTCCGTCGCTTTCAACATGTCGAGCGATCAGGCCGGCCAGGCCGTAGCTAAGCTGTCCAACATCTTCGGCATTGCCATCAACGATATTCGGCCCCTTGGAGACGCCATAAATGTCCTCGGCAACAACACCGCCGCAACCGAGGCGCAAATAGTCGATGTTGTAACTCGCACCGGAGGCATGGCCCGCCAGTTCGGCTTGTCGGCGGAGCAAACGGCTGCCCTTTCCGCGGCTATGCTCTCCCTTGGAAAGACTCCCGAGGTGGCCGCCTCGGGCATCAACGCCCTGCTTGGGAAATTGCAAACAGCAAAGACCCAGTCAAGTGAATTCAAGGGAGCATTGAACGATCTTGGCCTTGAAGCAGTGGACCTTGCGCGGGACATTTCGGAGCATCCCCAGGAAGCCCTCAACCGTTTTCTGAAGAGTCTGCAGGGGTTGGACCGGATGAAGAAGGCCGAAGTCCTCTCAAAACTCTTCGGGCAGGAATACCAGGACGATATCGCGGGCCTGGTGAACGGTCTCGAGCAGTATGACAAAGCCCTCGGGCTGGTCGCGGATAAGACAAAAACGGCAGGCTCCCTTACACGGGAATACGAGGCACGGGCTAAAACCACGGCCAACCAGCTTCAGCTCCTCCAAAACTCGGTATCTGAAGCGGCGAACGACATCGGCTCGGTGTTTCTGCCTCTCGTCAACGCCGGGGTCGGAGGGCTCACGGGCATGACCCACGCCGTTGCCGACCTGGCGGAGCACTTTCCCATAATCACCGGCATCGCTACGGGCCTTGGAACCGTCGCGGTATCGGTCGGGGCGCTTCGAACGGCATGGCTGGCCTTGCGCGTGGTTATGGCCGGAGCTGGTGAGACCGCAGTGGGAGTGCTCACCAGAATGACGTTTTCCGCCAAGGAAGCCGCAACGGCCGTTTCCGCAATCGGAAACAGCTTCAAGGTTCTGGGCGCTTTCACGGCCGGCTGGGCCGTTGGGACCTGGCTTAGCAAGGAATTTGAAATCGTCCGAAAAGCCGGAGTCTTCATGGTTGAAGTTCTCATGAAGAGTCTCGAGGAGCTCCAATTTGAATGGGAGAGTCTCAAGGCCGTTTTTTCGGACGATACCCTGGATGCGGCTGTGGAGCGGCATCAAAAACGGCTGGGGGAAATGAACGGGATTTTCGCCTCGATGTACAAAGAGGTGGAAGATAAGGCGCAAGGGGCGGGAAAGAAGGTAGAGGAGGCTACGGAGAAAGCCGCCGAGGGCGCAAAGAAGATGGGCGAGGCCGCGGCCGCCGGCATGACCGTAAGTCTCGACGTGGTCCAAAACCGTCTCGAGGCGACCATAAAGAAACAAGAAGAGCTTGCCCTGAAATCCAAGGGAGCTTCGGATCTCGTAAGCAAGTCCATCCAGGTTATGACTTCTCCGGATGTCGGGTTTGATGTGTTCAGTAAAATAATTAACGATCTCACGGCCATGCGCAATCGAAGCGCTGAATTCAAAGCCGTCATCGACAAGGAATTGCCGGAGGCTCTCTCAAAGCTCTCTCCGGAGGGCCTTGAAAGATTCCGTGGGAGGGCTGAGGTTGCCTTTTCTGAAGTCAAGGATGGATCGTTAGATCTCAGTTACGCTCTATCGGCGAGTCTGGACGGAGCGCTTCTAAAGCTCGGGGTAGATACCGAGAAATTTCGTTCCGGCATGTCCACGGCAGGAAAGGAGGCTGTTGATTCTTTCACTGCCATGGCTGAGCGCTCCGACGCTTCCGCCACTCAGATAATGGCTGCTTTTGACGCCACCATCGAAAAGCTCAACGATCTGAAATCGATAGAGAACGTCCAGTATCAGATCGAACAATTGGTCCAGGCCGGTATTATCTCGGTGGATCAGGGGACGGCCGCCCTGCAACGGCTAAAAGAAAAGGCCGGCGAGGTGGCGGAAAGCCTCGATCCCATTGAGGCAGCCTTCAAGCGCCTTGGAATCGAAAGCGCCAAACATTTGGCCTCGATGGCCGAGGAAGCGAAACGGGCCTTCGAGCAGGTGCGACAGGCTGCCATGGAGAACAAAGCCACGACCGAGGACGTGGCAAGGGCCTGGGAGGCCTATTCCCAGAAAGCCATTGCCGCCGCCCGGGCACAGAGCAAGTCGGAAGGAGAGGCGACGGAGCGAGCCCTGGCCACGGAGCGTGTCTATCTGAACCTGGGCGATGCTGCGGAGAAGCTGGGAGAAAAAGGCCAGACAGCCGGACACAAGATGGCCGAAGGCATGCGCGAAGTAAAGGCCGCAGCCGAGGAGGCTACGAATTCAGTCAAAAACACAACCCAAGCCGTGGAGGACTCTTGGAACGCCACGAAAGCTCGCCGGCAGGCCGAAATGGATCAGATCACCGGTCCGACAAAGAGTCTGCAAGAGTCCGCGTTCTCCGACGCAGCCGCCAATCTTACTGCGCCAACCTGGTCCTCTACGATACAGACGGACCGCCAGCAGGCGCTTCACAACGAAGCCGCCAACCGCCTCGTTACGACCGACAACGTCCAGGGCTGGGGCTCGATGTCGGAATCCCTGAAAAAGACGATCCGGGACGCCTTCGCCAACGCCTCGGGCAAGGGCATGATCAATTACATCCGGATGCCCCAGCAGGCCATGGAAGGGGCGGAGATCCAGACCTCAAAAGCCACGAAAGCGCTGGCTTGGCTGGAGAAACAAATAGCCGTCGAAGGTATGTCGGAAGGCCTGATGGTGCAAGCAGGCTCTTTTCTGGCCTCGGCAAAGCAGATCCTCAGCGAGCAGGTGCTCTCAAGCCTGCAGAGCGCCTATGACTCCGCCCAAAAGTCGTCGAAAACCGAAAGGGAGAAAGCCGAAAGGGAGAAAGTCGATCAAATTTCCAAAAAACTCGAGATCGCGGAGCCCGGTGCCCAGGGAGCTGAAACGACCGGGGGGGTGTCTACGGTAGAAGCCGAGGCCGAGGTGTCCAAGGCGGACAAGGCGGAAACACA
>Ga0209749_1002349_pt1 | contig 12793 bp, 8 predicted proteins | sample EPASupsiteSAE347_FD_187267 | JGI IMG/M metagenome (GOLD analysis project Ga0209749, IMG submission 187267) | Bioremediated contaminated groundwater from EPA Superfund site, New Mexico - Sample SAE3-47 (SPAdes) (version 2) | ecosystem: Environmental > Aquatic > Deep subsurface > Groundwater >... | reverse complement strand
ATTTTAACCTCGATGCCCATTTCTTTATTTAGCACAAAATCTATTTCCAGCCCGCTTTTTCTTTGATAATAATTTACGGCTCCGCGCAATTTTAAATTTTGAAGAACATTATTTTCAAATAAGCTCCCCTCGCTTATTCTTGAAAACTGATTTACCAACCCGGAATCGCAGATATAAACTTTCGGCATTTTTTTTATTTCAGTATCCGCGCTCTTGGAAAACGGCCGAACAAGTTTAATAAAATACGTGCCTTCTAAAAAAGAAATATATTCATTAAGCGTAATCCGTGATATGCCCAATTCGGACGAGATTTTATTTGCATCCAGTTTCGAACCTGTCCGCTCCATCAAAAGCAGCATAAGATCGCGGATAATGCCATTTTTCTTAAAATCCCCCAACTGCAAAACTTCCAGCTGAAAATAAGAAGTAAAAATATCCTCTATTGATTTTTTCTTCTCTTCATTGTTTGCCTTTAACACGACTCCGGGAAACCCGCCAAAACGAACATACTCGTCATACAAAGGGTCTATCGCGTAAAAAATCGCCTCCGTTATCCCTTCGGCATTTTTAGGCAGCTTGATTTTAGCGTTTTTAAAAATCAGGAATTCTTCAAAATCCAAAGGATATAACTCAAACAAATATTTTCTTCCCGCGAGAGATTCGGTAAATAAATTTTTTAGATAAAAAGACGCGGAGCCCGTTAAGAAGCATTTTATGCCGTAATGGTCAATTAAATACTTTATTGCCTGCGGGAGTTTTTTTACAAACTGAATTTCGTCTAAAAAAAGATAAGCTTTTTTGTTAAAATCCAGGCCTAAAAATTCCAGAGAAGTTTTTACTTTTTCGTAATTGATTTCTTCAAAATATTTTTGATTAAGCGGGTTTTCCAAGTCCAAAAAAACTTTATTGTTTGAAGCTATATTTTCATAAATAAGCTCAAGCAGCGATGTTTTACCGGTTCTTCTCATTCCAGTTACAATTATCGCTTCTTTTGAGTCAATGTATTTTTTAATTTCTTTGTAAATCTTTCGCTCTATAAGCATATTCATATTATACAAAAAGTAGTCGTTTTTGTAAAGTACTGCTTACGGATACCATTACGCGATATCGCCCCAAGGACAATATTAAATACCAAAAAATTACCATTTTTAAGCGATATTTGGCGCTTCAGACCAGCCGGTGCCGGAACAGCGCGGGCAGGTCATCATCTTTGTGCCTTTACATTGCGGGCAGTTTTTGGCAAAATACGCGGGCGCGGTCCTGCCGGCTTTGCTCGCGCAATATTCGCATTTTACTCTTCCCTTGCCCTTACACTTCTTGCATTTTTCTGTCATAAAACACCTCTCTCTGAAAAAACATGAATTTCGCGATTCGAATTTCGATTTTTTTTTGCGCAGGCTAAAGCCTGCGGCTACCACTTGTCATACGGATTTGTGTTTTTTATTCCTAATTCTTAATTCGTAATTCCTAATTCCATCAATGTGTACAATCCGCCGCTTATGAGGGAATGGCCGCCGAGGACGACCGGAATATTCGCGTTCGCGGCTTCATAAGTAAATTCTTTCACGAACGGCATCTTTATTTTTTCATATATCCCTAAATCGGAATAAAACCTGTCGGCTCTTGATACCTCTAATTTTTTATGCGCGAATAATACGCGCGTGTCAATAAACGCGGCTTTTGAGTTTTTGGATAAATTTTTAAAAAATCTTTTTACGCCTTCTTTTTCTATGAGTTCCCCTAAAAAAGAATACACAAGCCCTTTTTCCTGCCTGCCCCACGCTTTCATTCCGCATTCTTCGGAGATAAGCCGGAAACGGCATTTTGCTTTTGTCATTATGTAGTTCGGCACGATTGAGCCCACCCTGCCGAATATGAAAACTTCTGAAAATGGGTCATAAAAATATTTTAAAGTTTTTCCTATTTTTTTTATCGTAGTGGACAGGCATGCCTGTCCGCTACATAAAATTTTTTTCACATGCTCTCCACATCCGGGGTGCATGCTCAACACCGCGAGGTCAATAGGCGAGTCAATATCTAAAAATGTGCCGCAGGACGGATTTACCTTAATGCCTTCAAGCCCGCCTTCTTCTTTTAATTTATACGCGAACGGGTTATCCGTTTCGGGCAGGGGCGAATGACTCTTCGCCCCTACTTTATTCCACGCTTTTGCCGGAGAAAACGCGAAAAAATCGCTGGAATAAAAATTATTGGCGATTATTATGTTTTCTTTTGATTTAATTTTTGAAGCTATTGTTGTTATTTCAGCCTTTGTAAGAAGGGGGCCCGCGCCCGCGCCTATATAAAAAAGCTTATCCCACGAATATTTATTTATGAGATTTTTTACGGTTTTGCCAAAACTAAAGGCCCTTTTTGTATTTAAATATTCTGCTTTTATGCCAATTCCGCCGTTTATCTCTTTTAAAAATTCTTTTGAATTACTCGCAGCAAAAATCTCATCGGCGTATTTTACGCCGGATATCTTTTTTATGTTGTCTTTTACAATACATCCCAGCGCTTTGACAAAAAAATCTTCAATGTCGGTTTTGTATTCAAAACTGCCGTGCAAAAGAAGAAATGTGAGTTTGTTTTTCATTTGCTGTCACCTTGCTGCGCGGGCTAAAGCCCCGCGGCTACCAGGCAAAAGAAGAAATGTGAGTTTGTTTTTCATTGCTGTTCCTAAATAATAGGGCAGCATATATGCTGCCCCTACAATTATCCTGCGCGGGCTAAAGCCCCGCGGCTACCGGCTTGCTAATTTCTGCCTACTGCCTACTTCACTACCGGGTCTATTATGCCGTAGCCTTGTTTTCTGGTATAAACAACATTGACCCTTGAATTATCCGAGTTTAAGAACACGAAGAAATCAAAACCCATCTCTTCCATTTCTTTTATGGCTTCTGAAACCATCATGGGTTTTCCCATGTTAAAGCTTTTTATCCTTAAAATCCTCGAATCAAGGCCGTTTTCTTCCCTCGTGTCTTGTTCTTCATTTTTAGCGGATATCGTTCTTATGCTTTCAACATTATGTTTTTTATTATATTTTTCTTTTCTTTTCACGACCTGCGCCTCAAGTTTGTCTATTACCTGATCTATCGAGGAATACATGTCGCCCGTTTTTTCTTTGCCTCTTATGACTTCACCGTTAACATTTATGTTAACTTCAACAATGTGCATCTGCCTTTCGGTAGAAAATGTTATATCACCTGATACAATATGATCAAAATATTTTGATATTTTTTCGATCTTTTTCTTCGCGTAATCTTTTAAGCTTTCCGTAAGATCCACATTTTTGCCTTTTATGTTTACCTGCATGAATTCTCCTCCTGTTTGATGGCGAGCTGCCTTTCGATTAACGCTTTCGGTAGGCATCTCGCTTAAGGGTCAGGCACCGCAAAATTTGCAATTCGTTTCAGCGAATTACAATTTTTGCGAAGCCAGACCCCTACTTTTGTCCTTAAAATATATCATATTTAACGGGCAACCGCAAGCTGTTTAATCGCTCTTCGCGCCCTCGTACCCTCGTACCCTCGTACAATGTAGAATTTTTTGGGTAATTCCCAAAAAATTCATCAACTAACTAGTCCCTAGCCACTAGTCCCCAGTCCCTGCCTTTATCCTTTCACCGCGCCTTTTGTGAGCCCTTCCACAAGATATTTCTGCAATCCAAAAAATAATATCATAATGGGTATCGCGCCCAAGACGGATGCCGCCGCGAACTGCGACCAGTTTGTGCTGAAATTATTTAATATGAACGCGCGCATCCCAACGGCAAGCGTGTATTTACTTTCATCCATCAATACTATGCTGGGGAAAATAAAATCCGCGTACGGCGTTATGAAATTAAATATCGCGACTACTATTAATATCGGGCCTAAAAGCGGAAAAATTATCGTAAAGAAAGTCCGCCACGGACTGCAACCGTCAATGTAGGCGGATTCCTCAAGCTCTTTCGGGATGGAATCAAGGTAGCTTTTTATGAGCCAGGTGTTAAATGGAATAGATCCGCCAACATATACAAGCATAAGTCCCGCGAAAGAGTTTATGCCGACAAGTCCGCCTGTCGCGTTTCCCAGGGTTAAAAGAAGTTTAAATATCGCTACCATTGCCATCGCCGCGGGAAACATCTGGAGTAATATCAGCGTTAATAATCCTATTTTTTTGCCCGCGAAACGAAACCTTGAGAACGCGTAACCCGCGGTCGCGGCGGCAAGAAGGCCGATAAAGCTGCATATTGTGCACAAAAAGATAGTGTTTTTCATCCATACAAGAAAATGAGTTTTGCTTAATAATTCGCCGTAATTATCCATTGTCCAAAATTTAATAAGATTTAATTCATAAAGGTGTCCCTGCACCCTGAAAGACGCCGCGACAACAAGCGCTATGGGAAATAAAATAACGATTGCAATTACTGTCATTACAATATTCATGCGCGCGTTAAGCCATTTTATCTCTTTTTGTTTATTGTTGTTCATAAACGCTCCCTTTGGTGGCTAGTGGCTGGTAGCTAGGGACTAGTTCAATGTAGAATTTTTTGTCCCAAAAAATTCTTCCATCCCCTATTCCCCAGTCCCAAGTCCCCAGTCCCTACTTTGCTTCTTTAAATGTGCCGCTGGTCTGAAAGTTAATAGCGCAGATGCCGGCGATTACTATAAATATAATTACCGCGTAAGCGCAGGCAAGCCCGTATTTAAATAATGTAAACGCCAGCTTATACGAATATGTAACAAGAATATCCGTCGCGCCGGCGCGGCTGCCCGCGACAGGCGGCAACCCGGCCGTTAAAAGATAAATACTTAAAAACTGGTTAAAATTAAACGCGAAACTCATGACCGCTGCCGGGAACAATGTTACCGCGAGCGACGGAACCGTAATTTTTAAAAATTGTTGAAATTTTGAAGCCCCGTCAACGCCTGCCGCTTCAAATAGCTCTGACGGTATTGATTGCAAAGCGCCAAGGCAGAGCGTCATGAAAAACGGGAACCCGAGCCAGATGTTAACCATTAAAACCGAAAAACGCGCAAGATTGGGGTCTCCCAGCCAGTTTATTTTTGTGCCCATCAAAGAGTTTATCACGCCAGAATCCGGCCAAAGAAGCCCCTGCCACATTAAAACGGAAATAAATGCGGGTATCGCCCAGGGCGCGATTAAAAGAGTCCTATAAAAATTTTTTGTCTTAAAATCTTTTGTGTTTAAAATTATTGCCAAAATAAGGCCTATCCCCAGCATACCCACAACCGATATTATTGCCCACGAAAAAGTCCAGGTAAAAACACGGACAAAAGTGCCAACTTCTTTTTGCGTGACAATCGTTATGAAATTTTTAAGCCCGACAAACTGAAAATTAGTATAATGATACAGACTATAATTTGTAAACGCTATGTACATACTGTAAAGATTTGGAATTAAACTGCATAAAACTACTATTATCATCGCCGGCATAATAAACGAATACGCGGTTTTTGGAGAAGCATTTTTTAACATAGACACCTCAATACAGGGGATAGGGAATGGGGTATAGGGGATAGTTCTTGGTAGAATTTTTGTCCGCCGTTGGCGGATAAAAATTCATCCGCTCCCTATTCCCTATTCTCTATGCCCTATGCCCTGCCTTTATTCCATCATTGATTTTATATCTTCCTTCATAAACTGGACTGCGTCTTTTAGGGCTTTTTCGGCCGTCTGCTTGCCGTCAACAATAAGTATTATGGTGCGGCTCATGTGGTCCCACACGGGATTCATCGCCGGGTGATTGGGGGCAGGCGTACCGTTATTAATTGACTCAAGAAAGCCCATAACATCCTGGTTTCCGCTTATTTTTTCGTAAAGTTCATTTCTTGTGGGTATTCTTCCTGACGCGTTAAAAATTTTCATCTGATTTTCGGGGGTATTAAAATATTTCATGAATTCCGCGGCCAACGCTCTCTCTTTAGCGTGCGGGTTAATCATAAGCGCCCATACGCCGACAAAGGGGCCGGGATATTTCCCGCTCTTTAATTTTGGGAAGCCCATTATTCCGTAATTTATTTTGTTCTTTTTTATTTCGCTTATTGACCATGGCCCATTTACAATAAAAGCGGCTTTGCCTTTATTGAAAAACTCACGGGCTGTGTCGGTTCTTACTGACATCGGCATGATTTTGGCCTGCCTTAAATATTTAAGATAATTAGCCGCTTCAACTGCCTGTTTACCGTCAAGGCCTATATCATTTATGTCCAAAACGCCGTTGTTGTTTTTAAATATGTACGCTCCAAACCCGGAGAAGAACGGCCAGGTAAAATAAAAATTGCCGGTATCGTCCATCTGCAATAAAAAGCCATATTGATCGCCATAGGTGAGTTTTTTGGCCATCGCGACAAGCTCATCCATTGTGGCGGGTTTGCGCGGCACAAGGTCTTTATTATAAATTACCGCTATTGACTCAACCGAGAACGGCATGCCGTATACTTTGCCGTCAAATGTAACGGCCATCACGGCCACTGGATTAAATTTTTTCTGTAATATTTTGGGAAATTCTTCTTCTGAAAGAGGCGATATAAGCCCGGCCAGGGATAAATTGCCCACCATGTCATGAGGCGCGGTTATGAGATCCGGCCCAAACCCCGCGGGAGCCGCAACCTGATATTTTAGCTGAAAATCGGCCATCGGTATCTGCGTAACAACCACATCTATATTTTTCTTTTTGGCAAAATCAGAAGTAATCTCTTTTAACGTTTCAAGCTCTTTTTGTTCAAGAGCTGTCCAGATTTTAAGAGTTGTTTTTTTATTTTTATGTCCGCAGGATGGGATTAAAATTAAAAACGCGAGGCAAATAATAAGAAGAATTGGAATTATTTTTTTTGTCTTAAATTTTTTCATAAATTTCGTTTATCTCCTTTACTTTTTTCGCAAAGGCGGAAACAGCTTTTTCATAAGTATCATAATCCTTGCCGGTAACTACGGCGCCTATTCCTATGCCGGAAAATCCCACCTGCATCAGAACCGGCACCTCCTCCGGCTTTATTTTTCTCTGTGTGGGAACAACCGCGGGTATGGATATTTTTTTGATGAGATATTTGTAAGCGCTTAAATCTTTCGCCGACAATATTTTTCCGTATTCTTCAGGGTTTATTATGGATGTTTCAAGAATTTCCACGCCGAGATCTTCAAGCTCTGGCAGATAATCAAGGTCATATTCATAATTTACGGCCATCATTTTTGACATATTTTTTAAATTAAAAAGGTACGGCGGCGCGTGATGCGCGAATATGTCCCAGAAATCAAATCCAAGTTCTTCTATTTCAAGCATCTCTTCGTATGTCGCCGCAATTTCCGACCCCGGCACAATACCCACCGGAATATTCACGCTTTTAATAATCCGCGTAAGGTTTTCTTTTTCTTCTTTCCAAGATTTAAAATTTGTCTTGCTGGCATTGTGAAGAACATTTAAATGCGCTTTTATCGCGTCCGCGCCGCACTTTTGCGCGATTTCAGCAAGATGCGGATCATTGTCATACAGGCTTACAAGAAGCGTGAATTTTGTATTTACTTTTTCTATAAATCTTGTCACAAAAACTCCCTTGTCCGGGACTAGTAGCTGGTGGCTAGGGGCTAGTTCAATGTAGAATTTTTTGTTCCAAAAAATTCTACCATCCACAAGTCCCCAGTCCCTAGTCTTTATTTACAATAAATCGCGAAGCGATTTTTCCATGAACCAGTCCCCAGTCCCTAGCCCCTAGTCCCTATTTTTCTTTCTTCCCAGAATTTGTCGTAAAATTTATATACATCAAAGTAGCCGTATGCCACATAAGTTTCTCCGCCGGAAAGCGTTACCACCGCGTTTATCATCCAGTAAACTTTAAATGTATTCCATAATCCGGAAAAAGGCAGGGTTGGAGGCAGGTTAAAAAAGAAATTATCACCCACGGAAGACCTGTCTTTCGGCTTAATTGTAATTTTTTTCTTATTTGACCATATTTTTTCGTTAAATATGTAATTTTTGTCAAGCGACTGCGCGAGAGCGCATAATTCCAAAGTTATGTCTGCGGGCGGATTGTCAGCCGGATATTCAACATAATAATTGCCTTTTATTATTTCGTTAATAAAAAAATATTCTTTTTCTAAAAATATCTTAAAAAGAATCTTGTCATCGCTTATGCCGAATTCTTTTTCTGAATTTTTTGGATATGACATTACATTTGGCACAACCGTTATGTGCGTAACAGAAGACGCTTTTTTTACAATACCTAAATCCGCTTCCGCGGTTAATGTGTACTGGCATCCGAAATTCGCGCTTTTAAAAGACGGAGGGCTAAATGAAGGAAGAGTGAAAGAAAAATCATATTCGCCTTCCTTGACCTGCGTATCTTCCGCTTCAGTTTTATTTTGATAAAGCGATACTTTTTCTTTTAATATGGGGACATTTACCGTAAACCAGAAATTTCTCAAGCCAAGGATTTCCTCGCCCTTTAAAATTACATACAAATTATTAAGCTTCGCGGGTTTTAAGAGAACAAGGGAAACCTTGCCTGAAACCTCTTCGCCCGCAAGATAAAGTTGTTTTTTAAGTTCGATATTAATGGAATTTTCCATAAAAACAACATCCTTAATTCACCGGGTAAATATTAGTTACTCTTTGAGACAAGTTCTTCCTCTGTCTTTTTGCTTTTATAACTATACTCTTTCTGCGCTTCCTGCAATTTAACGGTTAAAATTTTAGACACACCCTGCTCTTCCATGGTAACGCCGTAAAGAATATCCGCCGCTTCCATCGTCTTTCTGTTATGAGTTATTATTATAAACTGCGAAACTTCACTGTATTTTCTTATTAGAAGCGCTACGCGTTCAATATTTGAATCATCAAGCGGCGCGTCAAGCTCATCTAGCAATATAAACGGCGTCGGCTTTACTTCAAGAAGCGCGAATAAAAACGCTACGGATGTAAGCGCTCTTTCTCCGCCGGATAAAAGCGACAAATTCTGCAACTTTTTGCCGGGCGGCTGCGCTTTTATTTCAACGCCGCTGTCTAATATGTCATCCGGGTCAGAAAGCGCCATCTCAGCAGTGCCTCCGTTAAATACTTCGGTAAATATGCGCTGAAATCTTACGGCGATTTCATTAAATATTTCATTGAATTTAACTATGCAGTTCTCGTCATATTCTTTTATCGCCGAAAGAAGCGACTCTTTCGCGCTTTCAAGATCGGCAATCTGACCTGACAAAAATTCCTGCCTTGTTTTAAACTGATTGTAGTCGTCTTCGGCGGCAAGATTTACCCCGCCGAAAGAGTTTATGAAGTTTTTAAGCCGGCTTATCTGTTTTTCGGCCGCGGCAAAATCGGGCAAATCCACTTCTTCCCAATTTATTTCTTCAAATGTTACTTTATAGTCGGCCAGCATATTTTTATAATCGGAATACTTTGTTTCGTATTCCACTTTTCTTAATTCAAGCTTGTAAAACCGGTCGTGATATTCTTCTTTCTGTTTTTTTATGTTATTTATATCAGACAGAGTTTCTTTATATTTGCGCTCAATATCGCGGACGCGGAGAGTTATTTCTTCCTTTTCCTTAAGAATTTCTTCCGACCTTAAATTTATCGCCTTTATTTCATTTTCTACCGAAGACCTTGTGTCTTCACTCTGGCTTATTTTTTCGGCGCAGTCCCTTATCTGCTCATGAAGCTTTTGAACTTTTTCTTTTGATTCGTCAATCTGTTTTTCAAATATCCCGCATTTCTCGTTAAGGTCGCTTTCTTTTTGTTTTATCTCCGCCTGTCTTATAAGCAGTTTCTGGATGTTGCCCTTTACGCTTTCTATCTCTTCGTCTATTTTTGAAGATAAATCTTTCTGCGAACTAAAATCGGCTTCTAAAAGAGTGTGCTCTTCTTCTTTCATTATTAATTCTTCTTCAAAATTAGTAAGCGCGTTTTTAAGAAGCGATGTTTCAGTTTTAATGTCGTTAAGCCGCGTATTTATCTCGCCTTGTTCTTTTATGAGCGCGCCCTTATCCATAAGCAGAAAATTTTCTTTTACTAACAGGTTATTGATTTTCGCGCTGATATGCTCGCACACTTTTTCTTTAAATTTAATAATATTGTTTGTCTTGAGCCTGTTTTCTTCAAGATTGGTTTTTTCGGATACGGACGCCTGCATGGCGGATTTCGCGGACGCGAGCGATTGATTTATTTTTTCATATTCTTTATCCCACGAAACAAGAATGGGGCGTTCATTCTGGTCGCCGCCTCTTATGGCGCCGTTATGAAGAAAAACATCTCCCTGCAAAGTAACTATCGTTACCGGCGAGTTGCTTTCGCGAAAATGATTTCTTAACACTTTCGCCGTGTTAAAATCTTCAACAATAAGGATGTTGTCAAAAATTATATCAAATACTTTTTTGTGTTTTTCTCCGACCTGTATTAAATCGGACGCCCAGCCAAGGACCCGCGTATCCTGAGGCAATTCCGGCCTTACAATATTTTCTCCGGAAACAACGTCGCACGGCCAGCATGTGACAAAGCCGTTTTTGTTTTCTTTAAGATAGTTTATGCATTCATAGGCCTGGCTTTCCGTATCCACAACCAGGTCTTCCAGGTGATAACGAAGAATTGATTCTATTGAAAATGTCAGCCGCTGCGGAAAATTGACAAGCCGCGTAAGAGAACCGAATATTCCGGGAAAGGCCTCTTTTTTATCAAGAATAACGGGAGTCGCCCCCCAGTGATAATTAAGCTCTTTTTCAAGTTTTTTAAGAAGCTCCTGACGGGCGCTTAACGCGCCTATCTCCTTGTTTAGGTTTGTTTCCTGCTCATTAAGCGCGCATATCTTTTCCCACTCGTTCAAATAAACGGATTCCAAGCCGGACAGTATTTTCTTATTGGCGTCCAGCGATTCTTCAAGCTTATTTTTTGACGCCGCGTTTTTTGCGATAGTTTTTTCATATTCAGAAACCTTTGCCGATATGTCATTAAATCTTGCCTCAAGTTTTGTTATTTCATGTTCCGCGTATTTATGTTTTTCGGTAACAGAGCTTATCTGGCTTTTAATGTCGGCAAGTTCATTAATAATCGCGTGATATTTTTCACCCAAGTTTAGCCCCGCGGGCAGCTTTTCATTCCTTATCTTGGCTTCGTGATTAGCCTCGTCTAAAAGGCGGCGGTTGATATCTTCAAGCTCTACCTTGCACCCTTCTATCGCCGAGTGATATTCAGAGATTTTCAGTAAACAAGAATCTTCGATGTGCGCGAGGTTTTCGATCTCTTTTTCGGATAATTCGCGCGTTTGCGCCGCGTTGCGGATTCTTTCTTCTATTAATTCCTTGAAATCGTTTTGTTTCTGAACCGCGAGCCGTATGTTCGTGACCGATTCTTCTATCTTGGCAAGCCGTTCTTCGTTTTCCCACAGATGCTTACTTTCCCCGTCTTTTATCTCTTCAAGCTTTATTATTTTTTCGTTTAATTCTTCTTCAAGCTTTTTTACTTCCGCTATTTCGTTTATTATCGGCCCGTAATCAACATCAAGCTTTTTAAGCTTTGCCAAAAGATAATTTTTTTCCGATTCAACAAGCAGAACTTTATACTTGTTATATCTTCTGAATTTTCTTACCTGGCTTTCAAGTGATTTTAACTGGTTATCTATTTCGTTTAAAATGTCGTGAAGCCGCGACAAGTTAAGATCTGTCTGCGCGAGTTTTCTTGAGGCTTCTTTTTTGCGGAACTTATATTTGTTCGTGCCGGCTATTTCTTCAATTATCATTCTTCTATTTTCAGCGCTCGAAAGCACAAGGTCAACTTCATTCTGACTTAAAAAGGTAAGCCCGCCGGAACCTATCCCTGTGCCCATAAGAAGCTCCTGAATATCTCTTAGACGGCATGGGGTCTTATTTACAAAAAACTGATTTTCACCTTCCCTGAAAATTCTGCGCGTTATTGAAACTTCGCCGAACTCAACGGGGAGCGTTTTGTCGGCATTATCAAGAATCATCTCAACTTCGCCCAAGCCAAGCATCTTTCTTTTTGAGGAGCCCGCGAATATTATTTCTTCCAAGCGCAACGCGCGCAGGCTTTTTGTGCTCTGCTCGCCGAGGCAAAAACGGAGTGAATCCGCGACATTGCTTTTGCCGCCGCCGTTGGGGCCCACGATGCAGGTTATGCCCGGCGAAAATTCCAAACTTGTCTTATCAGCGAATGTTTTAAATCCGAGAAGGTTTATCTTTTTTAAATACATAAATTATATCTACTCTTTCTGTGATGATAATTATGAAGATTTTATTATAGATACTATAATAAAACCCTTTTTATATTTTTTTACTTGTAGGGGCACCACATGTGGTGCCCCTTCTATGAAATAAAATGTCAATACTTCATAAAAGTTGTACAAACTCTTTTAAAAAATTAAATGGCTATCCTTCTATCGGTGCTCTCTGGCACACTTTAACATTGAGCCTGCCTGACCCCCTAACCTACTTTGTGAGCCTCACTTAAGGGCTAAGGGGCAATGAGGGTGATCAGGCAGCTTTTAATTCAACCGTATTAATTTTTGTGCGTTCTTCATAACGACATTTCTTCTTTAATATAATCCACACCAATTCCAATATTTTGCGCGCTATTGCCACTTTAGCCGCATTTGAGCCATTGCGTAATTTTACTTTCTCATAATGCATTCTCAATCTCAATGATGAGCTTATCGCCGGCACTACAGCTTCTATACATGCCCAGCGTAAATATCTATTTCCTTCTCTTGTTAGTTTGCCGTTAAAACTTTTATCCCCGCTAGAATATAATGACGGCACTAAGCCCGCATACGAAAACAACTTACGA
>Ga0209749_1002346_pt1 | contig 12809 bp, 14 predicted proteins | sample EPASupsiteSAE347_FD_187267 | JGI IMG/M metagenome (GOLD analysis project Ga0209749, IMG submission 187267) | Bioremediated contaminated groundwater from EPA Superfund site, New Mexico - Sample SAE3-47 (SPAdes) (version 2) | ecosystem: Environmental > Aquatic > Deep subsurface > Groundwater >... | reverse complement strand
CGCAGGCTCCGGAGCTTATCCTCCGGGCCGATGGCCAGAAACTGGTTGACCATGACCTCCCCAGTGGCCACTTCGACTTCCTTGATCTTTACCGCGTAAGCATTGGGCTTGAGCTGGAGATTGTCCCTGAAGCGGACCCCCGGCAGGACCAGCCCCATCTCGAGGGCTATATGGCGGCGGATGGAGGTGACCCGCTCCAGCAGTTTGGCCCCCTGGTTGGGATCCACCAGAGAAAGGAGCCCTCGGCCGACTTCGAGCGAAATGGGATCCACCTGCATCATGGTGACCACGCTCTCGGGCTTTTTGACATTATCCTGCTTCTGGGCCTCCAGCGCCTGGGAGGCCGAGGCCTCATGTTCCTGGGTCTGCTTCTCCAGGATCGTCCCTATCCCGAATGAGAGCCCACCGAGCAGGAGGAAAGGGATCCAGGGGAGACTGTTCGTGAGAAATCCAATGGAGGCCAGGAGGAACATGAAGATGGAGGCAATCTTTAGAGCCTTGGGCTGTCCGGTGACCTGGCGCACCACGTCCTGCCCCAGGTTGGCGTCAGAGGCCGCCCTGGATACCACCATGCCCATGGCGGTTGACATGAGGAAGGCCGGGAGTGTAGTCACCAGGCCGTTTCCTATCGTGAGGAGCGCGTAAGTGTTCATGGCGTCCCCCGGGGACATGTGATGGAATAGGACCCCGATGATGAGCCCACCGATGATATTGACAATCATGATGATGACTGAGGCGATGGAGTCCCCTTTGACGAACTTTCCGGACCCGTCCATGGATCCGTAGAAATCGGCCTCCCTCTCGATCTCCTTCCGCCTCTTCTTGGCGCTTTCGGCGTCAATGAGGCCGGAGTGAAGATCCGCGTCAATGGCCATCTGTTTTCCGGGCATGGCGTCCAGGGTAAAGCGGGCCGCCACCTGGGCGATACGCTCGGCGCCCGAGGTGATAACCATAAACTGGATGATGATGAGGATAATGAACATTATGAAGCCGACTATCAGGTTGCCCCCGACGACGAAATTTCCGAAAGCCGGGATGACCTTCCCGGCCCCTATGGGCACTCCCAGCGCATCTTTGATGTGGCCGTGAAGAAGAATCATCCTGGTGGCCGATACGTCGAGGGAAAGGCGGAAAAGGGTGGCCACCAGGAGCATGGTCGGAAACACGGCAAACTCCAGCGGGTTGCTGATGTAAATTGAAATAAGGATGACGACGATCGAGGCCGAGATATTCAGCACCAGTAGAACGTCCAGAATCTCCGGAGGGAGGGGCACGATCAGCATCATGATGATGCCGATGACGACCACGGCGATCCCGATGTCGGAGTATTTTATATACTTGACAAACGGGTCTCTGTTGTCGGACATGGTCATACTGTCATACTCCTACGCCGTCCGGTAGAGGGGCTTGGCCTTCTGGCGGCGGCGGCGCAGAAGCTCTCTCTTGCGTTTCAGCTTGTAAATGTACGCCAGGACCTCGGCCACCGCCTTGTAGAGCTCCGCCGGAATGGAATCCCCGATCTCACAGCCGTTGTAGAGGGCTCTGGCCAGTTCCACGTTTTCCAGGATGGGGACCTCATGGTCCTCGGCGACGAGCTTGATCTGCATGGCCATTAGACGGGCCCCCTTGGCTACGACCACCGGAGCGCCCCCGCCCGCCTGATCGTATTTAAGAGCCACCGCCAGGTGGGTGGGATTGGTCAGCACCGCCGTCGAATTCGGCACTTCCTCCATCATCCGCGACATGGCTCCCTGGCGCATGAGCTGCCTTATTTTGCCCTTCACCTGGGGATTTCCCTCGGTGTCCTTGAACTCGTCCTTCAGCTCCTGGAAGGACATCTTCATCTGCTTTAAGTACTGCTTCTTCTGGAAGAGATAATCCACGATTGCGATTACGGCCATGGCCACGATGACCTGGAAAATAATCTTGACTACGATGGAATGAAGGAGATGGAGAGTCTGCGGTAGTTCCCAGAGCACCCCGAGCCGGAGGGACATGAGGTTGGCCGCCACCACCTTGTAGCAGATAAAGCCGATAATCACAAGCTTGACCACCTGTTTGGCCAGTTCCATGAGAGACTTCATCGAGAAAATTCGCTTGAAGCCCTCGATGACGCTTATTTTGCTGGCCGTGGGTTTGAGAGGCTCCGTGCTGAAAATCATCTTGATCTGGCCGATATTGGCGACAATGGCCATTACAAAACCGGCCAGAAGGAGGGGCAGGAGCACCTTCATGAAGTTCCAGAGCACATAGATGGCATCGTAGAAAGTGTTCCGCTGAGAAAAATCGTAATCCGGAATGAGACCGAAAAGGTGCCTGGTAAAGTCACCGAGGGAACGGCACATCCAGCTCCCCAGCGCATAGAGAACTCCCGCCGTCGCAATGAGCACGAGCGTCGAGACAATATCCTGACTTTTAAAGATCTGACCTTTTTTTCTCGCCTCCTGAAGCTTGTGTTCAGTCGGCTCCTCGGTCTTGTCGCTGTCGTCAGCCATTCTCCGTCACCTCCCTGTTCCCATCATTTGTATGGCATTCATGACCTGGGCGTCGTTCTTTATAAAAAGGTTCTGAAGCGCGATATAGACGATCGGCAGTGAGACGGTGACCAGGATGAGCCCCACCGCGATATTCAGAGGAAATGAAAGCATGAAGACATTCATCTGGGGCGCCACCCGGGCCAGCATTCCCAGGGCCACCTGGGTGATGAAGAGCGCCGTCAGGGCGGGCGCCGCTATCTGAAGTCCCGCATAGAAAATTTCCCCGACCATGTGGATTATATCCGTTACCAGAACGCCTGGAAAATGAAGCCCCGTCACCGGGATGACCACAAAGCTCTTCTGAAGGGCCCTGAGGAGCGTGTGGTGCCCGTCCAGAAGGAGATAGGTGATCATGGCCAGGTAAAATTTAAAACGCCGGATGAGATTGACCGCCCCCTTGCTGGCCGGATCAAAGCTGGCGGCCGTTGAAAGGCCTGTCTGGATGTCGATCATCTCCCCGGCGAACTGGGCCGTGGCCATCACCAGGAAGGAGACAAAGCCGATCACCAGCCCGACCAGGGCCTGGGTGAGAATGGCAAGGGAGAGACTGATGATGTCCATGGGAAAAGACCCGGGCATCGGAATAGAGGGATATATGATGATGGTCACCAGAGTCGCAATACCTATCAGCACCTGGTTGGGCGCGTGGTGACTTCCCCAGATGGGCGCCTGCACAAAAAAAGTGACTACGCGCACCAGGCACAGGAGAAAAATCCCGAAGTAAATGTAGGCATCAGCAGTCATCCGGCGCCTCTCAATGAATAATACTCATTTTGGGGATATCTTCTAAAATCTTTATGGTAAACTTGGAGATCATCCCGGCCATCCAGGTGCCGCAGACGAGGACCGCAACAAAAGTGGCCACGATCTTGGGCACGAATGAAAGAGTCTGCTCCTGAATCTGGGTGGTCGCCTGCAAAATGCTGATAAGAAGCCCGACCACCAGGGCCGAGATCAGCATCGGAGCTGAAAGAATGAGAATCAGGTAGAGCGACTGCCCGCAGATGAACATCACATAATCTTCAGTCATACCGCATCCCCCCTAATGAAAACTTTTGATGAGTCCGATTACAATGAGATCCCAACCGTCAATCATGACGAAGAGGAGAAGTTTGAACGGCAGGGAGATTGACATGGGAGAGAGCATGAACATCCCCATGGACATGAGGACCGAGGCCACCACCATGTCTATGACCAGAAACGGAAGATAGATGATAAATCCGATTTCAAAGGCCGTCTTCACTTCGCTGATGACAAAGGCGGGAAGAAGGACGTGGAAAGGAACGTCCTTCTTTGTTTTTATCTTGCTCTGAATCTTGGCCATGGTGACGAAGAGCTTGAGATCTTTGGACCGCGTCTGCCTGAGCATGAAATCCCTGAGGGGTACGGTTGCCTTGGATAGGGCCTCGTTCTGGGAAATGGTCCCCTTGATGAGCGGTTGAATAGCCGTCTTGTTCATGGCGGATCCCACCGGCATCATCACATAGAGCGTCATGAAAAGAGCCATGCCCATCAAAACCTGGGTGGGAGGGACCTGCTGGGTGCCCATGGCGCTCCTCAGAAAGGAAAGAACTATCGTAATCCGGATAAAGGCGGTGGTCATGACCAGAATGTAGGGAGCCAGGGTCAGGGTCGTCATGAGCAGAAGAATCTGAAGCGGAAGAGCCAGAGCCTTGGAGCCCTTTACCATCTGATCCCCGATCTGGATCTTGGGCAGGACGATCTGGGGTATAGGGGGCGCCATGGCAGGAGAGGATACTACCGCTACCAGACATATGGCCAGAAGGAAAATCAATATTCCTCCACGGACCCCGACTTTCCCTCTGAGCCGGGCCAGGACGGCCCGGATACCAATGCGATCAATCACGATTGTTTCCTGCTTCCCTTCTTTGCAAACAGATTCGCCAGGTAGATCTGAAAGGGGCTGAATTCCGCTGAGATCGCCTCTCCCTGGGGATAGAGCGCAGCCGCCTTTTCTCTCTCCAGCTCCGTCAGCACGTTGATCTGAGACTCCCCTACGCCCAGGAGATAGTAACGATCCGCCGCCTCCACCACGCAGAGAAACTTCTGGGGGGTGAGGGCCTGCTTTTCCAGGATCCTGAGCGCCTTTTTTCTTCCCGCCGTCCCGCCTGCCTTGGGGGATATTCCCCCTCCATAGAAAAGCCGCAGGGTAAGATAAATCGCTCCCGAGATGACCAGGAGGGCCAGGACAACGTTGACATAAAAACGAATGTTTAAAAATCGGTCCAGGGGAGAGGGCGAGCTGGTATCGAATTTCTCCTCATTGACTGCGGGTCCCGGCAGAGGCGACACCGGGGCATTCGGAACCGCCGGGAGGACCCGGCTTTCTTCGGCGCCGGCAGACCACGCCGGAATCACCAGAGCCCCGGCATGCAGGAGCAGGCACGCTATAATAAGGAGAAACACCTTCCGCAATGTTTTTTCCCTCCCCGGGCCGCATTCAGCGGCTCAGTATTTCCTGAATCCGAACCCCGAAATTGCCGTCGATTTCCACCACCTCGCCCCTGGCGATGAGCTTGTTGTTGACCAGTATGTCCACCGGTTCCCCGGCCTCCTTGTCCAACTCCACCACCGAACCGACGCCAAGCTTGAGAATCTCCTTGACCAGCAGCTTGGTCCTTCCCAGTTCCGCCTGAACCAGAAGAGGGACGTCCCTCAGCAGGTCAATGCTGCTGGGAGTGGCCTTGGCCGCCGAAGTTTCGTCCAGAGTACCAAACTGGACCGATCTGACCTTCGGCTGATCTTCTTCCTGGTTAAAACGTCCGTCATTCTTCAAATTCTTCATCCCCCTCGGTCAGCACTTTGCAAATCTGGATGCCGACTTTATTATCTTTGGTTTTCCCCGGTCTGCCAAGAAATTTGGTCCGCTCGTTGACTTTCAGCCTCACGGGATCCCCTATTTGCGTGTCCAGAACCAGACAGTCTCCCGGCTCGATGTGGAGGAGATCCTCAAAAAGGACTTCCGTCCGCCCCAGTTCACAGGAAATGGGGACCCGGGCCGACTCTATTTTTCCGGCGAAGAGAGGGGAGACCGTTTGCCCGGAGGCAGCCTGACTGGTCTTGGAAAGGATAAACTGTTCGAAACTGGCATTGGGAACGATCGCCTTGAGATGCTTGAAAGGCAGACACAGCTCAAACCTTCCCTGCGCCTGGGCGATCCTGGCTGAAAAAGGCACGATCACCATGTTTTCGCTGGAGCCGGCGACGACCACTCCCAGCGGATTCAGCCGGATCTCCACCAGCTGGGGCTTGAAATCGCGGACTTCCCTCCAGGCCTCGGAGTAGCATTCAACGAGCCGGACGATGGTCTTCTGGAGAAGAATCATCTCGATTTCCGTAAACTCCCGAATTCCCTCCGAAGTCTCGCCCTTGCCACCCATCAGCTTGTCCAGCAGGGCAAAGGAGAGCGGAAAATCAAGAGAGAGCAGCGCCTTGGTCTCAGGGTCAATCTTGAAGACCACCATGGTCGAAGGATCGGGAAGCGAGCGCAGATAGTCGGCGTATGTCGCCATCGATATCTGCCCCAACTCCAGTTGCACCCTGGACTGAAGCATCGGAGCCAGCTTGGTGGTTACCGCATCGGCATACTGCTGGAAGACATTGTAGATAAACCTGTATTGATCTGCGTTGAGTTTATCGGCGGTGGCAAAGTCATACCGCGCGACCGAACCCTTGGCAGCTTTCATCATCTGTTCAATTTTGCCGCTCTCAGTATCCCCCAAAAAGAACTTCCCCCCTTCAGAAGGTCGAAATTGAGACTCTCCATTCCCCGGCCACCTGATCAATTCCTGCCCGGGAAGGGGGAAACAGACGCTACTTTATAAGGCCTATCGCGTTCTCCTGCATTTTGTCCATCGCTCTGAAAGACGCGAAATTGGCGTTGTAGTTCATCCTGGCCTGGCCCAGGGCGGCTGCTTCCCTGGCGTAGTCCACATTAGCCATTTCGAGGCTCTGCGGAGACACCTGCCCCAGGGCACCCTGCCCGGCGACGCCGACCACCGCGCCTCCCGAGTTTTCGGACTCCGTAAAAGTGGTAAGACCCGACTTTTGAAGGCCCGAGGGATTGGCGAAGGAACCGATGGCCGCCTGGTAGAGCGGTACGGAGCTGACGACCGTCTGCCTGGTCAGGGTATCGGTAGTCACCATCTCGCCGTAGAGCTTGCCGGACTCATCGAAATGGTATGAGGTGTATTTGCCCCCGTAAAGCTTGGTGGCGGGATCCAGGTTGAGAGAGATCGGCTGCATCTGGCCCGAGATGTTGCCGTACTCGTCCATGGCATACCCCTGCACCTTCATGTTGGTGGGCCCGTGCACCAGGAAACCGTCCCGCATGACGAAGCGGCCGTCCCGGGTGTAGTGGTTGGTCCTCCCGTCATTGACCAGGAAGAAACCGTTTCCGTTGATGGCCAGGTCGGTGGGAGATGCCGTCCGAACGATCTGCCCCTGCGAGAAGACGATGCCGTTGCTTCTGAACGTGGCCCCATGCCCCCCCATGCTCTGATTGAGTGCCTCTGAGAAATTCACCGATTCCGACTTATAGCCCGGGGTGAACTGATTCTGGAGGTTGTTGAAATTGGCATTCATCTGCTGCTGGTTCCCCATGATGGCGTTGGTCTGATAGTTTAAATCAAACATTTTTTTTCCTCCTTCCGCTTACGCGATTTTTTCCACTAGATTTACCAGGACGCGCCCGACGCGCAGTCCCTTGTCGCTGAACGCTTTCTCGAGTTCCTTGAGGCTCTCCTCCAGAAATCCTCTCGTCTGCTTGGAAGTCGTCTCAAAGCGGGCCGTGACCCGGCTTCCCTCAATTTCCATTTTGAGACCCAGTTCGCCCAGAAAGGCGGGGTTCAGTTTCATGGTCACCTGGGTGGCGTCCTGGAGCTTCAGGATCTCCAGGTGCTGAATGACCTGCTGCATGACCTCTTCGCGGGTATTGTCCGCCCCCCCGCGATCGTTGGTCTGAGCCGAAAGATTCTTCATCTCCGGGGTCTTCTGAGAAGGATCCGCTTCGGGACGTGCCACCATCTGGCCGCCGTCCGCCCGATCCTTCCGGCCCCGGTCCTTGACCACATCGTCCAGGTAGGCGGCCAACTGCCACTTGTCGTTCTTGTGCATAAGCTGGGTTATCTGCTCCGAGGTCAGCTCCTGCAGTTTAAGGCCCCTCTGGGCCAGCATCTTCTGGAGCTGCGTGAGGCCGATGTCCCCCAGCAGCGGATCTCCCAGACGCAGCGACTGCTTCTGGGCCAGGCTCATCGTGTCCTTGTCCATCCAGAGCATGTTGAAGAGGAAGTTATGAAGAGAACGGAGCTCCTCCCGGGATTCTTTTTTCCGGGGAGCGTTTTCCCGTCCCTTCTCCTCCTCCTTCTTTTCGGAGGAGATGAACTTGTTGGACTCTTTGCTCTCCTCTTTCTCCGACTTCTTGGCCTGCTCCTCGAGCATCTGGGCGAAGATCCCGTCTTCCTGGCCGGAGCCGGAGGCGGCAGACGATTTCTGCTGAGACTGGCGCAGGGTGTTCACCAGGGATGAAACCATGTTATCCACGGCCTGACCTCCTTTCTATCCTTTTTTTCTGAAATCGGCGTACATCGCCAGGATGTTTTCGACGTAGTGCTGGGTCTCCTGGTAGGGCGGAACGCCGCCGTGCTGTTCCACCGCCCCGGGGCCGGCATTGTAAGCCGCCAGGGCCTTGGTGAGGTTGCCGTCGAAGCGATCCAGCATGCTCCTGAGATACTTGGCGCCTCCCATGAGATTCTCCCGGGCATCCATCGGGTTATTCACCCCGAGTTCCCGGGCGGTGTCCGGCATGAGCTGCATGAGACCCATGGCCCCCGCCCCGGAGACGGCCGAAGCGTTAAAACCAGACTCCTGCTTGACCACGGCCTTGAGGAGCGCCGGATCCAGTTTCCACTGACGGGCCGCCTCGTTGATGGAGTTGGCGTAGTCCTGCTCTCCGCCGCCGCCGGACGAAGAGGCGGGAAGTTTCATCTGAGCCTCCTGCATGGAGCTTAAAATACGGGAAAAATTGACGCCGGAAGTTTCCGGTGTCCCCTGAGGCGGGGCCACCGGGGCATTGAAGGTGTTGAACTTCGCCTTGATTTCCTGCATCCTCATCTCGATGGCGCTGATGTTCTCAAACATCGCCATGGTCGTTCCCCCCTTCTTTCTTTTCCTCTTTCAATCTATGTGAACGGATAGTTGCCAGCTCGTCGATGAACTTCCTCTCCTCGGCCTCCATCTCAGTCACCCAGACTTCCCGGTGCTTCTCCTTCAGTTTTTCCAGGGTCTTCTTCTCCTGGGTGGCCTTGAGGAGTTCATCCCTCTGCTTGTCTATCGCAATTTCTATCTCCTTAAGCCGCAGCCTCTGGTGGGTGATCCGGTTGTCCAGGGTCTTCAGATGCCCGTGAAACATCTTGATCTTCTCGATATCCACCCCACCTGCAGTCTGCTTTCTTCTCAGCTCCTCCCTTATTCCCTCTTTTTCCTGCTCCAACTTCACCAGGAGCGCCTCTTCCTCCGCCTTCATCTTGAAAAGCCTGGCCAGCTTTTCCTTCTCTTCCTCTTCTTTTCTCTCTTTGAGCTCCAGAACCGTCTGGAGTTTGAACCTGAAACTTTTAGAAGGCATCGGCCCTCACCTTTCTTCAGCCCCCCATCAGGCGCACCATCCGGCCGACCGTTTCCTCGTAGGAGGACGGCTCGGCCACCGCCTGCTTCAGAAAATCGACCACCTCGGGAAACATTTTCTTCGCGTAATCCACCTTGGCGTTGGAGCCGTCGACATAGGCGCCTATATTGATGAGGTCTTCTTTCTCCTTGTAGGTCGCCAGGACTTCCCGCATCAACCCGGCCGCCTCCTTGTGCTCTTTCGAGGTAACCTCCGGAAAGAGCCGGCTTACGCTGTAGAGGACGTCCACCGCCGGGTACCTGTTCTGGGCCGCGATAGCCCGCGAGAGAACTATATGCCCGTCCAGGATGGAACGCACCTGGTCGGCGATGGGCTCGTTCATGTCATCGCCCTCCACCAGTACGGTGTAGAGACCCGTTACCGTCCCCTTGTCCGAGGTCCCCGAGCGCTCCAGGAGCTTGGGCAGTATGGCGTAGACCGAAGGCGTGTATCCCTTGGTGGCGGGAGGCTCCCCGATGGCCAGACCCACTTCTCTCTGGGCCATGGCGAAACGGGTGACCGAATCCATCATGAAAAAGACGTTCTTCCCCTGATCCCTGAAATATTCGGCGATGGCCGTGCCCACGTAGGCCCCTTTCATTCGGACGAGGGCCGGTTGATCGGAGGTGGCCACTACCACCACCGAGCGCTTGAGGCCCTCCTCACCCAGGTCCTTCTCGATGAAATCCCGAAGCTCCCGTCCGCGCTCCCCTACCAGGGCCAGCACGTTTACGTCGGCATCGGTGTAGCGGGCTATCATGCCCATCAGGGTGGACTTGCCTACGCCGGAACCGGCGAAGATCCCCAGACGCTGCCCCTTCCCGAAGGTCAGGAGGCCGTCTAAGACCCGGACCCCGGTTGAGAGCGGCTCGGTTATTCTGGGCTTGGTGATGGGGTTGGGCGGGGTGTTGTAGAGAGGGTACTCCGCGAACACCTCGTAGGGTCCTTTATTGTCTATGGGCTCCCCGAGACCGTTTAAGACCCTTCCGAGCAGTCCCGGACCCACGGGCACGCTGAGGGGCTTCCCCGCCGAACGAACCTCGCATCCGGGGCCGATACCGCTCATGTCCCCGATAGGCATAAGGAGCACCTTGTTATTCTTGAAGCCGACCACCTCGGCCCGGATGGGCTCGCCGCCGCTTCGGGGATAGATATGGCAGAGGTCGCCCACTCTGACTTCCGGCCCCTCGGATTCGATGGTCAGGCCGATCACCTGCGTCACCTTGCCGTGGGTCTTGATGAGCTCCACGGAGGAGAGGGCGTCGTAGTAACGCTCCATGTCAAGCTTTCTCTGTTGACTGCTGTCCGTCAGAGTCACTTTTCTCAACGCCTTTAAACGCAATTTCCAGCGCCGCCAATTGGGTGCTGATCCTGGCATCCACGTTGCCCAGGTTGGTCTCTATGATGCACCCTCCCCGCTCGACCCTCGGATCGGGAGCGATATCCATTGTCTTGACGCCGTCCACCAGACGGGTGTAGGTGTCCTTGTGGGCTTTGACCTTTTCGTAATCTTCCTGGTTTACCCGGATGGTGACCTGTTCCCGATCCCGGATCCTCTTGAGCGCCGCCTGAATAATGCCCAGGACCGTCTCGGGGTTGGTCTTGACTTCCACCCCCAGGATTCTTTCCGCAATCTTTATCGCCAGGCGGGCGATCTCCGGCTCCGAATTGGCCAGAATCCGCTCCTGATGGTTTACCGCCTCCTGGAGAACCTTCCTGGCCTCCTGAATGAGAGAGGCCACTTCCTCGTAAGCCGCCCTGAAACCCTCTTCCTTGCCCTGAGAGAAACCGTCCCGGGCCGCCTGTTTCTGGACCGACTGGCAGTAGAGGCGCGACTCATCGAGAAGTTTCCTGGCCTCGGACTGCGCATGCTGGAGAAGCTGAGCGGCCTTCGCTTCGGCCTCGCGTACGATGACGTCATCCAGCTTAAGAGACGGCGGCTGGGCTGAAGAGTCCTCCCCCGCCGGGGCGGCACCCTGGGAGTCGGCCTCCTGAGACGAAGTTTTCCGGAGGAGTTCCGCTCCGGGAGTTACATCCGCCACTTCCACTTTCTTGATGGCCGGTTTCGGCGGCGCTTCCTTCTCTTTGTGGGGGATCAGCACGAAATTTCCCTTTTTTTCCTCCGTTGCTCCTGCTCCCTCCCTTTCGGAAGAAGCTTCGGAAGAGCGGCCCGATTCCTGATCGTCCCGTTTGAGAATGGAAGTTTTCCGGGAGAGGCTTTCGCCGCCCACCTGCAAATCGCTGTACTTTGAGGCCTTGATGAGTCCCATCTTCCTCAGCCTTCCACTCTACCTGAACTTGATCTTCCCCAGTGTTACCAGTCCCCTTAATATATTGCGTATCTGCTGCTGGGCCGCCTTGATCTCCTTCCAGTCAACGACCCCCATTGTCTCCACGTCTTCCCTGAGCGCCCTGGCCGCGTCGGGAGCCATGCAGCCATAGATGCGGGAGGCCAGTTCCTTGGTCGCCCCCTTCAGGGCTAAAACGAGGTCGCGGATGTCGGTAAGGCGCAGCACCTGCTGAAGCGAGCCTTCGTCTATGCGCATCAAATCTTCGAACTCGCAGAGCTTGTTCTTGATATCGTTGGCCAGGTTGGGGCTCCTGGATGTCAGGCCCGAGATGATTTTTTCTTCGGTCGAGCGGTCGGACTGGCTCAGGATCTCCACCAGGGCATCCTTGCCGTCCGCCTGAGGATACTCACCCTCGACCAGGGAGAAGAGCCTGTTTTCCAATATTTTTTCAACGTCCTGCAAAATGTCGGGAGAGACATTTTCTATTTCCGCCAATCTCCTGGCCACCTCCGTCTGGAGGCTGGGCGGAAGTTCCTGAAGGACCGCCGAGGCCTGCTGGGCCTGCAGGTGCGAAAGAACGAGAGCGATGGTCTGCGGGTGTTCCTTTCGGACGATGCTCAGGAGTTGGTGAGGATCCACCCGGCGAAGAAAATTAAGGGGCTTCTGGCGGGGGGCCATCTGCGAAGTCTCCGATGAGACTCCCGATGACATCCCCCGCTCAACCACTTGACTTGCAAAACTCGAGGCCTGAATCCCCAGGGCCGAAAAATCGGTCGTATGCAGGAACTCTTCTATTACGGCCGCCCTTATCTCTGGAGAGATATTGGGCAGCTTGGATATCTCCAGGCTAAGCGCCTGGACTTCCTCTGGTTTAAACTCCCGGAATACCTGGGCTGAAACTTCCGGCGGCAGAGACACCAAGAGGATTGCGGCCTTCTGCCGGGCTGTCAGGTTTACGGAAGCAATCAGAGGTCACCTCTCTTTATCTGCCAACCAGGTGCTTTTTAAAAGCTCAGCGACTTTTGTAGGTTTTTCCTTCGCCAGTTTCTCCAGTTGTTCGGTCGTGTTCACTTTGGTCATCTGCGGAGCCGAGGCCGTATGCCCCATCTTGTCGCTCAGCAGGTCCGAGATATCGCTAACCGTGGTGGAGGGGCTGGAGGAGAGGATAAGGCTGGACTTCTCCACCTGCACCCGGCGCTGTTTCAGGAAGAAGAGGGTAGCCACGATCAGGAGAGCGGCCATCGGCAGAAGAGCCATATAGAGAAGGTACTGCTGGCTGTTCGTTCCCTGACGGCGGGG
>Ga0209749_1002344_pt1 | contig 12815 bp, 11 predicted proteins | sample EPASupsiteSAE347_FD_187267 | JGI IMG/M metagenome (GOLD analysis project Ga0209749, IMG submission 187267) | Bioremediated contaminated groundwater from EPA Superfund site, New Mexico - Sample SAE3-47 (SPAdes) (version 2) | ecosystem: Environmental > Aquatic > Deep subsurface > Groundwater >... | reverse complement strand
CGCCAGTTTTCCCGAAATCCTGGAAGCGGTGCCCGGCTCGTCGGCATTGGGAAAACTGGCGGTGGCGAGAGCGTGCAGGGACGGCGAAGCGGCGCTGGTCGGCCCCGAACGCAATGAATGGCTTTCGTGGGTTATCCGGCGCATCATCGAAGAAGGCTGGACCGACACTGTGATCGTCGACGGATCGATGAATCGCATAACGCAAGCGGCCAGTCTTCCGCGCGCGCGCGTATTCTGGGCGGTGCGGGCCGGGCGGGGCGACTACCTGAAAATAGCGGCCAAAATGCGCCACATGCTGCGCCTGGTAAATCTACCCGAGATGAGGGAAACGGGGCCGGACATGGCGCGCATCGAAGGGCCTTTCACCGGCTCAGGCGCGGCGGCCGTTCCGTCCGGAGTGAAGGGAGTGATTGTAGAGGATTTCACCAAGATATTCCTCGACGGGCGGGAACTCGCGGCCTTTCTCGGGACGAGGACGCTGTCGGTGGCACACTGCGTCGAATTCGGCGGTTTTTCGGTCGCACTGCACGATATGGGGCGGCCGGAGTTCGAGAAAGCCCTGGGCGAAGAATGCGCAGGTGCCGTGGTTTCCTGGGATGCCTATGCCGCTCAGGGGAGAGAGAAAATCCATGCGTAGGGAAATAACCGGCGCATCGGCCTGTTCGCCTTCGGCATGGGAATTCTGTCGGGCGGAGGAATTTTGGGCGCTCCAGAAGCCGGCGACGCCGTATGCTTCGGATTTTCTGGCCCGCAGGGAAACCTTCCGCGACAAGGGCGATATCATCGCGGCCTACGACGATACGGACGCATATGGCCGGTTCGCCCTCACGCACTCGAAGGAATCTTCGAGGCTGGACAGAATAGCATGGCATCTTTCGCGCATGCCAAGGCTGCCGTCAGTTTTCGGAGAGGATTCGTCCGGCGATAATGCGGCCCGGGAGGAAGACTCCGTTCCGTACGACGCGGTGGAACTGTTTCTTTTCAAGAAGTTTCTTTCGAATTACCGCGCCCTGTTGACGCTGGTCGACGACGAAGCGCTCAAGAACCGATTCGGCATGGAATTCCATTCCGAAGGGCTGTCGGCGGCGCTCGATTCGGGCGGTTCCGATCCCGAGACTTTCCAGGTTTCGGAGAGACATGACCCCGGGCTGGCTCCCTTGCGCGCGCGGCTTCGCGATCTTGCGGAAGAAACCGCCCGCGAAAAAGAAAGAATCGCGGAAAAATTGGCGGCGGAATGGGGGCTCGATTTCCGGGGCAGGGATTTCCTTACTCTGCCCTCCGATGAAGCGCTGAAAATGGCGGCCGCATGCGGTCAGGGCGACGGAGCGAAGGTTTCGGTCGAACCTTACGACGAACATTCTTTCGTGGTCAGACCCTTGCCCGACGCAAGGCTGCTGGAGGCGGAACGCGAAAGGGAAGTTCTGCGCGAAAAAGAGGCCGAACTGGAAAACCGTGTCCTCGTCGGTCTTTCCCGATTCGTCAGATCCGAACGCCCGAATTTCGCGCGCTACCTCCGCGCCGTCCTGAGATTCGACCTGGCGAGGACGCGATATGCGCTCGCAGCGGAACTCGGACTTGCGAGACCCGGTCTCGATTCCGGCGGATACTCGCTCTCGAAGGGGCGTTTCTATCCCTGCGAGAAGGATTGCGTCGCAATCGGAGCCGCATATTCGCCGCTCGATTTCACGTTGAGCGATCCGGTAGCGGTCCTTTTCGGATCGAATATGGGCGGGAAAACGGTCGTCCTGCAAACCGCGCTTTTTTTCCAGACGATAGCGCAATGCGGTCTTTTCGTGCCCGCCTCCTCTTTCGCGACGCGCGTATACCGGCATATCGAATATGTCGGCGAAGGAGGCGGCGAAAAGGGCAGGGGATTGTCGGGTTTCGGTTTCGAAATCCGTTCCCTCGATGAAGCATGGAAACTGGCCGCGGACGGCCCGTGCATGACGGCTTTCGACGAATTCGCCCGGAGCACGGGTTCGGAAGAGGCAGAAGCGCTTTTGTCCGCGGTGATAGAGGCTTTCGCTTCGGCGCCGGGAGCGCGATCCCTGTTCGCCACGCATTTCATGGGCGTCGCGCGGCTCCCGCGCGCGCGCTATTTCCGCATGGCCGGCCTGGATCTGGAAAAGGCGCATCGTGTCCTGAACGCTCCGGAAGAAAGCGATTCCGGTCCGGACGACAGGATCAGGCTCATCAACAGAATGATGCGCTATAGTGTCGAGGAAGAGCGTCCGGGCGGCGTCGGGAGAAAGCGGTCGGACGCGATGGAGATTGCGTCGCTGCTCGGACTGGACGGCCGGATCGTCGCGAAGGCCGCGGAATTCGGCGAGCGCCGCGCGGACGCGGCGGAATATGAAGGAAAAAAGCCCCGAACGGGGCCGTGAGGTACCATGGAAAAGAAACTCGGATTATCGGAAGCCAAAATCGCCGAGGCGCGCGATCTCGCTTCGGCCATCTGCGCTCCCGTCATGGATTTCGTGGCGGACCACACGAGCGTGACCGTGGAAAGGGCGACGTTGCGGCTCATGGGCGCCGACGGCGCCGACGCCGACGGCGTCCCGGTGCCGAATCTCGTGGTGGATTCCCTCAGGGACAGGATCGGATCGGGCGCCGCGGCGAGTTACGCCGGAGCTCTCCTCAGGACGGGACTCGATGTCGGAGCGCTCAACGCGAAAATAGCCGCCGGTCTCGATATATCGACGCTTCCGTCCGCCGACGCGATCGCAGCGAGGGCCGAAGCGGAAAAGCTCGCCAGGGCAGGACTGGAGCGCATAACGCGTAACCGCCGCGAACGCGATGCCAAGCTCGAAGAATTCAAGGGCAGAAACAACGATCCGCTTCTTTATCTCATAGTGGCGACGGGAAACATTTACGAGGATGTGAAACAGGCGCAGGCGGCGGCTCTGCGAGGCGCCGACGTTGTCGCCGTGATCCGCACCACCGCGCAAAGCCTTCTCGATTACGTTCCCTACGGCGCCACCACCGAAGGTTTCGGCGGCACTTACGCGACCCAGGAAAACTTCCGCATCATGCGCGCCGCGCTCGACGAAGTGGGCGAACGGGAAAAACGCTACATCAGGCTCACGAACTATGCGTCCGGGCTCTGCATGCCGGAAATCGCGGCGATGGGCGCTCTCGAGCGCCTCGATATGATGCTCAACGATTCGATGTACGGAATCCTTTTCCGCGACATCAACATGTACAGGACCTTCGTCGACCAAAAATTCAGCCGCATGATCAATGCCTACGCCGGCATCGTGATCAATACGGGCGAAGACAATTATCTCACGACGAGCGACGCCTACGAAAAGGCGAACACCGTTCTCGCCAGCCAGTTCCTGAACGAACGGTTCGCCTATGCCGCGGGACTCAAACCCGAGCAGATGGGGCTCGGGCACGCGTTCGAAATGGACCCGACCATCGAAAACGGTTTCCTCTACGAATATGCGCAGGCCCGCATGGCGCGCGAGATATTCCCGGAACATCCCCTGAAATACATGCCGCCCACGAAATACATGTCTGGCGACATATTCAAGGGCCTCGTGATGGATTCCATGTTCAATTTCGTTTCGAAAGCCACGGGACAGGGGATACATCTTCTCGGAATGCTCACCGAAGCGATCCATACGCCGTTCATGATGGACCGCTTCATCGCCGTGGACAACGCAAAATACGTCATGAACAACATGGCCGCTTTCGGCGACGATATCGAATTCAAGAAGGACGGCATCATGGTCCGGCGCGCCGGGGAAGTGCTCGACAGCACCGTGGAATTCCTTCGCGGGATTTCGTCGACGGGGCTCATGGAAGCTATAGCGCAGGGCATGTTCGCCGAAGTCAAGCGTCCCAAGGACGGCGGCAAAGGGCTCGAAGGTCTCGTGCGGAAGGACCCCGGATACTTCAATCCGGCGGAAGACATGCTTGAAGCCGGACTCGGCCTCTGCGGCAAAGGGAGGGCATGATGGCGCATATCGTACGCCCCTACGGCGACACGATCGACGACGGCAAGGTACAACTTTCTTTCACTCTCCCCGTCCCCGAAGGGCCGAAGGCTCTCGAGGCGGCGCGGGTGATCGTGCTGGGCTGGGGGTTCCGCGAATGCGAAGTGGTGCATTCGGCCGCCGTGTCCGACGATTTCACTTTTTTCGTGGCTTACGCCAGGACCGACAGGGGCGTCGATTACGAAACGGTGGAAGCCGATCGCGACGAATCGGAAAAATCGATGTCCATGGATGAAGTCAATGATTTCATTCGCCAGCATATCGGACGGAAAGTGGTGATCGTGGGCGCGTGCACCGGTTTCGATGCGCATACGGTGGGTATCGACGCGATCATGAACATGAAGGGCTGCAACCATCATTACGGACTCGAACGGTATCCGATGATCGAAGCGCATAACCTCGGCGCGCAGGTCCCGAACGAGAAACTCATAGAGTACGCGCGAAAGGTGAATGCGGATGCGCTTCTCGTGTCTCAGATCGTGACGCAGAAAGACGTGCACATAGAAAACCTGACCAGGCTTGTCGAACTGCTTGAAGCGGCGGGCGAGCGCGGACGATTCATTTGCGTCGCGGGGGGGCCGAGGATTTCCAACAAAATGGCGGCACAGCTCGGCTACGATGCGGGATTCGGGCGCGGATCCTACGCCGACGACGTAGCCACTTTCGTGGTCAGGAAAATGGCCGCGGGGGGCGGCCGGGAATTCTTGCCTTGAAACGGCGTTTTGGCATTCGATCCAAAATGAGCGAATTTACCGCCGTTTTCCCGGACCGATGCTATACTGACGCGTACGGAAATTCCTGTCTCCAAACACTCCCTTCATTCCCATATTCGATGGAGGAATGCCCATGATCGAAAAACCCGTCATCGGGACGGCCGAAGCGGCCGCGATGGTAAAATCCGGCGCGGTCGTCCACGTCGGAGGCTTTCTCGGCTGCGGTTCACCCGACAAAGTGCTCGCAGCCCTGGTCGCCGCCGGAACGAAAAACCTGACCCTCGTGTGCAACGATACAGCGGTGATCAATGCCAAGACAGGCGTCGCGAACGGCGTCGCTCCGCTGATCCAGAACCATCAGTTCAGTCGTGCCATCGTGTCGCATATCGGCACGAACGCCGAGACGCAGCGCCAGATGAACGCGGGCGAAATGATCGTCGATCTCGTACCGCAGGGAACTTTGGCCGAGCGCATCCGTGCCGCGGGAAACGGTCTGGGAGGAATCCTGACGCCGACCGGTGTCGGAACCGAAGTGGAAGAAGGCAAGACGAAGCTCACGGTCAACGACAAGGTTTATCTGCTCGAAGAACCCTTGCCAGGCGATGTGGCGCTCATCAAGGCAAGGAAAGCCGACAGGGCGGGGAATCTCGTCTATTCCAAGACGGCCCGAAACTTCAATCCGCTCATGGCTACGGCCTGCACTCTGGTCATAGCCGAGGTGGAGGAAATCGTGGAGATAGGCGACATCGATCCGGATCAGGTGCATACCCCGTCGATTTTCGTCGATTACCTGGTGAAGGGATGAGGAGCGCGTCATGATCGAATATGTCGAGGATAAGGACATCATCGCGCGCAGGATCGCGCGGTTCTTCAAGTCGGGAGACGTGGTCAATCTCGGAATAGGTCTGCCCACGTTGGTCGGGAATTATGTTCCAGCCGACGTGACCGTGATACTCCAGTCCGAGAACGGACTTCTCGGCTTGGGGCCCGCCCCCGCGCCCGGCCTGGCGGACAAGGATCTCACCAACGCTGGAGCGCAGCCCGTGACGATCCTTCCCGGCGGATGCTTCTTCGATTCGGCCACCAGCTTCGGAATAATCCGCGGCGGCCATGTCGATTACACAGTGCTGGGCGTGCTCGAAGTGGATCAGCACGGCAATCTCGCCAATTACAAGATCCCCGGCAAGATGGTGCCGGGCATGGGCGGAGCCATGGACCTGGTCGCCGGATCGCGCATCGTAATCGCGGCTACCACGCATTTCGAGAAATCGGGCGCGGCGAAACTGAAACATCGATGTTCGCTCCCCCTCACCGCGGCGGGGGAAGTCGACATGGTAGTGACCGACGTCGGATTTTTCATCCTCATGGGCGGCCAGTTCCGTCTCATGGAATACTTCCCTCCCTACACGCCTGAATGGATCATGGAGAAAACCGACGCGGATATCGTTGTCGCATCCGATTGTTTTTGCTGCAAGGAATGATCCGGTATTTGGAATGATCCGGCTGGCCCGCGTGGAAAGCCGATGACAAAGGAGTCATGCGATGAAAGAAATCTACATACTCGACGCCGCGCGGACGGCGATCGGGTCGTTCAACGGTACACTGTCGCAAGTCCAGGCTGTCGAACTCGGGCGCACGGTGGTCGAAGCCCTGCTTTCGCGCAAGGGCATCGAGAAGAGTGATGTGGATGAAGTAATCCTGGGCTGCGTTCTCCAGGCCGGTCTCGGGCAGAACATCGCCCGCCAGGTCCTGGTCAAGTCCGGAATTCCCGTCGAAAAAACGGCCATGACGATCAATATGGTCTGCGGTTCGGGCCTGCGTGCGGTGGCGGCGGCCGCTCAGGCGGTGGCGGCGGGCGATTCCTCTCTCGTGATCGCGGGCGGCACCGAAAACATGAGCGCGGCTCCCTATCTCCTGCGCCAGGCCCGCACGGGCTATCGCATGGGAAACGGTGAACTGGTCGATTCGATGATTTTTGAAGGACTGACCGATATTTTCAACGGATATCACATGGGCATCACCGCGGAAAATGTGGCCGCGAAATATGGCATCACGCGCGCCGACCAGGATGCGTTCTCAGTCGTTTCGCAGAACAAGTGCGAGGCGGCGATGAAGGCGGGAAAATTCGCGGATGAAATCGTGCCCGTGAAAATTCCGCAGAAAAAGGGCGATCCGGTCGTCGTGGACCGCGACGAGTTTCCCCGCTCAGGCGTCACCATCGACGGCCTCGCGAAACTCCGCCCCGCGTTCAAACCCGACGGAACGGTGACTGCGGCCAACGCTTCCGGCATAAACGACGGCGCGGCGGCCGTGCTCGTAGCGGGAGCCGAGTACGCAAAGGCCAAAGGCGCTGAGCCCCTGGCACGCATCGCATCCTATGGCTGGCACGGCTGCGATCCGGCCATCATGGGCATCGGGCCCGTCGAAGCGGTGAGGGTCGCGCTGCGCAAAGCCGGCTGGAAGCTGGAAGATGTCGATCTGATCGAAGCCAATGAAGCCTTCGCGGCGCAATCCATCGCCGTATCCAGGGAATTGGGATTCGATATGGCCAAGGTGAACGTAAACGGCGGCGCCATCGCTCTGGGGCATCCGATCGGCGCTTCGGGCGCGCGAATCCTGACGACCCTTCTGCACGAGATGAAACGCCGCAATGTGCGGCGCGGCCTTGCCACGCTCTGTATCGGCGGCGGGATGGGTATCGCGATGTGCGTGGAGAGGCCCTGAGACAAGCTGTCGCCCGAGCGCCAGGGGAATTTGATCCGGTCGCCCTGTTGGTTTTCGCGAGGCCGGAAAATCAGGATAACCGGAAAAGCAGGATAAAACGAAAGACCCGGCCGTAAGGCCGGGTCTTTCATATCCAGACAGGACTGCGGGGGAAATCACTCCGCCCAGAGCGCCACCAGCTGGAGAGCCGTATCGACAGCGAGGGCCATTTCCGCCACTGAAGCCCATTCGTGGCGACTGTGGTAATTGTAGCCGCCCGTGAACACGTTCGGCGTGGGAATGCCCATCTCCGTAAGCCTGGAACCGTCTGTGCCGCCGCGAATCGGTCGCATGAGAGGTTCGGCGCCTGCGCGCCGAACCGCCGCATCGAGTTTCGCGAGGACTTCGGGGCGCTGATTGAGCTTGGCGCGCATGTTGAGATACTGCTTGTTGATGGTGAGCTTGACCGAGCCCAAGGGGAACTGGGCCCGCACCGCGGAAGCGAAGGCTTCGACGGCCGCGATTCTGGCCTGCATTCCCTCTTCATCGAAATCTCGCAAGTACGTTTCGACGACCGCGTGTTCGAGAGAACCCGAGATCTCGATCGGGCAATAGTAGCCGTACCAGCCGTCGGTGGCTTCGGGGCTTTCGCTGCGCGGCAGCATGGATACGAAAGCGGAAGCCATCGCGACCGCGTTGGCGAACTTTCCGCGTGCGGCGCCGATGTGGATCACTTTGCCGGTGAATTCTGCTTTGACCGAATAGGCGGTGAAACATTCGGCTTCGATTTCGGCCGACTTGCCGCCGTCGAGCGTATAGCAGGCGATGGATTGGGTTTTCGAAAGCGGGAAGAGATTCATGCCTTTGCCGGTTTCTTCGTCGGGTGTGAAGAATATTTCCAGCGGCCCGTGTTTGATCTCGGGATGGGCGAACAGAAGCGAGAGGGTGGTCATAATCTCGGCGACGCCGGCCTTGTCGTCCGCCCCGAGGAGCGTAGTGCCGTCGGTGACGATGATATCATCGCCGCAGTGCTCGGAAAGATCGGGAAATTCGGCGGGATCGAGCTTCCAGCCTGCCGACAGTTCTAGGAGCGAACCATCGTAACCCCGGACTATGCGCGGCTTGACGCCGGCGCCGGTTACGTCGCTCGCTGTGTCGATGTGGGCCATAAGTCCGATGCACGGTTTGGACTCCAATCCCCGGCTGGCGGGAATCCGGGCGATCAGATAGCAGTGTTCGTCGAGCGTCACGTCCTCGACGCCGAGACTTTTGAGTTCGTCTAGGAGCACGCGGGCGAGATTCCACTGTGTGGCGGTGGAAGGAATGTCTTCGATATGGCGATCGCTCTGTGTGTCGAAGCGCACGTAGCGAAGGAAGCGGTCGACCATAGCGTCTACGAAGGGGCGGGCAAGCCAGTTTGCATAGTCTTTCATGGTACTGAAGAGTATGCACGGAAGCAGGCGGCGGCGCAATCGCGGCGCTTGCCGCGGAGCGCTTCGATACGTATCATTGTCTTCATGCCCATACCCGAATATCCCGAGTTCGCACCCGTCGATCTATCCATGCGCGCCGATCTCCATCCTTCGCTCAATCTGATCAAGGACGGAATTTCGGAGCTCACTTTTTCCAACCTGTATTTGTTCCGTCATGTGTATGGATACGCCGTATCGCGGTTTCCGGACGGCGGACTCGTCGTGGAAGGCTCCAAAGAGGGAAAACGCTTTTTCTATATTCCTTGCTGCTTCCCGGCGCCGGGAATTCTCGACGATCTGATGGAAACGCACGACTATTTCAAGAATATGTCCGAAAGCCAGGCTTCGGAGCACCGCATCGAGCTGGAAAATCGAGGCTACGTCGTTACCGAAGACAGGGACAACTTCGACTACCTGTATAACCGCAGCGACCTGGCGGAGCTTTCTGGCCGCGAATACCACAAGAAACGCAATCTGGTGAACGGATTCATCAATTCCTACGAATACGAGCAGAAACCTCTGCGCAAGGAAAACGTCGCCGACGCCATCGCAGTGCTCGATGAGTGGCGGGAATCCAAGGGGATCGAGGGCGATTACCGTGCTTCGCGGGAAGGACTCGAACTTTTCAGGGAACTGGGCATGCGCGGTGCGGTGTACTATGTCGAGGGCGCGCCGGCGGGGTGGTGCATGGGCGAACCGCTCGCCAAGGGCAAGATGTTTGCGGTCCATTTCGAAAAGGCCTGCGACCGCTTCAAGGGCATCTACCAGTTCATCAATCAGGCTTTCGCCCAGTCGTTGCCGAATTATTACCAACTGATAAACCGGGAGCAGGATCTTGGAAACGAAGGCCTGCGCCAGGCCAAGATGACGTATAGGCCCAGCGGTTTCGTGATGAAATACCGGGTCGTGAAGGGAGATGAGGCGACTCATGCGGCCGGTTTCGCGGAGCCCGCCGCCTGCGGTCCGGGCACCGGGCATGAGTGCTGAACTCGCGTTCCTTTGCGGCGAAGGGCATCGTGCGGCGATCGAACGCCGGGGCGACCTGCCTTTTATCGCTGCGGGGCTCGCAAGGTCCGGGATGGGGACGGAAAGCCGTTCCGTGGCGCCGGATACGCGGAATCTGAGGGCGAAAGTCTCGCGTATTGCGGACAGAACCGTGTGCCTGACCCTTCTGGCGGGGGCGGGCAGCCGCTGGACGAAAAGCCTGCGCGATGCCAAGTTGAGGGCCAAGTCGAGCGTTCAAATCGCGCTCACAGGCACCGATGCCGTGCGTACGGCGGAATCCGGCGTAAAACCGTCCCGAAACAAAATTTCCGAACTCGATTTTCCGGAACTCGATTTTCCCGAAGATGCTCCACGGGGTCTGTATCCTGTCCGGAATCGGCTCGATCTGCCCGGGAAGCGGGTACCTGTGGCGGCATACTCGTTGGATGCGGTGCGGGGCTTGGGTCGCCATCTGATCGTCGTGCGGGGCTGGGAACGCGAAATACGTGCGGATATTCTGGATCGCCTGGGAATAGCCGCCGACAGGGTCGATTTTTTTACGCAGGAAAGCGATTTTCGGGGGAAACCGGCCGGGCATGGCGATGCAGCGTGGCAATGCCGCGAACTCTGGCGGGGCTCGGACTACGTCATCGCCAATTTCGGCGGTGACGCCAATTCGCCGTTGACCGTGCTGGCGGGCCTCATCGCGCTGGATGCCCTTGTGGAATCCGGCGAACAGGTCGATTTCCTCATGCCTGTCGCCCTGGCGGAGTCGCCGGCCTACCCGGTGCGCCTCGACGGACGCGGATTGCCGTATGCGTTCGGCCACGACAAACTGGGCGGTGCTCAGGCCAGCGGCCCATCCGGACGCGATGCCGGCCCGGCATCGGGCGAAAGCGCAAATACCGGCCTGCCGCCCGGTATGGCCTACACCAATGTCGGCCTGCGGCTGTATCGGGCCGAAGCATTGTACGAAGCCGCGGCGGAACTGCGGGAGAAATTCTGGACCGCCGAATCCGGATACGCCATCCCCGGTAACGATCCGGAGGGACGGGAATTCGCCCTGGACAATGTGGATGCTCTTCTCGCGGAACGGGGCCGCGCCAGAATCCTGGCGATAGCCCGGCCGGAGGAACTGACGCCGGCGAAGTCATGGGACGACATCCCGGCTTTTGAAAAAGCCGTGGCTAAGGTTCGCGGCGAGTGGGATTCGTGGAATCTTAAGGCGCGATTCCGAACAGCCCTCTGAGGAAAGGACCGAACGCGGCGTTGATGGCTCCCGCGCCGAGAATCGCCCAGAGCGAATTCAGCTTCGTGAAAGCCGCGAAGACAAAAGCGAGAACACCCAGTCCCAGCAGAACAGGATCGGCCGAATCCGGTCGCAGCGCCCAGAGGGTCATCAGCATCATCGCCATGCTTCCAGTCCGGAGCGCCTCGTCCAGGGCAGTCTTTTTGAGAGGAATTTTCGGCCCAAGCCAGCCCGCAGCGGCGATCGCCATCATCGGAAATGCGACCACGGACAATGTCGCCGCGATGGCGCCCAGGAATCCTCCCTGATCCCAGCCGATGAGCGTTGCGGCGTTCAATGCGATGGGGCCGGGCGTGGATTGGGCGATGGCGACCAGGGACCTGAATCCCGCTTCGTCCAGCCATCTGGGCACGACTTCGCTCTTGATGATGCCGACGATGGACCAGCCGCCGCCGAAGGAAATGATGCCGATCTTGAAAAAAGTCCAGACGACGTTCAGGATTTCCATGCCGCCTCCGAGACATAGAGAAGGAGTATGCCGCCCAGGAGTATGGGCATGCTCATTCCGGGGAGAAGGGCGAGGGCGACCGCGAGCGCGATCGTCGATACGGCACGGAAAGCAGTCCATTTACGTTTTTTTGCGTTCCGCCAGACCATGGCCGCTACGAGTCCCGGTACCGTCGCGCCGGCTCCATCCAGAAAGCGGCGGACCGCCGGCAGCGATCCGAAGCGGCCGAGAAGGCTGCCTACAAGAATGAGGGCGAAAAAAGGCGGAACGATGACGCCCAGAAATGCGGCGACGGCTCCTCTGAATCCCGCCAGCTTGATCGAACAGAGGACCGCGGTCGTCAGGGCGAGCGGACCCGGAAAGGCCTGCGCGCGCGCAAAGAGGTCGTAGAATTCCTTTTCGTCCATCCAGCCGCGTTTTTCGAGGGCGTTGCCTATTACCGGGACGATGGCATAGCCTCCGCCGATCGTGACCGCGGAAATGCCGGCGAAGAGACCGAACAAACGCAGGGCAGTCGGCGCGTTTTTGGCCGTGTCTCGCGCGGAATTCATGCAGTTCCCTCCGGAGTGCAGGATAAAACCGGCTCGCTGCGAGCGTCCGACGCATCGGCGGCGGTCTTCGCCCATGCCGCGAGTTCCGTCTCGTCGTATTCGGTTTCGCAGCGCCGAGCGGTGCCGCTTCTGAGCCAGAACAGCCAACTTTCGACCTTCGCCGCTCCGGAGAAACCCCGCGCCGCCATACGATACAACGCAAGCTGGACTTCGTGAAGGGAGGAATCCTCTTTCCGGTCGGTCTTGAAATCGACGATCGTCGCCGAATCGCCACCCTCGGCATAGAGGTCCATCCGACCTTCGATGAGCGGTTCGCCATCGAGGCGCAGAAGGAAGGGCTTTTCCGTCTCGATCCTCGGCAGGTTCGAGAGCGATTTCCAGAGCTCGGACCGGAAGAAGCCTTGCGCGAACGATTCGGCTTCCGCCATAGCGAGCGCGCGCGATTTTTCTCCCATATCCGCGAACAGCTTTTCTTCGGGGATAAATCGTTCGAGCCCGGAACCCCGCTCGACTCTGTGGGCGATGAGGGCGTGGCAGAGCGTACCGAATGCGTCGGGCGCCATGCCGTGAGCCGATTCGGATTCCAGTTCCTGCCGGGCGATACCGGCCGACGCCGGGTCGGCGCCGATAGCGG
>Ga0209749_1002340_pt1 | contig 12830 bp, 13 predicted proteins | sample EPASupsiteSAE347_FD_187267 | JGI IMG/M metagenome (GOLD analysis project Ga0209749, IMG submission 187267) | Bioremediated contaminated groundwater from EPA Superfund site, New Mexico - Sample SAE3-47 (SPAdes) (version 2) | ecosystem: Environmental > Aquatic > Deep subsurface > Groundwater >... | reverse complement strand
GACCATCGGACGCTTCCTCCTTCGGCCCCAGAAGGAGCCCTCCGTGGAGACGATGCGAACCACCGGACTCACCCGCTACTACTATCGTTTCGCCAACTTCTGCGTTCATCACCGCTGGAGAGTGGTCGGCGTGTCGCTGGTACTTCTCATGCTCGGGCTTTACCTGGCCTCCAGCCTCCCGACCCAGATGTTCCCCGATGACGAACAGTATATCTCCACCGTGGACCTCTATATGCCCTGCAACGCCGGCCTTATGGCCACCAACATAAAGGCGAAGGAAGTGGAAAGAGCTATAGGCAATATCGCGACCAAGCTCGGGCAGGACCTTACCAAGCGGAATAAACCGGATGTGCACGTTATCAAGACGATCACCACCTTCGTCGGGGGCGGCGGCCCCCGCTTCTGGTTCTCCATACAGCCGGAGATGTCCATGCTCAGCTACGCGCAACTGATTGTGGAATGTAACGACAAACATTACACCAACACCCTGGTGGACCGCCTGATGGAACAGCTTCCGCAGCAGGTGGCCGGGGTGCGCATCGACGTGCGCAAACTCCAGAGCGGAACCTCCTTTAAAGTCCCGGTGCAGCTCTATGTGAGCGGCTCGGACAACGCGTGGAAACCGCTGGTGGGCCTCTCCAATAAGATCCAGCAGATCTACCGGGCGGACCCCCAGGCCATGTCCATCCAGGACGATTGGGGTGAACCCATCGGGACGGTGAACCTGGAGCCCGATCAGGACAAGGCCAACATGGTCGGGATTACCAGCCTGGACGTGGCCCGATCCATGGCCCTGGCCGTGCAGGGACTTCCCGTGGGCACGGTGCTGGAGGGCCAGTACAGCATTCCCATCATTGCCCGCTTAAACTCCGACGAGCGGGCCCAGCTCTCCGACCTTCGCAACCTCTATATCTACTCCTCCGCCACCGGAAACAAGGTGCTTCTAAGCCAGGTGGTCAAGGGGAACATCGACCTCAGCCCGTATTATATTCAGCGCCGCAATTTCCACCGCTGCATCAAGCCGGGGGCCTTCCCCGTGCCTGATGCCTGGGGCTCGACTATTTTCAAAAAGGCCTGGAAGCAGGTTAAAACTCTCACTCTTCCACCCGGCTACCGCATCGAGATCGGCGGGGAAATGGAGAAGCAGCAGGAAAACTTCCCCCCCATGGGCATGGCCATGCTGATGTCCATCGTCGGAATCTTTCTTTGCCTGGTGCTGCAGTTCAACAGCGCCGCCAAGCCCTTCATCGTATTTGCCGCCGTGCCCTTCGGTTTGGTGGGCGCCCTGGGCGGACTTATCCTTACCCATATGCCCTTCGGCTTCATGGCCTTCCTGGGAATCGCCAGCCTGGTCGGAGTCATCGTGAGCCATATCATCGTGCTCTTCGACTACATCGAAGTCATGCACTCCGAGGGGAAACCCATCATTGAGGCGGTCATCGATGCGGGCCTGGCCCGTCTTCGCCCCGTTCTGATAACGGTGTGCGCGACGGTCTTCGCCCTCTTCCCCCTGGCGGCACACGGAGGGCCCCTCTGGCAACCCATGTGCTTTACCCAGATCGGCGGCCTGACCCTGGCCACCCTGGTGACCCTGGTGCTGGTGCCGACCATTTACTGCATCTTCGTCCTGGATCTCAAGATCGTAAAGTGGGAAACCGCCCCCGCGACGGAAGCGGAGGGTGCGCTCCCGACGGAAAAGAAAGATTCCTGAACTGAATACTTGCCCTGAGTCTTGATTTTTGCAAGTTTTCCTTGTATAATTATTACAAGGAGAAAAGTAAATGCTTGCAAAAAAAACCATCAAGGACCAGATTACTCTTCCCAGAAAGATCATCCGTGATTTCGAAGGGACCGACTATTTTGATGTGACAGCCCAGGACGGCAAGATCATCCTGACACCGGTTAATGTCAAGCCGTCCCTCCTCGGCGAAGTCAGGGAAAACATGAAAAACCTGGGAATCACGGACGATGATATTGAGGACGCCGTTCGATGGGCTCGACGAAAAAAAGCATCCTGAGAGTCGTCATAGACACCAACGTTCTCGTCTCGGCCCTGCTCTTTAAGGGTCTGCCTTCGCATCTGGTCGAGCTCTGGCAGAAAAATAAGTTCACTTTGCTTCTCTCCCGTGAGATTATCTACGAATACATCCGCACATTGTCCTACCCCAAATTCAAGCTCAGCCCCGGAATCGTAAAGAGGATTCTGGAAGAAGAAGTCCTCCCGTTTGCCGAAACAGTGCAAATCATAACCAGTATCCATCGGGTCTCCGAAGATCCCGACGACGATAAGATTTTGGAATGCGCCCTGGACGGCCAGGCCGGATATGTGATCAGCGGCGATACCCACCTGCTCAAAGTGGCTCATTACCGCGGTATTGCCATCGTGACCCCGCGCGCCTTCCTGGAAAAAGAAAAAGCTTGATTGCCTGCTCCATTAATAAGGGAGGAAAGATGAGGCATTTACCTCGGAAAAGCGGCAACTGCTTGACGGCGCGTTCGCACACCTTTTGAACTGTTCGGTAAAACCGAACAACTGAATCTTCCTGCGTATTCCACGGCGAACCGATCAGTAATTCCACGCGCAACCGATCAGTGATTCCATATTCATCCGATCTCCTATTCCACGGGCATCCGATCGCTCGGCGGCGGGAGGACTTACCGCAGGGGGTCTTCTTCACAGAATTCATATTTTCCCGGTGGCGATAGGATACGGGGCACAATGGATTTTACCCGGCAACGAGGTGGGAGAGCAGGTCGCCACTGGGGAATTTTTTGTTTTATTGCCCGGCACGAAGGAAAAGGAGAACCGGGCAAAAGTCTTGAATTTTCGTAATAGATTTGGTGCCATTTTGTCTAATGATTGTCGGTCAGAGAACAGACAGGAGTATTAGTTGGATTCAATGAAGGGCTATATAGGGCTGACTGATCCAGACTGGCATTCATTTCTGTCAGCCCATCCTCGTGTTGACGAGGTCAACTTCTGGCAGCCCCATGGGGGACACGCGTTTCGTGCGCTAAAACCAGGCGAGCTGTTCTTTTTCAAGTTACGCGCCCCACATAAGGCGATTGCCGGATTTGGGTTTTTCGAACGATTCGAAAGCCTTCCAGCTTGGTTAGCCTGGGATTGTTTCGGCGAGATGAATGGGGCTCCAAACTTTGAAACTATGATTGACCACATTGTCCGCCTGCGTGGTGATAGCGGAAAGTCCGCACTTGCAGGTGATTTCCAGATTGGGTGCATAATGATCTCGGCCCCTGTCTTCTTCGCGAAAGATGCATGGGTGAAGCCGCCAACTGACTGGGCGAAAACTGGAATCCAGCAGGGGAAGACATATCAACTCAACTCTGGTGAGGGTCGTCGAATTTATGAGGAGTGTATTGATCGCGCACAATCAGGGGCACGGTATTGGAATGTAGAACCTGCTGCACATGTTGTGGCCGAAGGATTGGCGCGATATGGGAACCCTGTCTCTGTGCGACCGCGTTTGGGACAGGGACTATTCAGTCTAGCAGTACGGGATGCGTATGACGGCGCTTGCGCTGTCACTCACGAGCATTCAGCACCGGTTTTGGATGCTGCCCATATTAAGCCGTATGGACGCGGTGGCGAGCATCTGGTGAATAACGGTCTACTGCTTCGCCGTGATCTGCATAGTCTATACGACCGTGGCTACGTGACTGTCACCGCGGACTACGTTTTTCGGGTTGGAGACAGACTTCGCGAAGAATTCAAGAACGGCCGAACTTACTACACTTTGAATGGTTCAACGATAGCAATACCAGTAAATAAATTATTGCAGCCCAGCAAAGAACTTCTTGAATGGCACGGACAAGAGATCTTTAAGGGCTAAGCGTTTTCCTTGGCTAATATTCTGAGGTTGCCCAGAAAAAGTAGACACACAGTTAAGACATTTTTTCCAGATGCTCAAATGCTGCCAAACTTCTATATCCCAGGAATGAATACCGCATATACCGATTGTAAAAGCTTCAATGTGCTCGAAAATGCTTTTTCTTGTCATAGGGGATTTTACGGAATGACCCCGGATGAAGCATACTGGACTGTGCTGCCGCAGGATCGGTTGGCGGCATGAAATGCGCAGCTTTATCACTTATAAATCGCTTCAATCTCTCCAAACAAACCAGACCACCTCTTTTTATGGTTTTTAGGGGACTGGTCCTTTCGGGAGGAAAGATGGGGCGTTTACCTGAATATTGACAGGTGAGAGTTCTCTTTGTCCACCAGTTTTTTACGACCGAGAAGGAGCCGGGCGAAGTGCGGCACATCGAGATGTTCCGCCATCTCGCCAAAGATGACCATGAATTTTTCATAATCGGGGGAGCCTTAAACTACCTGACCGGGAAGCTCTATCCGGATTTTCGCGGTCCTGTTCAGGAGATAGACCTGGGGAATCCGGCCCTCCGCTTCGTCCGGGTCCATGCGGCCCCCACCTATCGCAAGGGTTTTGCGGGAAGAATCTGGACCTACCTGACCTTTGCCGCCAACGCGCTTAAAGCGGGCCTTAAAGCACCGAAACCCGATCTGGTGATGACGACCTCTCCCTCCCTCTTCACCGCCCTTTCAGGATACGTCCTGAGCCGCTTAAAGGGCGTCCCCTGCCTCTTTGAAATCCGCGATCTCTGGCCCCGGGCCCCGGTGGAGATGGGCCTCCTCAAAAACAAGGCCGTCATCTCCTTCTCTTATTGGCTGGAAAAGTATCTCTGCCAGAGGGCTGAGAAGATAGTGGTCATCACCCAGGGCTACAAGGATTACCTGATCTCGCGGGGCATCCGGGCCGAAAAAATTCACATCATCCCCAACGGCGTGGACGAGTGGATGCTGAATTATCAAGGCTCTCCCCTGCCCCCTGAGCTGGCCCCTCTGAAAGAAAAATTCATCGTGGCCTATGCCGGGGCCATCGGAAAATTCAACCACTTGAGCGAACTCATCGGAGCGGCTGAAATCTTAAGAGATGAAAAGGACATCGCTTTCATCCTCATCGGGGATGGAAACGACCGGGAGAATCTGCAGAGATCCTGCCGGGAGAAAAACCTGGAAAACGTCCTATTTCTCGGCTTAAAAACAAGGCAGGAAATACCGGCCTTCCTCCAGGCGGCGGCTCTCACCGTCGTCATCCACCCGCCCATCCCCTTAAGCCGCCTCCTTCTTCAGAACAAGTTGCTCGACTGCCTGGCCCTGGGGAAGTTCATCCTCCTGGTCTCCGAAGAAGGAGACACTTCAAAAATCATTGAGGAAGCCGGGTGCGGCGAGCGTCTTCCCTACGGCCCGGAAAATCTGGCCGGGAAGATTTTATGGTGCCGCGATCATCGTGACGAATGCCGGATGATGGGCGAGCGGGGGCGCAAATATGCCCGGGAGCATTTCCTGCGCAAAGACCTGGCAGGAAGACTGGGTGAGATACTGGCCTGAGTAGCTCTTGGAGGACTTTATCGAGAAGAATCCAATAGATAGAATAATGATGATTTGCCTGGCCTGCGGATATTTCAATGAAGGAACGACGGGAAACTGCGAAAAATGCGGGCTCCCCCTCGCTCCCTTTCCGGCAGCTCCACCTTTCCTGGAAGGACAGCTTTCCACTCTCAGGAATTCGGCCCAAAAGGTCATTCTGGGGCAGATCTCAATTGAAGATTTTGAAGGGGTGCTGGAACGCTTTGAAAACCGCTTGAAAGAGGTTTCATCCTTTCTTGAAACCCTGGCTGTTCCGGAGGAAATGAGACTGGATCTTCTTCCGGAACTGACCGTGGGCTCCGAAGGGCTCCGCCTGCACCAGGAAGCCCTGCAGGCCATGCGGGACTATGTCTCTTCAAGGAACCTCGGAGTCCTTCAGGAAGGCCTTGGAAAAGCCGAAAAAGCCAACGAAAAAATCAATGAAGCCATGCAGCTGAACTGGAAATCCTTCCTTAACTGGAAGGAAATGACGGAAGATCTCCTGGCACAGTACCTGCCGGGGTCCCCTACTTGATGAATATATCCATCGGCTTAAACAGATTATCCTGGAGGCCGACGTTTACTGCCACCGCTCGATATACAACGACCTTTTCCAGGACTTCGTTCTCATAATATTCAATCACAAAAGGTATCCAGCGCCCATCCTTCAACTGGATGATTTCCTTATACAAAATCCGCTGAAAAGACGGTTTATCCTTTTCAGAGGAGCTTCTGGAGACTCTCCGCATCTCCAGTTTCAATGGGACCCAGCGGCTGCGGTCGATCCATACTTTCACCATCTGCTCCGGGGAGGAAGGATTCACTATTCCCACGACGTCGGTCGGAATCCCGCCGACCGACTCCTTGCCTAAAATGACATACTCCCGGTTGAGGTCCTGCTGGTAAATCTGCAGGTTAAAGGGAAGCATGAGGCTGGCGCTGGGCTCATCCGGCCCCTTTTTTACGGGGTATTGCCCGGCCGAGACATACATCCAGCGATTGATTCCATCCCGGATGATGATCGCCTGCTTTCCATCCGTCGGATCGCCGGGAGCAATAGTTACGCTGTCCACTCTTAACTTGTTCGGTTTTTTAAAAAAAATCTTATCCCTCGAGGCCGGTTGAAGAACACCGGAAGAGCCGGAATTAGTCAGAGTCGTGCGACTGACATCCAGCTCTATCATGATATCCTGGATGGGAAGCTGGTTTGAGGTGACAAAGAGATGATCAACCAGTTGCCTGGCGGATGTTTCCGACGCCAGAACTCCTATCGAGGAAACCAGAACCAGTATGATGACTGTGCAGATAATTTTTCTTGTCAATTTATTCCCTCTTTCCTTCCAGCAGGAAAATATTGCAATTTCGCGAATATTATGTTACATTGAGTCATAAAGGAGGTCAGCATCTTGATCTGTATCAAGTGCGGCGGTAGCAATCCGGACAGCGTCAACTACTGTGAGAGTTGCGGAGCCGCTCTTCCAAAGATGCCCCAGTCTCACGTGGCTCCTCCCCAGCAGGTGAACGAGCGCTTCAACCAGTTGCGCGATGCGGGGGAAAAAGTAATCAACGGCGAGTGGACCACTGAAGAATTTATTTCTTTCCTGAACGGAATTTCCTCTGTTCTGGCCCAGAAGGAACATGAGATTAAAGAGATTCTGGAATCCGAAATACCACAGGAGGCCTACTCTGATTTTGAAGACGAACTGAACGTAGGCTTCAGCGGCATTGATTCCTATAACCAGGGAATTGCGGAAATGCTTTATTATGGCGAAGATCAGGACCCGGCCCACATTGATGCCGGCCTGAACATGATTAAGGACGGAAACGAGTTGATCAACGAGGCGATGCGCATAAACCGGGAAAATCGCCGCAAGCTGGAAGAAATGTACATAGACACTTCGACGTTCCTGTGATTCCTCTGCGCTCCTGAAATTCACTGCTGTCACCTGAGTTCTTGGAATAAAAGCCTCCAGGCACCGCCTGGAGGCTTATTGTTTCGCGAAAAAAACTACCTGTCCCGCTTAATCACCCCTGGCGAGCTTGTCCCACATTTCGAAGACCTTGTTCTGCACGGCCACCCGGTTGGCATAGGCTTCCTGCCATATTTTGAAGATCTCGTTCTGGGCGTCCTGCATGATTTTCCAGACATTGGCCCACCATTTTGACTGATCGGCCTTCATCTGCCACCATACGCTCATGGCGTTGTTTACGTCTTCCTGGTGGGACTTGGCCCTGTTGGCGGCATCGGTTGCGGAACCCTCCGGAGGTATCGTGCCGGCCGCCGGTTCAGCAGAGGGACTGCCGGTTACGGGCGGCTGGGTGCCCGTCGCAGGAGGCGCCTGAGACGGCGTGCCCGGAGCGGTAGGAACCTGGGCCTGTGGCGGTTTCGCGGGGGTCTCTTCCTTCGGGGTTTTTGTTTCCTGAGGAGGCGCGCCCTTGGCCCCCTTTACCTTCTGCATGGCCAGGTTCTGAAGAAGCCCCGTCTGAAGGCCGGCTCCCTGAGAGGCCCGGCTCAAATCCACCGAATCCATGGCCCCTTCCGACCGGGAAGGCTCCTCCCTGCTCCCGGCGACTTTTTTCTGGTCGTCAAGGGAGATAGCTGACTGCTGTGCCAATCCGACCTGCTGGCCGGCCTTGATATTGACGTTGATATCGCTCACTTAAATGACCCCCTTCGGCTTGAGATAACCGTTCTATGGTCATTATATCAAGTGTTCCCTGAAATGTAAATAATCAGGTGTTAAAAATATGTTAACATTTGGAAGGGTCAAGGGTCTGACCCTCTTAATCTTCCTCTTTTAGACCTCGTCGATCGAATAAATAGGCCTTCCGTCAAAATGGGTATCCTTCTTGTCCTCTGTGTGCGCGAATATCCGCTTGACGAAGGCGATGAGTTCGGCGGGATTGAAGGGTTTAGTCAGGTAACAATCCACCCCGGATTGCCACCCCTTGAGTATATCGCCGTCCTGGGCCTTCGCGGTCAGCATGATGATCGGAACGTCCGCGGTCTCCGGGTTGGATTTCAATTCTTTCAGCGTCTGAAAGCCGTCTTTCCTGGGCATCATGATATCCAGGACGATAAGGTCCGGTTTCTGGACGGCGACTTTTTTCAGACACTCCACTCCGTCATAGGCGCAGTCAACATCGTACCCCAGCTTCATCAGGTTGATCTGGATAAGCCGAACGATATTTTTGTTGTCGTCCACCGCCAGTATTTTTCTCTTTCCTGCCATTAGATTAATCCTCCTTTAGTCGCTTCAACTTGATGATTCAACTTCATCGCTTTCGGCAACTTCATACTTTATGGGGAGAGTAAAGTTGAAGGTGGAGCCGAACCCGGGCTGGCTCTCCACCCAGATCCTGCCCTTATGGGATTCCACCAGATTTTTTACTATGAAGAGGCCGATGCCGGCCCCCTCGGTCATCCTTGTATCCTCGGTATTGACCCGGTGGAACTTGTCAAAGATTTTGTCCATATGCTCTTCGGGAATCCCCACGCCCTGATCCGTTATGGAAAAATGAACCTCGTGATGATTGGCGTAAACCTTGAGCGTCACGGTCCCGCCCTCCGGAGAATACTTGACGGCATTCCCCAGAAGATTGACGAGAATCTGGTCCACCTTGTCCTTGTCCGCAACAATGGTTGGCAGTGTGTCTTCCTCCATGTTAAGAGCGAATTCATGCATGGTGGAGGAAGATTTAATGGCCTGAAGCGAGCGTTTGACCACGGGAGGAATCTGCATGGGGGCCATCTTGAGATCCAGGCTCCTTCCGGCCTCGATGCGGGAGATCGTCAGAAGATCGGAGATAAGCCGGATCAGGCGGTCGCATTCCTCGTCTATGATGTGGTAGAATTCCATCCTGGACTCCTGATCAAAGGAGCCGTCCTCATCGTCCAGAAGGGTGGATATGAAGCCCTTTATGGAGGTCAGAGGAGTGCGCAATTCATGGGAGGCCGTCGAGACAAACTCGGTTTTCAATTGTTCAAGGCGCTTGATTCTGGTAATATCGGTGAAAGATGCGACAACTCCGACATCCGTGGAGGATGTTTCCGGCTCCGGGACGATGTTCAGCTGAAAGGTCAGCTCCTGCGACGAACGGGGGTTCAGCGTGAGTTCGTCGTTTATGACCTCCCGCTCTCTTATGGAGCGATTCAAAAGGTCCAGAACCTTCAGCTCTTTGATCGCATCGGTGGCCCGCAGATTCCTCGGATCGCCTACCTGCACACTCAATATCTCCCTGGCCTTCGGGTTGCAGAAGAGTATTCGCCCGAAGCGATCCAGGACCAGCACTCCGGTGAGCATGGACAGCAGTGTTGTCTCCAGCTCGGTCTTCCTGGCCATAAGGGTGATGAAAGTCTTGGTGTTCTGGATAATGACGGAGGCCTGCCGGGCCAGAGTGCTCAGGATCTGCGTATCTTCGTCGTTGAATTCCTCGTTATAGGACTTGTTGAAAACATGGAGAACCCCGATTGTCTGGGGCGGATCCGACGGGCCCTTCCGAAGGAGGAGCGGCATGCTCAGACTGGAGTGCACCCCCAGCATGTTGGCCAGGTTGACATCCCAGAGGGGATCATTGAGGGCATCGTTCACCAGAACCGGGACCCCCTCCCGGTATACCTTGCCGCTTACGCCGTTATTCGGATCCACCCGGAAGAGACGCAGTTCCTTGTCGCCTATCCCCTTGGCCGGTTTCTGGGCAAGCAGCTGGGTTTCTTTTTCATCCGGCAGCATGAAAACGCATTTCTCCGCCTGCATGATCATGCCCACCTTGTTTACGAGCTGCTTAAGGGTGTCTTCGATCCCGGGAATCGTCTCGACCTCGGGCGAAACCTCCTGCATTGAATTATACGCCGTCAGGCGGACTTCCATCTCCTCATGGTATTTTTCAAGCTGGGTCGCATAGGCCTGAAGACGGTGATATTCCTCGATGGAAACACTTTGAGGCTCTTTTACGCCCGCATTGGCTGTCTTGTTAAGCTCGTTTGACATCGCTATCCCCACACACCTTTTTAAGATTGTTTCCAAGTTCTACGTCCTGGACTTTTTTCCCTTCTTGGACAGATCCGGGAAGGAAGCCAGGGAAATTACGCTTCCCAGCTCCAGAGTAAAGGCGCCCAGATACTGGGCATCGCTCCCGCTCTGAAGGATATAGGTTTCATTCTCCTTCAGATAATGAGGGAGAAAATGGTGGGAGCGTCCGCCCACAATTACGGAAATCCGGGGGAAAGCACGGGCCAGCGCCATATCCTCCGGGAGCCCCAGTTGGGAAAGAAGAATGACCACCTGGACTCCTTCATCGCTGAAATGCCGGAGGACTTCCCCGACAACACCGGCCGGCTCCTCCAGATGGAGATTGCCCGCCGTTTTCACGGGGTAAGAGAGACCGAAAATCCCGACTGACAGAGGCCCGACCTTCTTCTGCACCCACCTCTGGACAAAAGGAGGAGGCGTATCCCCCCCTGCAAAAACATTCGAACAGACAAGTGGAAAGGCTGCCTTTTCCGCCCATTTTGTCATCGCCGGGAGCGGCCATCCAAACTCGCCCTCCCCGAGACCTACCGCATCATACCCGATGGCATTCATTATCTCCACCATCGGCATCCCCTCAAAGCGCTCACAGAGTGAATGCCCCCGGGACCAGTCGCCGCTGTCCAGCAGAAGAGACGGCCCATCCTTCCACCGCTTTTCCTTTACCAGGGTGGAGACAAAAGGCATTCTCTCGACCTGCCCGTGAAGATCGTTGGTATACAGGATCTGAAGACCCGTGATATCGGGGATTCCAATTTCAAATTTTTCTTCCAATCCGCCCCCCTGAAGAAGAAAGAGGACTCTCCCCGCCGTCGGCCGGGAGAACCTCAGGAAAAAAAAAAGGGCGAAGGCAAAGCCCCCGCCCGAAAAACACAACTTGGCACTAACTCCTGATATACTCGTCCCACTTGTTGAACATCTTGTCGGTTGTCTTTGCCTTGTTGACCGTGACATCCTGCTGAATTTCAAAGATCTTCGTCTGAGTATCCTGCAGGATTTTCCAGCGCTCCATCTGCTGCTTCTGAGCATCGGCCTGCATCTGAATGCCGATGGTCATGGCGTTGTTGTAGTCATTCTGCTGGAGCTGGGTCGCTGAGAAAATGTTTGAGAGCACTCCACCCATACCTACACCTCCTCTCCTACTATACTATCCTTACCAGTATTATCTCACCAATTTTCCGAAATGTAAAGAGATATTTGTTAACAGATTGTAAATTATTCATGAATAAATTGTTAAAACCCCGCTCCGATTCCTGAAGTATTGACCAGGGAGACTTTAACCAGAAAAGGCCTACCCCTCGGCAGGCGCCAGCGGTTCTTCCTGTTCAGGGAAGGGAATTCCGGCCTGCTTGAGATCGTAATAGACTTTCTCGTTGTTCTCATACATGGTAAGAATGGCCCCATCCCTGGCGGCGGTGATCACTACCTCCAGGACTTCGAGCATGAGCTTGGGAACGTCGGTCTCCTTCCAGTTTATGCGTTCCCGGGTCTTTTCCCAGACATCCAGGTACATCCGGTTGAAGATGCTTATCATCTCTTCAGGAGTCAGGCCCAGATGGGTTTCCATAAGGTCGATACCCCCCTTTCACACTTATTGAAAAGTTCGCCTGATCCGGCAAATATCCTGCTAAACCGAGAGCATCCCTGCGGATTGCACGTTCACCCTCGGAGCGATCTCGTTCCAGGACAGGACGATCAATTGAGGGAAGGAGCGCTCCGTCAGCTTCTTAACGGCCGGCCGGATCTGGGGAGCGCACAGGACAATCGGCTGAAGGCCCCGTTCGTTGAACTTTTCGACCTCTCTTCCCAGCATCGAGAGAATCTCCTGGCCGATATTGGGGTCCAGAGTCAGGAAGCTTCCCATCTCCGTCCTCTGGATGGATTGAGAGATCACCTGCTCGATCTGGGGATCCATGGTGAGTACGTTTATGATACCGTCATTATTCATGTATTCCTTGCAGATGATCCGGGAGAGTGCCACCCGGACGCACTCCGTCAGAATCTCAGGATCCTTGGTGGCGTGAACGTTGTCGGCGATCGTCTCAAGAATGGAGACCAGATCCCTGATGGAAACCCGCTCCCTTATCAGGTTCTGGAGGACCTTCTGGACGTCTCCGAGCGAAAGCACATCCGGAATGACCTCCTTGATGACCGCCGGATGCGTCTTCTTGACCGTATCCACCAGGGCCTGGACCTCCTGTCTCCCCAGAAGCTCCGCCCCGTGGGAACGTACGACCTCCGTAATCTGGGTGGCAATGACACTCACCGGATCAAAGATCATGCAGCCGAGGCGTTCGGCCTCCCCCCGTTGTTCAGGCGAGATCCAGACCCCCGGCATGCCGTATGTCGGATCC